>Ga0179591_1373595_pt1 | contig 14153 bp, 17 predicted proteins | sample CZOMad2_1_08_16f_FD_182891 | JGI IMG/M metagenome (GOLD analysis project Ga0179591, IMG submission 182891) | Vadose zone soil fungal communities from Angelo Coast Range Reserve, California, USA - CZOMad2_1_08_16fungal (PacBio error correction) | ecosystem: Environmental > Terrestrial > Soil >...
TGCGTAAGGAAAAACGAGTCGGACCAAGTGCGAACAAAAGGCGGAATACGAGGGAAAGAACGGGAGGGGACGGGGAGTATCTGCAACATATGGATTTTTCTGGGAAGGTCTCAAATCCCGGTAGTAGGGGGAATAGAAAAAGGAAAAAACACGGGAGAAGAAGCAAGGGGGGGCAGACAAGATCGGGCAAAAAAGAAAGTGATAAACATTAAAAAGCTGTCTGGAACGAAAAAGAATGTAACAAGGGCGGGCGGGGGGGTAAGGGAGAAGAACGGGGGAAGAAATCATTCTGACACAAGTTCCACTGAAATGAAGGGAAAAGGGGGGGTTCGCGGGGAAATCTTGAAGATTTTAAAACTCAAAAAAATTCACCGAGAAACCATGGAGGGGGAGGCTGAAAAAAACCGGAGTAGGGGAATAAAAAGACTCAACCAAGAAAAACGCATCATCGACGAAAACCAAAAACTAGGGGACGACGGAGGTACGAACGTTCAGATGGAGGAGCCGTGCAAAAAAAAAAGACGGAAAAGAAACCCAAGGAAGAGGTGGGGGAAAGGGGGGGGGCGATGTAAAACAAAGGCTGATAAAAAGTTCAAAAAAAAAAGGGGTAGCGGCCAGAACATGAAAAGACGTCCGAGAGAAAGGGGATGGGGAAACAACGACAAGTACCAGGAAAAGGGAGACAACCTTGAAAAAGCATAAAGGGACAGATGTACGATCAGGCAACACAGCGAGCGGGAAAAGGGGGGGATTTTTCCAGGTCCTGAAGGCTTCGGGTAAGGGGCGCCAAGCAAGGTGTCCAAGCCAGAAGAAAAACCGACCGATAAAAAAAAAAAACCGACGTAACTCAAGCCGGGAAGTGGCAGCGCAAAATGTAAAAAAAAAAGGCAAGAAATGGGGAAAGCTAGGCCTTCAAAGGACACATTCCGATCACCTAAAGTGAGCAAGGAGACCTCAGAAAAAAAAGAGGAGGAAGAGGGGGGGGCCATGGGTGGGTGTGCCAATGGGAGAAAGGTCTGTCCAAGGTGTGAAGGGATCATTAGTCGACCTGGCTAGGAAGTATAGTCAGCCCTCTTTTCACGAAAAGAGAAAACTGGTCCATAGGCCGCAGAGTACAACCAGGCCCGGAATCTAAGGGGCGGGGGGAGAAGACTCCTACTGAAAAAACGCCCAGTGAGTGTGGGGGGTGGACGTCAGGGTCCTCCGTAGAGGAGCGCTGCCTAGGGTTCACTAGGGCGTGGAGTCTTAAAAAAAACCCGGGGAGGTCAAAAAGAGTAGACCGGTTAAAAAACCCGTAACTCACTGCCAGAAAGAAATCAGAAAACGAGAACATGTGGCTACAAGTCATCTCCAATGAGCTAGGACTAAGGTCATGTAGATAGACAAATGGGCCAAGGGGACGACTTCCAACTATCATCACACAAAAAAGAGTATATCCACGGCGTGGATCAACTTAATATGCTTAATTCGCCTGGTCCAGAAAAAACTCGATCAGGGGGGATGGACAAAACAGTGGGAAGAAAGACCAAGGGGGGTCTACGGAGGGAAGACATGCAACCTAAAAAGGAAAGTCAAGCATCCTGGGCAAGCCGAAAAGATCGGTCTCTAGGGGGGTTCGGTCAAATAAAGAAAGTCTCTGGAGGAGAAAACACACGAAAGGCACGACAACCAAGGGCGGCGGCAAGGAGTGGGGGGGAAGTTTGGTTAAGAACCCTCGGAACGGGGGGGGATGCACAGACAAAGTCAACCGGGAAGGACTTGACAAAGAAAAATCGAAAGGGAAGGTCAGTTGAGGAAGAAAAAGGGGGCTTCAGGAGGGTGTACACTTTCGACAGGGTAACACTGGAAGAATGGGGGCACGTTGGGAGAAGGGGGGTGCGCTGAAAGGGGGGGGGAAAACCACCAGTAAAGACCCCCCTAAGGGTACTTGAAGACCTCGACTTGAAAAACTGATCAAACAGATGTATAAACGTGGTTTGGCGGCGAGTTGGAAGCAAAAGGGGGAGGTTAATCACTATAGAAAGTCTCCTCGGAAGCCGAATGAACGGGGTTTTGAAAACACCCTGCCTCATATGAGGAAGCGTAAGGGAGGGGGGGGAGGGTGTCCCGACTTCGAAATTAACCAGGAACAACAATGCGATCCCACTTAGAGGCCCGCGGGGGGGGGGGAACTGTTCACCAGCCGGTGGAAAGTAAAAAGGGAGGGGGACCGGTTTAACGGCGGTATCAAAGATTGGCCGAACGAGCAAAAACAAAGCAAAGAGGCTCCCGGGAGGTAAATTGGGGGGGGGAAAAGAGAGGCTCGGGGAAAAAAAAGCAACCTCTAGGCTGAAAGGGGAAGGGGGAGTAAGGAAAACCATCTATGAGCAACGAAAAAGAATCTCCGCCAAATAAAATCACAGTTTAATAGGGGGCTGGTCAAGGGGGGAAGAAAGAAGCCGAGCAAACTAATGAAAAATGGCTCTATGGCACCCCAAATCTGGTTGGAACGCCAGGGGGGGGGGCCGACGCCAAGGGGCCTGGAAGAGTCCTTAAAGAAGAAAAAAGAAGATGTCACTTGGATGGCATAACCGAAGAAAAGACAACTGGAAGATGCAAAAAGCGCGCCCATAACAAGCGGGGGGCTTGGAGAAAAAGGAAGTGAGGGGGTCAAGGGATTCCCGCTGATCTTAAACAAAAAATGTGCCTTACATCAGTTTAATCAAGAAAAAAGAAAAACATCAGGGGAACTTGGGGGGGAAACGGACACAAGGGAGGAGGGGGGGAAGGTCCACCAAGAAAGCCCTCACTCAGGGTTTTCTAAGCCACATGATGCAGTATGCGGCCGGGGGGATAGAAACTTCAAAAAAGGATATCTTGACAGGGACCAGTCCCAAAAAAATTAGCTGCTGGGACCGCGAGTCAGGGCAACTGAAAAGGGGACGCCAAGGCAGTAAAACAGACCAAGCCAGAAAAAAAGTGGGACGGGGGGGGGAGCCAAACAAACAAAAACAAAAGGCAGCCTAAAAAAAAAACAGAAGTTACTTGAAATTACCTAAATGGCCAAACTAAAACCACGTACCGGAAAAAACCCGGGGACATTCCAAGAAAAAAGTAAAGGGCACACTTACATCTGGAAATCCCAACCGCAAACACTAAGACGTACTTCAAAAAGGAAGGTGTTATCAGCAACGATGGGGACGATGTCACCAGCACGTCCACTGGTCCCTCTTTGGTCGCGAGGAAAAACGCAGGGCAAAGACGGGACGGGAAACTAAATAAGAAACCAAGGGGAGGAAAACTGCGGGTATCCGAAAAAAGAAAGGGAAAGATAGAACCATAGAACCACGTTTTTCTTGTCGGGTTCATATTGCTTTTAAAAAAATCCACGTTAAAAATTTTGACGGGGGACAGCCCTGGGGGGGAAACCAGGCCGGCTGGGGCGAGGGGGGGGGGGGAGGGAACGCAAATGGGACCTTTCGATAAGCCCCGGGTCCCAGGGAAAGAGGGGGGTAGGCATAGAAAAGGGGGGAGCAGAGAAAAGCCTTGGGGGAAAAAAGGGAAAAACGGGCTGCGTTCGCTCGGTAGAAACTCGGTCTCGGGCACTTAAGGGGGGCAAGACAAACACCGGGAGCTTACGCGCTTAAAGGGGGAAAAGGGCAGGCGAGGAAGGCTTGGTGAAAAGAGAATTCCAGAGCGAAACCGGCCAAGCAGCGGGCGGAATCCTGTTGATTCCGTGGGGAACACCCGGCAGGTCCGAAAAATGGAAAACGTTGAAAGGAAGGGAACCAGTACGGAAGCATTTTCCATCAGAAATCCCCTTGGATTTCGTGATAGGTTCCAGGGTGGGATCCGAAACACCTGCGAGCAGGGAAGCACACTACAGCGAAAAGATGACGGCGCAAGACCACGCCGAATCATCATAAGAAAGGACGGGGAGGAGAGGAAAAAGAGGCACGCGTTCCCATCAAAAAAAAACCGCGAGAAGGGAAAAAACTGCCCTCGAAGGTGGAGCAAGCACCGCCAACTGATCAGGGGAAACTGAAAAAAAACCAAAAGTCAGGCTGGGGGATCTGCTATTCAAATGCCTAAAGCGAACGAAAAAGGACTGGCAGCCAGGGGGTGTCATGGGGGAAAACAGGGTCCAAGGAGGGAAGCGCTGCAAAAAAAAAGGGATGGTACCCCAAAAAAAGTTCTCAACCAGCGATGGGGAAAAAGCAAACCGAACTACTATCAAAGGGTGACCTAGGGGAAAAAATCAGGGCGTTAAAAAAAAAGGCCTAAACGGGTGTTTGCTGAACTCACGAAACCACCAAGTGGAGAATAAGAAAAGTCTGATCGGAACAGGCCCGAAAAGAAACAGTCAAAGTATGTCCTTGAAAAAAAGGCCTTGGGAAAAAAAGGAAAAATAACAAGTCAAAAACAGAAAGTACTCAAAGTCATCAAAAAAGGGAAAAAGCTTGCCGAAACTTCCCAGGGACAACCAAAAGGTCAAGGTGGAACCGTGAAGGCACTCGAGAAAGCAGGAAACTAAAAGAAAAGGGGAAGGGGTGCCATCCAAAGCAAAGATTATAGCACACGTATAACTGGGGACAAAAAACCAACAAGGGGGGGTTCTGAGGAGACGACCAACTCTCTCCAGGGTCCTAAAAAAAGCAGGGTTAACGTGCACCTGGGGAGGGAACCAAGTCCGGACAGTGTTCTGAATCAAAATCAAAGAATTCACAAGAAAGGGGGGAAACTGGTGGTTCAACAGTTTGCTTTCACGAGAGGATCACCCGGCCTGGCAGTGAAGGGTTTTGGCTCGGTGGGTTCATGCACAAAAGGGTCTGGGTCACAGGAAGGGACTATGGGGGGAAGGCCCTCTGGAGGGGGGAGGATTCGAGGTCCGGTTTGCCCAAAAAAAAAGCAATTCAAGGAAGACGAGCCGGAGCCAGGGTCGTCCCTGTTGGGGAAGGGGGGTTTTTTCTTTTTTTGGAGCCTAAATGCACCACAGAAAAGACCTGCCGGTGGGAGGGAAAAAAAAACAGAAAAGAAAATAGGAGAGCACAAGTGGGGAAAACCGGGTGCATGAAACAACGTGAGGGGAAAAGGGGTGACCCGAAAACTTGAGGGAGATGACAATCGCAACCTAAACACAATGGGGACGGGAATAAAGTCAATAGACACTTGTGGGGAACTGGGGGGGGGGGGGGAACAGTGCTGGGAACTTACACAAAACGACCATGAAAGCAAAAAAAAAACGACCTCCAATATTTTCAGCTGGAATGAAAAAGACGGGAAGGGTCACTTTGGGCTGGGACAAAGAAAGGGAAACGAACAAGAGGGGGGGAGGAAATTGTGTTGAAAGACCTTTAAACAAAAAATGAGAACTGGGGGGGGGTTTCGAAAAAAAGATTTGAGACAAAGGCCGACTTAAACAAAAAATGGTGAGATGTAGGACAACCACTTAAAAAAGGCCCGGGAGGCCAGGGTCTATGGGCCTCCTGGAGAAAATATCAACAAATTGGGGTCAGTGACGCGAAGAAATCCAATTGGACTATCCGGGGATGGCTAAAAAGGAAGTACGCGTCTCTGGGCACACAAGAAATAGGGTAAAACCGAGGGGGGCTGAAGATTTGGCGACAGTGGGGCAAGATCACGCTGGGGGGCGTTTGCCGGTCGACGGCGGGAAGAGCTAGGGGGAGGAATGTTAAAAAACAAAGACCCTGGTCAACAAAAACGCCGTAGGGGACGGAGAACTGGCACAAGGGGGATGGAACGCGCAGGGGGGAAGGGATGAGGACACATTCATCCTCTCAGGCACCTGAAGGATGGGAACGGGGGTGGCGAGGAATATGAGTTATCCTGAAAAAACAGGCCAATAAAAAGGTGCAAAAAGGAGTGGAACAAAGGAGATGGTGCAAGGGGGGGGGAAGACTTCAAACCTCTCGGCCCACAGAAGCGGGGGATATGGAAAGGGCCAATGAATGACACAAAAACAGCCCAAAAAAAACCCACGTGTTGGGACCAGAGGTCAAACAAAAGAGGATTGAAAACGGAGAGATCAGTTGAAAGGAGAGAAAAACGAAAAAACGGTTAGGTCGTGGAGGGGGTTAGTGTACAAGGAAGAGAAAGAAAAAGCCACACAGAGGAACCAAAGAAGAGGGGGACATCCAACGGCAAAGAAGATTAGACACAGGGAATCAATCACACCGCAAAACCGCCAACAACGGGAGGGGGGGACGGACTGGGAGAGCGGTAGTGAAAAAAAAAAAAAAAAAGGGCCCCACCGGGGCGGCGTCAAAAGAAAAAATGATCGGAAAGCACGGTTGTCTCAAAGTCGGGACGATCGTGGGCGGAAGAAGAAATCGATGATCCTTCTGCGAGGAAAAGGAGTAGGGGGGGACAGCCGGAATGAGAAAAAAAAGTAAAGGGCAGGAGGACAAGAAAAACTGGGATGAATCAGGTTTTGGGGGAAAACATCGACGAACTCGAAAAAAACCCTCAACAAAGGGTCATATCAAAAGGGAAAGGTCCAGGGAGAAAAAACACCGAGGGCATTCATGGACGGAAATCAGAGTACGGTTAAAAAAAAAAAGCGTGCCAAAAAAAAGGGGCCGAGAGCCGGGCAGGAAGGATCGATCCACTAAAAAAACCATTCGGTTACGGGGCACTGTGAGGAATGGGGAACCGCAGTTGTGGGAAATGGCGAAACTCCAAAGTACGCATGCTCATAAAGGGGGGGTACCAAAAATGGGAAAGAAAAGGGAACCCCTCATGCGCATTCCCAATGCCGCCAAAAGGCTTTAATAGCGACAGATAAAACCTCACCTGGGACGCAAGTAAGGGGGGGAAGTTTTTCAGGGGGGGGTCTTAGAAGGAAAAATATTGGGGTAGATCAAAAAAAAACTAAATAGAACAAGTGAATTGACAATTTTTTGGTACATCAACAACAACCAGACACGCTCAAAATAGAGGCGGGGTCTCCCGGGCGTAGGAAGGGAAAAAACAAAGGGGGGTGTAAAGGGGGGAACCCTACTTAATTAGCTGGACAGGAGGGAGCCCCAGTCCATAAAGAGAAAAATAAGAGAAAACGTCCGCGTCGGCACGCAAAGTGGTGACAGTAAAGGACTGGGAAAGGAAAGATTCATATAGGTCACCCCCCACATGCAAGGTGGGCGGAATCTGTCCACGGAAACGTGAGAAAAACCCAGGAGGGAAGCACACGGCAACCAACTCTTAGAATAAAAAAATCCATCCGACTCCATATGGGGGAATGCGTGGCGTTGCAAAAGCGGCAATGAAAAGTGTGGTTGAGCAGGAGGAAAAGGGGGGGGGAAACATTTATTTTCCCATTCCAGTTTGTCCCCTAGAGAGACGGCTAAAGACGGCGAGGGGTCACAGGAACCAGAAAAGCCAGTCGCAAAAAAAGGAGCGCATGCTGGGGGGGGGGGTTTGGGGGGGGTGAAAGCTACCATGCTCAGAGACCTAAATGGTATGCGCATCCGAACGAATGTAAAGCGGGGTTTCAACGGGAAGGCGTTTAACAGATCCAAAAAAAAAAACGTCAGAGAAACTCGCAGTGTTTGGAGTTAAAGCTGGGAAGGGCATGGGAGGGTGGAATCAAATATAGCAAGTTTTGGATCGAACTGGCACAAGGGGCACGAAGGGAGCTAAAACGGGAAAGCCATAGGCAATCGCAGGTTCAAGGGAAACATTGGGGGGTCAAAGGGGGGAATCTAAAGTTGAGGGCCCGCGCTAACCGAACACAGAGGCAACCGGCAACGCAAACGAAGTCACGAAACAAGGAGTAAAGCTCATTACCGTGCCGAAGACGGACTACCAGCGCGATAAAAACAGGGGTCGGGGTGCTCAGGGAAAGGCACTCATCCAGGCTTAGGGGGGGGGGGGGAGACAAGACAAATGCCCGCCAAAACGAAAAAAGCCCAGTCAAGAGCACGGCAGAAGGGAGCACAACTATCGAATTAACGAGGTAATCTCACAGCAAACACAAGGGGAAGAGAAGAGAGTTCTTCAAGAAAAAGAGGGTCATCGTGGAAACGGGGGACGTACCGGGAGGAACGGCGGAATCGAAGGGGCCTGTGAACATAGAAAAGTTAACTTTTCAGACAGGGGAGGAAAATAAATGAGACCAAGACACCCTCGGGAAGCAGGGGAAAAAGGGGGAAGGAGCATCAAGGGGAAAGGGGGACAATTCAACAAATATCGGCAAAGCCGCTGGTTGAGAAACTGCGGGCAGGCGCAAGGGGGATGAAAAGTCAGGTGAAAGCTACCAACGAGGAATCAACCATGGCCAAAACTTAGATTGATCGGGGGGGGTGCTTAACTGGGGCACTTGACATGGGCCGGGACTCCAAGTCACCGTCGAGACCCTGGGGGATGGGAAAAAGGATCTATCAATATGATTTAAATACAAAAAATCAAGACCGACAAGGCGAGAAGAAACTTGAGGAGACATGCTGCGGGAAAGCTTCACGAGAAGAGGCAACGGGAGGACTCCAAGGACCGTCTGTGTAAGGGGAAGACTCACTGCAGGAATTCTTGGGAACCGGGGGGGTTCTGATCTTGCAAAAAAACCCGGCACTAACTGAAAGCACAAAAATCCACCTCTCGCACCTGGAAAGGAAGGTTCCACTCGGGCCATCCCAGGTCAAAAAAAATTAAGCCACCCCCCCGGGGGGGTGCCGGGGGGGGATCACCCGCCGGGGGGGAAAAAAAAGTAAGGCAACAAAAAAAAAAAAGAGCGGGAGGAGGGAAAGCAGGGGGTGACGGAAATCTCCAACCTCACACAAGAAGCGGCCGATACAAGTCACGCAGAAAAAAAGAGACCACTGAACAGAACCGCAAGTAGGGGTGCGGAGGGAGGGGGCTAATCTCACGGCGACTTAAGACGTGGGAAACTACCAAAGGGGGGAAAGGGCCAAGATAAGAAAAGAACAGAAACTTACTAGGATTTTCGAACGGCAACACCTTGGATCCAGTGGCACGAGTTCAGACACCTGGCGCTCTAAAAAAAAAAGGCGTGTAATTGCACGAAAAAGAGTAACAGGAAAAAAGGAAAAAAAGAAAACGTGGGGTAAGGAACGGCATTGGCACCACTCCAAGTGTGGTGAAACGGGACCTTCAGGAAGTCGAGTCGATCTGGTTGGTGGCCTAAGGAAGTGGGGTAAGGGAAGACGGGAGCAGGTCGTATCCCTGGACCCATAAGAAACTCAGACGCCGTACAAAGGACACGAAAATGGGGGTGGAAAACGGGGCTAAAAGAACGACTTACGCCCGTGTCGCTCGTGTTAAAAAAACAAACTGAGAGGAACGGACCAAAAACTATGAGAAAGACAACTTCGGGGGGTCAGCCGGCAAAAGGACAAAATAGAATAAAGGAGAAGCAAATCCTCCCCGAAAAATCATAGGGACACTTATACAAAAACCGGGTCAGGAAAAAAAAAAAAGAATGCAAGTTGGAAAGGGCAAGGGACACAAAGCGGACTTCTCACTCAAAAAACGAAAAAAAGCCAAAGACGACAGTCGAGAGGTTTCCTGGGAGGAAGCAGCTTCGACGGGAAAACGCTGAAAGGGGAAAAAAGAAAACAGGAGGCTTTCGTGGCCGGACTGGAGAAACGTTCAACTCGGGACCATCCCTCCAGCCACGTAAAAAAAAAAAACCCACCGAGTCGGCGAAGGGGAAAATGCGGAGGAAGGGGGGGAAAAATAAATGGTGACTAAAACGACGACCAACCACGGCCCAGGAATGCGGCGCACAGGGTGGAAGTCAAAACTGCACCGCAACCGAAAAAGAACACCAACCCTCGAAGTTAGCATTCACGAAGACGGGCACAATCACGAATGGACCGGATTAGACCAAAAAAAGGAGCAAATGGGGGGGGGGAAATAGTCTGTGGGGGGGGGTCAAGTATTCAATCCCTAAGCAAAAAAACCTAACGAAACTTGACCCGGCAAAGCCTCGGAAAGTTTTGAAAAAAGAGCCGACTGCAAGGAACCACAATCCTATGCTATCGTAAGAGCCTCAATCCGCCAAAATGAATGAACTGGAGGAACCAAGGTGGGAAGGAGGACTTCAAAAGGACGTCAAAAAAAAAAAAAAGAAACAAAGGGGGGGGGGGAAAGCGAGCCAGCCATCCCCTAAAGTTACAGGGGTTTGGTTAAAAGAGGCGAACTTGGACGTCAAAACGCAGTTGCCAAATAACAGACGTATAGGCAGGCAGGGACGTAAAACCAGAGGAAAGGACGCAAAAAAGAGCCGAATACTTCTTACATACAGCTACCCCCGGAAATCAAAAAACGGATCGAACTGAGCACGAACCGGCCCATGGGTGGGGAATAAAAGGGGGGGGTAGCCTACTGCCTGCCATCGCGGGGCAGTAAAAGGAACAGGGATAAATAGGTCAAAAAAGGGGTAGGTCACCAATTGCAATCCGGACAAAGAAAAGAAACACGGAGGAGAAACAAGCGGGGTTCGGTTAGGACCCGGGTACCTTAAGAATGTGGGAGGGGCAAATCAGACACGGACAACAAGGGACGACCCCCAGAAGGTGCCTGGGGAGCCGGGGGGAACAGAAAAGAGGCAGGGGGGAATCATAAAACCTCGAAAAAAGGCCAGACGGGCGGGGGGGGGGATGGCAGGAAAGAGACTCCAACGAACCTAAAAGGATGACCCCCCAAAAAAAATCGCTGGAGGGCAAGGGGGAGAAAGAAAAAAAAAAAAAAAAAAAGGCCCACATGGGACGCCCGAGGGAAAAGGTCAAGAGCCGGGCTTCAGCGAATAAAACAAAAGCATGGACGGGGCTCGGCGTAGCGGGGCCCCAGGAAACAAAAAAAGCCAGAAGAAAATGGACATTTGGGGAAACCAACCACAAAGCTGGAAGGCTCGGCTGGGGGAGAGGAAACCGGAAGGGGAACGAGGCCAACTTAGGCCAAAACAAAAAACCGTACATCCGACCAGTCAGGGACGAAACAAGAGAAGAATGGGGGGGGTCCAGGAAAGGTGGGGATCTGCGGGGGAAAAAAAAAAAAAAAACCAAGGAGTCAGGGGGGAATACCACTTTGGGATCAGGAGCTGTACGCTTCAAGACAAAACGGGGGGTCACAAAAGAAGGGGTAACAGTGAAAACATTTTTTGTGAACTTGCAAAAAATAGGCAACCGGCGAAGAAAAGAAATAGCGGGGAAACCATAGGGAGAAGAAGAAATCTGTTATCTCCTTCCCACCAAAGTGATGATATTGACAAAGGAGACAAAAAACCCTACCCTCGGGTTGCGGGGTCTGAAGAAGAACGCCAGTTTCCTCCTAAAGAAAGGCCGGAAGAGAAACAAAGGAGAATTTGGTTCGGAAGCAATTAACCGCAAGCCAAAGGAGAAAAGCCAAATCAAGGGGGAAAGTTGACGACGGGAGGTAGGGAAATCCTACGGGAACAGTACCTGGAAAAGACCAAAGTGATGTGGACTGAGAAGCAGAGCAGGGGAATCTTTAGTCGCCAGTGGGGTTGGGAAGGATGAAAAAAGCCGGACGCTTAAACTGGTCGGCTGGTGATTCGGTGGGGAGAAAAAATCGCATCGAGGGTTGACGGTGTAGAAAAAAAAAAGAAAACTGGACCAAAAAAGAAGATAATGGATTGAAAAAAGGGTCATCCAGCGTCTCCGCCTGGGTGGGCGGTCGCCGAGGGGAGGATGACAGGAAAGGGGAAAAAAGAGCCAAAAAGACCACACCATCCAACTGGAGGGAAGTGGGTTCACTTGAAAAGGGGAATGTCATTGGTGAGGAATCTTCTAAACAACCTCAGCCCCAAGGGAGGCTGGGGGAGGAAAGAGGGTGGAAGCGAGCAAAGGAAAGCCCTCTCTGAAAAAACAAGAAAAACAACGAAAGGTAATAGTAGGGGGTACTCGGCGACACAGCGGCGCAGGAAAGAAGACAAAGAATCGGGGAAGGGCTGGAGCTAAGCCGGAACCGCAGGAGAGGTTCAAGAGAATCAAGAAGTACAAGACAATCAGGCCTTGCAACAGAAGCGGTGCGTGAAGAGAGGGAAAAAGGGGGGGAAAAAGGGGCATCGCGACCAAACAGGGAGGCGGCCGGGGGTCAAAACAACGGAATCAGAAAAAAAAAAGCTGCCCACGGAATTAAAGCCGAAGGAACACGCGACAAAGCCTGATCGAACAAACGAAGGACAGCCAAGGAAACAGGTTAGACTAAGAGGGGAGGGGTACCGACCGGTGGGGGAGGGGCCCTAGGGACCAAACACCGTAAGAATTCACCCAGACCCAAAGAACCCTGTCCCGGTCAAAAAAGGGACAGGTCAACCCGCGGATCATCGAACTTCACCAAGGAACTAAGTCCGGGAAAAGGGGTAGGGAATGACACCGAGGGCGAAGCGGAAAAGGGGGACGAAAAGAAAAAAAAAGCCGTTGAGGGGAAGACACTAGACCGCGCGAATGGCGGTCACGGGAGACAAGGAGGAAGGGGAGCTTGAAGGAAAGAAAGAAAAGAACAAAGAACAAGGTCTGGGTCGGGGGGATCTCACAGAAAAGAGAGCGCTGGTGTCCCTTTCAGGGCCGGAGCACCGGCGGGCCAGGACAAAAAAATTAAAGAGAAGAAAAGGGTGCCCACGGTGGGAAAAAAAAAAAAAAAGGGCTTCCACATTCACGGGGGGGACGGGGACAACAAAAGCCCACAGGAGAAAAAGTGGTGGCAAGTGGAACACCACGTGCCAGGCCCAGCACAACTGGAAAGCGGAAAGGACGGGGTGGTACGAAAAAAGAAGGCCGGTCACTGGGGGAAGGCGAGGGGTTGCAATTACGTTGGTCACCGTTCAATCAAAATTCCCTATCTCCTAGAGCCGTCGGAGTTCCAGGTTTTGAGGTTGTCTTTGTTGGGGGGGGGGGGGGGGGTTGTCTTTCAACTAAAATACGCAAAAAATGGATTTGGGGGGAGGGGGACCGCTACGAAAAAAGCACAAAAATTGTGGATGGTCCTTTGTAAAAAAAAAAAACATGCAAGGGGAGACGCCCCAGGGGGGGGGCGGGGACTTGCCAGGATCTAAGCACGGCAGGCAAAAATCCATCAACAGCCATAAAAGCCGAGGAAAAAACACACTCAACTCACGGGCCGAAACAGATTCGGTGACGTGGTAAAATAAAGGCACTCTTACGAGGTGGGGAAGGAAAAAGCCCTAAAAAGAAAAGTCGTGTCAACGCAAGGAAACTTAGAAGTGCGCAAAGCGGGAGGGAACGGAAAAAGGGGAGACCTGGGGATTGCTAAGGTGTGGGGGGTCCCCAATAACATCAGTATGAACAGAAATGAGAAAAAAGGGTGTGTTCAGTAAAACAAAAGAACCCCTAGGGATGACTAAAAAAATCAAAAACCAAAACTTGGGAAGTGATGGGAAGGGGGGGAGGTGGGGCAAAGCAAAGGGGACGGTCGCACACCAAAGTGAATCTGAAAAAAAAAACTCTTTAAAAACGCCCATGGGGTAAAAGGGTCCTGGGGAGGAGAGCAAATGCGAAGAAACTCGGTGGGTCCGGGGGGGTCAACTGGGGGTGCAGACGAAGGACTCCTACCGATTTTTGGGGTCAAAACACAGGCTCCGGCCAACCCGAAACATACTAGAGAGGGTTTCGTTCAGGAGGGCAAGTACCCGTAAAGCTTCGACGAAACAAATAAAGAGGGGTGAAAAGAAAGCATTAAAAAAATGTTAAAGGAGAGCGGAGTGAGTGAAGGAGACACTGTAAATGAAGGGACAAGCACCCAAAAGTGGGGTCCGACCAAAGGGAGGCAAAGGGGTCACGACATGATACGTGGTTTCCCAGGTCGAAAAATCGAAATTTATTCTGAAAGAACTGTAAAAAGGACCGACAAAGGAGAGGAATGAAAGGGGAACCGGGTCCTAGTAAAACGAACCAGGGATTCCGCCCTTGGATTCTAAAGGAACCATTCCACCCAAGCAAAAAACGAAAACCAGCGAGTTGGCCTAAAACGGTAGTTGACCCAAACGACATATCGAGACCAAAAGGCGGAGTTGCAGGAGTTCGTTTGAGTTGGGTCAAAGCTGTTTCAAAGAGCGCCCAACTGCGCCCCAACCCTTCCCACGCAATGCTAGCAGTTCAGTAAGACCCACAGAAAAAACCCCAAAGGAGAAACTCAAAACGCACTGTATCGCCGAA
>Ga0179591_1397969_pt1 | contig 14152 bp, 17 predicted proteins | sample CZOMad2_1_08_16f_FD_182891 | JGI IMG/M metagenome (GOLD analysis project Ga0179591, IMG submission 182891) | Vadose zone soil fungal communities from Angelo Coast Range Reserve, California, USA - CZOMad2_1_08_16fungal (PacBio error correction) | ecosystem: Environmental > Terrestrial > Soil >...
CCTTCTTCCCTTCCTCCTTCACCAGTTTTCGCGAAGGGAGAAAAAAAGAAAGAAGGGAGGAAAAAGGAAAATGGAAAAGAAAAAGAGGAGAAAAAGAGAGAAACGGTTTCATAATCTTTTTTACTCCCTTTGCGCGATTGTGGCAGGAGGAAAAGGGGAAGAAGAAAGAAGGGAAAAAGAAGAAGAAAGGGGGGGGGGGACGTCCCTTCGTTCTGGTTCCTCGGCGCGCTTCTCCACGGGCTGCGGGGGGGAAAGGGGAAGACAAAAAAAAAGGAAGGGAGGAAAGAAAGGGGGAAAAGGGTATGGGTTATCTCTCTCCCAGAGAATCGTCCAGAGGGCAAGAAGGACGCGGGAGGGGGGGGGGGAGGGGGGGAAGGGAAGAAAAGAGGGGGGGAGAGAGTAGTGAACGCCGACCCTTTATACGATTTCGGAGCAGGTGGGGCTGGCAGGTTTCGGAGAAAGAAGGGGGGAAAGAAGAAAGAAAAAGGAAAAGGGGGGGGGGGGGGGGGTCGCGGTTTAGGAAAGGCTGCGGCCCTGGAACCATCCTTCGATGGCTACGGAAAAAGGAGAAAGAAGGGAAAAGGGGGAAGGAAGGAACCGTCCGCTTCCTGTTCGACCATTTTTCGTTAACGGCGGCGCGTGCGAGGAGGGGAGAGGGAAAGGGGGGGAAGGGAAAGGAAAAAGGGGGAAGAAGAAGGCTATCAATGCGATTTCCTTTCGTTGATTGGATCTGTGACCGCGGCAGAAAGGGAGGGAGGGGGAGGGGGAAAGGGGGAAAGGGGGGGGGGGGGGAGGATTTAATTTGAGGGGTTTCACATTTCTCTATAGCCGCAAAGGGGGGTTTTTTTTGTTACATTTATCGAGGGGGGAAAAAAAGGGGAAAAGGAAAGGCAGAAAAAGAAAGGAACTTCCGTACATGACGCGGTTGTCGTGAGGGAAGAAAAAAAAAAGGAGAAGGAGGGTAAGTTGCTCTATGAGTTTTTTTTGCACTGGCTTGCAAGGAAAAAGGGGAAAAAAAAGGGGGGAGGAAAGGGAAAAAGGTTATGTGTCCCGGAAAAGAGGGGAACTTGCTTGCATGTATCGACACTATTAACTTTGAGCTATGCTTCTCGTCAACCCTGAAGGGGGGGAAAAAAAAAAGGGGGGGGAGGGGAGGAAGGGAAAGCTTGGACCGGGTACTGCTGGGAGCTGTTTCGCCCGTGGCGACGGTGTTTGGGGGAAAGGGAGGGGGAAAAGAAAAAAAGAAAAAAAAAGGAGAGGAAAGAAGAGAGAAAAGGGGGGGGGGCATCTCTCTCCCCCCCCCCCCCTTTTCTTCTCCCCTCTCTATCGTCCCCTCCCTTGGCGCGCTTGATTTCGGCTTTAGGAGGAAGGGAAAAAAAAAAGAAAAAAGGGAAACACCGTCCGCCTACGGGCGAAACATCTCACCATCAGTCCCCTTTTCCAACCCGCGTGATCAGCGGAAAAAAAAAAAAAAAAAAAAAAAAGGAGAAAAAAAAGTGGAATCGTTTTTCGATTACATGCAATCAATCTTGACGATGGAACCGAAGGAGAAAAGAAAAAAAGGGAGGGAAAAAAAAGAGGAAGGGGGGGGGGAGACGCCAGTTCAAAAAAACTCATCGAGCCACTTCACATTCTAACTCGGAAAAGGCTGTTCTATTAAAGGAAAGAGAGGAGGAAAAAGAGGGAGGAAGGAAGAGGGAAGAGGGAGTTTCACCACCACACTATCCTTTGCCACACTCTAGCCGGGAAAAAAAAAGAAAAAAAAAAAAAAAAAAAAGAAGAAAACAAAGATAAGAAAAAGAGCAAAACAGCAACCACTTAACTATACTACCTATTCCCCAACATACTTCCTCCCCTGCGTGCCGTCGGTCACAGATCCCATCACCGAAAGGAAAAGAGGAAGGAGAGAGAAGAGGGGGAAAAGAGGGGATCACCCCTAAACCTCCTCCTCACTAAGCCAAACCCCCGCGACGAGAAGGAAAGAAGGAGGAAGGAAAAGAGGGGGGAAAATTATCTTGACCCTCCTCTGTTAACTGGCCACTCTCCGCCAAAACCAACCCAGGAGAAAGGGAAAAAGGAAGGGGAAAAAAGAAAGGGAAGAAAAGAGAAAAACAGCTTCTCCCGTCAATTGATTATCCATTCTACTCCGTTTTCGCCACAAAACCCACAGGAAGGGAGGGAGAAGGGAAAAAAAGGAAAAAATCGACCCTAACCCCATCTGCCTCTCAATTCCTTTATCAAGCCAGAAGAAAAAAAAAGGAGGGGAAAAAAAAAAGGGGAAGAGGGGAAAAGGGGGAAAAGGAGGAGGCTCTCTAACCCATAAAATTTCACTTTATCGAATTGTATGAAAGAATTAGAGAAGAGGAAAAGGGAAAAGAAAAAGAAAAGAAACCCGGTAGAATCGCGCCCGAGAACCAGAACGACGGGTCGGGTCCCCTTAGCTGTGAGAGGAGGGAAAAAAGAAAAACCGACAGATGGAGAGTCTCTTCTTTCCTCCTTTTCTCCTTCCCCATCGCGCCCACGGGCTACAACCGGGAGGAGGTAAAAAAGGAAAAGAAGGAGGAAGGGGAATTTGTTTAGAATTGGACCTACTCCTTGCTTAGTGTGGCATCAAAAAAAGAAAAGGAGGGAAAGGAAAGCATTTCTTCCAGTTTCTTTTGCCAGCCCCGTGCCGAGGTGGGGGGGAAAGGGAAAGAGAGAAAAAGGAGAAAAGACTGGCGCCTCCTCTCCTCTGCTTTCGGAGCTCTCTGCCTTTGCAAAGGAGGGAAAGGAGGAGAGGGGAAAAAAAAAAAGGGGGGGAAAGAGAGGAGCTCCATTTCTTCCTTATGTCATCATAGAAGTTCTTCTGCTCGGGGGGAAAAGGGAAGAAAAGGTGGAAAACAGGGGAGGAGGAGCAGGGGAGGGGAATCTTCTCCATTATCATCCCTCTTCTCCTGTGCGGAGGGGGGAGGGAGGAGGAAAAAGGAGGAAAGAAGGGGAAGAGGGAGAGGGGTGTCTTCTTTTATCCTATGTCGTGGGGGAAAAGGGAAAAAAAGAAAAAAAAAGGAAGGGAAAAAGGAGGAAGGTATCGCTTTAGCCTTATCTTTTGCTGACTCTTCGTAGGGGGAGGGGGGGGGGGGGGAAAGGAGGAAAATAATCCTCTTCTACTACCTGTATCTGCTGCAGAAAGAAAGAGGAAAGGAAAAGGGGAGGGAAAAAAAAAAAGACCTCAATACTTACTAAACCAATTGATAAATTGTAACTCGCTGAGAGGAAGGGGGAGGAGAAGAAAGGGGGGAAGTCTAGCTGAACTAATTCAATTTCAGTGAGTCATGGGGGGGGGGGGGGGGAGGAAAAAGAAAGAAGAGGATAGGGAGAGGTCTCACATCACAAAAAAAGGAAAAAAGGAAAGAAGGAGAAGTAAGGATGGAGACACACGCCCTTGTCCCTTTCATCATCTTGTTTCGCTCCCGGCGAAAAAAAAAGAAAAAGGGAGGGGGAGACTTTCTCTCTCTGTGTTCGCGGACCAATCCGGAGGGGGGGGAAAAGAGGGGAAAAAAAGGGAAGAAAGGGAAGATATTCTACTTCATCACGGAAGGGGGGGGGAAAAGGAAGGGAGGGGAGGAAGGTGGAGGAAAAAGAAGGGTTCCCCCATCCCTTAATTCTTGCTGGACAGCAAGAAAAGGGAGGGAAAGGGGGGGGAAAGAAAAGGACAGAGGGGACCCTTACAACTTCCTTAAAAATCTCCGCTGCAGCGCTGACAGTATAAAAAAAGAAAGGAAAAGAGAAAAAAAAAAGGATGGGTAAATCCACGCATAAGAAGAAAGGGGAAAAAAAAAGGAAAAGGGGGGGAAAAAGCCACATCTTCCCTTCCCTCAAAAGGGTGTCAAAAAGGGGAGGGAGAAGGAAGGGGGGGGAGGTCCACTTTTCCTTTTTTTCACTGCCGGAAAAAGAAAAGGGAAAGAGGGAAGAAAGAAAGCTTCAGTTGTCTCGCCATGGCCAACTTTTTACCAGGAGCCGTAAGAAGGAAAGAAAGGGGAGGGAGGGGAGGGAGGGTTCTATATTTGTCTCAACACCTACGGGAATGAGCGAGGTAGGAAGAAAAAGAAAAGAAAAGACTACCGAAGTTACATTTTTCCTTCTTCTCCATATTTGGTGCGGAAGAGAAAAAGGGAACTATACCTTGTGTGTCACCCTTTTTTCCTTAATGGACTCTGGGCCGGCACGGGAAGAGGGAGAAAGGAGGGGGGGAAAGGCGCTGATTCCGTGGAAAGACCCTGGTCAGGCCGGAGCCAGGGAAGGGGGGAAAAAGGGGAAAAGAAGGGGGAAGAGCCACAGCGGGTTCTTTTTGGATGTTCGACGTTGGGGCCGAAGGGGAAAAAGGAAGGGGAGGGAACACTTCTTTTTCATCCCAGCGATGCCAAGAAGAGGAAGGAAGAAGGGGGGAAAAAAAACTCTGGATTACTTCCTTCCCTTGCTTTCATTGCATGGGAAAAAGGAAGAGGGGGGAGGGGGGGGAAGGGAGAAAAGAAAATCCAGTAACTCAAGTCCACAGCTCTTCCTCTCGGATCGAGAGGGGGGGAAGGGAAAAAGAGGGGAGGGAAAGGGGGGGAGGGGGGTAGAAGCCCCTCCTACCTTCTCCTCTTCTTTCCCGATCGCGTCAGAAAGGTAGGAGAGGAGGGGAAAAGAAAAAGGGAAAAGGGGGGTACATCCCCTACCCACCCTACTTCACTGCACTTGCCCCCAAAGAGGGAGGGGGGAGGAGAAGGGACCAACTGTTTTTTCTTGCAGAGCATCGAGTTACAAATTTATCAATGGGGGGGGGGGGAGGGGGGAAAAAGGGGGAAAGGTATCTCTTCAATTCTCGTGTTGGCCTTCACGAGAAAAAGGGAGGAAGGGGAAAAGGGAGGAAAGAAAAAATTACCTTCACGAACACTCAACTCCAAAGACGAAGCCAGCAAAGGAGAAGGGAGAAAGAAAAAAAAAAAAGGAAGGGGGGAGAGGAAAAAAAGAGCTGCTTCTTTAACTTTTCAACTACCTCGGATCACCGCAGAAAAAGGAGGGAAAAAGGGAGGGAAGGGGGAAAGGAGAGAAAAGAAGTCCGCATTGTATCGCCTTCTAATATTTTCAAACAGAACGGAGGAAAGGGGGGGGAAAGGGAGGAGAGGGGGGAATCGAAAATAATTCCCCTAACTTTCTTTTTGGGGGGGGGGGGGGGGGGGGGGGGGGGGGGGGGGGGGGGGGGGGGGTTTTGGGAGGGGGTTTTGGGGCAGGGCCAGGACCGGGTAAAACTCAGAATTTCTTTTCTCCCCCTCTCCTTCCTTTTCCCTCTCTCCTCTCTCTTCCGCGGGGAAAAAAGAAGAGAGAAAAAGAAAAAGAAAAGGGCCCCCCTCTTCACCTTTCTTCTCTCTTGTCCTCTTCAACCTCGGCACGCTGGCCAAAGAAGGGAAGAAAAGAAAAGAAAAAGGAGGGAGGGGGAGGAGAAAAAAAGGAGAATCATTCATCTTTCCTTCCACCCATGGAGCAATCGAGCAACGGGGGAAAGAAAAAAAGAGGGGGGAAGGGGAGAAAAAAGGGAGGGGAAAGAAGAGTGGGATCCATCTTTAAAAAAAACCTTGTGTGCTGACGAAGGTGCGGAAGGGGGAAAAGGAAGAGAAAGAAGGAAGGGGAAGAAAAGGGAGGGGAGCACTTCCCTTTCACTAACCATTTTCGTCGAGCGGCTAGTCGAGGAGAAAAAGGGAGGAGGGAGGGGGGGGGGGGGGGGGGGGGGGGGGGGGAAAAAATCCATATAATCTTCTCATCTGCAATAATTACATCCTATGGGTTTGGCTAAGGGCCAGTACGCGTCAAAGGGGGGAGGAAGGGGAGGGGGGGGGAGGGCAAAAAGGGGGGGGGGGGCGATTTCTTTTAACTCCTACCCTTTCGACTATTTCGGATCAGGGGGGAGGGAGGGGAAAAAAGGGGAAAGGAGGAGGAAGGGAAAAAGAAGCACTTTCTCTGCCTCTTTTTTTTCTCTTTGAGGAAAGGCGGCGGCCTGGAACCAGGAGGAGAGGGAGAGGAGAGGGAGGGAAAAGGGAAAAGGGGGGGGGAAGAAAAGAAAGGGAGAGCTGTTCTCTACTCGGTTTCAGCTTACGCGGCCTCGCGTCCGGAAAAGAAAAGGAGAGGGGAAGGAGGGGGGGCTTTAGTGTCGGCTTCGGTTTCGGGGTTGATAAAGGGGGGAAGGAGGAAAAAGGAAGGGGGGAAGAGAAGTGGGGAGGAAGAAACTTCGATTTCCTGGTCTTTGATGGGATCTGGACAAAGGAAAAAAAGGGGGGGGGGAGGGGGGGGGGAGGGGGGGGGGGGATTCTTGCGCTCTTTTGGCACAGGGAGAGAGACCCGCAGAAGGAAGGGGGGGAGGGGGAAGAAAGAAGAGAAGAGGGCCGAAACTACCTTCAACCTCCTACCTTACTCTTTTGCGTGAGGAGTCCCAGAGAAGGGAAGGAGGGGAAAGGGGGGGGGGGGGGAAAAAGGGGGCCAAGGCCAAAGTTTACTCGGGTTTTTTGTTACTCGCGTTTGGTATCGGGATGAAATGAGGGGGAAAAGGGAGGGGGGGGGGAGGGAAAGGGGGGAGGGGGGGGAGGGGAAGAGGAATACAATTGAGCTATGCTCTCGGTCATACTCTTCCTGGTTCCCGTCCTGGATCACGGTCTCAAGGACGAGATGGGAAGAGAGGGGGAGGGGGAGAGGGGAAAGGAGGGGGGGACCACCTTTTCTCTGGTGGCGCATCTACTCACACAGCGCGGCAGGAGATCAAGAGGAGAGGAGGGGAGGGAAGGAGAAAGGGGGAAAGGGGAAGGGGGGGGTCTTTCTGCGTCGCTCGTACCCTCCCTCAAGCATCACGATATCTCCCCTCCGCGCTTGTGTGAAGGAAAGAGGGGAAGAAAAAAAAAAAAAAGAGAAGAGGAAAAGGAAAAAAAGAGGGAGAAAGGACCAGCACCACTCAGCTTACCATCTCTTCCTATACCGTCGATCCAGGCCGTGAAAAAAGGGAGGAAAAGAAGAAGAGAAAAAAAAAGGGGAGGAAAAAAAGAAAAAAAAGGCCCTCCATTTTCTCCCGATCCCCAACTCTAGTACAACCCTATTAAACTCTTTGGCCTTGGCACGCAAAGGGAAAAAAAAAAGAAAAGAGAGAAAAGGAAAGAGGGGGAAGAGAAGGGAGGGGAGAGAAACCGCTTCCTTCCTTCCTTTTTCCGTTCTTTTCGCCTTCGCGTGAGCGAAGGATAGGGAAAAAAAGAGAAGGGAAAAAAAAAAAAAAAAAAGGGGAGGGAGAGAGAAAGAAAAAAACAAGACTTCCTCACCTCAATCCATCTCATCTCCATCACACCCGCACACCAAAGGACGAGACGACCCTATGCCCCAAAAATAAGGGGAAGGGAAAAAGGAAAGGAAAAGAGAAAAAGGGGAAAGGGAGAGAAGGGGAGAAGGAAGGGATCAACCCCTTAAACCCCTCCTACCACTAAAGCCAAACCCCGTATCGCGCCTACAGAAGAGGGGAAAAGGGAGGAGGGGAAAAAAGAGAAGGAAAAAAGAGGGGGAAAAAACCTCTTTTAACTGGCCACTCTCATCCACTCAGCGACCCGGGGCACCATCGCCGGGGAAAAAAGAGGGGAGAGAAAGGGAGGAAGGGGGAAGGAAAGAAAAAAAGAACCTCCCCCCCTCTTCTTCCCCGCAAGTGAGGATCCAGGAGAAAAGAAGGGGGGAAAAAAAAAAGGGGAGGGAAAGAGGAAGGAAAATGCTCCTAATCTGTCTACGGTCTGCTTTCCCCTACCTCTACCCGAACCAGCCGGCCCTCTCAATCCATTTAAAGAAAAAAAAAAAAGGAGGGAAAAAAAAAAAGAAGAGGAAGGAGGGGACGCCTTCTCTGGATTCTTCCCGCTCAAAACCGCATAAAAGGTCAAGGGAGAGGGGAAGGGAAAAAGAGAGAAAAAAGAGAGGAAAGAGGGGGTTCCGTTCCCGGGACTTTTCCCTGCAGCAACCCGTGGGAGGGGAGAGGAAGGGAAAAAAAAAAGAACATTCTTCAGCACAACCGTCATCAGAGGGAGAAAAGAAGGGGAGAAGGGGAAAAAAAAAAGGGGAAAAAGGGAAGTTTTCTCCATTTTTTTATCCAGCTTCTGATTCTCTTGGTGCTTTGAGAATGAAAAAAGGGGGGAGGAAGGGGAGGGAGGGGGAAGGGGAGGAAAGGAATCTTTTTAATATTCCCCATATCTCCTCCCTTTCCGCGGGGGGCCCTGGGATGGGGGGAGGGGGGGAGAAGAAGGAAAAAAAAGGGGGAATCACTCTCTCCCTCTATCTTCTCCTGATCTTCCCGGGGAAGGAGGGGAGAGGGAGAAAAAAGAAAGGAGGGGGGACGGAAGAGCCATATAATTTCTTCCTTCTCTTCCTTGGCCGACGGTTAGAAGGGAGAAGAAAGAAAGAGAGGGGGGGAGGGAGGAGAGAAAGAGGACTTCTCTTCTTTTTCGAGATCGTCCTACGCCTCGAGCGTCAGCGAGAGGAGGGGAGGGGGGGAAAAGGGAAAACATTCTTCGATCTATCAGTCCGCGCAGGACATCGGGGAAAAAGGGAAAAAGGGAGGGGGAAAAGGGGGGGGGAGGGGAAAAAAGGGGCGTTTGCGGGTTACGCTCTGTTTCTTTCCGGGCGCGGCAAGAGAGAGGAGGAAAAAAAAAAAAAAGAAAAGAAAAGAAAGCGAGCCCGACCCCTTTGCCCTCGCGAAACACCAAGAACCAGCAATCACTGACTAAACCAAGGGGGAAAAAGGGGGAAAGAAGGAAGGGAAAGGGGAAGGGGAAGGGGGGGAAGGAAGGGACATTTTTGTTATGGGCCTTTCCCCCTTCCCTTCTGTACCTGGGGGGGGAAAAAGGAAAAAAGGAAGAAAGGAAAAAAAAAAAAGAGGGGAAAGAAGAGAGATTGCTTGGCTTTCTACACGCCCTATTGAAATTATCAAATAGTGTTTCCTTCCCGAAGGAGGGAAAAAAAAAAAAAAAAGGGGGAAAAAAAAAAAAGGGGGAGTTTCTTTTTTTCCTGTCTCTCGCTGTGGTCGCGGAAAAGAAGGGGAAAAAGGAAAGGAGCCTTTCAGACTTCATCACGGCGAGGGGGGGGGGAGGGGGGGAAGGAGAGGGGAGAAAGGGAAATCTCTTTCTAAAAATCCTTTTTCCGCAAATCCCGGAATTCTTGCTGTGAAAAGAAAGAAAAAATATGAAGGGGGAGGGGGGAAAGAAAAGAAAAAAAGGGGAAAAGAAAAAGGAGAAAAAAAGCTTCCTCTCATTCTCTCCCTTCATCCACATTACAGACATGATCCATCCAGGAGAGGGAGAAAGAAGGGAAAGAAAAGAAGAGGGGGTCTCTGTCGTTGCTCATAAGTCAGCACCAAAAAATAAAAGGAGAAAAGGGGGGGGAGGGGAAAAAAAAAGGGGGAGAAAGGAAGAGGGGGGGGGGGGGAAGAAGTTTTGTAACTGCCGCACCCTATTTCTCTACGTCACCCTGGAACTTCCGGTAAGTAGAGGGGGGGAGGGGGGGGAAGAGGAGGAGGAAGAAGAAGAGGGGAGCCCTTATTTGTTGCCCCCTATCGACCCGCGCGCCAACACAACAAAAAAAAAAAAAAAAAGGAAAAAAAAAAAGGGGGAGGAGAGAAGGACCAGGACTCCCAGCGCCTACCGGCCAGTTCCCCTGGTACTAGCGACCTATCTGGGGCGCAGGTCAAAAAGAAAAAAGGGGAAAAAAAAAAAAAGGGGGAAAAGAAGAGGGAAGAAAAGGAAAGGGGTGCTCATTCTTGTGCTTGACTTATGAGCACCGCAGCGAATTCCAGCCCGCGCGGGGAGGAAGGGGAGGAAAAGGAAAGGGAAGAGGAAAGAGTACGACTTTGTCCGGGCAATCCACCTTCTGGTGAGGGGGGGGGGGAGTAAAGAGGGAGGTAAAAAAAAAGGGTTGTTGAACCTTCTTTTTTCCAAGCCGTGATGCAAATGAATCTGAGTCCATAGGGAAAAAAGGGGGGGGGGGAAAAAAGGGGGAAGGGGAAAAAAGGGAAGGGGTACGCTTTCTATGTTAACTCCTTTCCTACTCCGTGGTCCGCGAAAAAAAAGAAGAAAGAAGGGGAGGAAGGGGGGAGGGTAGGGGGGAAGTTCAACAACCCCTTCTTCTTATCCTTTCCAAGGGCGTTGTAGAAGACAAAGAAGAAAGAAGAAAAAAAGGAGAAGGGAGGAGGAAGAGGGAAAAGTTCCATCAAGTCCTTTTTCCAGCCCCTACCCACATGACGAAAGGAAAAGGGAAGGAAGGGGGGGAAAAAAAAAAGGAAAAAGGGAAGAAAAAAGGGGGGGTCGTATTTCCTTTTTCTTTTTTTTTTCTTCTATGTCAAGTGTCTTTCTCGAGAAAAGGAAGGGGGAAGGGAAGAAGGGAAGGGGAGAAAGAGGATGGGGGCTCGCTTCCCTCCCCCTCTCTTCACCCTCCACTCATTACCTTCACGAACACAGCAAAGAAAAAGAAGAGAGAAAAAAGAAAGAAGGGGAAGGAAGGAAAATAGATCTCTCCTTCTTCTTGAACGTGGCACAGAAAGAGGAGAGAGAAAAAAAAAAAGAGAGAAGGGGGGGAAAAGAGCGAAAAAGTCCGCGCAGTCGCGGGTATCTCCGGCGAAGATGGGAAAAAAAAAGAGAAAGGGAGAAAAAAAAGGAGAAGGGAAAAGTCATCCTTCCGAACTGTGGAGCGTCCCGAGCAGGTAAAAGAAAGAAAGGAAGGGGAAAAAAAAAAAGAAAGGAGAGGGGGGAGGAAAAGAGGGATCTCCTAAATCCTCTTTCGAGGAGGCGCCAGCTTCGGGAAAGGAAAAAAGAAAACAAAAAAAAAAGAAACCCATCCCATTTCCCCACCGCGCACAGGGGGCGGGATCTGGGACTCTTCAAAGAGGGGAAGGAGGGGGAAAAAGGGAAAAGGAAAGGAGAGTAGGAGAAAAAGAGCATCAATGCAGCTGGCATTCCACCCATGGATCAAAAGAGAGGAAGGGGGGAAAAGAGGGGAGGGGGGGAGGGGAGGAGGGGAGGGGGGGAGTACACTACCTCTCACATCTCCTTGGACCGACCCGTCGTTCTGGTGGAAGAGAAGGAGGGGGAGGAGGAAAGAAAGGAGAAGGGAAAGGGAGGAATTTAATCGCGCGAGATATTTCGATAAAGAGGGAAAGGAACCGAGGAGAAAAAAGGGGTGGGATAAGGGGAAAGGACTTCCTTCCCCTTTTCTTCCCTTTTCTTTTTTCCTCTTTTTTTTTCTTCTGTCTTGATATGTTTGAGAGGGACGGGACGGGGGGGGGGGGGAGGGGAGGGAGAAAAAAAAAAAAAAGAGGAGAGGTTGGGGTGGTTTTCTCCCCACTGAGTCTCCTTGCTCCTCACTTGCGGGAGCCGCGGTGGGGGGGGGGGGAGAGGAAAAGGAAAGGAAAAGGGAGGGGGGGGGGGAGGGGGGGGAAGAGTGTCCAGTTCCCAGAGTCTTTTCAAATATCTGGAGAGGAAAAAAAAGAAGAGAGGAAAAGGGGGAGGGGAAAGGCGCGTTTCTCGATCCTGTTCTGCCGCGTACGCCGGGGTTGTGGAGGGGGGGAGAGGGGGAAGAAGAAGGAGGAGAAAGGCTATCAAATTCTATTTCCTTTTCGGGGATGGGATCTGTGACCCGAGGGGAAAGAAGGGGAAGGGAAGGGGGGGGGGGGGGGGGAGGGGATTCTCTCTTTTTGCACTTTATAAGAAAGAAGAAGGGGAGGGGGGGGGGGGGGGGGGGGGGGGGAAAGGAAGGAAAAAAGGAACTTCCTTACATTACTCTTTTCTTTATGACCGTCGATGAAGGAAAGAGGGAAGTGAAGAAGAGGAAGAAAGGTGGGGAGAAGGGAGGGGAAGGAAAGGGGGGGAATAGGGGGGGGGGAAAAGAGTTTTTTCTCTTGCTTCAATTCTTCACTCGGTTTTTTATGGGTACCGCAAGGGAGGAGGGAGGGGGAAGAAAAAAGAGAAGGAAAAGAAGGGAGAGGAAGGGGAGAAGGAAGTGTCCTCTCTTTTTCTTTCTATCATCCATCGTTTTTTAACGGGGACTGATGGAGATGTTCGCCCGGAAGAGAAGGGGGGGGGAAGGGAAAAGGAGGAAAAAAAAGAAAGGAAAGGGGGGGGGAAAGAGATAGAAAAAAAACCAACTTCTATTCGTACACTAAGAGATGCAATACCTTGGCGCGCTTGAGGGGGGAGGGAGGATGAGAAGAGAAAAAAAAAAGAAAATGGGGGAAAAGAAAACAAACCCTTCTCCTCCTGGCTCACCATCTGCCATCCTTCCCCGTTCCAACCGCTTGATCCTCGCCAGCAAACAAAAAAGAGGGAAAAGAGAGGGAAGGAAAAGGAAAAAAGGGAAAAAAAAAAACCTTCCAGCACACGCTGGCGTTAAAAAGAAAAAAAAAGAGGGGAAAAAAGGAAGAGAAAAGGGAAGAAAAAGGAAAGAGAGGAAAGTCTTTCTCTTACCTTCTCCATCTCTTCCTTGGGGGGCGGGAAAAAACGGCTAAGAAAGGAAAAGAGGGAAGGAAAAAGAAAAGGAAAAAAAAAGAAACTCTCTCCTTCCCCCCCCCCCCTCCCCCCCCCCCACAAAGGAAAGAGGAGGGGAGAGAGAAAGAAAGAAAAAAAAAAAAAAAGAAAGGAGGAGGGAAAAGGGAACGCGGTTCACCTATCCATCACCGCCATGAAATCGCCTTGTCTGCCTCGCTGATCCTGGAAGGAACAAAGGAAAGAAAGGAAGAGAAAAAGGGGAGAAAAAGGTAGAGAAAAGGAACGCTTTAACGAAAAACTGTTTCTACATTAAGCGTAACGCCTGCGTAATCTGAACCTCGGGGGAAAGAAAGAAAGAAGAGAGAAAGAGAGAATCGAAGGACCTTTTCCATGCCGCCTCCTTTTCCCTCACCCGCGACCCAAAAAGAGGGAGAAAGGGGGGAAAAAAAAAGAAGGGGAAGAAGGAGCTTTATTCCTAAACTTCATCCCCACCTTCTCCTAAATCGTCTAACGGTCGGCGTTTCCCAGAAAAGAGAAAAAAAAAGAAAGAAAAAAAAGCAACTTTCCTCACCTTTACTCCTTCCTGGACCTAGCCACCCCATCCGGAGGGGGAAAAAAAGGAAGAAAAGGGGGGAAGAGAAGGGAGAATATCTCTCCTTCTCAACTCTAACTCTGCCCGTCGAGAAAAGAGGAGAAAAGGAGGAAGAAAGAGGAAAGAAAAAAAAAACTTGTCTTTCCACTTATCTTTATCGTCGTGTACTCCTCTGAAAGGAAAAAAAAGGGAGAAGGAAGGGAAGGGGGAGACAGGGTCGCCTTCCCCCAACCATCTCTCCCACGGCTACAACCGCTTTGCAAACGTAGGGAGGGGGGGAAAAAAAGAAAAAAGAGGGGGGGGGGGGGGAAAAAGTAAAAACCTGGTTCCTTCTTCTTCCTCACTTTCATTTCTTCCGTTGCTTTGCCGCGTGCAGGGGGGGGAAAAAGGAAAAGGAAAGAGAAAAGGGGAGGAAAAAGGAGGGACTCCCGAATCTTCTTTATTAATATCCTCCTGTTCTGCCTTTGGAAAAAAAGAGGAGGGAGGAAGGGGTTACCTTCTTCTTTACTCTCCCGTCGGACTTATGGTCATCATAGAAAAGGGAGGAGGGGAGAGGAAGGAAGGGGAAGAAAGGGGAGTGGGGGGGGAAATCTTCCTAATTTATGACCCTTCTACTGCGCGGCTGTTTGAGGAGGAGAGGGAAAAAAAAAAAAAGGAGGAGGGAAAAAAAAGAAGAGTTCTTTGTCTGCTGGTTATCCCGCTGGAGGGGGGGGGGAAAAGAGAAAGAAGGAAGGAGGAAAAAAGAAGGGGAAACCTTTTCTACCAGCTTATCTTCTTTATCCTTATTCCTGTTTGCTGAGAGGGAGGGGGAGAGGGAGAGGGGGAGGGAGAGAGGGCAAATAATCTCTTCGACTACCTTATCTGCCGACATAATTCGGGGCGAGGCTAAAGGCCAACAAAGAAGGGGAAAAAAAAAGAAAAAAAAAAGAAGGGAAAAAAGAAACCCCTTGATAAATTGTAACTCGCTGCTTCGGAAAAAAGAAGGAGGAAAGAGGGGGAAAAAAGAAAGGAAAAAAAGTGCAGTGACGGTCATTGTGTTTCTGGGCTGTACCCATGA
>Ga0179591_1327452_pt1 | contig 14147 bp, 9 predicted proteins | sample CZOMad2_1_08_16f_FD_182891 | JGI IMG/M metagenome (GOLD analysis project Ga0179591, IMG submission 182891) | Vadose zone soil fungal communities from Angelo Coast Range Reserve, California, USA - CZOMad2_1_08_16fungal (PacBio error correction) | ecosystem: Environmental > Terrestrial > Soil >...
TGGTCCGGTGAAAAGGAAAGAAAGGCCGCAATCGACCCTCAAAAGTTCAGTTCGGATCACACAGGGGAAAAAGTAACGACGGGAAAAAGGATCCTGGGGCCAGCCAATTGGGCGAAAAGAGGAACGGTCGAGTCGATCCCCGGCCTCGATCATCCTCTCCTGGTAGCAAACGAGAGACGAAAAAGGCTAGGATTCGCCTATGAGGGGGGGGTGAACAGGACCAGGAATCGGGAAAAACGAAAAAGGTACATATCCGCTTCTCGGGGACGACGACCTAGTACGGAATTTTCAAACAAAGACCAAAAAAGAAAGGGGAATGTTACCGATAAGGAAAAAATCACCAAGCAAAAAAACAAAAAAGACACAAACTTAAAGTTCACGCGCAGGTAAGAGGGGATTAAGTCCAAGCAGAACTCACATGGAACTAGACGATTAGGCTAAAGACGATCTTCAAATCTCAGTATCTTCACTCCTCATAGCCAGTCTCATTGATCGAGCCCAGGGGGAAAAGGGAATGAGCGGCTTTTCAAAGAGAGAGCGCAGGTCGCCGAAAATCATAATAGGGAAAGTCCTTTCAGAGAGGGAAGGGGGGTTGCTGCCAACGTCGGTGGCCGAAGCGGGTTGGGTGGAGGGGAAGGAAATCCGGGGCGTGGGCGGTCCCAAACGTATAGCTCAAAAAATGTTTAAAAACGTGAAAAAAGGGGGGGCTAATGCTTAGAGGCCAGAACTAACACCAAACTGTATTGAGGGGTAAGTTAAGGAAGAGGCCCCTCAAACTTCCGAGGGTATTACACAAAAATAAACCGGGGCAAACTCATACCACAGGCGTGAACGAAAAAGCCCCAGCCGCCAAAAACCGCTTGCGCCGCCGAGAAGCAAACGCCGAGACTGAGGGGACGCGCTTGGATGATGGTCGTGATAGATACGGGTCAAGGGGAAACGTCGCTCAGCTTAGCGTCAGGCGGGTATTCCACCCTGAAGAAACGGGGGGAAAAGGGGGGGGAGAGGACGGAAAAAGCGGAAACACGGGATTCGAATCGGCGTCGACAAGCAGCCGGTGACCGTTGGTGCTGAAGGACAAAAACGGAAGGCGGAGATGGTTCTTGTCGGGAGGGGTTGAGTGCCTTGTGAGAACTTTAAATTCCAAATCGGAAAAAAAATTAGACAAAAAATTCTACTCGGGCTTGTAAGGAAGGCTGCTGCCCATGGGGAGGTTTCCTTTGGGAAACCTTCGGTCACCGGAAGGGTCATGAAAAAATTGCCGATAGGGGGGGGAGGATCTGGGTCGAGTTTGGCAAGCTATCGGGAAGAGACTCGTAAACGTGACGAGGTTGGAAAAAAAACTCCTTGCCTACGAAAGTAGACATTCCCACGACTTTTACCGGACCGAAAACTGACGGTCGTTTGAGGATTGAGATTTTGCGATATCGGAAAAAATACCAGAAGAATCTGTCAGAAGATGGGGGCCGGCGGGTCCCATTGTGAGATGCCCTCGATCACCGCAAAGAAAAACACGGTGGGGAATCGAGAAGAACGAGGGTGTCCGTCCCTAAACGCCACTTTTCGAAGCGGCGATCGGAGGGAAGAAAATTGGGGGTAAAGTATTCAGAATGGAGGACTGCGGGGAAGGTACATGAAAAGGCGAACTAGTGGGGGGGGGTTGAAAAACAGAGAGAGGTTTAAGGAAAAGCGCCGGTACTGGTCTGAATCATGAATCCAAAAATGGCTGTCGTAGTTCAAGGTTGCCGCGGGAGGGAATTCGGGATACGAAAAGGAGCCCGGAAAAGAGCCAGTGGTACATTTCTTCGAACTATCAAGACAAAAACTCGGAGAAAAAAAGGGGGGTTTTGTTGGGAAGGGAACCAATCCCCACCAGGGGAAACGGGGGGGGTCCAGCGTAAAAAAATTCTCTGAAAATCATGGAGAAAGGAAACATCATAAATTTGCTACTTTTGTTTTGGCTGGAAAGAGTCGTCCGAAAAAGAAATCTTTTTCGATTTAAAAACGGGGGGGAGGAAGGGGGAAAACGTCGGCCGTGAAGGATTAAAAGGGGAATTTGAAGGCCCAGGGAAACAGACTCAAGCGATGACTTGTCACAGACAGAAGGGGGCAAAGTTGTGTCCGCCGTTGTTTTGAGAGAAACAAAAAAACGAGAAGGAAGAGGGGGGGACTCCAGTGTGGGGGGAAAGAAAAAAATAGGGTGGAGGTCCAAAGATGGGGAGTTAACTAAAGGAAAAAGAAGAGAAAGAGGAGGGTGGAATGCGAGTCGGGGGGGGGTCTTCAGTCGCAGGGGAGTCCCCGTGGACCTAACTAGTCAATGAGAGCGAAATTGGCAAGGAAGGGGGAAAAAAGTTCGATCCTCCCATTCAAACCTCTTGACTAGCCTCGGGGAAAACAAAAAAGTCGAAAAAAGAGAGTTAATAGGCGGGAAGGTCATTCTATGTGATGAGGCCGAAAAAAAAGAAATAGAGGGGGAAGGGTCCTCACTGGAGAGCGTCATCCCAAAACAAAGGTCAAAAATATTTCCGACATGTCTCGTCATTTCTGGAAAAAGAAGACATGTGAGATACACATACTCTTTCAGGTAAAAAAAAAAGTTTCCAGGGGGATTGAAATTCCCTAGCAAGGGATACGGGGGTAAGAGCCCCTACGTCCAGGGATCAAGCCAAGGGAGGGAGATCAAAACCTGCCTGAGGTTTAAAATCGGCAAGAAATAAGAGAGACAAACCGAAAATTATGGAACTGATATTCAGTAAGTTGCCAGGGGGGACACTAGGAACAAGTGTTCAGGCGATCCCTTCTGACGAGGTCCTGGTGACAAAGAGGAAGAAAGGAGTTGTTAGAGGAGCGCGGGGGTCGCAGAACCTTGGGGAGCTTTTCCCTTTTCGCAAGATCTTCTTTGTGTAACGACCTAACATTATAAAGGTGTAACACGGGCGCCAGGGGCGACGCACACGGTGCAGACTCGGGGTTAAGTAGGGGGCCCAGAATCTCTCACCCCTCGATAGCTACCCAGAATTAGCCGGGAGGGGAATTGGGGAATGCTGGGCTTCCTGAGAATCACTGTACAAAGGGGAGATAGGACAACATAACTTGTTCTCTTAATACGAAAGGACGGAGTCAAAAAACGTTACATCTAAGTGCGGGGGAATTCAGGAAATAGAGCCTCCCCTTTTATCCATTCGATAACTGTAAGCGGACCTACGTGGACGGTTGAGGAAGGAAAAGGGGGAAGCACAGTTCATATCAGGCAGAGATGAAAGCTGTCAAGCGGAAACCCGTTATTCCTCTCTACTGCTGGGCACTGGGGGGGGAGTCAGGGGGGGTTAAGGAACAATAACACTTGCAGAAAAAGGAAATAGCGGGTTGTGGCTTGGGTATGTAAAAAGCAGGGGCGGCGAGGGGAATGAAAGGGGGACCTCCCTCCACCTCACATGTCAAGAATGCAGCCGACTTTCAACTATGTCCGACCTAAAACAGTCTTGGCTGTTGTAAACTACCAAAAGTCACTCTGGGGCAGGGGAATAATCCGGAAATAAACACAAGGCTTGACAGGGACGGATGGGATATTAAATCCGTCTCCGTTTTTCCGGGGGCAATGTACTGCTATCCCGTTGCTCTCCGAGAGAAAAAAACCCAAAAAAAAGCCCCGACTAATCCGGATTTTTAGGGGTTGGCGCTCTCGTGTCCTCACGTCATTTTAAGACATCACGGCAAAACTTAGGGAAAAAAAGTCCGTATCGGTAGAGGGGAACTCTTAAAACAGCTTCCCGAAAGAAATTGCTACCCTTACTAGAGAATCCAAAGTACGGAAACCCTCAGATTTTCGGCAACATATAAGCCGGGGTAGGGGCCACCGGAAAAGGAAAGAAACTACGAATAAACAACTAACCAGAAAAAAGAAACGATCCTAATGTTAGTGCACCCTGCCGGGACGAAAAATGGGATGGAGTGAAAAAACTATTTTGGGGGGGCGGTCTAAGAAACAAGGCATGGGGGGCGCACGGGCACCGGAATCGTCGCAATCCTCGGAAAAAAACAGGGGAAGTTGGAGGACAAAAAGGAAGGGTACAGGATCGTGCAGTTGGACTACCAAGGATGCTGCGCAAATTAAAGAAAGAAAGGAAGGGTCAGTGTTAGGGGTAACACGTCCCAAAGATCCGTGTGTGACTTGTCTAGGGTGTCAAGCGGGACCGAAAATCTTCAAGGGGAAAAGGACAGGGACTATCTCATTCAGGTCTAAAAAAAAAAGCCATCAACGGAAAAGTCACTTTAAGGTATTCCGCAGAATCTGGGGGGAAAAACAGAAGGAGCTTTAAAAAAAAAAAACACAACAGAGTCCCGAAGAAGAAGAAGGGGGGAAAACACGAAGGAATCCTTTGAACGCCGTCCAACCCTTTCCTACGGGGGGAAAAAATTGACCAACCCACCTTACCAAGAAACAACAAAAAATAATTAAATCTTGAAAGGCTTGACTAGGAGGGGAACACTGGCTTCTTACAGCAACACAACAAGAAAAGGAAAGAAGGAGGAAGAGTTCCAGAATCCTTTAATCTACTCACTGTGAGCCGTCCGCAACGGAAACAGTTCGCATAATAAAGGGGCTACACGACGCCTGACGCTGGTGAGAGTTGGATCACACCGATACCGCAGCTCGCAAAAAAGAAAGAAAGAAAAAAGCCAAAAGTATCTCTGTTGTTGGCTGTCCAAAGTCGGAAGCCGGTGGAAAGAGGGGGGCGTCATGAGGGGAAAACGGCCGAAGTAGATCAGGGGGAGTCCCTCGGGGGAACTACGCGGACGTTGGGGAGGGGAGGGGGACCATAAACGAAAACGATAAAAAAACGTAGTCTGAGGTAAAAGAAGGGAATGGGGAGAACCATAGCCCAACTGAAAAAGTGAATAGGGGTAGGAAAAAGTTTGAGCCCTGAAAAACGATCCACATCACAGATACCCGCTGTCCGTTAAAGCACAGGAAACCAACTCAGCTTCGCCTAAGAGGGACATAGACAAGGAAGGGGACCTCGGCGGGTCCGATGATGAGAGAGGAACTAATCTAAGCATTCATCGGGAAAAAAAAGTCTCTCAAACCCCTATCGTCGGCTTGATGAGATCCATAATGTGGAGGCGGGGAAAGCTGTCTACTAGGAAAGGCTGAAAGGTTAGTAGGAAGAGGGCGACGCCAGGGGTTTCTTGGGATTAAATCGTGACACAAGAGGGAAAAGCTGGAAAAAAAAGTTGCCATTGGCGTGGGCTTTTTGGGTGGGGTCCGTGGAAGGGGGAAAAGCGGTAAAACCTTCCCAAGCTTCGGCCCTTGTTAAAAGGGGGGTACAACCGAGGTAAATTGTCAAAAGCCGGACGGAGCGTCCCGGAGGGATTGGAGGTGCCACATGCGCTGTGAAACAAAAGGTAGGGAGAAAAAAAATGGACTTCGCGGGGATCGATGCGTAGGGTTGTCGTTACAAAACGTCGGGAAGAACGAACAAGGAGATGTGGTCACAAACTAATCGCTACAGCCTCTAGAGGACTTTGACTGGCCGGTGAGAAAAAAAAAGGAACGGAGGGTCATTACGCTGTTCGCTGAGCCCGGTTGATACCCCGCGCACGGCAAAAAAGGAAACGCTTTAAAAAAAGTTGGTAGGAGCATTGGGATGTCCCTATCTGCCGCACGGGCACAACCACGGGTAAGTGCTAGCCGAACACGGAATTCTCGTAAGAAAGAGTGGTAAATTCTGGGTTCAACTAAGAAATGGGAGAAATGCAAAAGGTTTCTAGTCCCGACGGCGTAGGAACTGGCCTTGGTGAAAGATCGTACTGTGTAAAAGCGATCTTGGGTTGAAGTAAGGGTTGAAGTAAAAAGTACTGGTAGAAATGAGTCTTCTAGAGAGTTGAAAGTCAGGAAACATAGGGAAACGATACGACTACGTAAAAATTTTCGAAAGGGCATCGGTAAATAAAAGGTTGAAGTCGAACTCAACAGACCACGGCTTAGTCGGGCAATTGGGTTTCGGGACGGCAAAAGGGAAATAAGTGATTCGCCCCGGCTAGAAAAACTCAAAAATCTAAGACACCATAAAACTGTCCCCTTTTTGTCCTTGGGGGGCGGGGCCCCAAAAATGACACAGTCGGTCAAAGTTGTCTATGGGGGTCAAAAAGGCCCTCCGGATGATCCAAGAAAGGGTTAACGCGTGATTGCGTCCCCAGTGTTGGGGGGGGGGTCAAAAGTCAGACCTTTCCGTCCAAACGCGCAAAAAGATCAGAAGAGAAGGGACACTGGGCCGGGGTATGTCCGAATGACCGAACAAGAAAAGACCCGCCGAAGTGGCGCCGCAGTCGGGGCGAGGGAAAGGGTTCAAGAGGTCTTGACAGTCCGCTTCGCGAAACGGATTGACGGCGATGGGAAAAGTTCTCCTCAAGTCGCGCGAGGGCAAGCCGTGGACCGACGACGCATGGCAGAATAAATTGCTGCTGAAAATAGGGAGAAAATAGAGATGCAACCTGGAAGGTTCGAAGGGGGAGGTTAGCCTGAGCCCTAGTCACCAGAAATACGGTCTTGTTTAAAGGGAGACTCATTCATTGAGAGGGGAGCTAACAAGTCAGCGGTCGAAATCAGGGGTTTAGGGCTTCGTGGGAATACAGGCACTGAAGCCAGGGAAGACCAGCATTTCTAGGCACGCAAGTCCGAATAATGGTTAAAGAGCATCTCGGGGCCTGAATGTCGGAGAGGGTTCATCCGGGTTATGCGACATCAAACAGGATAAAAATTGCCGACCCTCCTCAAAAAGTGATAAACAACCGCCAAAATAAGTGTCGAGACCGGTGCTGGGGTCGGAAAGCCTGACTGAGTCTAAAGCAACTAGTGAGGAGAAGCCAGATAGGAGTCCAATGTAAAAAGGTGAACTTAAGCTCCAAAAAGGGGTGAAGTCAAATTCAGACGAGGCCTCATCTTTCATATTGAAGAGAACGTCGACTGGGGAAAGGGGAGGACCTGAGGGGACCTTCCCGTCGCAAGAGATATGGTGGTAGCAGCGGAGAAAAAAAGAATTGTCACGGCCGGATACAGGCGCAGCTTAAGTCCTATTTTGGCCGGGAAGATGTTTCCACCGCAACAGATCCAAAAAGTATAAAACTAGTTAGTTCACCGTCGTGCCTGCTTGAAAAAAGGGGAAGAATCAAATCGGGATGACCTGAGGGACTCTAACATAGAATGTTCACCCATCTTTTTCAAACGCCGGGGAGCTCGCAACCAAGAGTTTGAAAATCTACTGTTTGACCCCTAAAAATTTGTTCATAATATCATGCTTCTAAACGAAGGAGTACTGACAGCGTCTGGCGAAATTGAGGGAGACCTGTTAAATCGTCCAATAATAAAAGGTTCAAAACACAAAAACCACAAAAAAAAGAAAAAAAAAAAAACCCACACGGAAGGGAGCTTTCCCGAAGCGGTTCTGAAAACGCCCTAATTTAAACTTCGGGTCGGCTTTGCTCGTTTTGTCATTCTACCTCAACGGTAGGAGAGCCACTCCGCAAAACATCGGCAGATTAGAGAGTATGTTGAAAAGAATACTAAAATAAATTTGACTCAAAAAAAGTGAAACCTAGCCAGAACTAGAAAAAAATCCTTCGGAGGGATCGGGGGAAAGGAGACAAGGGGGGCCCGGGGTGTACTACGCTCCAGACCAAACAAGAAATTTCCTGATGGGGGTTCAAAGACTATTCGTGGAACGGTGATCAATCTGTGCATCCCTGCCGAAGGGAACAACAAACCCCACCAAGTCCAAAAGAACCCGGCTGATCGGTTTAAAAATCGCCATTGGAAAAGTGTCCAACACGAGGGGAAACATTGTCAAAGGGGGAGGGACGCTAACCATTCGTATTCTTCTGGTTCGAATGCTCCGCGGAAAACCAGCCCAGAACACGATATGGGGGAAAAAACGTAGACTTGAAAGTACTTACCCCGCTCGTCGGCGACCGCTCGGGGGAAAAGGGGAAGACTTCACCGAGGACTCCCTGTCGACTACGAAAAAAAAAAAGGCACTCAGGGGCAGAATGTGAAACCCGCCCGGGGAAGTGCTGCGCAGGGTTGTGTGTGGGGGGGTGGGGGTGGGTCGGGGGGGGTCTCGTGCTGTCTGGGGGTCGTGGCGGGCGGGCGGGGGGTGCTGTGGGTGCTGCGGCGAAGGGGGGAGAGGTGGGATGAACGGCGTCAATTTGGTGAAGCGGTACCGATGGGCGGATGGGCCGAGCGCTGTGGTGGAAGTGGTTGATGGCGCGTTTGGGGGGGGGGGGTGGGGGGTGGGGTGTTTTGGGGGGGCGGGCAGCTTTCCGGGGGCATGGTGAAAATCGCGCCAAAAATCAAGAAGAACGCCCGGTCTGAACAACCGCCGGAAAATCTGACGGGAGTGCCGGAGGGAAAGGCTCTAAGAAGGCGTTAAAAACAGTCACTGTCGTCCAAGTCGATCCCGGCTCGGATCCCTTGTCTAAAACGCCAGTAAGGAAAATTCAAGTGCCTAAGGGGAGCAAGTCAGTGGTGCACATCGAGAAGGTGGACCCTACCGGAACCCCAAAGGAAACCAAGGGCAAGGGAGAGCGTCCAGGGAGCTTTGACGACAACATACCTATCCAATTTGTGGGGAAAAACCTGAAAAGGGTCGCTTGTTACGGTTCCCTAGAAGGGAAACACCCTGAAAACACCGCACCAAAAAAACCCAAAAGTCCAAAGACCATCTAAGATCTTTCCTATGGGTGCGTCAAGGGGGGGATCTTCACCCCAAAAAAAAGCTTCTAAACATCCGAGGTGACCACGAAGAACGCCTATCGAAGCGCCGTAGCTGGAACAGAACCGAGCATTTATAGGAGAAGAAACTCCAGAATGGGTGGGGGCGGTCATTTCATCACCAGATGATCGCTCCGTCTCTCGGTCCCGGATCAATCAAGCGATCTGAACAGAAAAAAAACAGGATCTCGCTCGTCGTTGTGGGACTTCCAACGAAAAGGGGATGGTGTCTGGAGTTAGGAAACAGCCACCCTGGTAGCGGTGCAAGGGTGACGGTGCTCACATGTGAAAAAGAAAAAATTGAACTGGGGCTATGGTACAAAGGGAGGAAATCTGAAATCAACAACAAAATAGGGAGAGGGAAGGGCCCTGGAGGTAAAACATATCCAAATCCACGGCGCGGGATTACAAGTTGATCAGCTAAGTCACCCCGGGCTGGAAGGTCACGGATACAAAGAAAAGCCCCACCTTCGCTCCGACGAAAGCAAGATCCTGAGGGGACAGGCCGTAACGTGAGTCAAAAAGTCGTCTACTTCCATCTTGAAACTTCTCGAACGAAGGAGTGCGTTGGCCCGGGTGCACGACTGTTTCTATTCTACGGGGTTGCCGGAGATTTTCCACTGTTCCTCGTCTCTTCAATGTTCGAACTCGAGCGACGCAACTGGTGATTTTGGCTGACTCGATTCCAGGGACATGCCAGCTTGGATGCCTCGGCCTTGCTTGGCGTGTGGTGTCTGGTGAAATTGGCCTTTTGGCGAAAATTTAACATTCCCAAGGTCTGCCTGAGGGGTATTTAAACCGATCTACTGTCGGTGAACAACTCACTTGACTCCCTGCGCGGAAAACTTTTGAGTGGCTTTGTTTCCTCAAGACACATTATCCGTGTCGATTCCAATGGGCACCCTCTAGAGCTAAAACTACTTCTACGCTTTAGTGGGCAGGCGTGGAGGTTTTTGGTCTTTGCGGATTGAGGATTGAGCGGGCAGCAAAATAGCAGTTCCGTCGGGTGTTGAATCGTAAACGGGTTCGGATCTCTGCCTCATTTCCTCGTTGGTTTGGTTGCCCAGGGGGTCAAGCGGGTGCGGGTGGTGCGGGGGGGCTAAAGACGCAGGTCCCTCGGTGCGGCCTCCTTCTCCAGGGAGGGTGCTGGGTCCGTGGGGCTTTGCACGTGAGTGAAAACCAGAAAAAAGGGGGGTCTTTTTCGGGGAGAATTGGAGAGAGTGGATATCCTGTCCAAAAAACGTCTACTGCACTGGAAAATTTGGTTCGACTCTTCTACTTTATTACTACCCGATCGGTCTCGTACATGAACGGTTGCGAACACAAAACAGCTGATGCGTTTCGCTCTCCTACCCACTATGGGAGTTTCTGCACCCTGCCCCTTTTCTTAAATTTCGTCTTCCCCAGACCGTCATTCTTGGGTCGGTGAACAAATTTGCTTTGTGGATTTCGGCTTCCTAATGGGGCTTCTCCTGGTGCAGGTGCTCAGGTTTGGGGATCCGACGGGACTTACGGCTGTTCAGAAAAGAGGGAACGGGGGGGGGGGCGACGTACGGGTCGTACTCAGGGAACATAGTGGGAGGGCGAACCGGGAAGCGGCCCATTAGAAGAAAACATAACGGAATGCCCAGGGGGGCAATCGGATGGGGGAAAAAATTGTCACCGTTTTGACTCTCGCCGACACACAGTAGAATGGAAGAGTGGATGTGGGTGACTTTTCATCTAAACGTAATTGTTACAGATGGGGCGGGTCACCGTCAATGGAAGATAAAAATCTAGATCCCTAATAGCAAACGACAACGCGGAAGTAACTGGGTCTGGGGAGAAGTCTACCACCGTACAAACTTCTTTCCCGCTGTTGGTCAGGGGTCCCGCCGTAGTGAATCTATTATGTTAAAGGCGTAGGAGCATTTGGAAAGGGTTTGGCGTTTGGAAACTCTGGAGAATTTACCGTCCTAAGAAATCCTATGCAATGGGTGCGGGCAACGGAGGGGGTCAAGAGGGAACAGGGCCTGATTTGGGACAATTTGGGGTGTCCGCGGCTTGGGGATTTGTCGACACACAAAAACACCTGACGAGACTCCGGCGAGTCAGGGAAAGTCTTGGGAGTTTGGACCAACGCAAGCTTGGACCTGGACTGACAGAGACGCTTGACTCGTCTTGGGGACGGAGGCTTTTAACCATGTCGCAGCAACGTAAGGGGGCCTGGGACAAATAACGAGATCTCTTGCAGAGAAAAAGGGGCTTACGCGGGTTGAAACTAGCAGGACTTGAGAGGGCCTCTTACCTTCGCTCGTGTCCCTAAAAAGGGAAGGTCGGATCCGCAGAAGGTACTGTGACTCAGTAGGTTCATTCGATGAAATGGCCGAAAAAAACGTTCTCTTTCGAGTGCCTGGAAGATATAGGGAGCGGGGGGTAAAAAATACTAGCAGAACAACGAAAAAGTTCAGAAACACAAGTCGTCAGTGCTGGAAAATTATAAAGGGATCAGAAAACACGCATCTAGTGTAAAGGTTTTCGAAAAGGTCTGCTGCGAACAATGGACAGAGCCCTCTAAAATCGAGAAAGAACTGGGTGGCAATTATCGTCAACAAAAAAGCCCACGTGTAGGCGAGTCCAAAACTTAAAAAGGTACGGAAAGTATCAGCCTGAAATTTAGAAGATCAAAAAACGGAGGAGGAGTCACATATAGGGGACATCACTTCGGGTAAGTTGCCAGGGGCGGGACGGCCGGTGGTATGAAACGTTTGTCGTTAAGCCGGAGAGAAATTCAGCGTTCGTCATCGAGTTCACGCGGATGTAGGACAAACCCCGATGAACAAAAAAAATTGGAACCAAGTCTGCACAGGCGTCTTGGGCTAGAATAAATTCAGTGGCAGAAAGTAAAAAAAGGACGCAGCACCCTGATGGTAGCCCTCTGACGTTGTCCGGCTCGGACGAGATGATGCACAATTCGCAATCGATGAAACTCTGGAGGGGGGCGGGCATTCACATCTGAACTTCCTTAGCCGCGGAAAAAGACTGGGATGGTGGGCAAGGAAGCAAGCGGGGTTCCCTAGTACCGGCCCGTCTGCTCCTACCCTTTGGAAAGGGCTCAGTCAAAATTTCTTATATCCCGCCGAGAAGTTTCGGTTCCAAGAGGGGGGACATAAAAGAAGTTGCTTCCTCCTGGCAATGCAATCTGGGCCATCTCAGATACAGCTGAAACTGACCGAAGCGCGTACCCTCTTACGAAAAGCACTAGGCGAGGATCTGGTCTGGGAAGTTGCGTACCAATAAAGTCGGAAACAGGTGAACTTCGACTAGGGGCAAGTGACCTCTTACGCTGGGTAACTCCAACTCAGTGTGGAGACCTGAAGAGCAAAACATCCTGAGTGCAAAGATCCGTCTTTTGGACATCGGACATACCCGGTCCGGGGGGAGGGGGGAAGAAAGTCAACCAAGTCCGGGACATTTCCTGATTGGGTAGGAATTCGTAATGCGCGATAAAGGACCGTAGAAAAAAGTGTCTAAAAGGAAAACTCTTTCGCAGTCCGCACGGCTCAGCTCGCCAGCCCACGCGCGCCACCGTCAACAGAACTCAAAATTATGGGTTCTACGTGTAGATACGTCCGCGAAGGTCCAAAAATGTTCCCGATTTAACCCGGCTGGCATTTCTTCGTCTCGGAGAAGTGGAAAGAGAAACCCCACATTACCGTACCTATGCATATTCCTAAACGGTGAAAAAAAGTAAGCACCCCAAATCCTGGCACCCAGCCACGCCTTCATGGGGTCAACAAGTCCGGAAAGAAAAGACGACCCAACTAACCGGCGCAAAAAACAGATAGATTTCGAGGTCAAAACCTCCCGTACGAAAAAAAAGTTAGGCTGAAGTCTTTGTGGTTCTAAGAGCGAAGCTAATCTGTGGGGCGCAGTTAGAAGGAGCTGAGCCAATTAAAAAATCCGACTCACAGAGAGGGAAAGCATCGGGATCACTTTGACAACTTCTTTAAATGGGTCCCCCTATCCAATAAAAAAGGCTAACAGGGAAAGGCATCCCCGTTCAGTGTCCGGGGGGAACACCTCCGTCAAGTCCCAAGAAAACTCCGATTCCAAAAGTCTATCTGGTCAAGGCTGGAACCGAGGATCGATTCTCCCGGATAATCTCCCGCGCCGGGGGGCTAAAGAAGACCGATCACGCGAAGTTCAGTCCTAAAGGAGGAGTCAAAGTCGTTGTGAAAAAAAAGAGTTCCCGCACATAACCGGACAAAGGGGAGGTCCTTCTCCGAAGACAAAGACCGATGCCCGGTGGGGGTCCACAACTCCTCAAAGGTTGAATACAACAGCGGGGACAAAAACTGCACCCTTCCACAAAACGCACAGAGAAACACCCAATATGTGCAAAGGGATGGCTTCCCTGATTCGGGAAAAAAAGAACCACCGGACGTCGAAGACGATTTAAATGAGCCCCAGTGACCATCCTCCGAGCGGGGGAAACCCGGAAGAGCAACCCTTAGGAAGAAAAGCAGGCTAAGCCCTGAATCACGCCTTCACTTATAAGTGATCGAAGGTTCCCCTAGATTCTCTCTGCCAGCGCGGATATACAATGTTAAATGTTCCGATTCAAAAAGGAGGGATCTGGGGTACATATAGTCTTGCTCTAATTCTGTGTCTTGCTGGGGTGTTTGGGTGCAGTAGCGTGAGGTCCGTGAGTTATTAGAAACTCTTACAAAGTGTTTAGTGGCTATTTCTTACAATCCGGAAAGGGATATCTCTCAACAAGAAAGAATATATCAGGCCTTATGGTAACAGAGCCCAACAGGAGATAGGAACCTGGAAAATACAAATCGACCTTGAGAAGTTCCGATGACGGCCCCACCACCAATCTCTTCTCGCCGCCACGGATTGGGAACATGCACACCTCCTCTCATCAGGAGTTTAACACTCTTCAATACAGAAATCGTTAGGGAACCTTCGTCACACACCATCCGCGTCTTAAGTGCAGCCAAAGAAGATGATTCGCTGATTACCCGTGGCCACTGCGATTGGAGACGGGGGGCCGTTACTCTTAGATGAGATCGGTAGACGTTCGGTCTTCCCTTCTAAATGTGGGCTGGGAGAGTACCTGAATGTGCGTGTGCGGGAAATCGACATTTCCTGTCCCCCTGCCGAGGGCACTTGCAGTTAAGATCATTCAGGGGGGTCGGGGTGTGAGGGGGGTGGACCGGGGGGGACGTCCAGAATAAAAACCCTTCCAAAGAGTCAAAGTGGCCCGGAGGGGGTGGACGGAGACGGGGTCTTGTTCTAAGGACGCTAAAAAGGAATTTGGAAGGAAGGGGTTCCGGACCGGGGAGAGGGCACCAACGACTAAGTGCGAATCCGGAGGGGAAGTCTGCGT
>Ga0179591_1367426_pt1 | contig 14147 bp, 17 predicted proteins | sample CZOMad2_1_08_16f_FD_182891 | JGI IMG/M metagenome (GOLD analysis project Ga0179591, IMG submission 182891) | Vadose zone soil fungal communities from Angelo Coast Range Reserve, California, USA - CZOMad2_1_08_16fungal (PacBio error correction) | ecosystem: Environmental > Terrestrial > Soil >...
AGGATCGGCCAAACATTGGGGCCGCTTGCGGTCCTGCGCCGTTACCGATCCCGTTTGGCAAAGCCTCTCCTATATCACTCCAACGTCTCGGCGGGCGAATGCTGGCGCTCGGCGCCCCATCGCCGGCTTGCGTTTTCAAGAGGAAGGGGCTGGTGCGGAAGCCAACCGCCGTCATTGTCCGGGCCGCCGAGTGAAAAACGAGCGAGCCCCGGAAAAAAAAAATCCATTTAACCACGACAGGGAGTAATGGGAATTTGCCCGGGCTGCGCCCAAGTGGGCCGCATCCACGATTGTGCAATTGCCACATCGGGGAATGAACGAAGATCACTTTCCGCTGAACGAATTTGTAGCCGCCTGGTCTTCCCAGAAGCCCTCCCTTGTAGTCGTTGTGACTTCCCATCGAGAGAGCTCAACGTATTCGGGGTTCTGTGAACTCCGAGTTTTTGTCGGCACCCTGATCTTCCATCGGATAAGCTCATAGCGCGGGGCAGGAGATTCTCGTCCGCCGAACTTTGACACCGCCATTCTGGGTCCTGCCGGGTGCAAACGGGCCAACGCCGAGGCATGTTCGAGCGGTGAGTTTTTGTAGCCGTCGGGATCGGCGCAAACTGGTGGAACCCCCAGCAATTAATTTTGCGCGGGTTGTCGGCGCCCCCACCACCCTTTCAGGAAAATCGCGCGGCACGGCGTGCCGGGTCCCCCCGTTCCCCGAATCGCCGCTCCATCCCTCGACGCGACAAGATTGGCGGGTTTGACCTGCTTGCTGACCTGCGCCAGCTTGTAAGTCCTCCAGCGTCCATGATTTCTTGTTGGTCGACGAGACCGCGTACCTCCGAGCTCCATTCCCTTGCCGTTCGATGTTCCGGGGGCCGCGTCCTCGACCGGGTAATACCCGTTTGAAAACGGAAACGGTTTTTGTGATCGCCGGCCTGTTTTTTTTTTTTTTTTCCGGAAAAGGTCGCGCCCAGCGCATTGGGATGAAGATTCTTAAGGGCCTGCCACGCCCCACATTGAACTTCGAGATTTTGCTTTCATCAGCAAATCCTCTTCGGCGGAAGAAAAAACTGTCCTGACACGTCCGCAACCGGTCAGCCCACGTCAGCCGCGCCCCGAGGCTGGGCGCCACGTCGATGAAAAGCGCCGGCGCCGCCAGAGTCCGGCCAATCAGCCTGTGCGTCCCCTGAACCAGAAGTTTTTCGTGTGTCCGGCCCGCCGTGGAATCAGAAGCTGACGAATGCCTGCCCCATGCAAATTGTTCTCCTCCTCGAAATCTTCTTTTTTGAGCATGATTTTCTTTTCGGAAAAAAAAACCGGGTTCCCCACTTTCCGGATCATGCTCAAGAGCGAGCAGCGGCCCGGATTGATCATGGCGCCGTCCAGGCTTTCCGCACACAGCACCGCCAACAGGCGACTGCACCACCGGAAGGGCGCAGATCGCCGCCCATTGCAATAAGAAATCGACGTAGCTGCGCCACGTCATAGCCCGCCGAACAAAGCGCCGCAGGGTAATTGGACTGGAACTGGCACCGGCCCCCCTGCCAGACGAAAGCACCCGACAGCACCGATCACGACGCCGGACGACGATGATTCGCATAGACGCAGCCTTCTTCTTGCACGCAATTGTTACTTGCCGGGGAGGTCCGGCATGCGAAACAAAGCTTGCCTGTCAGCCGCCGCCTTGGCATCGGATATCACCCCGCCAGGAGTGAATCGCAGCAGCTTCCTTTGCGTAAGCGGCCGGTGGCAAAAAAAACCGAGCCCCGGACATAGACGAGGCCATTGCAATTGACCATCGACCAAACAGCCCACTCGCCCCAAATGCAATAGCAGCGCCCCGCCCGAGCCACCGCCCAGGGTGATGCTTTTTGCTTGAGAATTAATCGAACAGCGGCCGAGGCTTTTGTAGATCGCATCCCTACTGATCAATCAGGATTCATCCGCCCCGCGGCGTTGATACCATGGCCGGCCCGGTTCCGGACCCCACGCCCCGGCTGCAATGATTTTTGCCTGGGGCGGCTAGTGTGCGCTCCGTCCGCGGCCTTCCAGGCTGAACCCATGTCAATTTCTGGCTGTTTTCCACCATCGCTGAAGGCGATATACCGACTCTACCCGGGGAACTCCTTGCCCTGTCGTTTACTGCAATACAAGGCTTAGAATGCATGATCAGGTTTATCCGCCGGTCACAAAAAAGCGGAGCCGGGGGTGCCCCGGCTCGCCGTTTCGCATCCTGTTGGGGACTTGTATCAGGAACATACGTCGTCAAGTTACGGACGCGGCCGGCATCAGGGAACGGGCGTCGACCAGCATGGAATCACGCCGATTCAGACTGGTTGACCTGGCCCGGGATCGGTGACCGTCGGAGGAGCCGCCCCGTTTGGCAATCGACGAGTCGTTCCCACGTGCCCGCCCGACTGCCTTGACGGTCATCTCTTCGCTTTCAACGGTCCCTTGAAGCTTCTTTTTTCTTCTTGCCGTCGGTCCAGGCCCTGGAGGCCTCCACCGCCCGTGAAAACCACGTGGGAAGGTCCATGATTTTGTCAGGGTTCGGCTTTGTTCTCCCCCGGGCCTTTCACCAGGGTGGTCGACGTGCCGGCCGGCAAGCGTGTTGCCGAATGCGGGGCTTGGTCGGCCGCGAAAGCCGTGGAACGGTCCCTTGCCTTCCAGGGTCTCGACCCCAGGCCTGCGGGCCCTTCACCGGGCCCGCAAACCAGGGTTTGTGGTGGTCCTTGGAGTTGAGACGACTGCATCCTGGATGATGTTTCTTTCGACGGGAACATCGCGGCGTGCCCCGCCGACCCATGACGGTCCCTCCCCCTCGCCGGACATCTATCCTCGCTTTCATCATCTTGTCTTGCGCGCCCTCACGGGCGCGACGACGGCGCAGTCAGAGCCAGCGCGGCAAAGGCGGCCGGCCCGAGAAAGTGCAAAGCGCTTGGACATGGGTTTGGGTCTCCCGATGATTGAGCGACCGTCCTGGAACCTGCCGCCCGCGATGGGACCACCAACGGCCCGGCTACCGATTGAGTGATTACGGGGTCCCCGCGTCCGTTTGTTTGCGCCCGAAGCTACGGGAGCCGAGCAGCGCGGGTTTTCAGGGAATAAATTTTTTTTTTTTTTTGGCTGGGCTTGAAACTTTTTCGAAGCGGACGTGCGTGTGTCGTAGTCGCGCGTTACAACCCACGCACTAGAACGTAAAAAAAACGCCCAAAACAACCAGAACACCCAAAAGCGGGCAAATTTTGTGCCATCAATTATGCGCGAGGACGAAAGCGGACCTTCAGGCTTTCCGTCATTCCGGGTAATGGGCCGCCCAACACAGACCTCAGATGTGCAATGCACATCGGGGAATCTCGAGATTCCGGGTTCGATGCTCCGGCCTCGCCCCGGAATACGGCTTCGCTGGATTGCGTCGGGCGGTCCGCTGCGCTCCTCGCAATTGACGAACTAACATACGTCCCGCGTCCCTCGCGGGCGCGAATGCCCGTCCGAGTTCCTTTTGCAAAAAAACCAATCCCGTCGAAGATCAAGAGGGCGCCGGGAATGCCGGGCCGCTCAATTGGCCTCCCGCCAGCCTCGCCTGCAAATAAAAACAAGCAACGAGCGTAGTCCCCAACCACGGTTCACCGGAATTAAAACCCCCAACCCGGCTTTTTTCCCCCTGCCAAAATGGTTTTAAACGGCTTACTTCGCGCTCCACCCATCTTCCCCCCGGTGACCAGGCTTGGTTTTTTGAACAACCAAAAAACACCGTCGTCCCGGCCTTGCGGCTTCCTCCTGGGTACCGCCGCTCCTCCCTGGAAGATGTGGCTTGATATCAGCGCTCGTTGGCCCACCGGCGCCGCGCCCTCCCCCCTCGCCCCATGTGCTTTTGCCGCCCCGGCGATGGGCGGATCGCCCTCGTCGATTTTTCTTTGTGGGCCGGAGGAGCCAAGTCCGTGGCGGAGGAAATCCTGCGCCGTTGGGCTGTGGCGTTAGTAGGCTCCGCACCAGTCGGTGTGGTCCGGGGCCCCAGGCGGCGCCGGGTGAGGCCCCGTCTCGTCCAGCAGGGAGAATCGCTCGTCCCCAGGCCGTCCCAAGCCCTTCTCGTAGACCCAAGCCAGGTTTTTTCCGGTGGCGTGGAGCGTCCGGCCCGGTCGTCGTGGGCCCCAGCCTTCCGAGGTGAAAGAGCTGGCGGGCAGCGGCCCTCCAGGGTTGGTGCTGCCACCGCGAACTGCTGGGGCCCTCTGAAGAGGGTGGAGCGTGGCCCCAGTTTGGTCCAGCAGGTCGCCCTGGGCCCCGTCGGCAATTGCCCCCCAGCCCGGTCCAGCACCGGCCTGCGCCCTTGCCCGGCACACCTTCCGTTGCCGCGGGGCCCCGTAGTCCCCTGCACCCAACGCCCTCCGCGGACCACCAACCCGCCTCCACGGCGGCGCGCATTCCGGAGCCTGTCGCTGGCCGCCTCCCGCGTCCGCGCCAAGCATCGCGGCCCACCCCAGCACCTCCGGGCGCGCCCGGCCCGCTCTCGGCCCGTCCGTGTCCAGCAGGAATCCCCCGGAGCGCACAGGGGGGCCTCCCGCCTCCACCGGCTTGTGGCTTGAGCTCCCGCGCCCCGCCCCTCCAACCGCGCGGTTCACCTTTCCCTCCACAGCCGCCAACCCTTCCACGCGCCGGCGGCCCAGCAGCGCGCCCTTCCCACCTCCGCCAAGCGGTCTTGCCCTCGAAGCCGCCTGGGATGTCCGGCGCCGCGCCCCTTCGCGTCCCTCCGGGAGCGGCACACACGGCTGGGGTGAGCGAGTGGCGTCCCGCAGGAGCTGACGCTTGGAGAAGGCCGCCAACCGCGTCACGTAGCCCGGTGAGCTTCCCCCAGCTATTTTCTGGGGTCCCCGGTGCCAGCCAAGCGCGGTCATGTACTGCAGCTCGTGCAGGCCAGCAGGTCAGGCCATCCTCCCGCAACGCCCCATCACCGACGTCTCCCCGGCTGGTCCGCCGCGGATTGCGGGTGCGCGGCAGGGCGTCCCGCATCGGTCGGGCCCGCCCCCAACCTGCCCGCCGCCGAGTTAGTCGTCCAGCGACCCGGAGGCGCCGCCTCCGAACCTGTGCCTCGCCGTGTACTGGCCTGCGCCGCGAACGCCCGCCGCCATCGCCCCGCCCCGGTTCCGCGCCCCGGAAACCCTCCCAGCTTTTCCGCTTCCGCTCCGCGGCCCCCTTGCAAGCGCAGGTCCCAGGCCGGAGCGCATAAGTGCTCCCGGCCCGCCGCCAACCGGGGCCCACCAACTGCCAGTCAAACCCCCCCTCGCCATCCGGGTGTTGGCCCTTCCCCCCGCCTTGCGTCCCTGCTGGAGCCGCGTCCAGTAAGGCGGGTCCCCATGTAGGGGAAGCGCTTCGGCCGGGTCCGAGGAAGAGGCCCGCCCTCACCGCCCCTGCCCCAGCCACTCTTCCGGACGCCGTGCCCCCCGCCGCCGGCGCCCTTGAATCCGCCCCCGTCTCGAGGCGGTGAGGCGCGCCCGCCAGCGTCTTGGCTCGAAGTGGGCGGAACGGGGGGAAGTCGGTTAAGAGCGCGTCGTAGAAGCCGTCAAAATCAACCGCGAAAGGAGAACTGGTCCCGTCTCCGCCTTCGTCCGCCAGCCTCGGCGCGTATCTGCTCCCCGGCCGCCATTTTAGCGGCCTGGCGTGCCCATGATGGGTGCCCGCCCCTGGGTTGAGCGGCGGTGTCCAGCACCGGGCCAAATCGGAGCCGGTTGCGCGCCTCCATGTTTCGCCGTGGCGCGACTTTTTTCGCCCCAGTGGGCCTCGGCCCAGTGCCGAAGGTTCCGCCACCCCCGCCCCACCGCCCCGTCCTTGGCCGATGAGGACGGTTTGTCCGGCTTGAAGTTCCCGGTGGATCAGCGCCCCAACCTCTGGTTTGGCCGCCGCCCGCCCCCCCGCGCCCCGGCCCTGCACGAACAGGTTCCCGCGCAACACTCCGGCCCAGGGCGCGTTTGCCCCGCTCGCGCAGGGTCCAGTTCCTTGAGGTTCTCAACCCGTCCACGAAAACTCCATGGCCAGAAGAACGGCGGGCCCCTGGACAGGTTTGCCCCACGTCGTGGACCGCCACACGTGGGGTGGTGTGGAGGGCGGGCCCATTGCCTGCGCCTCGCGCCTGCAGCGCCGGAGCTGAGCCCGCTCCCGGCTTCACCCTCCTGAGCGCCCCCGGTGGGCCCAGCCACCTTGAGCTCCACCCCGGTCCGAAGCTGCCGGGTCCGTAGGGGGGCCGTCCACGCCCCCATCCCCGCCCCGACGCCAGGTGCTGGAGATGTTCGTAGCGGCCCCACCGCCGGCCGCGCCCGCGCTCCGCGCTTCCCCCCCTCGCCCTTCTCCCTGCCCCTCGGCCTGGGGTGGCGTCGGGAGCACGGACAGAGGTCTTAACCGCCGCCGCGGGGCGTCACAACGGGATGGGGGTCGCCTTGCTGGCCCTGAGGGCGGCGTCCTCGTCCTCCTCCTCCTGCGGCCTCCGGCTCCTTGCGGCCCGCCTCAGCTTGAGAGAGTGTGGACCGGGCAGGCCGCGCAGCCGCGCCCGCGTTGCGCGGGCGACTCGCCTCGGCGTCGGCGAGGGGGGAAACGCTCGCTCTGGGCCCAGGGGACCAGCTCGCCGTCGGAAGGGGCCACGACTAACATGTGGCGGCGGGATTCCTAGCGTGCTATCCGCGCCCCCCCCCGGGCCTTGCGCCCCTGGCCTGTGGGAACCCTGAAGCTTGCGGCCGGGGCTTTCCATCACGCGCATGGACTGCCGACGGCCGCTGCGCGGTGCTGACGCCGAGCGACGGTCCCGAGGGTGCCTAGACGTGCTCCCGGAGCTTCGCCCGCGCCCCGGCCACGACCCCCCTTTCGCCGCAGGTGGTGGCCCACGCCGGATGAGATGGAGAATCCGCTCGCGTGGGGGTCCCTGTGCACGTGCCCTGATCTGGTCCGACGCGGAGCTCCCCGGCCCTGGGCCTCCGGCGGGGACGCGGGTGTGCGGGCCATCCCGCCAAACCGCGGCCTGGACCTGCCCCTGAAATCGCCCTGGCGGCGGCGGGCGGGGGAGGAGCCGCGGTGGAGGCCATCCCGCGCCGGCGCCGCGCGATTACTCCTCGCCCGACCCGGCTTGGAGAAGCTGTCCCCGCCGGTGGAGCGCGGAAAGGTGGGGGGGGCCTGCGGCCGCCGAACCCGCGCCGCCTCCTCCGCGAGCAGGCCTCTGTTCGCCCGGCCAACCGCCGCCTCTCGGCCCCCACGCGCCTGCCTGGCCTTTCGGCGCCCCTCAAGCACGCCGCTGAGACAACCACCAGCACCCCCCCGTAGAGAGGTTTGGCCATCACCGAGGCGAGCCGGTGTTTCAAGCCGCGTGCTTGAGGCGCGAAGGCCAGCCGCGGGCGGGCGAGAGCGGGTGGCCGGGCGGACAGGAGGGCGCTCCGCGCGGAGGAGGCGGGCGGTTTCGGCGGCGCCGCCCACCTCGCTCCTCAAACCGCCGGGGCGACCACGTCTTCCAAGCCGGTCGCGGAGGAGGACTCGCCGCCGCCGCCGGCGCGGAGCCTCCACCGCCGCCTCCTCCCCCGCCCGCCGCGCCAAGGCGACTCATGGGCGGGTCCCAGGGCCTCCGGTAGGCGGAATCGCCCCGCACCGCGGTCCTCCGGGCCCAGGCCGGGGAGACTCCTCTCGTCGCCGATCAGCCACGGTGCCCATGGACCCAACCGCGAGCAGGAAATCCTCCCATCTCCCCGTCTGGCCACCACCTGCGCGAACGGGTCGTGGCCGCCGGCGCAGCTCCCGGAGCACTTCCGTTAAGGCAACCCTCCGTGGCGTCGCCCCCTCGGCGAATCAGCACGCCGCAGCGTCGTCGGCATGTCCCATGCGCTTGCTGGAGCCCCCGGCCCCGCCAGCCTTTCAGGGGTTCCACAGCCCCAGGCGCAAGAGGCGGGGCGCGGAATGCGCACGCCTAGAATCCCGCCGCCCATGTCGGTGCCCCTTCCGACGCCGAGTGGTCCTCCTGCCCAGAAGCGAGCCTCCCCCCGCCGACGCCGGAGCGCGTCCCGCCCGGCGCACAGCGCGCGTGCTGCGCGCCGGCCCGGTCCACCTTCCTCAAGCTGAGCCGGCCGCAGATCGGAGCCGCAGGAAGGATGAGGGACGAGACTCCGCCCTCCGGCCCAAGGCGACCCCCCATCCCGGGTTGACGCCCCGCCGCGGCCGGTCAGACCCTGGCCGTGTCCCCGGACGCCCACCCCCTCCCTCCCGGGGCCAGGAGACGGCGAGGGGAAGCCGCTGGAGCGCGGGGCGCGGCTTTGGGGGGCCGCTACGAACATCCTCCAGCACCATGGCGTCGGGCGGGATGGGGGTCGTTGTGATCGCCCCGCCTACGCCCCCTCAGCCCTTCGACCGCCGGGGTGGCGCACAAGTGCTGGCCACCGGGGGCGCCTCGGATTGAGCCGGGATCGGCTCCAGCTCCGGCCTGCAGCGCGAGGCGGCAAGGCATGGCCCCGCCTCACCCACCCCAACGTGGTGGCGGTCCAGCCGGGACGTGGGCACTCCAGGGCCGCGTTCTTCCTGGCCATGGAGTTACATGGGACGGGGTGGAAACCTCAATGAACTGGCTTGCTCGAGCGCAAGCGCCCCTGGCGGGGTGGCGCGACCTGTTCGTTGCATGCCGGCGCGGGGGCTGGCGGCCGCCCGCACGCGGTGGGCCTGATCCACCGGGACCTTCAAGCCCGGGAACGTCCTCAATCGGCCAGGACGGGCGGGCCGGCGGGTGGCGGACTTCGGCCCCCCTGGCCGCGCCCTGGGGCGAGTCGCTCCAAAGGACGAAACCTGGAGGATCGCACCGCTCCGCATCGCCGCTTGCGGGCCACGCCCGCTTCCACCCCAGGCGGGCACCATCATGGCACGCGCCCGCCGCTACATGGCGCCCGGATCATATCGCGCCGAGCTGGCCGACGAGCGGAACGGGACCAGTTCTTCCTTCCGCGGTGGACGCTCTAAGCGACGCGCTCCTCGCCGTGCCCGCCCCAGAAGAGGTGAAGGGTGGCCTTTCGAGCCCAAGCGCTTTGGCGAGCGCCTTCACCGCCCCTCGAGACCGGGCGCATCCCAGGGCCCCCGGCGGCGGGGCACGCCGTTTCCCCGGAGGTGGGCCTTGGGCAGCGGTGCGGCGGCGCTCGTCCTCGGCCCGGCGACAGCTGCTTCCCCCTCCATGGACACGCCTATCCTGGACCCGCCGGCCTTCCAGCAAGACGCCCGCGGGGGAAGCACACCCGGCTTGCGGCGGGGGGTCGCTGGCCGTGGGTGGCGGTGGCGGCGGGCCCTGCGCCTAGCGCTCCCCGGCCGAACCCTGCGCTGCAAGGGGGCGAGCCGGAGCTGGGTTTCCTGGACGCGGACCGGCCCGGGCCGGCGATGCGGGCGGGCGTTTCGCAGGCGGCAGCCGGAACAGGGCGGGCCCCAGTTTCGAGCGCGCGCCCTCCGGTCGCTGGACGGACTACGCCCGCGAGGTGGGCCCGGCGATGCGGGAACGACACCTGCGCCCGGCCACCCGCATCCGCGGGCCGGACAGCCGGAGTCGGTGATGGCGTTTGCGGAATGGACTGCCGGACCTGCCGCCTCACGAGCTGCAGTACCTGACCGCTGTGCCTTGGCCACCGCGGTGACCAGAAAGCTGGTGGAGCACGGCCGTGGGACGCGGTGCCGGCCCCTCTCCCAGCCGTCCCAGCTCCTTGCGGTGACGCCACCCTCGCTCACACCCGCCGGTGCGCTCCCGTAGGAAAACCCGGCGAGAGGTCCGGCGCCGCCTCAACATCCAGTCCGCTCGAGCAGACGCCTGGCGGAGGTGAGCGCGCTGCTGGCCGCCGGCCCCGCGTAAAGGTTTTTTTTTTTTTTTTTTTTTTTTTTGGCGCTGAGAAGGTGACCGGCGGCGGTGGAGCGGGCGGCGGAGCTCCAAGCCACAAGCGGTGGGAGGCGGAGGCCCTGCTGCTTCCAGGGAAAATTTTCCGCTGGACACGACCGGCCCAGAGCGCGGCGCGCCGCGGAGGTGCTGGGGGCCGCGATCTGGCGCGGATCCGGGGCGCAGCGACAGGCTCCGGATTCCCGCGCCGCCGTGGAAGGCGGTGTTTCTCGGGAGGGCGTGGTGCAGGACCTACGCCCGCCCGGCAAGGAGTGGCCGGGCAGGCGCAGGCGGTGTGGCCCCGGCTGGGGGGGCAATGCCGCGGGGCCCCCCAGGCCGAACCTGCCTCCCAACCTGGGCCAACGCTTCCACCTCTTCGAGGGGCCCGTTTCCGGGTGGCCCCCCCCACCACCCTGGAAAGCGCGCCCCCCTGCCCCCGCCTTCACCTCCGGAAGCTATTGGGCCCACGACGACCGGCGGACGCTCAACGCCCACCGGGAACCTGGCCGTTGGTCCTACGAGAAGCTTTTGGGACGGCTGGACGAGGGCGATCTCCCCCCTGCTGGACGAGACCGTGGCCTCCAACCCGGCGCCTCCCCTGGGCCCGGACCACCCCCGACCTTGGGTGCGGAGCTACTACGCCACGCCCAACGCGCAGATCCTCCGCCACGAACTTCGCTCCGCTCCACACGAAACATCGACGAGTCGATCCGCATCGCCCGCGCAAGCAATGGGCGGAGGAGGCGCGGCGGTGGCCCACCGGGCATGGCTGATCAAGGCCACCCATCTTCAGGAGGAAGCGCCGGTACCAGGAGGAACCGCATGGCGACGGTTCCAAAACATGCCAGGGTCACCCGGGAGAGCCGCGAAGTAAGCCGTAACCATTGCGCAGGGCAAGGCCGGGTTAATCCGGTGACTGTGGTGACTACGCTTTCGTAATGCTTTGTTTTAAATTTGCATGCGAGGTCACTGGCGGGCGCATTTGACGCCCGCCAATTCCCTGCGCCCTCTATCTTCAGGACGATGGTTTTTTTTGCAAGAACTCGGACGCATCGCGCCGCGAGGACGCGGACGTATGTTATCGTACATTGCGAGGAGCGCAGCGACTATCCACTCAGAAGCCCCGCATCCCGCGGGGCATGGCGGAGCATCGAACCCGAATCTCGAAGATTCCCCCGATGTGCAATTCACATCTGAGGGTCCTGGTGCTGGCGCCCCTCCCCGGAATGGAACGGACGCCTGAAGGTACCGCTGCGCTCCTCGCAATGACGCGCCAAAGCCCGCCCCTTTCGCGGGGGCGACGAAATGAGGTTGAACGCGCTACTACGCACAAGGCCCGTTCGCTTCGAAAAGTTTTCAAGCCAGCAAAAATTGTATTCCCGTGAAACCGCGCCTGCTCGCTTCACGTAGCTCGCGCAACAACGACGCGGACGTAGCACTCAATCGGCCGGCGTTGTTGTCCCCCATCGCCGGCGGAGGTCCCGCCCGTCGCCTCATCCACGGGAGTACCAACCATGTCCAAGCGCCTTTGACTTTTCTGGCCGCCGCCTTGCCGCGATGGCTCCTTACTGGCCTCCGTCCGTTCGCGCCCTTGAGCGCGCAAGCACAAGATGATGAAAGCGAGATGTCCGGCGAGAGGACGTCATGGTCGGCGGCGCCGCCGATGTTTTCCCGTCGAAAGAACATCAATCCAGAAATGCCGTCAACTCCAGGAGCCCACACCACCCTGGTGCGGCGGTGGAAGGCCCGCCGGCCCTGGTCGAGAACCCTGGAGGCCAAGGGGAGCCGTTCTTCACGGTCCCCTTCGCGCCCGACCAACTCCGCTTCCGGCCAAGCTTTCCGGCCCGGCCAGGTTCGCACCCTGGTGAAGCCCGAGAAACAGCGACCCTGCCCAAAATCCCTGACCTACCACGTGGTTCCCGGGGCGGCTGGGAGGCTCCACCTGACCGACGGCCAAAGCTCAAGATCCGTTTGAAGGCCGAAGATCTGACCGTCAAAGTCGGGCGGCCCGGGTGGACGATCGTCGATGCCAAGGGCCTGCTCCTCGACGACTCCACGATTACCGACCTTAACCCATCCGAACGGCGTGATCCATAGTGGTCGAACGCCGTCCTGAATTGCCGGCGTCGTAAACTTGACTTCGTGTTCCTTGAATCCAGTCCCCAACAGGAAAATAGCGAACGGCGACCGGGGCAACCCCGGCCTCGCTTTTTTTGTGCCGCGATAACTGCATCCATGAATCTATGCCTGTATTGCAATAACACGAAGCCGGAGTTCGGCGTATATCGTATATCGAACTTCAGCGATGGAAAAGCCCAGGAAGTGACCATGTCCAGCTTGAGCCAGCGAGCGAGCCCGCACACTATCCGCCCAGCCCAAAAAATCATTTTTCAAGCCCGGCGTGGGTCCGGACCGCGCCATTTGGGATCACGCGTGGCGAGATTTCCTGATGATATGTCGGGAATGGGCGATCTTACAACCCTCGCCGCTGTTCGATTTCAACTTCCTTCAAGCAGCCATCACCCTGGCGGCTGCTCGGCGGGGGCGCTGCCTCTTGCATTTTCGCGGCGATGTGGCTGGTGATGGTCAATGCCCCTCGTCTATGTCGTTGCCCCCCTCGGTTTGTTGCCACCGGGCCCGCTTCCCCCGCAGGAAGCTGCTTCCGTCACTCCTGGCGGGGGTGGATTATCCGGAAGGCCAAGAAGTCCGGCGGCTGAAACAGGCAAGCCTTTGCGCATGACGACCCTCACGAAGTAACAATTGGCGTGCAAGAAGTGCCCTTCTAATGCCCGCGCACATCGTCGTCGGCGTCGTGATCGTGCTTTGTCTGGGTTCTTTTTTCGATCTGGAAGCCGGTGCAGTTCCAATTACCCTGAAAAACGGGCCGCTGGTTTCGGCGGCTCTGACGTGGCCGCGCCTACGGTTCCCATTTTCTTCTTGCCATGGCGGCGAATCTGCGCCTTCCGGGTGGTGCATGTTTCGGCCCTTGGCGCGGTTGCTGGTTGCCGAAAAAGCCTGCGGCCGCCCATGAGCATCGGCCGCCCTTGAGATGATTCCGGAAAATTGGAAACGGTTTTCCAAAAGATCCATGCTCAAATAAAGAGATTTTCGAGGGGAGAACATCATGGGCCGCATTCGCAAGCTTTCTTATTCCAGGCCGCCTGACAAGAACCTTTTTGGTCAGGGACGCCACCCGGGGGGGCCCCTTGATGCCGGAACCTGGCGCGCCGGCGCTTCATCCGCCGGTGGCGCAGCCCTTCGGCGCCGCTGACGCTGCTGACCGTGGCCGACCGTGTTTCCAGAACAGTTTTTCCGCCGGAAGAATGCCTGAAGCAATCTCGAAGTTCATTGATGGCGTTGCAGGGCCTTTTATCTTCAAATCCCAATTCCTGGCGCCGACCTTTTCCGGAAAGCCCGCGGATCACAAAAACCGTTTTCCGTTTCCAACGGCTATTACCCGGTCTAGGACAGCCGCCCCCGAACATCGACGGCAAGGACTGCGAAGCTCGACGGTAACTGCGTCTCGTCGACAACAGAAACCATGGACGCTGGAGGAACCCTACAAGCTGGCCGCAAGGGTCAAAGCAGGTCCACCCGCCACAATTCTGGCGTCGATGGATGGAGCGCGATCGGGAAGCTGGACCGGCCGCCGTTGGCGCTGATTTCCTGAAGCCTGTGGCTCCGACACCGCGCAAAATATTGCTGGTTGTTCCCATTGCGCCGATTCCCGACGGCCTTACAACTCACCGCTTCGAACATGGCCCTCGGCGTTTGCACCCGCAGACCCAGAATGAACGTTCATTCGGCGACGAGAATTCCTGCCCCGCCGCCCTATGCCCTATCCGATGAAGATTCAGGGTGCCGACAAACTCTCGGGTTCCAGAACCCGAAATACGTGAACTTCGATGGAAGTCACCAACGAACTACAAGGCGGCTTATTGGGGCAGACCCGGGCTACAATTCGTTTTTCAGCGGAAGTTGACTTCGGTCATTCCCCGGATGTGCAATTGCACATCGTGAATGCCGCCACTTGGCGCGGCCCGGAACTCCATACTCCGTTCGTGTTATGGATTTCCTGGCCATCGCTCGTTTTCACTCGCCGCCCAGGAATGACGGCGTGGCTTTCCGCACCAGCCCCTCCCCCTTGAAAACGCCTGCCGGCGGATGGCCGCCGAGCGCCAGCCATCGCCGCCGAGACGTTTTTGAATGCATAGAGAGGCCTGCCAAACGCATCGGTAACCGCGGCCACCCGACCGCCAAAGCCGGCCCCCAATGTCTGGCCGATCCC
>Ga0179591_1236014_pt1 | contig 14144 bp, 19 predicted proteins | sample CZOMad2_1_08_16f_FD_182891 | JGI IMG/M metagenome (GOLD analysis project Ga0179591, IMG submission 182891) | Vadose zone soil fungal communities from Angelo Coast Range Reserve, California, USA - CZOMad2_1_08_16fungal (PacBio error correction) | ecosystem: Environmental > Terrestrial > Soil >...
AGGAAAGTCCTTAAAATGATAGGTATACAGGGGCATGGCTTGGCGAGGAGGTCAAGTAGGGCTAGGCGAGGATGTACACTAAGGATCTATAAAAAAGGGTTAAGGGATTAGGAGGGCTGTGCAGATGCCTGACTAGCACTATCTGGGGGGGAGCAAAACCTAGTTCGTGCAGTGGGAGCGATGTGAGATCCAGCCAAGACAGACATGAAAGAAAAAGTCCTCTCAAAAGCAATAAATTCAATACAAAGCCCGAAAGCAAACCAGGAATCAGGACGGGTGAACGCAGAATATTACATGCAAGGTCACGGAAAGGGGGCGGTCCAGCGTCTCGGAAGATGGAAGGTGAAAAGTGAACCCCAGAGACTTAAAAGGACAGCTGAGCGAAATGAAAAACCGCGCATACCGTCATTCCAATCGGTCAACCTCCAGAAAACAAAGAATAGAGAGAAAAGTCATACACGGCCGCCCCGGGTCTCTTCGGGCGGAACGAGACCCGGGAGAAGAAAGGGGAAGGATTTTTCCTAAGAAAATGGAATCTTGGGACTTGGTACATTTTGGTGGTTTTTATTATAATGAGGGAAAGGTGGAAAAGAAGGGAAGGAGAGTTAGAGGTTAACCAAAGAGGCGGAGTGGGTAAACTCCTGCTTTTTGGGAAACAGGGTGAGGGAAAAAAACATCTGACAAGGGGGGGGAAAGAACGATGACCGTTATATGGTTTGGGGTACGAAACGTCGTTCCGGATATGGAGCAGGGGGACCTCTAGACGAAAGGTCTTCATCGAACAGACCTTCCGTGATAAAGATGAAAAAAAAGAAAACAAGGGGAACAACAAAAATCAAGACCCCCAGGGGAAAAAAGGAAAAAAAAAACGTTCAGGGGGAAGGAGTGACCGGGGACTGGGTGCCAAGCCCTGAAAGAAACGAAGCTAAATGTTGGAAGAAAAAAACAAGAAAGAGAATGGGTGGGGTAAAAGGATCCTCGGAACCAAAACGTGAGGGAACAGGGAAAAAAGGTACGGCCTGGGGGGAGCGAGGCTTGAGTAACCTGGGCGGTAGAAGGTCGAAAACAGGGGGAGGAAACTCGCTATCATGGGCCAAACAAAATTAAGAAGGGCATGAGTTGGGCAAATACCAAGTAAGAGGGGAGAATCTCTAAAAATCCGAGAGAGAAACTGGCAGGGGGGAAGAATAAAAGGGAGGGGACCTCAATAAACGCGCAATTGAATAGGGAGCCAACCATGGCTGGAGAGAAGTGAAAATAAAAACAGGGGTCTCCTCAAGGAGAAATAAGCGTTTTGCGAGGCGTAAAAAAAATTGTGTTGAAGCCAACCGGGGGGGTGAGACTCTATACGACTACCCACATCAACTATACTAAAAAGGGGATAAGGAAGAACGAAGGCGTCACTTCGCCAAGAAGTACGTACCGAAAAGGACAAAATGCTCAGGACAGAGGGTTCCGAAAGGGGCGAGGCCGAGAGAGGAATATCTGCGACACGAAAGAAAAAAGATGGCAAATCCGGCGAGAAAGAGTTCGGCTATGGCCAACGCAAAGACACCCTGAACGCATGACCACGACCAGAAAATAGGGCAAAGGGGAGGGGTAGTCCTGAAAAAGGAGAAAGCTTCCTTCCCTACTGAAGCAAAAAGGGATCGAAGGCAAAAAAAAGCCGCGAGAGACCAAAGGAGGAACCACAGCCGCAATACCCCTGAAGGACCAAAAGGACGATCAAGGTCCCCCACGGGCCGACGTCCCCGGACAAACAGCGCCTAGGAGGGGGGGGAAAAATTAGTGTAGCGTTGGTGGAGTGGTACAAACTACAGAGAGCAAAGGAAAAAGCTCTTGGATAGGGAAGCTGGGCCATCAATTTGTACATGGTATATGGAAAAAACAGAAAGAACAAGGTCTGCGAGGCAACAACTTGTCATAAAGGAATGGGGACCACTAAAAAAGAGGGACTGTTGCCTCGTACGGACGGACCCTAAGTAGTGTGGGGGAGAAAGGGTCCTAAAAGTTGCCTTATCCAGATGAAGATGGGCAGGCTTGGCAGGAGAATGGCAGGGGAGAAGGGTAAACCCGAAAAAACAAGAAAAGGAAAACAAAACCACCCGTTAGCGGGGAAGGAAAACCGAGGAGCCAATGAAATCAAACCTTTGGTCAACTCATGAATCAAAAACACAGGGGGATTCATGAAGGGAAAAAGGGAGGGGGAAAGAAAAAAGGGAGACTAGGGGGGGAAGACACGGGGGGAAAGGGGGAAAAAAGGTCGGGTGTTCGAAGTGGATGGCGGTGACAGTGGGAAATAACCTACCCTTTACATGATAGCTCCCGGTGGACAAAAGGAACGAGTCGGATAAGTAAAAGGGACTTCGGACCAAGGCCAGCGAAAGCTCAGGGGAGGCTTCAAGGAGAAAAAAGGCAGATTTTAGGGTCAATATGAAGGAAAAACAATGGCTGCACGACCTTCTAATGACGGTCGGCATAATCAAGTAAAAACAAGAATTGATGGAACCAACAAGCGGTATGCCTCGAACACAGCGGAGGGTCCGGAGGGAGATCGATTGGGGAGGGTAAAAAACGCCCAAATAAGTCCACTCTGCACGACAACTACCTCCCTAAGGAGGACTCGATCGCCGGGAAGTCGTCCAGGGGATGGGTAACCAACCTAGCGGCATGGGCGTGTTGAATCTATGAGGATGTGTTATATAGGGGGGGGGAAGCAAGAGGAAAAGACGCAGGGAGGGGAAAAAAAATCAGGCTATCCAAGCGGAGGGACGGAAGTGAATAGCAGAGAAAGTCAATGGTTTGGGGGGGCCGGACGGAGAGAAGAAAAGGGACGGTGACTAGGAGGAGGAATCTTCAAAATTGGAGTAAAAGTTCGGCTGGCGTAAAGGAGAGGCCGAATCATGAAAAAAAATGCGACAGAGATGTAGACTGAGGTCGGTTCACTCGGCAATATCGGCCTTTAATTCGGCACTCAGGAGAGGAGTCTGTGCAGCATGTTGTAAAGGTGGAAGAAGAAATGTCACACATGCGGCACTCGAGAAAGTCTAGAGAAGGGAGAGGGGTGCGGGAAAGAGGGGTCAAAGTATAGAGCAGAAATGTAGGAAATACCCACAGGGTGGAACGACCTCGAAAACGAGGCCAGAGGAAAAGGACCACGGTGGTGAGGGGAAATAGCTGACGAACGCTGCAATGGGGGGCTGGCCCATCTGACTGTTCTCAAAAAGTGGGGAGGGAGCAAGAAAGGGAGGAAGAGAGGTCCTCAATAGTATTTCTGGGGAGTAGTTTTATCGTTAGTTAAAATGATTATTGTTTGTGACCAGACATGCCAAGGCGGATGGGGGCAAGGGAACCAGAAAGACCAGAGTTCGACTTCCGAAGGTTAAGGAAGAGGCGTCCAAAAGTAAAGAGAGAATAGCAAAAAAGGGGCCGGAAAGGGAAAATTTTTTCCATCAAAACGTTGGGAAACTAGACGAAAGGGGAGGACACATTCGATCTCGGGGGGCGATAGTGCCTTGGTCAGGAAACTCAATTGCGGAAGGGGAGGGGCAGGGGACAAAGGGATAATTCACCTACGTTAGATCCGTGAACCGGGGAGTGAGTCTGGTGGGCCTTGGGGCTTGGTAAAAGGGGATAGGTGTAAGTCAAGGGGGGGGAAATGGGCAAGTAAGAGAAAAGAGAGGATCACCCGTGGATCGAAAAAGGAACGGAACCTTAAAAAAGCGAAGGGGAGAGCAAAAAAATCGGCCCGGTAGTGCGAAAAACGGAAAAAATGAAAAAAAAACTCACGTGAAGAAACAAAAACAGGGTGGCAAGCATTTAAAAAAAAAAAAACAGGATTTGGCGGAACCGACCGCCACAGAAGCGCCTAAGGGAAATTGACCTCTTTTAAAGAAAAAAAAACAAATGTCAAGCAAAGGGACGGGGATAGTGAAATCCCACGCAGAGGAAAAAGCATGGTGATAGGAAGACCAGAGGAAGAACATTTTGGGGAAAGGGAAAGCGGTTTTAAGAGAAGAAAGGATAGGACGGTGGTTGAGAGAGGGACGAGTTGGCATTGACCAGCAAAGGGCATGGCCGGACACAGGGGGGACGGGATGAAAAGGGGAACGGGGACAATAGGCCGTAGAAGCTGACGAACCGCCCTTCTCGAGGGAAAGGTAATCGACGAGGTCACCAGGCAGCGGAGAGCGGGGGGGGGGGGGTGGGGGGGGGGGGGGGGGGGGGGTTGTCGGAGGGGGTTTGCAATCTGGTCACTGGAAAGGGGAAGGAGAAAGCTTCTGAATGTATCGGTGGGGAGTTAGAGACTCAGCCAAAGAGGAGAAATGTAAAGAACTCGTTGGGGGAATGGGAAAATAAAGACGTGATCGTCCCGCGGCACATCGATATATATCACCCCGAAGAATCCTCACCTAAAGAGGAAATCCTCAAGGTGGACATAAAGAAAAATGTCAAAAACGATAAGACCGAAATCTCAGCCAGGGAAAACTGTCACAAGAAAGAGAAAAAAAAGCGAAAGAGATCAACAACAAACGTAGGAGTAAAACGGGAGAGAGGAGGTACAGGGGCATGGGGGGGCGAATGGAGGTGATAGGGCCTCGGGACAGAGAAAAGTTTATGGTCACCTATGAGGCTATCATAGAAGTTAAGGGGAAAGGATTAGTGGGGGGATTATGGGAGCGTGACGATCAGAGAGGGAGGGAAATTCAAAAAACAAAGGGCACGGATTACAATTGTGGGCCGGAGCGGCCAAAATGGTCCAAAAGGAGGAACAAGGAAAACTAAGACATAGACCATAAGCAAAATTAAAAGCCAGATTGCACTCCAGCGAAAGCCGGCTCTCAAGCCAATTGGGCCGGAGCGAGAAGGGAAGTTGAAAGAGCAGGCGAGGAATCAGTGGCAGAAACGATGGCCTTAGGCCCCGTGCACATACTAAGAAAAAAATGGGACAATCTTGCATCTACCATTCAAAGAAAGAAAAATAACGCAAGGAAACAATCGGCCATCGAAAAATTAAGGGAGAAGAAAGAAAAAATCCAAACGAACTACCAAGGAAATTTGCCTCTCTTTCGGGAGAAAAGAAAAGAGGAGGGGTATGGGGAAAAAACATACAAACCTGTAAGCTTTTGAAAATGCCTTTTTGTTTTATGGGGGGTAACGGGTGAGGGGGGAGCTCTTCGAGGAATCCTTCTTATGGGTTCTACCTGTGGGGCAATTGGTTATTGTAAACAAGGGGGTACATAGGGGAAATGAAAACCGGATCAAACTCACACGAATGTGGCGAACTCGATTTGAAAGGGGGAAGAATATAAGTCAAGGAAAAGTGACGATGTCTTCGTCCCTGAAACCCTCCTTTATGAAAGAGAGCGGGGGGGGGGAATCAGAAAAGAAAAATTTTAAAAAACAAAAATCAAGACACCAGTGCAAAGGAAAGGGGGAAGGAGTGAAAGGAAGGGGAAAAAAGCAATAAGAAAGCGAATCTATGTTTTGAACAAGGAAAACCAAACGCGATAGATGTTTAGGAACTGGTTCGGCTCTTGCAAAAGGTGGAAACATTTGCACAAAGGGAGACCAGATGTACTAGAGGGGAGGGGGGGGATCTAGTAAAACGCGGGAAGGCAAAAAGTCGAAAATCGAACTATCGGAAGGGTACAGGGGCCAACTCAAAAAGCAACGGGCAGAAGAAAAGATAATTAACTAATTCAAAAGAAGCGAGGGTAAAGAGAGAAAAAAACAAGAGGAAGAGAGTGGATTCCTCTCACTAGGAAACCCTCAGAGACGAAAGGGGAATGTGGTAAAAATCCGGGTCGCTATGAAGAAACACCACCCATGGTCCTCCGACTATTTAGGACTCTTCAGCGGTTGCAGGGGGAGGGAACTGTCGAACGAAGTGGGTAGCCGCAAAGACTCACGAGAGAAGAAACATAGGTGAAATCAAAAAAGAGCAAAAGTATCGAGAAGGGGTAATCCTTCAGGGACGGCAAGGCTGATAAGGAGAAAAACATTTCAACATTCAAACAAAAGGAGAAGGACAGCAGGAGTAATAAAGAGAAGGGCCGAAGAGGTGAGATCCAGGCCACTCCAAACCCTAGTCGCAATCCAAAGGTGCTAGCGCATGGATCGAGTCGGTCAAAAACCAGGAACAGTCAAGGCCGGAAGGAGAATCAAGAGAAAAATGAAAAAAATTCCGGCAAACATGAGGCAGCCAGTACCCTAGAGCCTCTCGCCTCGAGGGATCGGGACTGCTGGGGAAAGCATAAGGAGGAGGAAAGGAGGAAACTTCGAGAAAAAAAAAAAGAAAACCGAAGACCACCAAAAAAACCTGCCTCTCAGGGGAAAAAAAAGCAAAATAATGTCCATAAGGAGGCAGAGTCATCGCCTAAGGGTTTATGAGGTTAGCGTGGAAGGGCAAGTGCAACCAAAAGTCTAACCAGCGTCCTCCAAGCTCGTGGGAAATAAGGCTAACGATAGGTTGGGGGAAAAGGTTTGGGGGAAGGGTTGAGGGGGAAAAAGACGAATAGAATCAAGTGCTGCGATGAAAACACGGTGTCATGTCATCCCCTGTGGGACACTATAACGAATCTAAGAGTGGAATCAGTGAAATAAGATCCAGATCTTTCGGAAACGTGGGAATGCTTGAACCGAAAAGGGTTACTGAAGGGCGATGGGACATTGGAGTGAAAGGGGGTAGCTATAGAAGGTCAGGGACTTAGTAAAAAAGAAAAAAAAAATACGATCTCCACAGAATCATTAAAAAGGGAAATAGGGAAGTAACCCTAGTCCCATGACAACCTTTGGTCCTTCATGAGAAGAAAAAAAAAAACAACAGAGTCGGGAGGAAAAGATAGAGAGGAAAGGCCCAGAATGGAGGCTAGAGACAATAACTCGTGCCGAAGGGGGGGAGATTTGGAAGGGAGTTCTGAAGGGGGTATAAGAACTACCAAAATAGAATCGAAAACTTGCACAAGCCAAGGGGGTCAAATTAGCAAAGAGAGGAGGGGGAACAGAAGAATGCAAAAAACGAACGCTAGGGGGGGGAGGTCCGGAAAGGGGTCGAAAAAAAGTTCTATGAGTGGACCACAGCGGATGAACCTTACAAAGGAAGAGAAGTAAGGGATGGGAGGAGGGCGGACTCAACTTTAACCAAGAATTTATTTGAAAAAAAGAAGGGAAGGCCTATACAAAGCTGGGAAGCAAGGGAACGATGGTTTTGGGGAAAACCAATACTACCAGAAGACATCAAAAGAAACTACTGGCTATTACTCGAACGGATACGGGGGAAACCACGGAGAGCATTGGGGCTTGGTTAAATCAGCAATGGTGAGTGGGATAGATGGTGTTCCTCAGGGGAGAAAGAGGATGGAAGCAGGAAAGATCCAAACGTGAAGAGTTGAAGAATAGAAGGAGCATAAAAGGGTGTGGAAAAAAACGCGCGATGGCTGGGAAGGGAGGCGAAGTCGGCGGGAAGTGGACAGGGTCGTCTGGCGGTGCAATAGCCGAAGCGAAAAGGATCAATAACTAAGGGGTTGAGGGTATGGGACTATCCTAAAAGAATTGAGTGCGCTTGAGCACGGCAATCGAGAGGAAAAAAAGGCTACTGGTTGGAAGGGGGAAAGGTGGAGAATTCATCCAGCATTGGCGACGAAATTACGAGAGAAAATGGCTAGGGGAAAGGTGCTGGGGGGGGAAAGCGGGGGGCCAAGGGAATGATGTCTTTACACACGGGGGGGAAGACCAAAATCACATCGAGACCCATCTCAAAAAAAACGCAGGAACAGATGCGAAATGGAAGCGACCTGTGAGGGGGTGGGGAAAGTGGGGTAGAAGAAAACGGCACTATTGCATCACAGCTTGCTCGGATCTAGGGTAGACAAGCCCAGGGAGCAAGAGTTATGGCAATCAATTCGGTGATGTAAAAAGATGGTAGCCTTAGGAAGATTTCATTATTCAGTCGGGTTGTACAAACGGGGGACAGACCAATTTCGGAAGGGGGGGGCAGCCAAAAGGGACTGCCTTGGGGAGAAAAGACTAAGCAGTTTACAAGGGACACAAAGGCCCAAGAAAAAGTCGGAAAAAACCACACGGCCGACAGGTGTTTCAAATGGGGGGAAAATCCACCGTGGGCCAGAGACCACCCAACTTCGAGAGAAGGAGGTGGGAGAAAGAGGGGGGCCTGGGGGAAAAAATTAGATTCAGGCCTAGAAAGCATAAAGGCCAAGGGAAAAAGGGAACCGTAACTGAGGCCGATCCGGAACTTTAAAAGACGGGTAAGGGCTTGGATTGGGAGACATAAACGCTAGGGGTAGCAAGAGTTAGAAAATGTGCGGCAAGGGGGTAAAAGCCCGAGGCAAGAGGAGTAAAATGATCTGCATCCAGAACCGGAAACTGTCACTCGAAGTTTGAATCCCCACATCGGCGTGGGGGAGCCGGGGCGAAGGGACGAATGTAAAAGAACACCCCAGGTGTGAAAAGAAAGGAAAAAAAAGAAAGCAGTGTGCTAACCTCGAAGAAGCAATCCAACAATCATCGCCTAGTAAAAATTTCCAAGATTATACAGAAAAACCAATGGGGGGGACAAAAAGTGTAGGGCTAGGGGAAAAAAAAAGCAGGTGGGAAAAGTCAGCTGAAATCCCCGGAAGATAAAAAATGGGGGGGGGGCCCCTGGTCGTTAAAGGCTTGTTAGGATAGGCGGATAGAAGGGAAAGATTTGGGGGGGGAGGGGAAGAGGGGCATTAAGGGTCGGGGGAAAGGTGACGAGAACAAAAGCTTGCCTCATTGGCGGGCAGTGGGGGGGAAACGGAGGTCCTGAGTACGCGCTCCGACCAGAAAGTGCATTTATAGAGAGTAAACAAGATATAGATCAGGGTAGGAAAATGGTGGGTTGGGGCAGAGGAGGGGGGAATGGGAGGGGGATTACTGGGAGTTCAGGTCGTCTCCTTTGGGGAAGGGGGAGAGGGAAGAGATTAGTAATTGAAAGAATGGGGGGGAATGAAAGGCACATATGAGCTGCATCAAACATAGGGGGAACCTGAAAAAAAAAAACAAATACGTCCCTTAACCTTCTAGATCCTCATAGGAAATAGAGGTCACGAACCCTACCAAGAGGAGAAAAAACATAAACTGTCATCTACAACGGTCATAAATACTCAAGTCAGGGAAAACAACACGGAGTATGGGGGGAGAGTGAGAGATTTAAAAAGAGGAGAGGGCATGGAGGGGGAGCGATCTATGGGGAGGGGAGAGGGGGTCTAGAACAGAGTGGAATGGGGGGCAAAGTAAGGAGGCGAAAAGTTAGGGGGAAGGATGACTCAGGCAACGTGGGCGATGGGCGCTCAAAGGCGGGGCAAGCCACTTGTTCTTGCCATCACCCGCGGGACGCTTGTGAGATGTGAAAGCGTCAAACTAATGGCCACCGAGGAGGAAAAAAGAAAACGAAGAAGCTCCCTCCGAACTAACCCAAAAATGCCAACCTCAAAAAAAAACCAGGAAAACCGCGAAGAGAAGGAAAAAAGGCTATTGACCCTGCAAGGCAAGCTTCTTCATCGGCGGAAGCCCGGTTAACGTCATCATCCCCGTGAAAGAAGCGCAGAAAAAAGAAACATGGCTACAAAGGGCAGAATGAAGGAGGACAAATTCCAAGCGGGAAAACTCTCTGACAACCAAGGACTAAATAAAGCAACAAAAAGGAACTCCCCGGGGCCAAATTTGGGGGGAACATCAAAAAGGGAAAAAGCGGTAGGACAAATGAGAGAAGGAAAAGGGTTGGGAACAGGGGGCCCATACAAACTCTTTGGATTGACAGTGGGGGGTTTGTTCTTGGTATATGATTTGGGAAGTGTAACGGAAAGAGGCGATGGGGGGGAATGAGATCTAGGTTATCCAAAAGGAGTGGGTAGAAATGCATGGTTCCAACGGGGGGGGGATTAAATCGGAGAATCGAACGGAAAAAGCACCGAGGATGTGGGAAAAAGAAAAGAGGTTTCACCCGGACAGGGGAAAAAAGGGAAAGTGGGGGGAGTCACTCTTCGAAAAGGGGGGCTTCATCCGGCCACTGAAAATTACCTCCTTATGAAATAGAGCTTGGAGGATAAAATCACAAAACAAGGTTAACACCATAGCAGACTCCAACACGGATCTGGAAGTAAAAGGGGGGAGTGACGGGAATGGAAAGGGAAACCCTAATAGGAGAATCTAAGGTTTAGACCAAAAGATACGCCACGCAAGAGTGTTTAAAATGTTACGAAGAGGAGACAGGCCCAACGTGTATTGCAAAAGGGGGAGTAACGTTTTTGGGAACAGTCGAGGCCTTGTAAAGTAACAAAATGGGTAAAAGACAAAGGTCTAATAACCAGGGGGAAGAGTAAACTTGGGGCATCAACTTTTAAACGCCGCATTTGGCTCATTTGGGGGACAAAAAGAAGAGGGAACTACTACCCAAAAGCATTCCAGAGGTAAAATCATACACCCAAAACACGAGGAAGGGGGGCCGTCAAAACGGAAAAGGGTTGAGAAAATCAAAAGCAAGTAGAGAATGAAATCGTAGTAGGCCTGACCCTCAAAAACGGAGGGACGCCGCCTATGATCAGTCTTTCCTTACTGAGGGCGAGTCGTCGAACGAAGGGGGGTATAAAAACAAATGTGAGAAAAATACGAACGACAGAACCTAGATGCCAAAGATACTGAGATAAGGGGCTATTCGTCAGGCAGTCCCCCAAGCTGATGAGGGAACTTGAGGGAAAAAATAAACGAAAAAAAAAAGACTATGGGCCTGAACTTCATACTAACGTCATGAAGAGGAGTGGAGAGAGGGACCTACCACTCAAACATAAACCGAGGGGAGAAGCGGAAGGGGTATCGAATGGGAAAAAAGGAGAGTGGAAACCTCAAGAAAAAAAGAAAAGTCACGGCAGGTACTTCGCCTCCCGAAAAAAAGCCATCCGCTCCGTCAAAAATTTAGGGCTAAAGGCAGAAGGCAACCCAAGTCTCCTAGCCTACAGTGCCTGGATAATACTTATGGAAGGACCAAATTTATGACAATATATACACAAAGAAACGGAGAGGCACAATTTCCAAGGCCTAATTATGTGACCACCCAACAGATTCATCCTCGTAAACTAAGCAGAGGGATTTCGGGCTCATGAGAATGTGTCGGTGGGTGCGGTAACCCCCACAAAACGCTCACAGCGATACCTAACACTCGGGGGATCTGTCGAAAGCGCGGCACCTCGGTTGGGCCAGGAAAAAAGGGGTTGGTTTAAAAGGGTTGACAAGAAGGAGGGAAGCTCACTGGTGACGGTAAAGACAATTGGGGTACCGACGCTGGCTTTACATAAAGACGGACAAGATGGGGGCAGGGTCGGGAATTTTTCATTCCCTTGTTCAGAAGAAGGTAATAGGACGAATGTAGATTCCAGGGGTCGGGGAAATGGAGGGAAAAATATAAGTCATGGGGATTCAAAAGGCTTAAAGTAAGATCCACGCCACCAGAAGACAGGCTCCACTTTATCTCAAAGGGAAGAAAAAATAGGCCCATTATAAACCAATGGTTAATGGGAAAAATTAAACTCAAAAAAAAAACAACAACCAAGGAGGGGGGAAATATATATATTCAATTAAGTCCCAAAGGGAATGGAGACTAAGAACGTGCAGTATCAGTTAAGGTATTCGTTTCTAGGTTATGGCGTCGAGAAGGCAAGACCTGACATCAGGAGAAGATAAATTTGTCCCCAACCAATGGCAAGATCGTCGAGAAGGAGCTACGCAAGGGAAGAACAAGGACGCGAAGGATCGAGGGGGTCAACATTAGAAGCCCATTGCGGAATTTTAAAGGGAAAATGCAGCAACGGATAAGCCACCCGTAGGGAATCGTAAAAAAGTCTTATAAATCAGAAGAACTGAACACACTGGGATGGAACACATAGCTGGACCAGGTATCAGAGGGGGGGATCAGGCTTGGAGCGGAGTTGGTTGGTACCAGGCAACCCACATACTTGCCAAAACCAATACACCGGACAAACCTCGCGATGACTACGAGATGACGAGCCGATGGGCCCATGAGAAAGGGGAGTGTTAGATCAGGGGGGGAGCTGTGTGAAGAGTACTAACGACTCATCAAGAGCTTGCTGAGGGGGGAGATAAATCGGAGTAGCGAGGATAGGGGGAAGAGAGCTGTCAATGGTTGTGGGCAGGGACGCGCAATGGGAAGTTGTGGAATAGGAACTTCGCATGGACGTTCAAGAAAGACGGGCGTGAAAAGTCCGAAGCAGGGACATGCGATCGCAAGAGGGTACGACTAGGTGTGGGAAGGGGGGGGCGAGAGAAAACTTCAAGGAGAAAGGTTGGCACACATCATCGTAGAAGGGACCTTGGGCTCATGGGGGGTGGGGTCTAACTTGGGAGGAGGGAAGGACTCATCAGAAGGAAAAAATCGAGACTTGAGGGGAACTCTGGGGTCAAGGAAGATCACAAAAGGTTGTGATACCCAAGGCGTTCGACGACCTCGCCAACACCAGAAAGGGAGAAAAGGGTGGGGAAGGGGGAAAGGGTCGAACAAAGCGAAAGGGGGATTGAGAAGAATTGCTCGGCTCTGAATCAAAAAAAAACCGATAGGAAAGAAAAGATATGGGGTCGGGTCTGGGGGAGAGGGTTTACCTCGAAGGGGCATATTAACGCGGGGGGGGGGGGGGACAAAAGGTTGAGAAAATGCCACGTTGACGGAGGCACGGTCCACGGAGGAGAGTTCTAAGCGGAATGGGGTTAAAAAAAGAAGAAGGTTACTCAAGATCACATCAAAGACAGAAGAAATAGATCCAAAACGGGCAAAAGGTGGGGAAAAGGGGTTCCTAAAACACCAGAGACGAAAAGGGGGGTCAGAAAATTCGATACGAGGTTTGCGATAGGGCTACTCACAACTTAATGCGGGAAGGTTAACGGGAGGGGTTGGAAGAGGCCAAGGTCACGCTATTCACCAACTGGAATAAAGGACCAGGTGGATTTATTCTTGGGAGGGGACTGCGTGTAATATCATATATAGGGAATCAGGAAGGGGCAGGAGCCGGATAAGATCGCTAAGGGAAAAAAGTGGCAATCCGTCAAGGACCTCCCCGAAAACGCACACCCTCGAAAGGGGGGGAGAAAAAAGGCGAGCCTGAAAACTACTCTGTGAACGATGTAAGGACAAACCCTTGTTGCAAAAGGTAGACCCCAGAGATGGGCTAACAGAAAAAGGGACAAGAATAGACGTAATGGAAACATGAAAAAAAGTGAAATAAAAAAAACCAAAAGTCAATGGAAGGGGAAAAGGTTTATTGGCCTAGGGGAATCCCCATATGGGTTATAATAGGTCGACCGCAAAAGGAAGAAAAAAGGGTAAACCCCGTGTCGACAGTGTTGGAGGGAAAGGCGAGGAAGTGTTGATAGAAAAGCAGTGACAGGGACAGGAGGGAAATTTGGACGAGAAAGAATGGGCAAACGTGGCTTCCGGAGGTAAAGGGGAAACAAGGCCAGGTAAGGAGAGGGACGCCAGCCCTTAAGAAATTGCAGGTTAGGGAACAACCTAGGAGAGCGGGGCGGGGGGGTACGGAGGGGATTTTGAAAAGAGTCTTTAAAGGGAAAAAAAGTGGATGACAATGCAAGGGGTGGAAAGGGGGACGCGTTTGTACACATGGTGGAGCGGGAACTAAATTACAGAAACAAGCCAGACCTGTTTCAAACAACGAAGAGTAGCGTCACGAAAGGGATCGCAAAGAGGGAAAAGACACCCTTTATCGACAAAGAGCCTGAACCCCTTACACCATCAGTCTTCATAGTAGGGGACATAACAAAGAGTGGAAAGCTACCCTATCCGACCTCAAGGATCTATCAACATCCATGCAAGTTCGACCCTTTCCTCTAAGGAAGAAAAAGAAGCTCTGAAACATGAGGAGGGGAGGGAAGAGGGAGAGTAGGTAGGTAGAAGGGTGACAGGGAAAGGAGGGGGGGATATATCATGGGAGGTCTGAGGGAGGGCACTATGGGGACCAGATAGGGGGGTCCACCTAGAAAAGAGGGTAAGAAGGGAGGAATGTTGAAATAGAAGGGTATTTCGAGGTACATCAGAAACTATCACTATAGGTTTTGGGGACAGCAGGGTCGGGCAGTGGGAG
>Ga0179591_1300203_pt1 | contig 14144 bp, 17 predicted proteins | sample CZOMad2_1_08_16f_FD_182891 | JGI IMG/M metagenome (GOLD analysis project Ga0179591, IMG submission 182891) | Vadose zone soil fungal communities from Angelo Coast Range Reserve, California, USA - CZOMad2_1_08_16fungal (PacBio error correction) | ecosystem: Environmental > Terrestrial > Soil >...
GTCGTCAAAAAAGGATTTTTGCTTCGAAGGCAGCGTCGCAGAATAATGTCAGTGCCAGGGACTTCTCATGTGGTCGACCTGAATTTTTTCCTAGGATAATTCGGAGGGATCGCCTCGGTGTCTGAGTGCGCTCTTCAAAAAAATAGCGCCGAGAGCGAAAAACTACGCATTAAAGCTTTCTCGATATTCAAGCACGACGTACTTAAGAAGAGCGGACCAGTCTACCAGGGACGCTAGAGGATCATTGAGTCTTCAACAAGCGCCGAAAGAGTGGGGAAGCAAGGAGAGATCCTCAAAAGACCTTCGCACAGGAGTCGATCAACGGATTAAGGGGCTCTATCTAGGTGGAAGGGACCGCAGCGCTAGTTCGTCGAGAGAAAGCAGCCTTTTTGGTTCGAGTCTCTCGCGCGACGAGGAGAGGCCTTGGGACGTTCGCCAGCTGGCTCCATGAGCTCCGTGATCGAAAAAAAATCTCGAGGGATCGACTCTGGGAAGAAGGGCTCTACTCTCTCTCGTTGTGGGAGGGGGAGGCGAGGGGAGAGACTTTCAGAGGGAAAGGGGACGAAATAGGTGCTCTCTCTAAAAAAAAAACGATATTTCTTTGCAAAAGGGGTCTCCTCACTATCTCGAAAAGGAGCGCTTGCAACTTGCAAGGAAAGGGCTCTCCGTTTCTGCGATGTGGGTGAGGAAGATCCGCAAGTCTATAAATAGAGGAATCTCTCTGCAGGGGAGAAGAGATCGTAAGATATTCTCCGCTCCGTGGAGGGGAGGGGGGGACTCTGGAGGAAGAGACCTAGATTTCCGGAGGCAGGGGTTGGCTGCGAAGCGTGTTGCCTCTCGATCTGAGAAAAGAAAGTTCTCCTCTTCAAAAAGAGAGCGTCTATATACAGAGGGACGCCGGTTCGATTCCGACGAGGGGAGAGCTCAGCGATCTTTCGGAGCGCCAATCGTGCCTCCGGGGGAGAGTCCGTCGGCGCTCAAACGACCGCCGAGAGGGGGGTTTCCTCTTTTGAGAAAGAGAGAGAAGGGAAGTTCTTGACTGTCGAAGAGGCGAGGAAAAGCTCGTTGGGAGGGGCCTTCGTGCGGGAGAAGGCGTCGTGAGAGGGGGAAGATTTGACTCAAGGGGCGAAGCTGTGTGAGAGGAGTTCTCTCGACGGTCGTTCGAAAGTGCGGGTAATCTTCTCTGCCGCGAACCGACCACTCTGGAAGAGCGCGAGATTTGAAAAAGGGCTCGAAGCAGCACGGAGAGATTATCTTAAGGAGAAAGGACTTCTACACGAAAGTTCGATCTCGAGATCGTAGAGCTCTCAGCGAAGAGGCGAGCGCGGGGACCTTGAAGGAACGCGACCTTCTGAAGAAGGAAGCTTTTTCGGGAGCTCGGAAAAAAGTCTCTCTCCTGATCTCCAGCAAGATAAAGAAAGATTGAGCTAGAAATTCTTCTAGGAGGAAAAGGAATCTCCGCCTGGAGGGGAAGGGAAAGGGAGGTCAAAAAGATTCTATCTTGCGCTGAGGACAGGAAACGAAGAAGATGACGCAGGAAAAATGTAGAAGTAAAGGTTTTTCTCGCGATGCAGAGGAAAGGTCTGTGCAAAAGAAAGAGGGGGGACGCCGTCGAGAAAGGATATCTTACCGAAAAAAGGTGGAGAATACGTAGGGAGGATCTTTTCGAGAGGAGGGGAGGACGACTTTCATCTGGGCGCCAAGCTCAGAGAGGGGAAGGAGCCTTCATCCTTAAATAGAAAAGGCGAAGGGCTCGGACAACAAAGGGAATTCTTAAAAAATATAGAGGGAGCCTTCTAAAGGGGAGATGTAAGGATGAAGGGGGAAGCTCTGCTCTTTGCGGGAGGAGAGAGCAAAGACAGGAACCTCCTCTCGGGAAGAAAACGCAACTTTCTCGTGTAAGGAGAGGGTAGCAACTGATAGGAGCGATTGCTTTGGAGAAAAGAAGCATATCGCGCAAAAGTACTTCGAGGGACGCGCGTCAATCGGTGAGGAGGAAGGAGGGAGCAGCTCTATTCCGAGAGCTGCGAAAAAGGCTTCGATCCCAGCAGTATGGTCCCTCTCTTGAGAGAAGCAACTCTCGCTTCGGGGGGGGGAGGGGATCAGGGAGAGCAGGGAAAGAAAACTATGTAGCTAAGGTTCTCTTTTCTCCGTAAAAAAATACACGAAGTACTCCGACGGAGGCTCAGATAGGGGAGGTATATATCGAAATAGGGAAGATAGTTGAGGATAAATTCCTAGATCGAGGGTTCCGATCACTGAGATTGCTCTCGAGTGAGGGGAGTGTATTCCGTCAAGGAGAGGGAGATGAGGCTATTTTTTCGTCAGGGAGATGAGGGTCCAGTTCTCCTGAAAAGCTACTTAAGAACGCTAGAAGAGAGAAAGAGGAGGAGGAAGATAAAGAGTCCATAACTGAATTCACACTTCCGGACGTGGAAAGCACTCTCTTTGGGGAATATGGAGGAAGATAAATGATCTTCGTCTAAGAAAAAAAAAAGAGGACTCTCTTCGGGAGTTTTAAAGAGACTCCCAGGAGACAGGTTCTTCTGGAAACGAAAGGGGGGGGATTCTCCTAAGGCTCAGAGAGGTATCTCTCAAGGCTGTGAAGTTCTCGTAAGGAACCCTTATCGAGATCTTTTTGAAAAGCAGGAACGGTTTCTAACTCTTCAAGAGTCTCGCTTAGAAAGTCGAGCAAGACACGAAGAGAAAGAATCTGTAGGAGGCTGAAGGTAGAATCACCGAGAAACGATCCTAAATCCGGGAAAGAGAGGATATCCTCAGGAGCCGGAGCTAATTGTTCTATAAGGAGGGGCTATTAAAGGGCTTAGATAGAACTATCCACCGAGCGACCGTATCGGCGAAGAGTTAAAGGGAAAGCTTCTCGAGTATAGGAAAGAGAGTTCTTTCAACTCAGAGAGGGGTTTCTAAATTTCTCCGTGAATAAAACCGTCTTCCGAAGGTTCTCTACTCTTCACTTCAGATCGTTCTCCAGAAATCGAAAACAAAAAGCTCGAACTCTACTTTCTAGACGAGGGAGGCATCTACGAAGGTAGGAGTCGAGGGAGAGTCACTATCTTCTTGGGGACTAGCACTATAATTCTAAATTCCAAGGGCTAGAGATTTATCCAAAAGGGACGAGGGAGGGACCTCGGGTCCAACAATGAAACAGTCGCTCTCTAATAAAGAAACGAAGAATGGGACGTCCTCCTTTGATCAACTGTAAGGAATTGAAACCCTATTGGGAGAAGGGTATCGGGAAGGGTTTTCCCTAAGGGAAGGAGGGGCAAAGCTTCGAGAATACCAAATTTGGGGTGGGTTGAGTTATCTGGAAAACTTCGCAAGAGGGCCTTCGCGCAGAATCTTCGAAATTCCGTGGGAGGCTTTCTCCCTTCTGACAAGCGGCGCAAAGTGGGGGAGCTGTAGAGATCAAAGGGTCCTCTCTAGGGGAGATATCGAGGGATCTCTCGAGTGGAAGAATTCTTGGAGGGTTTAATCATCCGAGAAAGAAGGAGGGGTCTAGAAAAAATCTCGAGAAAACTAAGGAACTGAGCTATTGTCCGGAAAGATTGCCCAACTCTCATTCGTCCGAAAGTCTCTTTCTGGGACTATGAGGGGGGGAGGTCACGCCGGGCCGTAAATTTCTGGAGATCCCAAAAGATAAAAAATCTCCTATTGGATAGGAGATCTGAGGTGACTCAACACAAAAAAGTAGGGGGGGGGTATTAAAATATATAGGGAATTCAAGTTTTCTTCTAGGGTTTCGTGGAGACTCGCGAAAGCGAAACTTCCGGGGGGGGACTTCAGTCAGATCTTTACAACGACCGAGAGGTGTGTACTTCTATGGAAGAGAGGGAAAGGTAATTTGGGAAAACGAATCTAGAGGGATGAGCGCGAGAAGTGGGTCTAGTCATGGGATGTGGGGGAGAAAGCGTGCTTCTTCAAAAGGAATAGCGGAATCTCGAAAGAGAATCTATTGGCTAGAGGAGTGAGCGATCTTCAAAGGGATAACGGAGGCTGCTCCCGGGAAGAAAAACCAAAAGAGAAAAAACTTCGGCCTCTAACGAGAAGTATCCTAAGTAGAGAAGTTCTCTAATAAAATCTTCTCTCCTAGCTCCTGGCCTCCAAATACTTTTGGGAGGGAGTCGGAGGGCACTCTCCTCTAGATAGAAGCTTACTCGAGGAGGGTCAACGGCTAGAAATTTTTCATAAGAGCGGTTACTGAAGAGTCTTCGATCATCTCTATTGTCGCTATAAAGAGGGATCAGGGTTTTATTTTACGGGAAGGAGCTAGAGAGAGAAGCCTATGAAGGGGGGCTATTCGAGGAAAAGGACTTTCTCCTTCTCCCCGGAGAGGGAGAAATGCCTATCGTGGGCTCCGCAGGAAAGAAGTCTCTAATATAGGGGGAGAGGGACCGGAAAGAAAGGGGGAAGAATCATGCGTTTTTCGTGAGAGATTTTCTCTACGGGGGGAGAATCGCTGACGGAAGAGGAGTTCTCTCTTCGAAAGGAGGAAACTAGAATATTCAAATGACTTGGCGCAGAAACCGTATCTGAAAGAGGGTCAACGTGATTGTCTCGGGCTCGTCATAAGGTCTCGAGGGGGGAATAAGCCTCCACGTCGATAGGAAGGAACCGGATCTACTTGAGAGGAATTCGAGAGGGGAGGAGAGGATTCCTCCTCAATAAAGGGGGGAAAAGGGCTTGGGGGGAAAATCCCAGCTCCCTAAGAGAGGGGGAGTCCGTCTTCGGAAGGAAGGCTCTTTAAGAGAAAATCGCTATCTGAGAGCCGAAGCGTGAGGATTAGTCTCAAAACGATCGCGGCGAGATACTTAGGGGGGGGGGTTCGAGGAAACTGGAGTCAAGCTTCGCGTAAAGTTCGGCTCCCGAGGGAGGGCTTGCAGCCGGGAGGTGGAAGTATTAGTCCTTCTTCTCTCAAAAAAAGGAGGGGGGATCGGTGGAAAAAAGGGGGTGTCCTCCTATCGTAGAGTGATGACGTCTGGAGAGGGATGAAAGCTCAAAGGGAGGATCATCGCCTTCTTCAGGGGAGAGTAAGAGGAGGGACTAGCATTTTACCGAGCAGAGAGTGGGCTTTTCTCGTCGAGGTACTCGAGAGAAGGGCGCTTTCTTCTGAGAAAAAAAGGGGAAGTCGGATGGGATCCTCCGGGGACCAAATCAGGAAAATAAAGAGAAGAGCAATTTGCCTTACTAAAAGAAGCTCGCAAAGACGCTATCGACGATGAAAGAGAATCTCTTAAAGGGAGGAGAAACGAGCTGCGTACTTGAGCTCGAAATAGAGAGACTCGTTGAGAAAGAAGCGGCGAAGCGGGAAAAGTTCAGCAAGAGGAACGGCGAATTCGAAAGAAAAAAGTCGGGACGAAAGGTTTCGGTAGCGAAATCGAGACGGCGATCTCTGCTCACAAGAGAGGTAGTCGTGCGAAAAAGTCTCTATCAAAGGGGGAGATCAGAGGAAAAAGATCCTTCTAGTCTTCTCTAGCGAAGATGGAGCTTTCAAAGAATCGAACTCAAAAGACTGACTCGCTCCTATCGAAGGGGGGAGAGGACTATGCTATAGAACGAACTCTAATCTTCTCCGCAGGGGGGAGGAGAACCGTATAATCTGAAAAAAAACGTGGGGAGAAGAGAGAGGTCAGCTTCTGTTCGACGAAAAAAAAAAGGAAATTAAGAGCCATTCAGAGCTAACTTCCGACACGGAAGAAGGAGAAAATAAATTCGAATTCTTCTTAGAGAAAAAAAAAGGAAATGAATATAGATATACTTCTCCTAAAAAAGAGGGTTCATATGACCAAAGGGAAGGGGGAGGCGCGGCTTGGCGACTTCGATTACTGGGAAAAGGAAAGTACGCGATCTTTCCGAGGAGACGCTACTCAGAGGAAAAGAGGGGAGCTTGTCCGATCTCTTCTCAAGAGGGACTGACGATCGAGGGGAGACCCAGCCTCGCGATCAATCGAGGAAAAAGAAAGGAGCGTCATCGGTTCAGAAGAGCGCGAAAAGAGTTCTCGTCGAAGACCTCGGTTGCAATCCGGAAGGAGGAGGGATTTCTCTCAGCCGAGCTTTATCGTGAGACTCTCTCTTCTAGGGGGAGCTTCTCCAAGGGTATCTGCAGCAAAGGTTCTATTCGGGGGGGCGGAAATGGATTGCAGAGAAATATTCCACAGAGAATGATAACGAGCTCTCTATCTGAGGGTCGAGATCGAAGGGTAAAACTCTCTTTGATACTCGAGAGGGGTCATATATCTGAGGGACTCAGGTCGGGGGGGAAAGGTCTATTCTCTCGAGAGAGAGTCTATTCAAGGCAAGGGGGTTACGGGAGTTCTTCTGGGGATTTGGGGCACTGGAGGGAGGGGGGCTGCCGCGAAGGTTCGAAAGGGGGGAAATCTCCTAATTCTATCTCAAAACATATCGGAGAAACTCTTCGATCCTCTCGGGTGGAAGGGGGGGGATCGTCCCACCCGCCTTCGCCTTCCGCGACGAGCGCGAAGGCCGAATTTCCTCAGAAGACTACGGGTCTTCAGTAGTCTAAATCAAGACGGGAAGAAGGGTTCGAGGGGGGGGCCTATAATCGTTCTTGAGGGTAAGCAAAGAGGGGGGGATCAGGACAACTCCGATTCGGAGAAGGAAGACTCGATTTAAAATAAAGTCTAAGGGACTATCGTGGAGCATAGTAGGATTCGGAAAGAAGAAGCTTAACTTCGCAGAGAAGGAAGTTTCGGCTCCTCGGATTTTTGGGAATATCGAATACGTGGGAAAAGTACGGTTAGCTTCTCTAAAGTCTGGGGAGGATCCCTCGATCGTGTTTGCCGCGGCTACCGCGCTTCAGGCCGAAGGATGTAGAGGCAGAGAGGCGGTTTGTCTTTTCCAGGGGCCCCTACGGTATCCTCCTCTCTAAGTCCACGAGAGGGGACGACATCTGCTATCTCGGCGAAGGAGATCGGGGAATCTCTAGGGTCGACGTCCTCTAATCTAATGAGGCCTGGGACTTATTCAGGAAAAAACCCAAAACTCTCCCTACGAGACGGAAAACATCTACCGGAAGGAAAGTGCGCACTCTCATCGGACGAGGGGATGCGCCAAATTCTGGGAGGGTGGCCTAATATCGCGGGTGAAAAAAAGGCTCCGATAGTCTCCGAGGCGGGAATCTCGCAACCCACTCAAACGAAAAAACTAGCTTTTTCAGGGGAAGCGACGGTGGAGCAAAAGAGGGGGAAGGGGGGGACGGAACCGCTTTCGGCGGCAAAGAAGAGAGCACGCTCTTCGGAGTCGTTCAATCTGACAGTCAATTGCTCGCTAGGGGGGGAAATAAAAGCCTCTTCAAAAACCGAGGACAGGGCACTTCAGAAAAAGCTCTCGAAGATCACTATAAACGAGCTCGGCAGAAAGGTGCCGGTTTGAAGCGAGAAAAAGAGCGCGGAGGGGGGGAAGATGTTCTTCTGAGAAAAGAACGTTCCGAATTTCGGCTCTATGCTCGAGGGAAGAGGAGATCCCACGGGGGGAGGGGGTGGTCTTTCGAGGGGAGACTTCGAAGAAAATCTAAAGATCTACTTCGCAAAGCTTCTCTTCAGGGATAAGGCGTTGAGGGGAGGGGGGTCTAATTCTTGGGAGACTACTCGGAGAGCAAGTACGTCTTCTGCGTAAAAGATCGAAGAGGGTCGCTCGCCGGAAGAAAAAGTGCTAGTGGCAGAGAGTCTTCTCTCTGAGAAAAGGATCAGAAAACCAGAAAATAGCGTCTACACCTATCCGAGAGAAAAAAAATCCTTCTCGGGGAAGGGGATTGTCACAGGAGAGAGTTCTAACACCAATCCACGAGAGAGGGGGGTTAACGTGCTTCCTTCACGAGTTCCTTCCTTCTCTAAGAGGGGGATATCTACGGGAAAAATCTACGCTCTCCAGTGCGAACGAGTTCTAACAACAACAACTGAGGGATCTGCACGGGGAGGAGGAGGGGGGGAGATGTTTCTTCGGAAAAGAGCTCAATCGGTAAGGGGGGAAGGATGGAGTAATCTTTCAACACTCGACCGAACAGGAGGGACGGCTCATTGTTTCGACAAGGGGGGGGGATACGAAAATAGGAGGAACTATTCGCTCGGGGAGAAGTCGGACTTGAGGGGAGGAAAGGTCTGCTTTCACCATCCGAATTAAAGAGCGTCCGTATAGAAAGAAACGCGCTGCGGGGAGAGCTTGCTCTATCTTCACAAGGGGAATTGAAGGGGGAAGAAAAACGGTCGGCACCACCAGCCGTCGACCGAAAAGATTTCCGAGCGAAGCGCCGGGAGCTCCTTTGGCGCAGGTTTCAACCGAAGCGCCACCATCAACCATAAAGTGGGAATCGACTCGCAAACGTAAATTCGTCAAACGGGGCGTCAAAAATCGAAGAAAAAAGAAGTTTCACATAATGCGCAGAGGGGATCTTCACTTGTGCGAACGCCTCGCATTTCAAGAGACTCGGGGGGGGGGGAGAGACGGTTTTGGAGGGGTTCCGTAGGGGGCGCGGTCTCTCGACGAGAAAGGGGGAAATTGACTGAAGACGTCCTCGGAATCTCCGCCGTCGGTGAGCTACGTTCTCCAAAAAAAAAAACAAAAGAAAAACAACAGACACAAACCAAAAAAGAAAAAAGAAAAAAAAAAAGGAAAAAAAAAACCCAAAAGGAATGGAATAAAAACTATTACTCCTATCTGGTATTCTCTTACTAGGGAGCCTTCTCTTCTGGAGGAGGGGGAGAGGTTTTTCTTGGACGGGGGCCGAGTGCTGTACTTTGCATATTCGAAGAGAGACGTATCTAGAGAATCTCCTTGAGAAACCTATATTAAATTTTGGGGGGGGGGAGGGGACACCTATCTAGAATCCGGCGCGAAACTTTACGGTGGACAATTCTCTCGGACTTCGCTGTTTTTTTGAATTGAGAGGCTAGCCCACTATAGGCAACGGTTATCGAGACTTCTCTCTCCTATTGAAGGGGGGGGGAAAAGAGAGTCGCAGACCGTATTTGAAGTTTTTATCTGGACCCGCTATCCTAGAGAGGAAAAGTAGGAAAAAATCTTTTCTCGGGGTCTCTTCGGGATCGGGGAGCTTGGAGGAGGGCGGAGGGATAGGCTATCTTGATAAAAGTTGGGTCTTCAAAGGGGAGCTAGAGGAAGGCTCGGAGGAGAATCCGGGGGTGCGATTCCTACGTGCAGCGGAGATCAAGGGAGGTCTTTAGGTCTTAAGAAGACTTTCCGACTTATAAGGTCTTTGGGAGTCGGAGAGAGACCCTCCTATCTTTATCGGTGCCTCGGGGGGGGGATTCCTCCTATCTTCAAAAGGAGAGGGCCCCGCGAGCAGAGAGGGGGAAGGTTTGTCAAAATTATTCGAGAGAGAAGCACCTTTCTGTACAGACAGGGCTCGAGTTTCTAAGAAAAGGGGTGCTCTCGGGGAGTTCTTCGAGGGGGGGGGGGAAAACCCCACGCGGGGAAGACGAAGACAAGAGGAGCCTCTAGCGAAAGGAAGGAACTCGAGGCGAAGATCGCGAATCGACTTCTATCGGGGAGGAAGATATCTATCCTGTCTCAGGAATACACGATCTGAGGAAAAAACGAAATCCTCGAGAGGGGGAGATCGTTCGAAGAAGGGTTATCTGTGGAGAACTGAAACGCATACCCTTATCCTTCTAAAAGGGGAAGAATCCGGTTGAAAGGAGATGGGTACGGCGATCTCTGCGAAGAACCGATCGAGCGTACGGGGAAGAGCAGGGGGTCTAGCATAGATCAGATCTCGAGGGAGGGATGCCTTCTGATGGGTCGATGGCACGATCTTGGGGGGCTATGATACTAACTACTAACCGGGCTGGAAAGGGGGGTCCGTAATCGAAGAGCTTCTATTGGGGGTCCGTGAGGGGAAAGCTATCTTCGGAGGAGGGATCCATTGAGAAAAAATTAAAGGGACACTCTAACGTTGGCACTGATCGAAGGGTTTCGACGATCAAAGAACGTTCAGCAGTTCTACAGGAGGCTCGAAATTCGACAAGGTCAGATTCAGATCTCTTCGAGGGGCTCCTTAAGGAAAACTCTAAAAAAAAAAAAGAAGGCTTTTAAGAAATATACTTGCCCAAAGTCTAAGGAGAGAAAGGGATGCCAAGGCGCTTCTCTTGCTCTGGAGAAGGAAAAAAATCTTCCGTAGAAGGAAAACTCCCAGCTCTACTCTACGAATCTTCGAAAGGAGGAGTTAGAGAGGGGGGTCTCATTATGGGGGGGAGCTTCTAATGGTTGTCGACAGGAAAAGAAATCGTCGCTAGCAAATCGAAGCAAAAGGCGGCGCGAGTCAGCGGTTTCGGAAGGGGAAGGGGAAGGGGAGCAATTCGAGGGGGAAAAGATCTTCGAAAAATCTGAGGGAAGGGAACCCCGGAGAGAGCAGGGATTGCTCCTCGCAGCTCGATTCCGCACGCTACAGAGCGGGAGGGCTGGGCATATATCGAAATCGCTGAGAGGGACCGAAACGTATTTCGGGATCTACGATCAGAAGTCGCATTCGCCGTTCGCAAAGGAATCGAAGAAGAACTATATCTCAGGAAGGGGGGAAGGGCTGAGATAGAAAAATCCTCGTCTCTCTGATAATTCCGAGAAGCGAATAATCTTCGATCTCTCGAGAGGACTAGAAAAATTTCTCTCTAATGAAAAATGGTGCTGTCTCTTCTTACGAGTTGGAAAGATCTTCGGCTCCGAGTTCAATACTCATCTCCCGCGAAAAGGTGACAGAAAACTCTTATCTCGAGGCTTCAAAGGGGAAAGAAGTCCATAACTCCGCCATTAGAAGACTTCCTCTACTAAGAGGAAAAACTCTCTTTAAACGACTAAGGTCCGCGACCTTCGGAATAACTTTACTAGCTGGAGCCGATAAAAAAAGAAGATGCTTGTCGGAAGGCCTAAGAACTATTGAAAAAGGGGACTATCGAACGGCACTCTCTATTTGGGAGGAGAAGGGGAAAGAGACTCGAGAGAATGAGGGAAGCTCAACTTCGTGAAAAAATCTGAAAGGTCCTTAGTTCTCTCTCAAAAACGTTTTGGGGGGAGAGCGTGTTTCGACGCGTCTCTCGGTCAGCTTTCAACTACAAGATCTAGGTCGCACTCTCAACGCGCCTCCTTTAAAAGGGGAGAGGTTCTTGTGCAAAAGGGAAGAAACCACTATCGCTAAAGGAGGGGGAGGACTCTGAGGAGGACTAGATGGAACTTTGAACCTCGGCCGGAGCGGGGTTCGATCAAAGGGAGGGGAATTCTAGAGGGGGTTTCTAGGGAAAGCCCCCACCGCTCAGGAGAAGCCCTAACAAGGCTCTCGCAGGATTAGAGGCTGTTTAAGCCACATCGGGTTTGAAACTATATCTCTTTGAATTCAAGGGGGAGGAAAAGGGTTCGGGTCCTTACAGAGGGAAACGAAGCGAAAGAAGAACCTCTAAGGAAACTAACCTATCTTCGCTTCGAGAGAAAAACGTTCTAGAATATCGGTAGGGGGGGGGATACGACCAAAAGCTATATTCAATCTCAAATATCGGCGGAGAGCGCCGGCGAAAGGGAAATTCAGAAATCTTTTAAAAAATCTGGAATCGTAGAAGCCTCTACATGCAAAAGGAAACCTCCCAAACAAAATCGCAAAAGAGATCTTTCGGGGAAGGAAAATTGGTGTGAACCCTGTGAGGAGCAGGTTGAACGGTCATGATCCGGGGGGATACTAAGGGTAGAGGTTCTATCTCAGGGAGGACGTTCGAAGAAACTAGGGGTTCTTTCGGGGGGGGGAAGAACGGGGGGAAGTCTCTAAAGGAGAAAAGACGTGGGGAGATCTTCTCTCTATCGTGGCGCTTGGTGGGGGGCTACTCTGGGAGAAAGAGTAAGATGGAGAAGAGGTATGGAATCTATCCCATCTTCGGGAAAGAAGGGGAAAAAAATTTCCGAAAAGAAATTCTCTCTTAATGAAGGGGTAATGAACAAAATGCACGGGGGCAACGATCCTAGCCGATATTCTCAGGCCACTTCCAGGTCGAAAAAAATTCCGAAAGAAGGATCGGGTCGATGGGGGACTTCACTCACGAAGAATTCCCGCTTTGCTCTAGGAAAAGTAAGAGAGACTCTTCTCAAAGAGGAAAAATCTCTGAGAAAATGAAAATATATAAGATTTCAATTGAGAGAGGGGAGGGGGGCGTATCGAAGAGCGCAAGCGCAAAGTTTAGCATCTTTCCAAAGAGAAAAGGGAAGGGACGTGACGGCTATGGTGTCGAGGGGGGGGACTACTACAGAGGCGAAACGGAGGCTCTCGAGGTTTCCAGAAGAGGGGCAAGGTCAGTCTTCACAAGAAGATAGAGCGCCGAGATCGCGCAAGAGGAATTCGGAAAGGACGCGGTGCTCGGATCAAAAGAAATCGGCGGATTCCCTAGTCGGGGGGAAAAAAAAGACAACTTCGCCCGCTGAAAAAGAGTCGCTCCGTTCGGAAAGGGGGGAGAAATTTCTTAAAAGGACTCCCACCAGAGGGGTAGCTCTCTAAAGGGATCTCGAAATGCTCTTAAAAGGACGATCAACTGATACCAGGAGTTTTCAGATAAGAGGAGCTTTTCTCTTCAAAAGGAAGGATCATCAGTTGCTTCTCGGAAGGGGGGAAGAAGTTTTGGGGGGGGTGACGTTCCTTCGAGGCATCGAGATCTCTCGAGAAGAGGGGGGGAACGATCGAGCCACTTTTCTGGGTAGACTTCTAGGAAAAAAAGATCGGGCTCTTAGCGGCCTCATAGTAAATCGACTAGAACAAAAAAGGTCTGACGGCAGGGTCTTTGCGTCTAGTTGGAAGAAAGGGGATCTTTACTTAGCGAAGGGGAGGCTCGGCAGGGAACCTCTTAAGGGAAAAGCTTTTTCGAGAAAAACCGTCTAAGCCATCTCAGGGAAACTTGAAAAAGGGTCGCGTCTCTCTAAGGGGGGAGGTGGGAGAGCGTCAACTCTATGGAAAAACTCATAAAAGGAAACTCAGGTCGAGTCCTATTTACAGTCCAGATCGAGGAGGAGATATGTCTCAGAAAAGGGAGGGGGAGTGGGTCTCTATTGAAAGCGACTAAAGAACCGGGGGGGGATATTTCCGGAGGAGGGGGAGAGGCTTCTACTATCTCTGGAAAAAAAGGAGAATATCGTAAGGCGTCAGATTCTCTCGTTCAGAAAAAAAGGGCTTCTACTAAAAAAAAGGAAGCTAGTCCTACTCCGGAGAGAGAGAGCTCTTTCTCTTTAAAAAGAAGGGGAGGATTCCAGCCGATGAAAAGGGGAGGTCCGTCGGCAAAAAAAAAAACCCAAAAAAAAAGAAAAAAAAAAGAGAGGTACGGTTCCTCTTTTCAGCCTCCGATCGTCACGTGAGGGACGGAGGGACTGCGCGAGAAAGCTCTGTTGGGGAGGAGGTCATGAGGAGGGAACTTGTGTAATTCTTGCGTTAGGGATATCAGGGGACTGGATCTGCGGGCTAAATCGGGGGAAACCAGCGGGGACTCTTTTGGCTCTCGAAGTAGGAATTTTCTTGAAAGGACTTCCGCGAGAGGAAAGGAAAGTATAATCCCTCTACTCTCAATTGGGAAAGGAATCGCGCAAGAAAATTCGAGGGGGACTTCGAGATACCTCTGCCTTCGAGGAGAAAAAAAGGCGTCGTCGATCTCTAATGGGAAAAGGGGAGGGGAGGATCGTGGGAGTCTTCTAAAAATTTAGAAGATAAGCTCTACGGGCGATCCGTCGAGAGGGGGATCGGTTTCGTGGAAGATGAAGGAAATGCTCCGCAAGCCGAATCAAAAAGAGAAGATAAAAGAGGGAGCGAGCCGGCTATCGCAAAGGGGGGGAGGGAAGAGAGAACGGGGGGTCGAGCGCGTAGCGAAAAGAGGGCTCCGAGAAGCCGCTGACGCGCGAAGGAGAAGAAGAGGATTTGGAGAAAGAGAGGGTCCCCCCCTGGGGGCGCAAATCATAAAAAAAGGAGGAGGGAAGCTCGTTTCCTAACCTGAGAGAAAAAGGGAGTCAACTTTTGAGGAGGATTACGGAAAAGAAGCTTCGTTTGACAGCTACGCTAGGGCTACGTAAGAGGGGATCCAATCGCATCGCTCGAGAAAGGAAGAGTAAATACGGAAAGGAAAAGAAGCAAAGGCGGAATT
>Ga0179591_1315585_pt1 | contig 14144 bp, 14 predicted proteins | sample CZOMad2_1_08_16f_FD_182891 | JGI IMG/M metagenome (GOLD analysis project Ga0179591, IMG submission 182891) | Vadose zone soil fungal communities from Angelo Coast Range Reserve, California, USA - CZOMad2_1_08_16fungal (PacBio error correction) | ecosystem: Environmental > Terrestrial > Soil >...
AAGGAATGCCAAACCCTGTGCCCGGAAGGTTGTGCAAACGAAAGGCCCCTCCATGAAGCGGTACACGGATGGGGTGGGGGGGGAGAGGGAATTATCAGAAAGGAAAACTAAGAACGCCAAGGAAAACAAACGCAAGACCTTCCGGAAAAAGTTAAAAGGAGGGGGGTGGAAAAGTCATTCATTCCTTCCAGGGCTGCAAGGTTCAGATCAAAACGGAGACCTGAGTTCAGGGGTTAAATGAAAAGCGGGAAAGAAAGAAATGTAAGACGGCAAGACCTATTTCTGTCACGTGCACTAGGGGGGGGGTGGGGTAGGAAGCAGTCTGCTGTTTGGGTGTTTCACTTGCATGCTCTAACCCCCTTACCAGAAAAAAAGAAGGAAAACCCGCGATCGAGAAAGGTTTTCCTGTTGATGGAACAGGGGAAAACCGGGCGAAGGTTGGGCTGCACCTTAATTAAAAGGGAAGAACTCAAGGGGTGCCTTTTATTTATGGAGAAAAAACCTTAGTAACCTAAGGAACTAAAACAGAACAACACTTTGGTAAGACGATTCTATCTATTCGATCGATATCTAGCTGGAGGTTTATCTGGGACTACAAAATGGGGACTTCAGGGGAATGAAGGGAAGTGGAGGGAGCAACAAGACGGTCCGTTTGCAGCAATGGAGGGGCGGACATTTGCTTCGTAGCAGCCACAGTGCAGATTCAGGGAGACGCTCTAAAAAAAACAGTGGGGGGACGGCTACAAGAGAGACAAAAGTCCTGACATTATTGGGAAGCATGTCCATTATCGGAGGGTCTTGAGTATTACTCAATTCACTCCAGGTAGAATTGGGGACGAAGAAAAGACGAAACGGATCGCCATGTATGAGTATACATGCGTCAGAGGGAAAGGTCGTGCATCTGAAAAGCGGCAGTAACAAAAAATTGAGGCGACGGGTCGTTTAACACTCGTCGCATGGCAAGAAAATAGAAACGCATGCTCCTGCGAGCTATGGAGGGGAGGGAGCGGCCAATAGTGGGGAAAAGTTGTACTGACGAAAGGGAGATATGGGCTCGAACCTACAATAAAAATCCCATAGAAGCGGGCAATGAGCGGAAGAGGTGGAAGGGTCAAGTAAGAACCATCTACGGGCTAAGTAAGAGAACAACAGAAAAACCTTGTTTGACGCCTCTTCAAAGACACCAACGGGGGAGCCGGGGGGGAAAAAGCAAAATGAAAAAACGGGCGCCGGCTGGATTCGCAAGAACGCACAAAGGGACAAAGAAACTCGCTGCACTCTTTCAAAAAAACAAAAGTTAAACTCCCACGACCCCGAGTCCTGATTGGGAACGAACAGCGAAAACGTCAATAAATAAACAGGACTTCGGGATGAGGGGGGAGTACGTAAGTGTTGACACCTCCCTGGACAAATCTTGGAAATAACTCGATAAAAAGGAGGGAAGGGTGAAAAGAACAGTCAAATCAACCACGAAAAGGAATCCAAGGACTAGTGACGCGCAGAAGGAAGGCCGGGACTTATTTTGGGGTGGACCAATCAAGAGTCTGTAAGGACATGGACGATATGGGGGGACAACGTACTAGACTCTATGACAGCAAAAATTCGCCTGAGAAAAAATAGGAGATTAGGGCCGCCAACTTACGTTATGGAAAGACCACTTGGCAGGAAAACTACACAAAAAAGGAACCTTCGCTCCGAATTTGAAAGTAAAAACGAGACACAAAGGTCCACAGGGAAGCGAAAGGTGAAGCCTTCAGACAATGAAACTGACGAACGTCCTACGCTATTAAAAAAAGAGGGTCTCGACAACTTCCAACGACTCGAAAATTAAACGTTACCAAGGAGGAAAGCGTGAACGTTGACCGACAGTACTCCGGGAAGGAAGGGGGTATTCTCAACGGGCCAAGGCGTTAAAAGGATTTTCAAAATGTCCTCAGTCGAATTTTACCCAAAAAAAAGGGGGAAAGAAAGCGCCCGGGGAAAAAAAAGCGTGTGGGTTTCATCTCTTCAACCAACACGTCGTAAAAGGAAAGAATGCTGCTCTGTGCCAGCCCTGCGGTGGGCGGCACAAGTGAAGGGGAAAGCCAAGAAAAAGGACGAACAGTTAAGTCACCGAACCGGAAGAGGACAAGTGACGTAATAAAAAAGGGGAAAGGCGATAACTAGGAGAAAGCAGGATGGGGTTCCTTGACTCACGCTCTGGCAAAAGACAGGAGAGGAGTCGTCGAATCGCTTGGGGTAAGAGAAAGGCCGGTCGAAATGGGAAAATCTTTGGCGGGAGGCGGTTCAATTCGCAAGCTTGTACGGCTTCCTAAGTCATGTATCAGGTAAAAAGAACGGGCAGGGGGGGCTGGCATTCGAAGCCATGGGGTCGACAGTTCAAGGTAGTTGAGAAGGGACAGGGGAAAGCCGCCTCCTTGAAGTCCACCGGAAGGGAACATGACATCCGAAAAGCCGAATGAGGGAACTAACTGGACACGCCCACCAAGGTCTGAACGAAGGAATAGCGAAAGTCAAGGGGACGTGGTCCTGATCGGGTCTGCTCTGGAGGGAGGGAATAAGTTAGGGCACTCTATTCAGAGGTTAGGTAAAAAAAGGAAAAAAGGGTAGGGCAAAAAACGGCCATGGGTCACCCGAAGAAGCCGACCATGGGAAAGGGACGGGGGTCAAAGAAGGGTAGAAATCAAGGGAAAGAGCAGACTGTCTGTTCTACGAAGACCTGCCGGGTAGGGGGTCCGTCCGGAGGGCGAGGACGAAAAAAAAAGGGTTCATGGTTGGCAGACAGAAAGGCGCAAGGTTTTCTTAGAAAAAGCCCCATGGGGTAGACCTGGGCGCCAGAGGGATGCAGTAATGGCACCTCAACCGGGATCACGCGCCAGGCCACAGGCGAAGAGTGGTGGGGGGGGGTTGGTGGGGAGTTATGGGAGGTCGACCGCAATCGAGCCCCGCCGGACCCAAGGCAGCGCAGCGCAGCCAAGTTCAACGGATGCAGGCGGAAGCAAAACGTGGGGAGTCCAGGGCATTTAAAGCGAAGGGAATATTCTTGATCTTAGATACACCCGTCAAAAGAAACGTTAGACCTCTCAAGAATAACGGCTCGCCGTACCCGTACTCATATTTAGGACCGTTTTTGTACTTAATGTTCAAGGAGCGGAGGCCTTGCGTTCAAATGCAGACCACGACGCTCAGGGAAAAGAAGGTCCAAGCAGGAACCACCTTCTTGTAGGACGCGCGAGGTCAAAGAAACCGGACCCTGGATCCTAAAGATTCTTCAAAAAAGGGAAAAACGCAGCGCAACTGGCAGGGAGGCAGCGATGAACAGACGCTTTAGCGCAACCGAAACACTGACGCACAAGAAGGGTACCCCTCGCTTTGGGAAACCCATTTTACTCCACACTTAAGGAGAGATATCTAGAAAGAACCAGGGTTTCTGGGTGAATAGACGGGAAGCGGCTTTGGTCGACGTCCAACGACGAGAGGGACAACCGGCCCAATGACCGTGACACGAGGAAAAGGAAGGGTGAGCCACCTTTCCAAAAGCTAACGAAAACGCAGAGCAAACGGCGGCGTTTTTACGGGGGGGTGACGGGGCGACGTGGAGAGAACCGGCACGGAAAAAGGCAAAATCCGACATTATGAAGAAAACTCTGCCCTTTAATCACCTAGGTTCCGGAAAATTCGTGCCGTTCAAGTACCGAAAAAGAAGCGAACAGGGGGGAAACAAAAAAATGAAAGGGAGGAGTGGGAGGGAAAGACCATGGAAAGGGAATTCTCCAAATGGGGTCCTTGATAAAACACAGGTTATCCCACGCCCCTGCAATTGCTATATGTAACGACGACATATCGTTCGAGGCCTAGTCAAAAAGGGCGGGAGGGCAGGTGTTGGCATCGGACTCCGGCAAGTGGGAAGAACGTCAACAACACCAACGGAGAGGAAAGAGAAAAAAATCGAATTTTAACCGAAATTGGTCCTCCAGTCTCAAAGTAAAGCTAAGGGTCGGAAGCCAGCTACCCACTAGCCCGAGGAACAAGAAGGCCGGGGGAGGGGGAACTAGAAGGCCTTCAAAAAAAGATGGGTAGAATTAAGAGGGGGGAGACGCCCCTGGGTTCATGGATTAGGGTTTTAGGCGTAAATTAAAATCCACCAGGAGGGGATGAAAAAGGCCAAGCAGCTGGGAACTGGGAAAGAAAGAGTGAGGCACGGGCCTACATTCTGGCTTCATCAAAGGAGGACGGGATTTTTCTCCCTGAGGACCCCCATACAAACTCAAGGTGAACGCCGCACGAGGAGTCGGGGTAAGGGAGAGTTGACTGGTGAAACCGGGCGGAAAGGTTTCCTCACTGATTCTCTTAAAGAGAAAAGTTCATGGTACGACATATGAGGGGGGGGGAGCCCCACGGGAGAGATTAGCAATGTGTAGAAATCGATATAGATCTCTTATCTGGCTAATATCGATCGTGGCAGGGTGGGATATTTCTTTAGGGAAGACAATTTTAACCCAGGATATAACTTTTCGAAATTAGGGGGAGAATAGAAAGAAACCGGCGGGCAGGCAGCTGGCTACGCCAATTTTCAGGCGGGCCGGGGAAGCACCGTCGGCAGCCGTAGAGCCGCCCAAACCGGAGGTCTTGAAAGGAGAAAAGCGACAACAGTCAGGGAAGAAGGTTGCCCGCGTCCATGAGCGGAGGGTAAAAGCCGGGCGACCGCAAAGCAAACGAAACCGACTTCGTAAAAACGAGACATGTGAAGGAAGTAGGAGGAGCAGTGGAGGGGAAGATGCGAGGCAAAAGATAGAACAGCGTCTGACTTCAAACGTCGGGGGGCTTTCGGAACCTTCGTAAGAACAGGCAGCAACGGAAAAAAAGGCCGAGAAATGCAGCGCTTGTTAGGAGACTTCCCTCCAAGTTCGCTAAGAGGGGCCAGACGGATCCGAGATGACCAACATCCCAAAAAAAGAGGGAGGTGGCCTGAGCGGATCGGGGGCAAGGGACCAGGGCTCGCTACTAATAGCGGAGGAGAAAGAGAGGCAGAGAAGCAAAACACATGGGTGAACCGGACCCACATCGGGGGACTACACATGCTTGGGGAGCGTCTCAAAATCTCGGGACAGCGAGAAGGAAGCAAAGACAGAAACGGCGCGAATAAAAAGTGTGCCGCGGGAGAGCGCTGGTCACAACGAACGCATTCTGGGAACCTGATGGATATCTACAAGCTCAGACGGACCAGCCCTACCAGTAGTCTGCTTGGCTTAAAAGAATACAACAATCGGGGAGGGCATACCAGAAGGTCTACAAGAGACACTGAATCAGACTCCCAGAGCCACGACGCGAGACAGAAAGATTCATCGCTATGTCCTAGTACTGAAAGTTTTGGGCGGTACCCTATGAACCATAACTGATAACTCCTCGGTGTAGACGCGAGAGGGAGTCTTTAAAGAGCAGGACATTCACTAACGGCTGGACGGAAGGCGTCACAACCTACAACGTGAAAAGTGAAAAAGGAAAAAACACTTGTACCCGCCCTTCTCCACTCAAAGAGAAGGGTGACTATCATTCCGTAAAAACGTACAGATGGACGGAGAAGGTGGAACTAGCCCGAACTCCCAATCTTAACAGAACGAACGGCCTGAAGATATTGAACCAGCGGGTAGGACATACCTACGATCCCCTCTCAGGGAAGGGGGTACGTTACCACCTTCAATAAAGAGCGTGAAAGGAAAATCTAAGATCAAGCCGATTAAGGGTGTATTCAACGTGGCAAGGATCCGAGGCGGGGTTCTAAAACCTTTCGGAAGAAGAGGGGAGGAGAAGTCAAGTGCCACCGACCTACAGCCGGACAGCGAGACAAAAGGGCCGTACAAAGCATCATGGGTGTTCCTCAGCTCAACAACACAAACTAAAGGTATATTAACTGGTACCGCCTATGCCAGAGGGCAGGGGGGAAGGAGGGGAGGGCTGAAGGAAGCCGCAGGAGAAGAAGGGGGTAGCCACCGCAACTCTGAAAGGAAGGGCCAAGCTAATAAACCATTGAATCTGACTATAAATATGCTCCTTAGGGTAAACGGGAATTAAGCAAGTGAAAGGGAAGGAAAAGGGAGGTTGAAAGCGGGGAGGTTATAGTCGAATCGCTGTATAAGGCCTGTAGTCAGTTTCAATGGGGTTGGTTTGACGTATATCGCGGAGTTAGTGTGGGGGAGGTCGGAGTTAAGCAAGTGAAATGATACGTGAAGGCGCGCCCGGGAGGGGGGGTGGGCTTCATTTTGGTTGGGTTGGCGCCGACAGGAATAGGGGAAAACTGTATGCGATGACAGCCGCAGTTGCAGATCAAAGAAGGGGGAAAGAAAGTCCAAATAAGACAAGCGATCTTGTCCCTCGTGGAAGAAAAACCTTCATCCGGTAAGACCTTTATCCGGAGGGCGGAGGTGGAAGGAAAATGGCCCTTATGGGGGAAATCGAGGGCGTAGAGTGCAAAGGGCCAGGTTGTATTCAGACCCGGTGTTAGTGGGGACCAGGCCTGGGTATCTAAATTTTTGACTTAAAAAATCGAAAGAAGACAAACAAACTCCAGGCGGCGTTGGATTGCCCATAGGCAGAACGAGGAACGCGTTGACGTGAAGAAGGGGCTTCGTGTCCCTCTAGCAAGTCGTGGGGGCGACAGTGGGCGAACACCGAGGGTCCCGTCCAGGGGGAGCCGAAGGGGAAAATGGGTGGCGTCATAGAAATTTTCAGCCGCCGGGGTCGGGATTGGGGGGGGTTAGAAAGGAAGCAGAATCTAGCCGACAGCTAAGGGGAGGCGTTGGTTCTTGTCAGGATCGGGGACTCCATACAGAGCCGAGAGCCGTGAAAAGTTAAGCTGGCCGCAACACTCATTCATGTCTGAAAAAAGATGCCATTGAACGGGGTCCTAAATAGAAAAAAAGACGTAGAGTACAAGGGTGCGAAAAAGAAAAAGCGCATCTTCACGACTGCAGAAAGGGAATCCGTTAAACAGAAAGGGAAATTGAAAGGCTTACTTGAGAGCATTCATGTGGGCTTTGGGGAGGTTCCGCTCCGAAAAAAAAGAGGAAGGGGGGGACAGCGCACATCCTGAATTGACACTTGAGACGCTTCTTTCACCAAAAAGGAATGTAGCAGGCGAAGGATTGCGGATTCATAAAGGTGCGGACGCATCCACAGGGGAGTCGAGCGACTGAAAAGGAGGAGCCCCGAAATGAAACGCAAAGGGCCTAAGTTGTTTTTACACATGGCGTATAAATCAGCCAAAAGGGAAAGAGAGGGATCGAGGAAGAGAATTATCTCGGATATCGATTCTCAAAAAAGGGGGGTGTCTGGTAAATCAAGAAAGAGTGAACAGCTTTTTCAGAAATCAAACGAAAAAAAAGATACAAGAAGGGGCAGATAGGGGGACGCGGGCGAAACGGTTCCCCACAAACGGAATCGAAGGAAAAAACTCCGAGCGCGCGGGCCATTTTAAGGAAGGGTGGGTCTGTGCTTGTTTGGTCGTGAGCAGCAAGAAAAAGAGAAGCCCATTCGCAAACTTGGGAAAAGGGGGAGGGCAAAAAAGGAGGCCGTTCCTTGACCAAAAGGACATGACTCGGATGCCACGCAAAAAAAAATCTTATGTTTTTCTCGGAGGCCTCTCAGGCTCTGGGGGACGGGAAGGGTAGGGCAATCCTGCAGGGGTAAGTTGTGATAGGGCGTAGCGAGGAATCCGGCGACAGAAAAAGGATCTCGCGTAAAAGTTTAGGCGGAGATGGGGCAGGATACCGAGGAAAAGTCTATCAGGATTATGGAAAGGAGAGATGATGAAAAGGGTACCAGAAGTGGAAAAAAACAACAGGGCAAACAGGAAACGCGGTAACGAACGAACTAGAAAGGGGGAGGGACGGAGAAGAAGGAGTATAACCCTAGAAAAACGTCCCGCCACTTGGAGGACAGTCACCATGATGGAGAAGGCATGGGCGCAGAAGGGAAAGGGGGGGAGGATTAATCAAAGGCCGCCCGCAGTAGGCGTCGGGGATTTCGCATCAGGGAATTGGGACCTGCGGGTCTCCAATGGGAGTCTCGCCGAATGTCAAGGGCTTTCTATGAGATGGGAAGGGGGGGGACCCGGGAAGTCTCCGAATTAACACCCGGCCCCAGAAACAACCCGGACACGGCCGCGAGCTACGAGCGAGTTGTGGCTCGGGGTTTTCTTTTCCAAGGGGGGGCGCTTTGTTAGGGAGCTCATTGAATCCTCGCAAGAAACGGGGCCGGGCCGGGAGTATGTGGGAGCTGCGAATGGCAACTAGTACTCGAGGGACAACAGAACACAAGGGGAATTATGAGGTAAGGCGTCTCATAGGCAAGGGGGGGATATTCTAATGTTGAAAAGGGAGGGATGTTGAAGGACCCCCCCAAACACCAAAAAAAAAACAAACCACACGGTCTGCCTGACCAGGGGAGGGCGCTACAGACGGAGGGGAAAACTTAAGTTATCTTCTTCCACACCTGACGCCACAAAGCGTCATCTCAGGGGGAGGGGAAGGGGAGAAGGCCTCCACAATTCGTGGGGGGGAAAGCGGCCAACGCTAAAAGAATTACACACAACTGTAGGAGTAAAAAAGAGTCCTGTGTCGGCGAGCAACAGAACGAAAGGGCCGCGCCGAAATTCAGGAAACACTCCAAGGTCTCAGAAAGGTAGCGTAGTGGGGGTGGCAGGGAGATCTGCGGCAGTCCTCGGAACACAGGGTCCTTGAAACGTCAGGGGGAAGAGGTCTACGGACGCCCAGATCCTTCGATCGCCAGGGGGCAATGGCCGAAAAGTAAAACGCATGCTCTAACGCTGTAAGTTCTTAAAAAAAATGCAACTTGTGGGGTCGCGAAGTTTAGTACTCTACAGCCCCAACGAGAAAAGAGAAGGAGGGGGGGGGAATGAACTTTAGGTGTCAAAAAAAATCGACGCAAGGGCTACGACGCAAAGTGTTGAACGCTCATCGGGTAAAAATTTTCCTTGAAAACCGCCGGATGCGACACTAAGGAAAAAAAAGACAAGACCAAAGAGAGAACGGCACGCGGGTTCCGCGGGAGGACTGCTGGCCACGGGCCCAAAGACCGAAAGCGGCCTGATGAGGTCTACCATCTAAAACAGCCCCAGCACTGAGGTCGGAAAAAGCTTGGTGCACCCGACAACGAACGAATACAACATCTGCAGGCCAGTGTGGACACATCGCCACGTCACTGACAAGAAAGAAAAGACTCGGCAAGACCGACGAAGTCAGGGACTCCGGTAAAGGGGGACCGTGGGCGGTGACCAAGGAAACCATAAAACGTCTTCAGCTGAAAAGATCCCGCAAAGGAGGAGTCATCAGCAGGACAAGGGAACTCGGGAACGGGAAAGGCGCCAAAGAAAATGACTGTGTATAAAAACACTTTGGAAAGAGAAACGCCACTTGAAGGCCTCTCCCTGACTTTAAAGTAGAATGCTCTCCAATACGCAACTAATTTCGCCCAACTGAAACTGGAAAGAAAAAGTCAGGATATAGGAAACACCCGCGATTAGACAAGACCTACTAAGGTCCAAGAAAAAGGACTCCCGGACTCGACTTGGGCAAAAAGGGGTACCCACCTAAACAGTCTTTAAAAAGGCCGGGGCTCGATTAAAGGGGAGACAAGGGGAAAGGGCTTAAGAAGGGAGCGGGGGATTCACCTACGTAAAAAATCATCTGCGGGCAAGGAGTCCGGTGCCACCCTACCGACATTAAAGAATCTCTTCAATTCCCAGTCTATCACCAAAAAAGAGGAAAAGAGAAGAGGATGAACAATGCTGCTGGTACGAGAATCTATTGTTCTATGCTGTCGCAGGGCTTTCCAAGTCCGAGGACTAGTGAGAACACACTAGAGGAAAGCCAATGGGAATGGGGGGGGGGGGGGTGTGGGGTGTTGGTTTGGTGGGGGGGGGGGGGGGGGGGTTGGGGGGTGGTTTTTGGTTTTTTGGGTTGTGGTGGGTGGGGGGGGGGGGGGGGGGGGGGGGTGGTTTGGGTGGGGGGGTGTGGGGGAAGAAGTGGGGGGGGGGGGGGGGGGGGGGGGTTTTGGGGTTGGGGTTGGGGTTTGGTTTTTGTGGTTTTGGGGGGTTGGGGTGGTTGTGGGTTTGGGGGGGGGGGGGGGTTGGGGGGGGGGGGGTGGGGGTGTTGGGGGGGGGGGTTGTGTGGGGGTTTGGGGGTTGGTTTTTTGTTGGTTTGTTTTTTGTGGGGTTTGGGGGGGGGGGTGGGTGGGGGGTTGGGTTGGGGTTTGTTGGGGGTGGTGTTTTTTGTGGTTGGTGGGGGGGGGGGGGTGGGGTTGTTGTTTTTTGTGTGTTTTTGTTTTTGTTTGTGGGTTTGGGGGTGGGTACTACCCTTGAATCGCGCGAGAACTCGGGGTAAAAACGTTCCCGAGGATGAAAAGGTGTAAGTGGCCGTGCCCACGACGGGGCCGGTCTTCTATGAGGTGTAAATTCAGTCATCTAAAGCTCCTGCAGGAGGGGACAAAACTTGGGGCCGGGAAGGGAGAATTCACAGTCAAAGAGGCAGTAAACTTACGGCCTGCAACGTCATTCCAGAGACTTGAGGCTCTGAGAAAAAAGGGGCGTTTTGGCTTTCTAACCTCCTGGGTCCACTGTAAGGGGTACAAGGGGAACCGACCAAAGGGGGGAAGGGCGACAATCCGAAGGAAGGCTTCAATACTCATAGTCGGTCATTCGGCAGCAAGATATGTGGTCCAGCGTGAGAAAGGAATACCAATACTGAAAGGAGAAGGGACGCAGTGAGCAGGGATGAAGAAGGAAGGCCTTGAAGAGTGGCGAAGTCGAGGTGAAAGTAGGTCGACCCTCCCGTTTCCAGGGGGGGGGGGCAAAAGAAGGGGAAACGAAGCAGAAGTCGGTAGCTGTTCCGGGGAGCAGGGGTGGATCCAAGAAGGACACATAGAATTGGGCTTGGCCAGCAGAGAAAACCTGTGTACGTTAAGTTGGACTTTTGGGGAGGCGGGTCTCGAGGAGGGGAGACCTAACCGTGTTCAAGGGTTGCGCCATGCTCAAAACCAGTAGGGGCTTCCTATGAAAAGAGGGTCAACAAGTTTTCTTTTAGACCCGCAGAGAAGCAGCAGGGGGGAGTAGGAAGCCACCGGGGGCTAAGTCCACCATAATCTTGTCGTTGTTATCGAGCTGGTCCTCCCCAGCCGGCACCGCGCGCAACGCCCAGGACAGGGGGCGAAAGGTGAACGTTAGCCAGTGAAAAAAGTCGATAAGAAGGTCAAGGCGTTCGGCGAAGAACACCTAGGGAGATTAGACGAAATGTTTGGACTCGCGCTAGAAACGAATCGCCGACGGCGTACAGTACATGGAGAGCCGGGAGTGAGTACTGAAGTGTTCTGGAACGTATTGAAAAAAGGGCGTTAAAATCTTCGAGACGCTCATGGAAAGGGGAAAAGCCGGCAGGTAAATGGATGTAGCGGAGGCAGCGGGACAGAACCTGAGGGGGAGCGCCGGCATAATCAAGGTAGGATAGAGTCAACAAGAAAAATATTTGAAGAAAAAAAAAAAAAAACTTTGGCTTCCACTTCTTCCCACTTACCCAATGGGAAAGAAGGGAAGGGGAAGACCATCAGCTTGGTGGACCCCATGGTGCTCATAGAAATCTCCACAATTGCATCATGAGTATATCGATCTGAAGCGAAAACATCGTTGAATAAAAGACGGGTGCGAAAGCTCCAACTCCTCGTAGGACCAAGCCCAAGTGAGTGTCGGGCGAGGAACTTTCCATGGTGCAAAAAAATGCCAAAAACCCAACTTTCAACTAACGAACACAGACCGCGCTATCTCGGCAGTTTCCGAGTGGTCGGGGGGTGAGGGAAAGATCGGGAAACAAACAAGCACGACATGAAAGAACCAGCATTCGGCCCGGGGGCACCGAGGTCTTGCAAAGTACAGAGATCGGGATGGTCAAAAAAATACTGATGCAACGAGAATCACCGAGAGGGAGTTTTCAAAAAGGGGGGATCAATTCACCTTAACGTATCAACCACAGATTGCCGTATATGCCACAAGCCACTGCCCGGACGTGAATAGGAGGAGACGGGGGGAAAAAGACAGACCTGAAAAGGGGGAAAAGTTAAAAAGTAAACCTGTATTGAAAATGAGGGAAACCGGCAGGAATTGGCCAGACTCTCTCAACAAACAAAGAGGAAAGAGAGAAAAATGCAAAAGGCCGCCGGTCAAAGAAGGTTCAACACCTGCCATCCCGCCATGACTACTGGTTCTAACTATCTCCAGTCCCGAGACTGGGATAAAACGGGGCTGCAAGGGCGGGGGACCATCCTAACCTCAATGAGTGGGGGGACATGGGGCGCTCCCGTTCCATGGGCATCAAGGAACCTGAGAAAGGAAACGTATTTCTGAAAAGAATTCCAGTTGTCTGGATTACACCAGGGTGCTGGAGGGGAAGAAACCCGGGGTCTAAAGGGCCGTACTTGTTCTTAATCATCGGGCTGGGCAGTTGGGGGACAGTTCTTGGACGAAGCCCCCGTCTCAAAGAAAAAAAAAAATACTGCACGATCAGGCGTTTTTTGCAAGGGGCGGAGAAGGAATTGGGGAAAGGTGACTTGACCCAGAAAGGCACGACTTGGCACGGTGAACGAATATTCTTTTTCGGGGAAAAACCTTAGTAACCATATAACGGTCGATAGTCGAAGGAGGGAGGAGGGGGATCATGGGGCAATTGGGGAAAGAAGTTCAGTAGAAAAGATGGTGAAAAAGAGTGATGGGGACTCCATCTGCCTTAAACGCCCGAATTCAGCCCTTTCACGAAAAAGTTGGAGGGAGCCTTCAAGCACGTCGCCGCATCATCTAAAAGGCGGACGGATGAGGCCGGAGCAACTCCACAGCAGTCGGGTTGACCAGCATACGCCAGATTATGGCAATGAAAGAGTCTTAAGGGTCAACGGAGAACAAGGCAAAACAACGCCACTAAAAGCGCGACAACTTTAAAACACATCCCGGAAAAGAGACATAAGACTGCTTGCATAAAGGCTAGAGGCATAGGGGGAAGGGGAGAGTCTACGGGGCGTGAGGACAAGAAACCTCTGACCTTCTAATAGGCAAGGGAAAGCCGCAACTGAATCATCTCAGAAAAAAGGAGTTGTAATTTCTGGGAAACTAGTTTACGTAAGTTCAAAAAGGAAAGACAAGACAAAAATCCCAAGCTGGAGGTGGCCTTAGCGGAGATGGGAAGGTCGCTCTCAACCATCGCGCGCGGGGAAAAAGGGATACTACGCCACCGGTGGAATGAAAAAAAGAATACCACTCAGTTGAGACTGGTCCAAAAAAAAAGGAAAAGACGTAAAAGCGTTCTAGACAGCGCAGAAAGTACATAATCAACCCGTTAGGAAGAGGGAGGCCAAAGACCAAAGAAAATCATGGATCAGGATGGGAGAGTACCCGCGCACTGACAAGCAACTACCAGACTGCTGAGCTGTTTCATGCCCAAAAAAGATTGGGCCACTGGAAAGACATCGGACAAGGGAATAAAAAAAAAAAATACGAATGGTCTCCACGCACGCAAAACGCACATGAAGAAACAAGTACCTCAAATGACTATGAGAGGGAGGAAAAGGAATTATGAAGGAAACTGGTGGGCGTGGCCCAGGAAAGACCTTCGCTGGAGGGGGGAACAATATAACCTCTTAGAGAAAGGATGGAAGGGATCCAGACAGGGTGTGCACGAGGCTGGACGCGTTGGCGAAAGGCTAAACGGACGTTTACAAAAGTTGAAAACCAACAAAAAGCCCCGTTCGAAGAAGAAGCTCATTCTTGAAGAAAAAGCCGAATTACCGATGTAAGAGGAACACCCTTACGCAAGCTTAAAAGAGAGGAAAGCCTGCGATATTGAAAAAAAAGCCTCGACGAGACCGAAACGATTCCAAACGGAAAAAATTACTCAGGGGCTTCAAGGACGTTGGAGAAAAAAGGAAATCCGCGGGTGAGTGGTACGTTCGACGATTCAAGGGAAGAAGGGGGCCAGGAGGAGAGGTTGGATCACCGGTCGGCCGCAGTGCGGCGCGAATTCAAGGGTGCCCCAGGGCTACACTTAACAGCGACTGAAAAAAACTCACCGGAGAAGTCGAAGTGGGTGAGT
>Ga0179591_1180128_pt1 | contig 14141 bp, 7 predicted proteins | sample CZOMad2_1_08_16f_FD_182891 | JGI IMG/M metagenome (GOLD analysis project Ga0179591, IMG submission 182891) | Vadose zone soil fungal communities from Angelo Coast Range Reserve, California, USA - CZOMad2_1_08_16fungal (PacBio error correction) | ecosystem: Environmental > Terrestrial > Soil >...
GGAGACATAAACTAAGGAGGGAGGGCATTCGCGAAGATCGCGCCAAAAAAGGGGGAAAAGAGAAAAAAAAGACTAACGGAAAGGGAGAGCAGGCGTCGAACCAAAAGGGACTGGAAGGCGAAACCTCAGAAGGAGGACTGGGAACTACAAAGCCACGCCAGGCTAGGGCTGGGGAAAGGAAGGAGCTAGCAACCCCGGCCGACAAGAAGAGAGCTATTCCCTGGTCAGTTTCGCTGGGACTTGGCCAGCGGGGACCGGGCCAGGAATGGGAAATAAGAACTGATGCCTAGATGGCCTGAGGCTTGACCTCGACCAATGCGGCGATCTCGCTCCTTTCTCAGAGAGTGACGAAAGCTACGCCACTTCCATCCGGCCCAAGAGTTAATATAGAAAACTATGCCGTCCCTCAAGGGTCATGACGAAGAAGAAGGAAAACCTACCTGGGGAGGAGGAATAAGGAGAAGGAGGACAAGAACACTAGAGAGAAATACCGGTCAGGAAAGGAAGGGTAGAACTCGAAAATCGATAAAAAGGGATCTAGAAGATAAAAACTTATCTAGGCTTCATCTCGGGAAGGAAAGGCAGGGAGAGAGCGGAACGAAACTCGCATCGAAAGAAACCTCTCCGCTGATCTTAAGTCTCAGGGGGTTGGGCCACTAATTCTATACGTAGAAAGAGAAGGACTCGTGAAAAATCGGCATTTCAAAGAAGACCTGAGGGGGGGGGGCGGGGGAAGGTTAAAGAGCAGAGACAGTAAACCGGTGATGCAATATCATGGGGTGAAACGAAGCGCGCTTTTCATTTGACGAAACAGGGGAAGGGGAGAGGGGGGCATGCGCGGGAAGGGGATACTAAAGTAGGGGACGAAGAGAGAGGCTCAAAGTACCGCCGCTCATGAAAAGAGGGTTAATTGTCAGCGCCGGACATCAGGGGTTAGGAAGTCCACGAACGACCCGAAAACAACTGTGAAAGAGAAAAATGGAAAGGGTATTGACCATCTTGAGAGAGTGCAAGAAAGAGGGAGGAAACAAGGAGAAAGAGCGGGCAACGGGGAAAGAAAGGCAACTCACTCTTTGCTACTCTTACAGACTTAGGCCTTACCTCCACATGCTGAAGGAAGAAAAGAAAGACGTGGGAGGAGAGGGGGGGCGAAAAGGGGACTTGAAGATCTTGTTCAGGAAGGTAGGAGAAATCCAAAACGCCGTCGCTCCGGTGGGGGTCCCCCTGATGATGATACCAGTCATTCTAAAAATTACTACCATGTCAGTGAAAGGGTGTCCAACAAAATAGGGTCACTAGTCCAGCAGGGGGACGGGGAAAGCAAGCCGAAGCGAGACGCAAAAGAAGGGAACAGTCAGAGGAGGAGGGAGAACTGGGAGGATAACCACTGAGGCCGAGAAAAGGTAGAATACTGCCTCCTGTAGGGGAGGATCGGTAACTGTTGACAACACAGAGTTTTACGCTGAGGGGAATGGGGGGAGGGACGGGACAGAAGAGAAAGACAACGTTAAGAGGGACGGAAAGGGAAGAGATAAGGACCAGAAAGAGAGAAAAAACAAAGGAGAAAATAGATAGATATGAGACGATCTCTGAACTTGACCTCTCAACGAATAGAGGAGGGTCTTTCTGAAGCCCGAAAGACGAAAAAGAAGGGAGGGGGACTCAAGGGACGGAAAGGCAGAAGAGTAAAAAAGGGAACAGGACGTAACGGGAGTGCGAATCAGGAAAAACATGGTGTCTCCAGAAGGAAATAATTAGACGTTGTTCGAAGATGAGGAGGAAGTGAAGAAACGCCTGTAAGAAGAGAGTTCCCTGGCCGGGGGGGGCCTAAGAGGGAAAGTGTAGGAGGGATTCCTTCGTCAATCAAGAATCAGTTTGACTCACTGGAAAGAAGAGGACTGGGGGGAGGGAAGGAGCATAAAGGGAAGGAAAAGAGAGGAAATACTTCAGGCGCGCGAATGAAAGGAGGGAGTGGATTCAAAGACGAGGTGGATCTTTCACGGTCCCGCTTTGAGAAGAGCTAGTCTTGAGTGGAGGACTCTTGGTGAGGTTCAAGTAGGGAGGCGGGGTAACGACAAAGGAGGGGTGAACCGCGCGCAAGAGTGGTGTCAAAAACTTAAGTTTAAGGGGGGGGAGTGTGCCTTAAGGGCGTTCGGACAGAAATCAAGGAATCTCATTACGCTGAAAAGGAAAAAAAAATAAGGATGATAGGAGATCCTGTCCGGAAATCGAAGGCCTGAACAAAAAGGATAAAAGTAAAGAGAAAAGACAAGAAACAAACTTTGTAAATAGTACCAGCTTGTCGACACAGGTAATCAAGAAGGGGGGGGAAAAAGGAACGGGAATTGCGAGAACAAAGGGGACTGTAAGAGGCCAGGAGGGCCAACGAAGTCTTGAAATTAAAAAGAGGGGAGAAACATCGTATTGTCAGACTTGAGAAAGAAAGGACTGGAAAAATTGAAAAGTTGACGAAACAGGAATATCATAGGAAAAGTGTTCGTGGGGCCTGAGCGTGCATCCTTCAGTCACATAGGAGTCGCATTCTTTAAGGAAGGAAAGGGGAGGCCGAGTACTGTAGGGCGGTCTAAATCAATGCGGATAAACAGAGCAGGCAGAATTGAGCGAGCCCACGAATCGGCGACGGATTTACTTGGGATGCGCCCTTGGTCCCCTTGACCTCTTCAGGGAGGGAAGACCTTTAGAAGGGCGTTAAGCATAACTGGAGGAGAAAGGTAATAGGCGGCGAGAGAAACTGTCTGGGGAAGGAGGAGAGTAAAGGGGGCTGTCTAGTACCAGGACCGAAAGAGAGATCGGGACTGGGGAAAGACCAGTTTCGTTGCAAAAAAAAACTCCGGACAGATAGGCTTTTGAGTGAAGGAGGACTTCCATTCAAGGGCCGATGGCGGTGGGAGTATGCGAAATCGGTAGACCGGAAATTTAATCTATGGTTCGTAGAACTGCTTGGGCTATCAGACAGACCTAAAAAAGAGACTTGGAGGACTGGTCGTCACAAGGGACGAGGATTAATGTAGAGCCTCTTCCGGGTCAGGCCTTCAGTTAGATTATCCGATAAGAAGGTCAAGTAACGTAGGTAGAAGGAAAAGCGGGGGGCCCCCCCTTGGAGCCGCAGTCAAGCGGAATGGATGCTAAGACTCATTGTATTGGGGGATCCAGAGAGAGAAAACAAAGAGAGAACTACAATAACCTACTTGGATTTCTTCATCTTCTCTGGCAAAGGGTCTAAAAGGAAAGTTTCGCAGGCGAGGAAATCATACAAAGTAAAGGGTAGTCTCATGGACAGAAAGGCGAACCGGCTTCGCAAAAAAAAGCCGTAAAAAAAACCCTCCCAAGGGAACGCGAAGAACCGAGAAGTCTAATTGACGAGGGATGGCGGAGAGCGTACACAAAGTTACCAATCGGATTCCTTTCATGGGGGGGCAAGCCAGGAAGGCGCCCGGACCAATCAGGAAAGCCTTGAAATTGCCTTGAAAAGAATGGCACGGAGGGATTGACCCGGCAAAAGTAGGGGTCGGAAACTCGCCGTAAAAAATTGTTCTCTCAGGTGTAGACCGAGACTAAGAAGAAAGGGTCCAGCGTTGCTAAAAGACGTCTAAAACGGTCTTGCGGACGCCAGGACCGACGGGGGAGAGCAAAAAAGTCGCAGAGGTCAAAAGGAACATCCTCTGATTCAAATCAATCCTGGTATGAAAAGTAATGGATCCGCGCTAAGGGACCGCTCTTTAGACGCATTAGACAAAGGAAACGTATCGCATAAGAGTGGAACTTAAAACTTAGTAAAGAACTTTCATGAAACGGCAGAAGGAAAGAAAGAGGGATCGTAAGGAGGAAAGGGTATTTTGTGGGAAAGCTGTGAGATACACCCATGAAAAGGGTCCATCAGGGCATTTACCAGAAAAAGTCTGCATGGGCACTGGGTCCCAAGGCGCGGCAAAGGAACAGGTGGCAGCAATTTGAAACTCCGAAAAGGGACACGCTGCCGACCTGGTCAGAACAATCTTTTTCTCTGAACTGAAAGTGGTCGGGAGTCAATCGGCAGGTAGGGGAGGTCATGCAAGCTCGGGGGCGGCAGAGCCGCGCATGACTATGGGTGGCCAGGTTGAAGGGACAAAGAAGGCAGTCAAAGCAATCAACCTCACTTTCCGACGACGAAAAAATCCCGGTCTTGACCCAGGATCGGAGTGGACCTCATAGATGACCAGAGGCCGAAAAAAGAACAACGGGGGAAGGCCGGAAAGAAAGGGAACGCGGCCGACTAGACGGTGACCGCCAGAGACATTCAAGAATGTGAAACGCAGTCCACTCCCGTGAAAGAGCTCCTACAAAAAAAGTGTAGCGAGAGTTGTCCGATCAGTACGGCAATGAACAGCAAACTCCGAGCTAGAAAAAAAGGGGTTTGAACCAAAGGGATTCTTGGATTGGAAGAGAATCGCCAAGTACGAAGGCTGATTGCTTAAACCCAAGCTAATTGCAAGGAACTCCTATCATCGATCTCACAAACGGCTTAAGGAGAATGAGAGTTGTGATCAAGTAGGGGATAAACCAGGTTGGACAGACGATAAGACAGTGAAGAATTCCACTTGGCGTAGAGGATTCCGTGAGGACGGCTAAAAAGGACCTTCTTTTAATCTGGTCCGTTGTGCAACTTGGGACAGAATCTCCGCTCCATCATTCTAAAAAAGGAGACGCATGCTCAATCATACTCCACAAAAAGAGGGAAGAGGGTAATGAAGATATATACTCATTCAAGGAGACAAGAAGATCTGAGATGCGGGATTACGGGAAACCGCACAGGACATAAGTGCAAATATGAAATTTTCATGTTCGCGCTGAAAAGAAATACCAAGAACGGTCCTCTGTTCACGTAGAGAGAGCAATAAGAGGGTTCTACAAGAAGCAACACGAGATTCGCCTGGCCATGGGCGGTTTATCTCTCTGAGCGTAAGGGGTTCCCGACACGAGTTAAGATGACCTTTCCTGTTGTTGGCCTCAAGAAAGCCAATGGAAGACTTTTTCATTTAATGACGAAGAAGCACGGTGGACAAAAAGGAGCCCGGCTTGCCGCAGGGGGGGGAGGGAAGGCGCAGACCGATCCTAAGTCGCAAACGGAAAGCTAGAAAAGGCGGGGCTCTTGAGTCAAATAGAGTTTGATAGGCACACGTGCGAAGGGGCCCTGTCAAAAAGCGCAGGCCCGCGGAGGTGCCGGAACTCGGCAGTGGTGCAAACTTGGTGAGAACGTTCGGCTAAAAGGCTCTACTCAATTGTTAACTACCTGCATTTGGAAGGGTTATTCGAAAAGTGGACGGGGAAGGGGAAAGGGGGGGCTTGAAGGCCGGAAGAGAAAGGCTCATGAAGGCGGCGACGGAAGCAAGCCAACAAAAAGAGAAAAAGACCTATCCCTGGCCGCCCGCAGCCTGACCAAATGAGCGAAAATTCCTCGAATGCCCAAATCCCAAGTTCACTTTGGGGGGAAAAAAAGGAGGACCGTCAACTTCAAGAGTGAAAAAAACACGGACGGTGGATGGGGAGGGCCCGCCCGGGGACCTAGTGACCGGGACCCCCGCCGAAAGTCACCCTAAAGGGTACATAGGCATGAGAATCTGTATGTATAGAACTTTAGTGCAAAAACATAAAAAAAACGGGATAAAGAGGCGGGGGCTTCGTCTTGGACGGGCAAACGGGCGCGTTTCAACAGTCGGCCCTTCGAATCGTCTTTTAAAGGAACGGCAAGGACGCATCGTCAGGTCAAAAGTATGAGAAAAAGAGGAGGGTAAATAGAGGCGAAGGGAGAAAAGCCACGAAGAAGAAAAAACGGGTCTTGAGGAATAGAGCTAGGAAGACCCGCGGGCTGCCGAAACAGTAGGCAGAATACTACCTAGAATAATACGCTGCGTAGCGGGGGAAAACCGTCTTGTCAAAGAAAGGCTGGCCATTGTTTCAAGGGCGATTCATTCCTATCAAGCGTTAAACCGCACAGGGCCTCACGTGTTCCACACCGAGGCCAGGACGGCAAGGGAGGGAAATGGCCAGCCGAAGCGGGGCTGGGAGGACGGGCGGAGACCCCCATTTGAATCGTAGAATGTACGTAAGAGGCTGGAGGAGCTCCTGCCATGCGCAAGGGAGGAAACCGACCTGTGGTGGAAGTTGCGGCCGGAATCGTAGCAGTTTCTACTCCGGTCGTCAAATTCAACTGGTACTGGGAGAGGGCGACCGTAGCAAGAGCAACCGGGCATGTGAAAGTTCAGCGCATAGCAACGATTCTAAAGAAGAAAAGACTGCCAGGGCAGAAGAGGTGGGGGATACAAGAGATCTACAAACAAAACAAGGGGAATAATGGGTTCGCACACCGTAGGCTCCTGCCTGATGGCACTCGAGCAAGGCCGGGACCGCGCTCGAAACCGTACGTAAGAAGAAAAGCTGGAACTCATACGGTCAACCTTCTACGAACCATTGACGACGCCGGCTGAGAACCTCAGAAGGAGGGAGGGGGAACGACCAGCCCGCCAGGTCTAGTGCAAGGAGGGGGAAAAATGACCGAGAAAACTCCTACTACCAGATCCCTATTCCCGGTCAAAATGGACGCCGTCCCTTCCACTATAAAAGCAAAAGTAATCAGGACCATTCCAGCCGGCGCCGATACTGGCCGTCTTAGTAAAGGGCACTGGTGCACGCTACCGCCGTTCGAGCAAATTGAAGGACTCAAATACGTCAAAATGGCACTCCTTCCGAAGAAAGGGAAAAAATGAGGGGAGGGGGGGAGCGCGAATGGAGGTCGCAGGAGCCCTGAGCAATTTTCTCTAGCATAGGCCTATTCGGCAACAAGCCGAGGAGAGAAAGAAGACCCCTTAGGGAAGAAGGGAGGAGTGATACCGCGCTAACCGGAGACAGGCCTCATTTTATGCACCATAAAAGTCTAACCGGACTAGGCGCTCGACTAACTTACCATAACGAGAAGACATGATGGCAGAATTTGAAAAAATCGCCAAGAAAACTGAAAGAGGAGGATAGGAAAGTTATGTGGGCCAAGAAGGACTCTCATCAAGCACTATCCGGAAAAAAGCAAATCTGGCATTTCCAGAGGGAATATTTGGTAAGTGACGGACCAAATTACCCGGTTGCCGGCGGAAAAAGTAATGGGCCACTCGCTGAAGCCGACACTTGGCAGAAAAGACTACTCGAAACACTTGACTGGAGGGGCCTAAGCGGACGTCTCGTGGTACGCAATCTCTAAGGGAGCAGACAGCCCTTCAATAGAGGGGTGGTGCGGGATGGCCAAGAAAAAAAAGAAGGAGAAAGGTGGAAAAGCAGAAAAGGAAAGAACAGAAAATGTGAATAGAAGCGAAATGGCAACGTGAGGAAAGTGCTCATGTCAAAATCGGAAACCAGACGCTACTCACAAGAAACGAGGACGAACAACTTGGGAAAAAAGAGGACATAAAAGGCGACAGAAGATAAGAAGGGAAGCCGTCACTCCCGCGGGAAGACAGGAGAGCTCCTACTGTGCTCGGTGGTTGACGGAGCTGGGGCTGCCGCCGCCACGCGCATCCTCTATGAAGGAGGGGTAACCACCGTGATAAGTTCTTACCGAAAGAGGGTCGTACTACTTGGGCGAGGCGGCCCAAAGAAAGGTCCACGAAAGATTCAAAGAGGGTAGTCAATGCCGCCTAAAGGCGAAAAAGCAACGCAATGGCCTGCGAATGAAGTTCAGATGTTAAATGAAACGTGACTCGTCTCTCCTCAGAAAGGGACAAAGGTGACGCCTTGGGACGGGGAAAAGAGGACCGGGAGCCGGGGCCTAAAAAAAAGCAAAGCGTTAAACTCGTTTACGATTAAGGAATGGCGTTCTAATCGCCACCATCATTTCGAGACAATTCAGAAGATAGAGAATATCTACGACTCACAAACACACCTTGTAGGAGAAATGATAAGGATATGGCAAGGAGCTGAACAGACATCGAACTCTCAACGCTGGAGAGATAGATGTCGACAAAAAAACAACGTACCTTAAAAAACTACGCTCCTGTCGCCCGGTACTGCAGACCGAAAAAGGAGATAAAGACAAAGAGGAACGGGGGGGAAAGCAGGCGATAAGGGAACCGGGTCTACATGCAAGGCGAACACTCTCATTAAATGGGACAGGCAGTGGGCTCGAGTTGGTGCCCGGCAAGTGGGCCTACTCTTTAAGACTACTGAAACTGCGGTGTTGAGACTGTGGTAGGAGGGGGACGCCTCGGAAAGCAAGAAAACCTTAAAACTGCTAGAGGCAGGAGGTTTTGCTGGAGGGCGCAACAGAGGGTCATAAAAACAACGTCGTCGCGCTCTGACGGCTTAGGTTCTTCTTCATTTGCCACGCGTGATCTGCAACTTTCAGCAGTGGATGGGAAAAGACTGGCAGGCCCCGAAGGTGCAGAAGCAGGGGGTGCCCCGTTTTTGAACAGTCTTGGAGTTCGCGGTTCCCGACAGGGTCCCGCGCGGAATACGGTAGCCAGTTTCAAGAGTAGATTCACGTTGCGGGCCTGGTCGAGTAATTGAACAAGGCACAGGCTCATGATGCGCGCCGGAGACCGCCAAAGAGATAGAGGCGAGTACAGTGAACGCCCGCGTCGGCAAAAGTCGTCTCAAAAGAGCGCATGCCCCGGAAAAAAACTGGCACTGTGTCTCTCCACAGAAATGAGACGTAGCTTAGCGTTACCAATGACGGGGAATTGAGGCAACCCAAGGGAAATGGGGCCTGCGGCAGGACAGGCCCGAACCCACCGGGCCGAGCGGTGGAAAAGGGAAATGCCATAGACACTGATCAGGGAGCGTGCTTGATGTAGAACGTTAGGCAACAAGAGGGAAATTAAGAGACCAGAGTCGAAGTTTAGGGGAGATGAGCAGGTTGAAAAAAGGGACATGGGCGCAGGATGGTCCGTGGTCCCAAGTCGTGCTCCTCAAAGGTCAGACTGCGGACAGCCTGCGGTGAGGCTAACGTTCGCGCGGGAAACACGAAACGGGGGGGGAACGTGGTATTGAGATCGCCGAATGAGGGGAATCTTCGACTTCGCTAACGTCGACCGCGCGCGCAACCGTTCGACGTACTAGCTGGGTAAGACAAAACGATTGGGAAGACGGAGGACCATTTGGGCTCGGGCGAGTCCTGAAGAGCCCCGGCGGCGCTTTTCCATCAAAGAAAATCCATTCGCCGGGGACCACGAGCCATATCTTCATCCTTAGATTCCATGCAAAACGGGAAGTTTCGTTTGGAGGGAGGTGAGGGTCGTCTAAACTTAAAGGGAATAGAGTGCTGGTCTGAAACGTCTAAACGAAAAAAACACTTTCATCGAGAGCGTTCCTGTGTCAACGGCCGCGATGAGCTGGGCTACTCCGGATCGTCCCAGGGGTCAGGAAGAATGCGAAGTTCCTCAAACGACGTCATGGACGTCGGTTTAACGCGCTTCCAAAAAGTGTGCCATCAGTCTCAAGACTGCACCGGGCGCGCTAGGTGTGGGCAGGGACATCGAGATACAACAACGAGGAGTAGGCAAAGGAGATGGCCAACAAAAGAGAGATGAGAAGGAATCTGAGCCATTTCCTTTGTCAGACGAACACCGACGTCCTGTAAGGGGCCATTCTAGGCGAAGAGAAAGACTGGGAAAAACAGAATGGGGGGGGTGGGAGACACCCGGCTTAAACTCACTCTTACTTATACGGACCCCAGCTAGGACTCTGTGAGGAGGGAGCTAGCCGACCGGCTACGAAAAGCTACAGAGAGGTCCCTGAAGGTCAAACAACGAACCTCGATCACGAAACTTACCTACTGAAAGACAAGCCTTTGCCGATCTGTCCCACAATTCTGAACCTGAAAAAGAGGCATTAACGCAGCACGCAGAAAAAGGGGAGGAAGAACGAAGACGCCCAATGACGAAGTAAGATCCGCAAGCAGGGGCAGAGTAAATAGAGGCGTCTCAACCGTCGGCCCCAGGGAAGAGGTGCCTAAAAGTCCAACCTAGTAACGCCTTCCAGACGAGAGGAAAGAAACGTCGGGAGAATAGGACGGGGGATCAAAGAAAAGACTCATTCTCCCGAATGAGTCCAGCAGAAGCTTCATCAGAAAGGAGGACTCAGTGAGCTAGAATGGGAAAGACCTGGAAACCGGGAAGGGGAAAGAAATAAGCCACTTGGATTTAAGGAAGAACGGGAGGTGGGAAAAGAGAAAGGTTCAATCTAAAAAAAAGAGCTTCCGACGGTCCTCAGATCAGCTACTTAGCGTTTGGAAAGGGTCAAAGCGCGGACCAACGTGGTGCCGCAAGAAACGTCAGGGGGGTCCACTCGCTTAGCCAGGCATGGACAAAGACATGGCTCGACAGAAATCGGGGAAGCAGGGACTTGGCTGTGACGCCTCTGCTTTGTCAGTTGACGAGCATCTCATTAAAAGAGGGGTGGACGGATGCCAACGGCCGCCGCAGTGAAGAATGGGGGGGATAGGTCCGGCGGCGCAGTCCGGCCAACGACGCGGGAAAAGACTTTAACGGTCTTGGCACAGATCTTTCATAAAAATCCGAACAACGACAACTTTGAAGCCCAGGCACCATCCTCTTCCTGCGGCGGGCCGAACAAGGAGAAAAGAAGGAGAGAGATGGGAAAAACCGTCCACTCAACCGGCAGGAGCTCTCCGCGTCTGCAGCGACTCTGAATCTTATCCAACCAAACCGCGCTTAGCGTGAAAGTGGGTTTCAAAAAGAGGCTTGGAGACGAAGGCAGCTAAAAGTCCGAACAGTGGATCGTGACGGCCAAAACAAGGGAACGAGCTAGGCCAGATGTCGGAACACGTGCCGACAGAAGAGAGAACCAAGAAACAACAGAAAAGAGTGGGGCGTCCTTGAATTTAACCCTTGTGAGAAAGCACCATCTCAAGGGCCTCAGTCCTCCGTGAGGAGGCGGGAAGTGCGTAAACGCCAGAACCGGCGGAAGGACATTTGAATGCGGAAAATAGCAGGGAGGACCAGCAGTTCGAAGGAAACTAAAAATCACACACGACCAAAAGAGGAAGAGAGGTGCGCATAGAGAGAGGGACCACCGTCAGAACTGCTGTCGGGAACTCCTCACTCACAAAAGGAACAGGGAAAAAGAGGTAAGCCGGTGAGGGTACGCCCGGTACCAAAGGGCAACCCCTGCTACTCGGGAAGGGAGTAGTAGTATAACCATCAAGGAGAACAACTAGCAACCCGGAAGCGGTCGATCGCTGACCTGAAGTGTGAAAGAACGGGAAAGAGAGAAAGGAAGGGTGTTGGGACCCAAGACAGCATTTCGTGAATGGGAGTCTAAAAAAAGGAAGCCTCAGGGGGAACAAGCCCCGGCTAGGAAAATGCGTTTTGTGCTGGAACGCGCTAAAGGATACAGGGAAAGAAAAGGACAAAAAAAGCGCGCTCCCTAAAAAGGGGATGGTATAAAAAAACATTAGCTGGGAAAAAAGGGGGGAGAGTTGTTCTTCCTCAAGCCCAGTAGTTTGACCTGCGGATTGGGCCACGTGTGAAAGAGGGGGAGCGCGGATACAGATGAGGGTGAAAACGAGAGAAAAAGAGGGCAAGAAAGGGCCGTGGTATCTACAGTGCGGGCCGGGACTTCAGTCGCCGAGCTAAACATTCGTAAGGACGAGCCGAACTCGCAACAGAGAGGAAAAGGGGAAGCGATAAAGGGGCCTCCCTCGAGCTCAAAAAAGAACTAGAGGAAAAGGGAAAGGCCCCCCACTGTACAAGAACCCATCTTTTCTTCCCCGGGACGGAAGTCAAGAGAGTGGACACTTACCTGGAAATTGCGTGCACCAAAAGGTTAACGGCTTCACCTGCAAAACCCACCGAATTATGTGTCTGGGAATTAGGGGACCGTCGGAGTACGTCAGGGGGTCTTGATGAAAGACGGTAAGTGGAAAAAAATAAGGTCGTCCTCCCTGAAAAGTGTGGTTCCTAGAGATGGGCCAGAATTCTGCCTTACTTCTCAGTCATGGTAATTTCCCGTCGATGCGCGCGCGAGAAATTCTCCAAGGGGAAAAAAGAGGGGAAAAGAGGTGCTCAGTTAGCTGCAGTGAGAGCACTCGTAAGAAAATGTCTTGGGGGGAGACTCCTAGATTCCTTGGAAAGCTAGGTCTGCAGCGAAAACGAGCCGGGGAGAAGAAAAGTGCAAGACGAGCTGCGTATCGCAAAAGGGCGTACTGACGGCGGTCGAAGACACCCCCCCCCCCTGGGCGTGAAAAACGGGCTAAGCCTAATCCCCTAAAGGGGACCCTTCAGGAGAAAAGTCGCCGGGGTCAACCCCCGGAAAAATCGCAGAAGGCTGACTGGAATAAACCGTCAACCGGGAGGTATAGCGCCATGTCTTAACCGGACATGTTATAGGGTAGCAAACCTGGTCGTACCGTCGGGCGGATCCTAGACAAGCAGAGCCTGGAGGAATTTCGTAAACCTTAGCTTTTGACGAAAAAGGCTCAAAGGACCTGTTAGGAAAATCTTTCGCCTTCTCGGCAAAAACAAACAACGGAGACGACCGTAAGGAAAAGTCGTTGGGAGCGCGCGGCCAAACTGGCCAGTATCAGTCGCCGCCTAAAGAGCTCGGTGATGGCTGACCATCTGAAGCTACAAAACAAAAAAAAGAGAGGGGAGGATCCATCACCGATCCAGCGGAAAAGGAGGAAGCCTGGACTTCGTAAGATGCGGATCGAAACGGGGCCTTTCTTCCTCAAAAGGACGAACATGAGGAAAGCCACTACCCGTCGGCGAAAAGATCAGTAGAGGAGAGAACAGCACGAAAGGCGATATGTGGAGAAATGGAAGCTCCAAAGCCCCCGGCTACGACCAGCGACGCGATTCAACCTGTCTGGTCGCAACCTATAAGGCCGATAAAAACGCCCAAGGCAATCATGGGAACATGGGGCGCAAGGCTTCGAGGCCTCTTCTTTACGGCCGTATAGCCAAAAACTGGAGGCGGCTGAAATCTAAGCCAGGGATCCTCGGAGGGAAGAAAGACGCCCAGGGGGAACTCAATCCGCATACGGCAAAAGCAGGTGAGATAAGAAGAGGGCCCAAAAAGAGCTGAAGAGCCCATAGGGAGGACTCATCCATCATAGGAAAGACAAACTGAATGCACATACACCGATGAAAATCCGAGACGTATAAGGAGAGAAAGAGGGGCGAATCTTCAAAAGTTCTCAAAGGCGTAGACCGGAGAAATTATCTGTCGTCCTCTAAAAATTCTCAAAAGGAGAATTCAGGGACCGAAACTCATCTAAAGATCCGCTGGAGGAGGGAGCCGTTATGGGGGCAAAAAACGTTATAGATCAGGACAGCGCGACAGCGGGACGGTCCCCTCGTGGGCTGCACATTCGTACTTGGTCAGGGAAATGAGGCCGCGAAGGGTTTTCCGACAATCCAGACGGGGAAAACTCTTACTCCGAAAGGGCGACAAGAGTGGGAGGACACAGTTACGGTTGGCACGTACTGCTCGAAAGGTGGTACCTTCCTAAGGAAAGGGGAGGAACAGGGCTCCCCTCTCTGGTGGCAGGAAGGCAAGCGACATTGAATGGCTAGGGTCAGAACAAGAACGTCCAGAAAAAAATGGCTCTCCTAAACTGATTTAAGGCGAAAAGCGGTTCCAGCATCGGAGGCCACGTCAGAAAAGAGGCACAAGGGGCAAAGCCGCAGCAAGCACTCTTTCAAAAGACGAGCGGGGGAACAGAAAGGAAAGGGAATCACGCAAGGAAAAAACGTCAATCCAACCGGGGGTAAAAAAGCCGCTCACCGTCTTTCTCTTCGTTCGTCAAAGGGTCCAATCACGGGCCGCGACTAAAGGGCTAAGTTGGTGTCCACCGGAGCTTGGCTTGAAGAGGCATACGAAAGTAAGACTTGCAATTAGGTCTTCCAACACGCATTTAAAGTCCTTTTGCGATCCCAGGAAAAGCCTTTCCCAGTAGAATGTAGGGTTAGGAATTTGGCTGTAGAAATGGGGGACTCGGCGCATGTACGACAATTACGAGGGGAAGCAAAAGAAGTAAAAGGCGTGCTGTATCACGGGGAGAAACAAATCAGAAGTTACCTTGTCCTTGGTTAATAATAAAAAAAGTTCTAGCTGTACGGGCAAACGCTATGAAT
>Ga0179591_1294687_pt1 | contig 14141 bp, 18 predicted proteins | sample CZOMad2_1_08_16f_FD_182891 | JGI IMG/M metagenome (GOLD analysis project Ga0179591, IMG submission 182891) | Vadose zone soil fungal communities from Angelo Coast Range Reserve, California, USA - CZOMad2_1_08_16fungal (PacBio error correction) | ecosystem: Environmental > Terrestrial > Soil >...
TCTAAAGAGAAAGGCAAAAGAAAAAATAAGAGGAACAAATTAAAAATACCAGTACGAACAACATAACAGCCGACTGAGTTTGACGAAGGAGGGAGAACCTGGGATGCGCTCCACGGAACACAAAAAAAGAAGACAACGGGGGACGTGCAGTCCGGGCTGCGGACGGGTGTTCGGAGTTCAAATACCGTGAGAAGGAGAAGAAAAGGAATAATTCTAGCAAGCGCATATATTCGTGAGGAGAAGGAACAGAAGGAGGAGGGGGATGCGGGAGGAGGGAAAAAAAGGCGTGGGGAGGGAAACTATAGTGGACGGGGGGGGCCGGGATGCTTAAACCTCCGGGGGATCGGAGGGGATCAGGTGGCAAGGCAGCGAAGGAGTGAATCATGTAATTTCTACCTAAGCTGTAGGTGGATGAGGAAAAAGTGAGATATGAGTCCATCTACTGACCTTCGGGAAGGGTCGAGTCCTGCGCAGGATAGACTGCAGAGAAAAGAAAGCTGGATTGAACGGAGACCCACACTAACGGAATCCACTGGCTTCCCAAAACGCTGATGATTCCAAAACTCGTACGATCAGGATAAGCAGAGAAAGAGAGGAGCAAAGATCAGCTACTCTTTCGTTGACAAAGCAGGAGAAAGGGCGAAAGGTCCTAGAATGGATAAAAAAAGCAGCACCTGCTGGGGGAGGAACGGAAAGTGGCCGCTTGGGTCCTTGTGCAACCGACCAGGAGACGGCAAAAGGTGTAACGAAGGTAAAGGGGTCAGAAGGATTACTGGCATTCAGAAAGCTTCGGAGGCCTGAGGGAAGTTTACAGGCCTTCCGAAGCGGGTAGCGATTAAAACTGAACCGCTGTAGCAGATTGCAGGTAATTTTAGGGTCACCCTCTCGGATGACACAGGGAATCTCGGTGTCGAAAAACTTACCAAGATACAATTTCGAAACTCCCTAAAAGGAAAAATACAACACAAAACACAGGGGAAAGAATCTACTGGGTGCTAATCGTTACCTTGCGACAGACTTTTAAGGAAATGACGCCGGAACTTGTTCCGATTTTAAGGACTCGCTGGTTATAAAGGAACTTGCGCTGATCGCAATAAAAAGGACTCTGTGACCAGGAAAAATAAAAAAAATCAGGGCCATTCAATAGACTGGGCAAAACCAAAAAGGGAGTCTTCTGGGGCGCGAGGGGGAAAGAACGCGCTGATTCTTAACCTCTCAACTCGGCGGAGAGAATCCGGGTCGGTCAAAAAAAACTATTGGCAAAGACGCAGGGCTAAGGAGCATGTTCCTCCCCATGAACGACCAGGCACTAAAATGCAAACGGTCTGTCGGGCCAAGGGAAAAAAAACAAGGGGCCGGCCGGTCAGCTCGAGCGAGTCACCAAAAGAAACGAAAAAAGCAAGGGAAGAACAACGACAAGACGCTGGGGGGTCGCGGTGCCATAACTCGCGGCAATGGGGCAAACAGGTAGGAAGACGTTATGAACTCGGGGGGGGGCGGTGGCGTCATGGGAGCGCACAAAATAAAACGGGGGAGGGTTTCTGTCAAAAGAGTGTTCTGGAAGTATAAGAGGACATGCGTGTCAAACCAGGGGAAGAGACAGGGAATCAAGGGCAGAGTAGGGACTCACAAAAACCCAGCTTCAGGAAAATCAACAAAGTGAAGGCGCACACTAAGAACCATGGGGACACTTACCGTGAAAGCTAACGTCTTCATGAAACGATCGACGAGAGTGGTCTAAAAACAGAGGCAAAACAACAGGGACAGACTTTTTATTGCTGAAAAAAAAAAGCCTGGGGGAAAAGGAAAAAGGCAAAGATCGGATACTCCTCTTCCAAAGGGCTGAGTCTCATACATCTGGGCTGGCTACGAAAACGTCACTGTGATTACACTATCTTCGCCATGGGAAGCAAAAGCAGGCTCCGGTATCATAGAGTCCTTGTACGAGACCGGACTTCCGCATATGGGTGGGAAGGAGAAAAATTGGGCTGCGAACTGCGAAGACAGCTCAAACATCAGGTGGGCGAGGAGAATGAGTCTACTCGCGAAAACTGGACTCATGTTCCGGGGAGAACGGGTTAGGCCGACAAACATCAGACCAGCGTGTCTTGTGTGAAATACCAGCGGGTATAACGCTCCGGGCGTAAAGAGCGTGCTCAAAACTAGAACGATTCGGCGAACAATAGACTAGAACAGCCGTAAATTAGCGTTCTGGGGTAATGAACAGCAGTTAAGCGTGGATAGGCCAGGGGGGAACGGGATGAACCTAAAAACCTGAAAAAGGGACTACATTCATTGGGGGGGGGTACTGGAAAACTTCGTTACACTGAATTGGCAGGGTACATAAACACAGAGCAAAAAGGGGGAAGGTTAGGAACTGCAGGGGACTCGGAGAGCCACCGAAGAATACTGCGGATCGGAAGGCAGCGTTGGAAAGGAAAAATGGCGGGCTCATGAAGTGCGTCTACTGCATGCAGCAATACGGGACGGTGGAGAAGAACGGAGCGGGGCCGGCCTAAAACGAGGGGACAAAGAAAAAGCCAGGACTTTGCAACGGTCCTGCAGGGGGGCGGAAGACAACGGGTGGGCTGAACGGTCGTCTAAAGGTCGGGAAGGGAAAAAAACAGCCAAGTCTCATGGAAACTGCGAGTTGATTAGACGGGGGGGGGCCGTTTTGAAGATGGGGAGGAACAGATTTCGGCAAACATAGATACGCGCCTCGAAAGTCGCAGTCTACCGGGGGAGGGGGGAGACAATTGCAGGGTCAAGGAAAATCATATTCGGGGGGACAAACGAATCGGGCCAAGAAGATCAGAAGAGCAGAAACCAAACTATTATCCCCATAGGCCAAGGGCTAGGCACAGAACCGGGAAATCGTTGTGGTTCGCCCGGGGCTCAAAGAGCGGAATCTACGCGAGGACAAAGACTCTCTGTGAGGGGTACAAGGGTGCACGGCGGGGCACTAAAATGTTGGACAAAAAGGGCTCAAGAAACGGCGAGGGGAGGAGGGATCAAAGGTAGTTCATTGAGTTGCTGGGGATGCTGGACCGGAAAGAAGGGTGCGGTGTGGCGGAGCGTGACTTTTGTTCGGGAAAAGCCTCGGGGGGGAATACGGATGACAGTCTTCGTCGACCGCGAGAGCAAAAAACGGCCTCAAAAACAAACACTAATGCCAGCAGAAAGAGGACGGCAAAAAGGGAACATCTTTCTTAACAGTCAGCAGGGGCAACGGGGCATGCGTGGGGGTGGTGGTGGGGTAGGCGCTTTCGCGGAGGTTTCGGGAGTCAAGCAAGACACAAAAAAAAAAAGTTTACGTAGCGTTATCGAGAAATAAAACCATAAAGGGGTTCTCTGGGTGGTCCTCTTGTCAAGGCAGAAGGAAAGAGACCATTGAATGTCGACCTGGGCGAGGTGCGTAAGGAGGAGCATGGCATCAAGCGAACTAAAACACACAGGGCGGAGGGAACCCGGGCATCTGCGGGGAGGGGAAATCTCGAGAACCAAGGCAAGTGCGCAATCGTCTGGAGGCAACATTTCCGGGGGGAAGGAGGGGGTTAATTTTGGTCATGGGAAAAGGCGAAAAAAAAGGTAGATGGTACGGGGGGTAAAACACAACCACCCGCACTGGCATTCGGTCCATTCGGCTACGGGCGCCGAAGTTGGAAAGGGTACGAATAAAACTGGGGTGGGGGACTGGGAAGGGGGGGGTGCTTCCTTGGCGGGGGGGAAAAAAGGGAAAGTGTGCTAGCAGCATGAACGGTCTAAAACTGCGCGTCAGAGGGTTCCCTATGCGATGGGATCTAAGGGGGGCGGAGGCCGCTTGAAGGGGTGCTGTGACCAGAAAAAAAAAAAAAAAAAAAAAAAACAAGAGAATAGTCGAGTGTAAGGAAGGTCTCGACACTTTTATTCGCTGCACTAACCGTGAGACAGGAAGTAACCAGTAGGGTTTTGGCTAAACTGTTTCTGGACAAATCTCAAAAACGAAACTGCCGGGCACTGAACAGGTCTAGCTAAGGGGGGGAATTAGGGGGAATACAAGAGGCCGATCTCATAGGGCTTACTTTAAGACTATTTATCTAACCAAAAGGCATCTTCTTGGCCCGACAGCAGTGCGGAGGGAAAGCGGGCGGGGGAGAGCTTTCAGTCTTGGAACTGGGTGCGAAGAGGAATTAAAAGGGGGAAACCATGACAATCATGGGGGGGAGCAGGCAAAACCGACTAGCATTAAAAACGGGTCAAAGTCAGGGGATTTTCTTCTCATGGGCTTCATCGAGAGCAAGGAAGGGAGCCAAAAAGAACGTATAAGGAATCAGGGGGAATTCAAGGGGGAAAGGGGTATCACGTCCAAGGAGAACCAGGCAGAAAAAACGGTCCTTCCACTGAGGGGTCAGGGGCTAAGGGCAACGCATTGTGTCTGTCTCTACGAGCGGGTACTCTCAGAGACACAAAAGAGCTGGGGCACAAAAAAAGAATGACATACCAAATACCGCAAAAAGGTTACGGGCAGGTCTGAACGGACCAACAACCTCTCGAACTCAAAGGAAGGAACGGTAAAATCAGGAACAGCGCTTAGGCATCCGACAAAGGCCACAGAGACGCTGGTGAACAAGCCTGCACGCGAAGGGGGAAGAAAGGACAAATGGCGCGGGACCGCAAGATTGATACACAACGGAAAGGCCAGGGCAACGTGCACTGGCGGGCGGGGGGGAAAACCGGGGTCGGTCCCAGGAAAGAAAAAGCCAAACGTCTCCCAGAAGGGACTATCCCAGAGTCTTCAAAGCAAGAAAAGTCCGCGAAATGGTGTCGGTCCCAGGGGGCAGTAGGGGTAGTTCAATTTTAAGATCCCAGTCTTTCTAAACTCGAAGGGGGCATCTCGCACTCAAGGGGGAACGAGGTACCGTGTTTGAAGCTTCCTCAGTAACTGGGGCTAAGAGGAGGAGGGGACCAGTAAAACCATAAAGGGCAGGGTACTTACCTGACAGAATAATCAGGGAAAAAAAGGGCCAGGGGAGATGAATAAATCCTTATTGGTTCATGGCAGGCTGGGGACACGAGGGGAACGAATCAGCCCATCAGGAGAACAGTAAGGGGACAAAGGCCTGGGGGTCTGCCTTGGGCCAGCAGGGGGGGGGGGGGACAAGGGGGGGAGGGAAGGGGCTGTAAGACAGGTGATACCTTATAACATGCGGGGGGGGGGGAAGGGCAATCACTCTCCTTGAGAATGAAATAGGCATGCGAGAAAACCGGGGGGGGGGGGGGGGGGGGGGGGGGGGTACTAGACGGGTCAAAGTGGGCCTGGAACATGGGGGCAAGATACTCCCTTCAGTTGGAAAAACTTCTCTCTGGGACTGAAGAAGATTAAAAACTAATCGGACTAGGAGATGCAAACCTTCTGCTCCTCTGCAAAAAACACAAAAAAATAGGGGGGGGAAGAAGCGATCAGGAACTGTGCGGATACCTCTTATAAACATCTCAGGAAAAAGGTATAGGAAAAGGTGGGAACCGCTACTCGCTAGTCTATCCTGTATCGTGCAAAAGTGAGCTGGTGCGAAAAGGGCTGCGATCCATTTTGGCCAAAAAATTCTCCACATTGTCTATTCTTCTATCGGGGGGGGCAGGGGGGGCTCGGTTCCTAACTACGGCGGTGAGAGCTAAACTTTTTGCAAAAAAGGGGCGATGGAGGTCGATCTTGTGGAATTTTCCTTTAGGGCTACTCAGTTCTGAAGGGCTAGGGAGGCGGAAATGGGACTCTCACGCGATGGGGGATTCTCTCTTTGTTAATCAAGTCCAGGGAGCAAATAGGCAGCGTTAGGAACGGGGACCCTTCACACTCCTCCCAGGCGAGCACTCCTGGTCAGCGGGGACGAAGTCGAGGAGGAGGGTGCGTCGGGGCAAAAAGGTTCAATTCCACTGGTGCAAAATCACTTGGGGTCAAGGGGCAAGAGAGCGGAGAGGGGTCTGCCGGGGAAAACAGATATAATCTCTCGAGCGAGTGCTGGGACGCGGAGGGGACACCGGGGAAAATGCAAGTACATAGCAAAAAGAAGCCGATGGGGGGACGGGAAGTATAGAAGAGAGGAAAAGGGGAGAAGTCGACGGTGCAGGAGAGGGTCTCATGTCAAAACGGGATCGGGCGGGGGGGGGGACGATCTGGCAAAACGCCAGGTATCTCATTCAACAGAAAAACTATCGCTGCGGAAGGGGAGGGAAGGGAGTGTGGCGGGAGGCAGGAGCTAATGAAGTTCAGGTCTAGCCGGAGGAGAAGGCGAAAAAGGCCTGAGGTTCAACAAACGAATCCACGAGGCGGATAAGAGGGTGTCAGTCGAAAAAGGGGAGGAGGGGGGGGGGTCTTAGCGGGGGGGGGGGGATGCGATCTGGGGGCCTACGAATATCTGTCAAGGGGGAAGGAGGGGAAAGCGAGAAGTCAAAGAGGCGTAGCGCGCTCAGGTCTCTTCTGTGACGGGCATATTTCGGGGAAAGCACCCGAAAAACAGCGGTCAGCTGATGGAACCGGAAATAAAAGGAAATGACTTTTAACTTGCTTCAACTCGAGACAGGGGAAACAAGTAGGACAGAGAGTTAGGCGGACGGGGACTCGTTCGTGACTAGGATCACTAGAGCAAAAACCAAGGGGTCAGAGGGGATAAGAGGGGGGCGCATCACAGCCATTGTTCCTTCTTACTACTTCGGGGAGGGGAAGAAAAATATGATCATAAGAGGCAGTGTAGAATTCAAAAGCGATTCGGAAGGACGCAAACTGGGAAGCAGTCACAAGCCTAGTCCTATCTGGGACCCATGGGGGGGTCAACGGGGGGTCTGGAGGAGGGGGGACGGAGGGATGACATCTGACGCCTATCTCTTTCACGGTGGGTACTGCTGGTTGCACGAAGGGAATGTGGAGAAGGGAAGAATGGAAAAACCTTTCATCTTCCACCTTTAAGAGAGGGTCTTGAGGGGAAAGGAAAAAAAACATCAGATCCAGCTGCCTCTTGGAGTAAAGGTCAGGGGGGGAGAGAAAGCGTTGGATAAAAGCAACAAGAGGGGGTGGGGGCGCGCGAATGACCTAATGAGTACTGCGGGGGGAAGATGGTAAGGATGAGCCCTAATACCTTTCTTTGGGTCAAATTGGGGGACAAGGGGGGTCATGACAACGGACTTGTCGCTACTGAGATGCTAACTTCATAGGTAGGACAGGAAGGGGGGGGAAGGGACAATCGACCTTTAAAACCGTGAGCGTGTGTGAGGTCGAAACCTGAAAACTTTGGGGGGGAAGGGGTGGGGAACGATTCTGGTCCCTGGGGGTCTGAAAGGGGGGTCTCATTCAAGATTGCTAAAGGGAAGAGGGTGGGAAAAAGTACTAGTCGGGGTGTGTCAGATCTAGTCAGGGTAAGGAGCCAGGAAGGGGAAAAAAGGAGTGCAAGGGGCGAGGGGGGGGGTTCGAGTTATAAAAGGAACCTGCAAAAACTGTACTGTAGGGCTGGGGGAGAGGTGGCGAGGGAAAAAATAAACCATCGCAAAAAAACAGCCGATGGAGTACTTCGGTCGTCAATGAACAAAGGGAAGAGGGACAGGAATAGCGGGTCTGGTGCCGAGCTACTTGAGGCGCGGGGAGGGGGGGGCAAGGACTGACCGGGACCAAGAGAGGCAAACAGGGGGGGGGGAGCAGCAAAGGGGGACGCGAGCCTAGAAGTTGGCGTAACAAACCGCCTGCTCAGGAGTCTTGGGGGTAGACAGACGAAAACAAGCGGCCAAGGGGGGGGGGGGGGGGGGGGCGGTCGTGCGGCGTGGGGGGGGGGGGGGGGGGGGTGGGGGGTGGGGGCGGGGGGGGGGGGGGGGGGGGGGTTCACGACTCATCAAGAATTCTCACCGGACTGTCTCTACTGTCTAAAACGGAGACTGGAAGGGGTAACGAGGGCAGGGGGTAGCGGTGAAACACCGTTTAGGAAGTCATAGTGTCCGTCCACCCTCCACAGAACCCACTAGAAAAAACGATTATGGAAAGAAAAAATTCTGAGCGGAACGAAATCAGGGTGCGTGCGGGACATTAGTTCTATTTCCTGAAACGGCGATTGGGAGATTTCTTAAAGGTTCTTGGGGGGAGGTCGGGGCACTTTCAAGGTACATGCAATGGGTCAGCGGGCACGCTGAAAAACTTAACGAAACTCTGGAGGGCAGAACAGGAAAATGGGGACATACAGCTTCCGGGTCGCTACTTATTCATGGCCATGAACAAAGGAAAGCCACCGCACGGACAAACTGGTTCCAGCAGTCTATCAAAACGGGGGGGGGGGGGGGGGGGGGGCGGGCAATGAAGGACTTTTCTGCGTTCAGAGCTGATCAAAAAAACTAAGGGGGGATCATAGAATTTAAGCGAGAGTGCGAAGGAAAATGGAGCGTGGGGGCACCTCTCGATTTCTGGGGGTCTTCCTTGCACAAGGAGCAGAACAAAAGGGCATCCCCTACAAAACTAGACTGAGAATAAAGATAAGGGTAGCACCGGCGAAAGGGAACTCGCGTCGCAAGGGGGAATGCCTATGTCAAAGGCCCTTCGGGACAGACATGACTGAGGGCGCCGGGTAAATTGGGGTTAAGGGGGCACCTTCACAAGGGGGGCCTGGCTTAACAAAGGAGGTGAACGCAGAATTCTAAAAAAAAATCATACCACTGGTCGGGAAGATCGTAATGAAGGGAAAATGCAAAAAGGAAGGGGGGGGGCGAGGGGGGGGCTCAGTTTGGCGAAGAAAGAATGGGGAAAGGGATGTTTTTCTCATTTATCAGGTTCTCCTGGAGTGACAAAGAAGCACATCCCAACCCTGAGACTCAACTTCTAGGTCTAGCTTCAGGGGGAAAGGTGATCAGTAACATTGTGAGTGGAAACTTCACTAAAAGATGGCGGGGGGGGTGGGGGGGAGGGGGGGTGTGCGGGAAACAAACGTCAAGGCCCATGGATTAAACGCTGGGTAGCCATAGGGGCAGAGGGTGGAGACGTCTGACTGGTTTCGAGCGGAAAGAGAGGGGGGGGAACACCGCACCAGTGGGCCCATTTCATTCAGTGGGGAGGCTCTTTTAAGAGGAGGGAACAAGAAAAGTCTCTAGTGCATGTAAGGATGAGCCAAAAGTAACAGTCAACGGCGGGTTGACGGAATACGAGACTAAATCCCGAGAGTGGCCGGAGAAGCAGGTTCCGTCGGTGCTGCGCAGTGAAGGTGTCAGAATATAGATATTCACGTGGGGTGAGGAGGGAGACAAGCCAAAAAAAAAAACAACGGAAATAAAGAAACAAATGCGATGGGCGCTGGATCATTCTCGATCATAGGTAAGTGCGGCAGAGAAACGAGGGGGGGAACGAATGGGCCGAGAGAGGGCTGACGGGGGGGAGAAAAAAAGAAAAGACGGGGGGAGGACCTCGGGTACATTGAGAGTGAGGTGGAAATTAAAAAAGCACTTTGCTTGATCTTAATTTCAAAACATAGGACTGTGAGTGACTTGTAAAAAGGGGGGGGGTGCAGGGGGGACACGTCTTCTCTTGGGGTTCAGAGGGCTGAGAGTGTCAGAGGCAAACGGAGGAGGAGGGGCCAGTGAACTGAAAAAAAGAGGAAATGAAGCCGACATCAATGCAAGATGTGCAGGGGTAGAGCTCTTATGTCACAGAAAAATTATCTCAACACTAGTGAATAGAGTCCTGTAGGTCCACGCCTGAGGGATCATGATCATTCTGTTGCCGATAGAAAGTGAAGGGGGATAACTCGAAACGAGGCTGGGCTAAAAATACTGGAAAAAAAGTGACAGGGGGTCTCTCAATCTTACCTACTTGTTAATGGCACGAAAAGAGATCGAAGTTGAAGTGCGGGAAGGAACTGATCTTCGCAGATTTAAGGAAAAAGAAACGTGACTGCTCGGTCTCTCGTTTAGAAGGGCTGGAGGGAAAGCAAAACAATCAACATCACATGCAAAGAGAGAACACACCCGGAAACAGCGGCATCAGAAAACACAAACTGCCAAGAACATTTCCCCAGGCTAACAGGAATTTCACCTTAGGGTTCGATGGAGACTATAGGGGGAGCTCAAGTGGAATCTCTCAGGGAACCAATGAATAGGAAAAGACGTTCTCCAGGGGTGCCTTACTGTTCTCCGTCGTGATGGGGACCTAAGAATGTTAAGAACGCCGACCACCTGCCGATACTCCTAAGCTCAAAAAAGGGCTAGAAGGGGCAAGTACCAGCTACCGGTGAAAAGAAAAAGAAAACACCACACAAAAAGGCGAAATCCGCTTCGAGTTGAAAAACTAAAGGGGGGCACGGCGGCCTAAAGGGGGGTCATGGGACAGAAGGGGGGGCGAGAGTACACCCTCGTTCTCGCTTGGGGGGAGTACGCCCAAAACTGTGGTTTAATGGGTCAGGGGGAGTGAAAGGTAAATCTCAGAGGAAGCAAGGATTCAGCAAGGGAAGCAAGTCACGGACAGGCTCCTGGTCGCGGTGGCATCTGAATAACAACGGGCCGGTGGTGAAATCAGGGGGGCTGTGGGGAACATGGGGGGGAAGGCTAACAAAACGTCCTAAAAAAAAACGCGGGGACTACCGCAAGACAAACACTTGCGGTGGGGGGGCAGGGGGTCTTTCGATCGAAGGGCAGGGGGGTGGGGTTGACTCTCTTAGTAAAGATTGTCTGGAAAAAAAAAAAACTGTGACACAGCACTCAGAAAAGGGGGGGGGCTAAAAAAGGCGGAGCCGGCTTGGGTTAAATTCACTGATCTAAAGGGGGCAAGGAGTGTTAAGTCAGAGAGGAGGGGCCAAGAGGGTCGGGTGATCTCATCTCGGAGCGTAAGTTAAGTGAGATCTCGCACGAAGTCCTGGGGCATGTAAGTTAGAACTGATGGACTTGGCATGGGAAAAAGGGGAAAATTTTTCGTTAGGATTCTCTAGAGATAGTATGTGCTATGTAGGGGGGAAAAAAGTCGCAAGGAGAGAAGGTTTAAAAACTGATATAATTCCCTCCGAAGCGGGGAAATGGGACTGTGTGGGGGGAAAGATCGATGTTAGAGGTCATGAGCGGGAAAATCTTTGCGCACAAGAAAAAAAACTGAAAAAGCGAGGCAAAGAGGGTGCTACCTAATTTCCTCTAAAAAAAGAATCCCAAGGCCTCGCAATGTAAAGGGGAAAAGTGTCATTACCAGCGCGCAACATCACTGACGGGGTTATGCAGAAAGACACAAAGGGTGGGGCGGGGGTGGAAGGGCGCGGGGGCAAGGAGCGAAGGACAGATCGGGGTGGAACGCTTTACAGAGTTCGCGTCGCAAAGAATCAGGACTGAAACCAGGGTCGGCTGTGAAGGAAGGATGGGAAACTACAAAAAAAAGATTATCGAAGACTGGGGCACCCATCATACTATTGACTGTCCCAGGGGGGTTTAGGGACAGTAAAAAAAAAAAAAAAATAATGAGGATGATTTAAGCACGACATTTCAATAGTATTCTCTTTACAAAAAGACGGGGCGCGCGCGATAGAAGTTCAAATGGGGGGAAGAGGGGAGAAAGGGGAAATACCTGAAAAAGGGGACCGCATCTAAGGGGAAGGGAAGAAGGGAAAACGGAAAGATGGGTTATGGAGACACGCTTACAGACGACTCGGCAGGTCATAGACAGCCAATCGGGGCAGTCGAAAAAAAAAAGTCGACGGAAAGCCTTGAGAATGTGTGACCTTTGCATCGTACCGCAGCATGCACGTGAGTAAAAGGAAGGGAAAAGTCCGACTTCTAGGCTCATCATGTCGACTTTTCGAGGTGGCGGGGAAAAGGGAGGGAATCGTCGAAATAGAAAATCTGTGCCTACTGACATGGGGGAGGCCATGACATTTCGCGACTTGGGATGCATTCGAATCGATTTTACTAAGGGGCCATAGAGGAGAGGGGGAAAAAACTACTCCGACCCGGGTCAGACGAGGGGCATCTGAGAGTTTGTAACATGACACAACTACATGGGGGAGCGGGAGGGATGGAATGTATCAAAAAGTCCATCTCAGGAACAAATGGAGTTCGAACGCAGAAAAAAAAACTTTCATTTCAGGCGGCACATAAAAAAAACCCAAAAGAGACAGAGGGGGTCTTCAGTCGCTTTCTCTCAGGCTTTCTCTGGGGGGAAAAAGCAGTCAATGAAGATCCTCAATAAACAAAAAAAGTCACCTTGCGGAGGAAAAAGACGTGGGGGAAAAAGCGTACTTGAAACTGCATATTGCTGTGTCAGGCGTGGGGGGGAAAAAAAGATAGCGAGAGGCATTATGCAGCACCAAAAGGGATTGAAATTTAAAAAGAAAGAACCTGCAATGACCCGCCGGTTCTCGCTCAAGAGGGGGCAGGAGGGTCGATAAAACAGTGACGAAAGGACTGCGTGACAATTTTACGCCTTCCAGGGGGGGGGGGAGGGAAAAAGGGTTAAACGTCTACAGAATCAAACTTCTGGGGAAGATGACTCAGGGAGAAGGACCAGGACAGGTCCTCTTCCATCCTTCTTCCCCGTATAAACAAGCAGGAGGAGAAAAAAAGTCCGGAAAAATGCTGGGGAGACGAAGGCTTCGTGTAGGGAGCTTCCATGGCAATGGAAAGAAAGGGGCTTCAGAGAATGAAGATCAGGGATTTCTCTACCAATCGGCAAACAAGACTGGGGAAAGAATGCACTCAAAAGGACTTGACAGGAAGGAAAGAGGGGAACAGGAAAGTCTTAGATTCACGGGGGAGGTACTTTCACTAATGATGGATCAGAACGGGAGGGGGGGAATTACAAAGGGCTACGGAAAGAACAAAGGTCCGAAAAAAAAGAACAAACGGGGCTTAATTTGATCAGAATAGGGGGGAGAATTCACCAAAGTTGAAAGAGGGGGGGGGGGGGGGGGCTTTATTTCATTAAGCCTAAGGAGCTGCTGGGGGGGGGGGGAAAAACAATAGGTGGGGGTTCAGGTGCAAGTATTTGTGAGGGGGTTCACCACAAAAGGGCTTGAAAATCTGGTGAGTTAAACTCGTCCGTCTGGACTGGTCAATGGGACCGGGGGGGTTCACAAAGGATCTTTACAGAGATGTGGGACAACTTTGCAACTACGCTCCAGGTCTTTGAGGCAAAGTACGGGAGGAAACCGGGTGGATCAAGCGTGGGAAGTCCTCAAAACTTCTTTGACCCGCTGGTGATGGCGAAAAAGCAAGTGCGGTCGAAAGGGAAATGGGAGTGTCCCGACGCAGTAATGTTCGAAAACCTGGAAGTATCACACACGCCAAGAAAGAAGAAAAGAGAAGAAAAAAAAAACAAAAAAAAAAGAAAAAAAAAGAACAAAAAAAAACACACGCAATTCAGACAAGCGTCAGTATCATCCATGTAATAAACGAGAAAAAAAAGACGGGGAAAGGGGGATCTCAACGAAATGCAGGAAGTGAACAACTGATCCGCCGCCTTCCTCGGGATCAAGAAAAAAAGGGGGGGGAGTCTTATCTGGTCAGGAGGCGGGGGGCGAGAGACAGCACATGTGCAGCTGGGGGACTGTAAATGCCAGGGGGGGGGGGTCACGGAGTCGAAAAAGTAGGAGGCCGTCGCGATCTGGGGGACGGGAAAAGAGGGGGAAAAAGAAAAGTGGGGAAAGAGGGGTGAAAAAGGGGGGATCTGGAAGGTAACTGTCTCTGAGAAGAGGGACAGTGGAAGACACGGAAAAATCAACTTCTCTCGGGATTGCCGTGGGGCAGGGGGGGAGAGGGAGTGAGTAAAGGAGAAAAAACATACGCCAAGGGCTTAATTCCTACCGAAAAACAAATTCCTCCTGCATGCGGAAACGCAGTGAGGGGAAGAGGGGGAGAAAAAAAGCAAAAAGAGGGGGCGAGGGAGAAGAGTGGCTTAGGTTGTCTCTCGCCAAGGAGCAAGGGAAAGGCAGAATCAAGGCACGGTGCGTTTACACAAAAGTAGGGAAAAGAAGCAGGAGAGAGGGAAAGCTGGGGCTGAGGAGAATAGTGTTCCAATTGGGGTCTGGGATTGGGTGAAAAAAGGAGCGGACAAAAAGCAAGAAAGCGACATATCCTTGTGTCCTGAATGCAGATAGATCTTACGAAAAAAGATAGTGCGGGAAGGAGATCTCCAGGGGCAACGATGTACCGATGCCGCAGATGGGGGG
>Ga0179591_1327899_pt1 | contig 14141 bp, 22 predicted proteins | sample CZOMad2_1_08_16f_FD_182891 | JGI IMG/M metagenome (GOLD analysis project Ga0179591, IMG submission 182891) | Vadose zone soil fungal communities from Angelo Coast Range Reserve, California, USA - CZOMad2_1_08_16fungal (PacBio error correction) | ecosystem: Environmental > Terrestrial > Soil >...
GTGGTTTTAGCAAGATACTCTAACTCGGCGAGGGGCCATTGTACGCTGTGTGAAGAAATTTGGGGCGGGAAAAATGGAAACTGGGGAGAAAAAGTGAGAGGGAAGTGGGGTACTGAGCTGGAAGGGGGAGCGGATTACATTCAGGACATTGGAGAAAAGTCTGTTTTTGGTAAGTTGTTAAAGAAAATTTAACTTAGGGTGGGTTTGGGGGGGGGGTATGGCAAAGAAAATGGAGGCAGAAGCGACAAGATGTTCAGATCTATGTGATGACTTGCTAACGGGATGTAAGTATAAGTATACTTTTATGATAGGTGGGTAAAGTGAACTGATCGGGGGAAACTCCACGTTGAAGGTCCAGCGCAGGGGTGGGAACCTGTGAAAGAATGGTCAGAGGGGGAACGCCAAAAGCAAGAAGTGACTATATAAAAACTATCGGGGCAACTGGACAACAAAAGGGATGGAGGAGATATATACATGCTAGAACTTCGGGCGGTGGACATCAAGGGGAATTGTCACAATCAGAGAACAAAGTGGCCGCAAATCTTTTTTGTAAATATTAACGGTCGAAGCAGTCTTAGAAAGAAAGGAGTCATGCTCGGATCCCTTAATCGGGGGGTAGAAAAAGACTAGAATTTCCGTAAAGAAAGTCATCCGCACCATACGGCAAAACTCCAGCTGTTTAAAAAAACAAAAAAGTATCTCGTCCATTAATGGACTGTCGCAAGGGAGTGCAAAAAAGAAGTCCAAAGAAGTAAATTTGTGGAACTTGGGGGTCCGTGACAATGGGATGCAAAGGGATCTCTCGACCTTGTTAATTTGCTTGGCAGGAAAGGAAAGTTCAGTCCCGTCCAACAGGGATTGAGGAATGAAGCGGAAGGACCAACGGGAAAAGTCAATGCCGATCAGTGTAAAGTGCCGTCCACCGAGACGGAGAAAGACATTTATCCGAAACATGGGGTGATTTAGGGAAAGGAAAGGGAAGATATATCGGTTGGAATCACTTTTTGATCGCTTCAAACAGATTTTTAGAAAGGAAAAGAAGAAAGAAAAATGATCTACGAGACTGGCTCTCCCAGGAAGGGAAAAAAAAGTCCTGCAGCGCAGCAGTAAAAAAGAAGGAAGACTCGAATGCTGATATACATGCTCGTGAAAGGGGGGATCTCGGAAGGGAAAAAAAAGGATTGGAACGAGAAGGCGTATAACATATCGGGGACATTGAATGCAATACCCAGTGGGGGGGGGTTTCCTCAGTCCTGAATAGTGGAGAATGTGACATTTGTTAAGAGGGGGCCAACTTTTGGTCGATACTGCTGGGAAACCTCCGCTCATTTTCTGAAAAGAATGGATTCTCGAGGAATAACCTAAAAAGGGCTCCTCAGTGAAAAGGAAAAAAAGATTGGCTGCAAATGGGTTGTGCGCGCATTGGTGCCATAGAAACCGGAATCACCTATGGGCGCAAGCAGGGGGAGATTTATCTGGGCTTCACCGAATTGGAAGTCCAGCCGGGGCAATGGGGTGTCTCCTTACTATGCGAAAGGGAGGGGTAGACCTGTAACATAAAAGGGTATCAGAACGGGATGTGGGGGGTAGGGTATGCACCGGTAGAATCTCCCGGGAGAGGCCAGTCTTGGGTGATGTCGCAAAGATTCTCGAGAGTTGACTGTGGTGGTGGAAGATAGCATACTAGTAGCAGAGACACTCGACCAAGGGAAAAATGGGGTATCCTGTCACAGACAGGGTTGGACGAATCCAAGATGAGTTCTTGATTACGGACACCGCTTTTTGTGAAATTAGGGGATCGAATTACTACGCGGGAACGGGGGAAAAGCAACACGTGCGTATTAATGACAGGAGTCGAAGATTGTCATGAAAGAAGGCCTCCGATTAAAGGTCATCACGAGCTTCAGAACACAAGAGACAAAGAGGATAAGGGGGTTGTTCAAACAAACAATATGGGTCTTACCTGATTATTTCCAATGAAGGACGCAGCAAAAAAAGGAAAAGTCAATCTGGGGAAGTTTCCTTTGGTCACCTTACATATCCAGCCTTAAGAGGTAATTAATGCCTGTCAAGGGGGGGGGGGGGATCCTTGTAAGGGGCCTGTACATATTAGAGGGGGAGATCCTACCGCGAAGATCTTAGGTATATCGTACTTCACAAATCCAATAAATGAAACAAAAGGACACGAGGGCACTCCTTAAACAGCGAAAGAGGGTTCACAAAAAGAAGGTAAAGAAACCCTTATCTGACTGAAAGGGCGCTCATTTCAAGGGACTTGGGAAGGGAGGGGCCGGTAATATCTTTTGGATATATTCAGTATGTTGGGGGCGTTGCATTGAAGAAAAGTGACTGCGGAAGCAGCCGGAAATCGACAACAACAACGGAGAGGGATTATTAAAAAAATTCTGAGGAACACGAAACTGGCTGAAATGCACGCACGGGAGACATGTTAGGATTTTATACCAAAATAAGTTAACGCACTCGACATTATCTACTAATAAACCACCAAATTTAGGGGGGGGATCCTCAACTATTATTTTGTGGGAACTGATATTCAAGATCAAGGGCGCTACTGGACACAGGACGGGTTTTCCTTTATTGGGGGGGGAGTTTTGAAAAAGAAGTAACCTAGATGAACTATTATGTCGGTCTTAAGACCTCAAAGGAGGCTGGACAGCAAGGCAGCCAAGGAACAAAAAAGCAAAGGATGGGGGAAAGGAGGGAAGGGAATATGGGAGGCAAGGAGTTTACAAGCTTGTGATGGCGAAGGTGGCCAGATCGGGCGCATAAATAGAATGTTTTGGTTGAACAAAACTCGCTAAGAAAATTGCTACTTGGCCAGCAAGGGTGCTTAAATTGGAGGAGAACTGAAAAGAGGGAACCTCTAACGGCCTTCGCGGGTATAAGAAAATGTCAATGGGACAAAAAGGGCAAGGACCGTCTAGTGAGAATAAGTCACAACATCTCCGGACTTAAACAGTGAAGAGGGATACATAAACTCTCATGTATGATCAATGCGGGACGGAGTAACAAAGTTCTAGGGTGTGTAGATGAGCATAGGAGTTCTCTGTGCCAGGCATCAAGATAGATGGTGCGAGATAGAGGGAATTCCTGGCGAGAGTTGATCCTCAGCAGAAAGACACACCAAAGTCTGAGAACGGGGATTTGTGTGGATACTCCACTTCCCACAAAAAGCGCATACCATTGTCAAAGGCGGCAATATGGGGTCTAAAACTTTAATCCCGTCAGAGCCCTTATTGCTCCATAGCGGCAATGGTGTCTAGTAAATAACCGCGAAAACGGCAGCCTTCTTCATCCTTCAAGGTTTGCGAAGGTAAGTTTAAGAACAAGGGGGTTTGGACAGGGAGGACCGGGGGAAAGCCTTGAGAAAATTGAAGATGGGGGAGGGGTGGGGGCGAGATACAAAAGTGAATAATAAGGAAACTGGACACCTGCATTAAACACTAAACTGTGAGTCAAAAAGGTTGAGATATGGCATGATGGCATGTACGACTGCACTCTTGACATCGGGGTTGTCTCGATCAGGAAAAAGGGGGGAGGAACAAGCATTTAAAGGGAACGAGATGAAGATGGGTCCAGTGGGAGCATGCAAGGGACTGGGGGGGGGCAAAAGAGTATCGATTTCTCTTTAGTAGGGGAAGTCTAACTGGCCGTAGGGAACTCCAAATCAGGGGGAGACAACAGCAATATCAATATGTCCGAATCAAACAATGTTGAACTTGGGTATGGACGGGAGGACCTCTGTATAAAAGTCAACTTGTGGTGCCCCCTCCTAAAGACCCAAAAGACTCACTCCGGGGAAAGGGGACTTGAGAATAGATGCACGCAAGAAGCTCCTCGAGGGAACATGGGGAAGGACAACGGCAGAGAAGTCAAAAGTTTTGACGTGCATTGGGTGGTGAAGAAAGGGCAAAGAAGAGGTGGTATCCTCTTACAAGCAAGCATAAAGGAAGAAAGTTGGGTCCAAAACCCCTTTGGGGTGGGTTCCTATGGGGGATGAAAGACTTTCTTGAGCCAATTGAATAAAAATAATCGATTGAAATTTATAAAAAGATGACATTGTGCCAGAGGAAGAATTGATGCTGATTATTCGAGAGGGTTACCCTACCTAACTGAGGGGAGGTGGGGCTGAAAGGTTAAATGGGGAGGACCGCCAAGTGAGGTGAGAGACATTTAAGGTCGTGGGGAAGGAAGAACAGTTTGGTTATATTTGGACCGAAACGTTCTCTCTCGGATGTGAAAATTTTGGATTATTCCAAGGCTGACCTACGTCATCACAGTCCACCAAATCGGGAGACGGGAATCTCAACGAGACTTAAAAGTTCTCCACATACGACACACCGGAAAGAGAAGAACGAGACTGAAACGAAGTCCGTCTTCCATAAAGAGCGCAGAGGACTATCGAGAACCATCTCTTCGAGGAGACCAGTATCGGGGGGGAGAAAACCTAAAAAAAAAAAAACGGGGGGGAAAGGGGTTGAAAAGAGATCGGCAGCAATGGGGAGGTACCGACGCCTAGAAAGCTCGAAAAAAGAACACGTCCCTCGAACAAGGAGAGTATTACCAGTCCGATGCAAGATTCCAAAAAAGCGAAAACCTAATGGTCCCAGAGGATAGACAAATGAGCGAAGTTTTGGATATACACAGTAACCACACAACGGAGGCGGGAAGTTTTTTCTGAGACGAGACTCGAACACCAGCGAACCTCAGTGGACGAGCTGGGAAAAGTTAAAGGTGGGTGCGGATGGGGTTCAATCACCGACTGGTAGGAGGAAGGAGGGCGGCCTGTGCTGAGACGTGTGATGCCAGAGACGGAGGAGGAAAAAAAGAAAGGGACAATGTTGATTGTGTTCTGGGGGGGGGGCCAGGGGGTTAAATAAGGAGGGTTGGGGGGAGGAGGGACCCGATACTGGCGGGAAGAGAATTGATGATAGAATATGGATGGGCGAGAGGATGGAAGAAATTCCTTGCTACTGGTAGAAGGGATGTGATGACGTGGTTGAGGAGGGGTGGAGGGTGGTTGGGGGAGAGTCGACTCAGATGGAGGGATGGTGGAGGTTGAATGTAAAGCGGTCAAAAAGGGGGAAATCCGAAGCCAGCAGTAACTAATAGGAGAGCGTAAGCCTTTTGCAGGGGGCAACGGCTACCGGGTCTTAACTATCTCACATGTCTAGGACCTTGAAAATTAAAAAGCAATAGGCACCCTTCCGACAAAGGCACTAATGGTAGAGTAAATATTATCGGACATCACAAGCATTCTTAAAGAAAAAGAACTCCCAATGTCATCGGGATCCAAGGGGGGAGTATGTAAGCATTTTACGAGAGATCCAGCAAGAACTGTCAGCCTACCACAAAAAGTTCTGGAAAAACCCAACTGCCCTCCTACGGTGAGAAAATGGAAGGGCGCCGCGTATCAAGAAGAGTAAAAAACCCCCAAGTCAAGAGGGGGGGAAAATACCGCTGGGCCATGGGAAAAGTGAAAAAAAAGGCCAATAATTCTCCAAAACCGTTTTTGAGGGCCATGAGATGAACGGGGCAAAGGAGTCCAATTAGGTCCATTTCGCACGAGATGAAACGTTCAAGTCCGAGAAGGGGGGGGGAAAGGCCCGCCACCGAAGGCAGAAGGGAAAACTTTGGGGGATACGAACGTGAGATCATATGATTTTGCTTGCATCAACTTGTATTGGGAGAGCTTCACCTCGTTTACAAGAATAAAACACGATCGAAAGTCATTTCTCCATTCCAGGGCCAAAAGGTCCGCATAATACCCGCCAAATCTCAAAGCCTCGGAATCTTGTCGTCAAAATGGTGATCTCGACAACTGGGGTCAGCAGATAATTCAGAGAACTTGGGGCCCATTGAATGCTAGGAACAAAAATGGACACAGGGGAACTCCTGCGGCTAGTGGAGTAATTAAAAGCATGTTGAAGAGGAAAAAAGGGGTTCGGGGACTTCTTGGAAAAAGAAAGCAGAACAATGTTCTCAAGAGGGGGGGGAAAAATTCTTCATTCTCGGCGCAGGAAAGAGAGCAAAACGTGTGTCTCAATTAAAACCGGGTGGCGAGCTCAGGGAAATATGAAGAATGAAAGGTGGTCGCGGGCCTTTGAGAAAAAAGGACTAGCTATGGCGCGCGGGGTTGATCGAGGACCGGAAAGTCTTCAAAACCATTGGAACCAAGTGAAATTTGCCTTAATTGCTGGAAAATGATGATCGAAAACCGGAACAAACTTGGAAATGAAGGGTGGGGGAGGGCTCACCCGAATAAAGACCAATTCGCGCCGGAGTGGGTCCAGATTTAAAAAGACAAAATCGGGGAAGGTTTCCGGGACAGGGGGTGGGATGAACGACCTCCGCACTAAAAGATACCTCTTGTTTGAATGGCCCCAGACATGTTTGGACCGAAAGAATAAGAGTTTCTTTTCGGGAGAGGGAAATGGAAACGTAAAGAAAGTTTGGGAAGTTTTATGAAGTAATACTCACGGAATACCGGGGGAAAAAAACCCTTAATATTAAAGACTAATGTCATAGAAGGGGATAAGAAGTCCGCAGTGTAACATCACTGCGCCAATGGGGGCTTTCAATACAGGAAAGAAAGAGAAGACAACGAGGAAAAAGCGGGTGGTTTCAACAACACGAAGAGTTCAGGTCGGACGAGATGCGGAAATTCCAATTCGCCTCCATTCAACCAACTGCAAGAATGTGACACCAGTGAAGCTCACAGACAGCATGTGCCACAATAAAGGTTAAAACTCTGCTGCGCAAGGGGGGGGGGGGGTTGTCCTTGTGCCGGTGACCTGTTAACATATGCATAAGAGGGAGCTCAACGAGAAAGAGGGTGTCATTCGAGAAAAATCCCAATCAAAGGAAACCCGTAAGAGCAAGTCGATCAAGCTGCGAAAAAGGAAGAAATCAAGTTGACACAAATAAGATCGAAAAAACGAAATTTTGGGGGGAGGCCGCGACAGAGGGCGGCGGGTTAAATTTATTCTTTGAAAAAAGGGAACATGGGGTATCCGGGGGGAGAAGGGAAGGGCATGGAACAAGTTTGAGTTCGCACAGAAGAAACCTGTATTCTGGAAAGATGGGAAGATTCGTGAGTAACGAGCTATAAAAGCGGACTTTATAAAAATTGATTGGATATAAAAGAAAAAATTTAAAAGGAAGAGACACTGACAGGGGGAGCCACCCAATTTTCGTGTTAGCCGTGTGTCCATAGTAGGGGTGTAACTTCTATCGGCTGCAGAGATGAGACGAATTTAATAGGAAGGAAAACCTTTTAAATGTGGGGGGGGGTGAACGCCGGAAGAAACAGAATGAAAGGATCTTGGAAAATAAAGAGTGGCAATATCAAATGCACCAAGGATACACACAAAAGTCTCGGTGCCGGGCATGCTTGTTTAAGTCTGGAGGGATCGGTGATCTGGTGTCACAGTGTCAAGCTTGTCCCGGGAAGGGGTCGATGATTGGAAAATGGCCTCCGAGATATTTGTTGGGGTTGAAAAAAAGCTAAAGAGAAAGACTCTTGAGTCGCGGGAAAGCCAGGTTCAAGATTTGAGTGCATTAACTAAGAGCGGATCATTTGTCCCATAAGGCACTTAATTAGGGTAGGGTACTGTCAAGTGGCTCCGAAGTCAATTCCGAGGAAAGGTAGACACTCACGTCAACAACAGACGGGAAAATCTGGGGAAAAGCTATGACAAGAACTAAAATCAGTGTAAAATTGTTAAAATGGATTACCGCACTCTGGGACGATTTAGGGCAAATAGTCCTAGCTTAACCGGAAAAAGAAGTAGAGATACTTTGGGGGGCGCTGTCAAGGGAGCTAGGGGGGGCTAGGGTGCTCAATAACAAAAAAATCCAAGGATGGGGGGCCAGGGGTGGCGATATCAAGTTCCACGGTGACGGCAACAAAAAATGGTTCCAAGAAATAGGCATGGGGATAATTTGAAACGGGAGGGGACGAGACATACGGCCGTCATTTTGTTGGCAACAAGGCCCGAAAAAGGAAGATTCTTCAAGGAATGTAGGGCGGCGCACTGATATTAAAAATGTGGTCGGGGTACTAGGTGTGGCGTAGAAGGTGGCAGTATTGAGAAAGTCTGTTGAGTGTGACAGGAGGGGGAAAAAAAGGGACTCTCATAAGAAGCACCGGAACTGTCAAACACTAAAAAAAAAGGAGGGAAAAAAGATAGGTCAGGCAAAAAAGATCTATGTTATACGACTGATATTACAATTATCGGGGGTGGAAAGTCAAGTGGTTTGGGAAGAAATTGGTGTCATCATGGTATCAAAAATGGTGATTCCAGGGGGGGGAGCATGAACGGAGGCAAGGGCGAGTAAGTCTGGCTTTATTCTGGACTGCCTTCTATGTGGCGAGAACATAAGGTAAAGGAAGAGAATCTTTGTAAAGTAGGGGTCGGGGTAAAATGGAAGAGGAAGGAAGGGTGGGTGCCGACTATGCGATTGAGGTTAGCCAGAAAAAATGTCATCCAATATCAAGACCTTAGTACATCTCATTCCGCCAAAAAGGGAGCGAGAGAGGAACAGTAAAGGAAATTGGAAAGACGGAAAGCGGAATTGCCAGGGGGGAAGGGAGGGGGGGGGGGGGGGGACTAATGGGGGGCAGAAGGGTTTAACGCACTTAATACGAAAAATCATATTTCCGTGTGACCATAAACCTTTGGAGTGGGGAGACTTATTCTGGGAAGAGGTCGGAACCATTGAGGAAAGCGGAGGGATAATCAATTACGATGCCATTGAACTACTGATCTTTCGTTGAATGAGGCAGTGATTCCCGATAATATGTAAAGAAAAGTTACGTGGAGGGGAATGAATCGCGGGGAACACGGGCGCGGAAGGCACAAGGAGGTAGATAGTGTGTCAGCCTTTGGTGGATAGGTACGGGGCAGGCCCAAAGGGCTCAGATCGGAAGGGATAAGGTACTGGGGTGGCGGATGCCACTTTTAAAGACGGGGATAAGTGAAACAAGAACACAATGGGAGCCACGAGCCACGTTCACTTTCACTCACACAAGAGAACGCATCTACATCCCCAGGATCGGGAAAGGGACGTCCGTACTGGAAAGAAAAGGAAGGGAGAAGAGCTATCAAGCAATCTCTAAAATCTAAAGAAAGGGGAGGGGTAGATCGAAAGACGTACCGATCTTAACAAGGACCAACCCACGACGCACAATCACAGGGAACTTGCTCCAAGAGACAAAAAAGAAAAAACGAAACCTGAAGAAAAAAAAATAGGATCCTAAAATAGGAAGGAGGGAAACCAAGGAGAAAAGACACCACACAAGGGGAAAAGACGGTCCGATCGAGAAATGGGGGAATCTGGCCGACACATCTCTATAAACCAACAGATCTAGAATGCTGAAGATCTCTACACATCTTCTCGTAGAGCGTACGGGGGAACAGGGGGGGGGGGATAATACGATTGACAGCTGTAAGGGTAGTAAACTGGAGTAATATTTCTTCGCGGTTATGGCAGTGTTAACCCATAAAGACGTCAGAAAGATGTCTGGGGGGATGAAATGTTTATTGTGATTGGAAGGTGGTCTGTGGTTGTGTGAAGTAAATGGGTTAGAGGGGTTTGGGGGTGTAGGATGCGACCACCTATAAAGAGTGAATGATTCGAGAGACGAGATGACAAAGTGGACTTAGTAGGAAGAAAGGGTTAAAGGTGGAATTTAGATACGTTTGGAAGGAAGGTTGGGGGGAGTGCAGTGACCTGGTGGGCTCTGGGAGTATTCAGGCCGCATATGTGGTGTGAACTTTGATGGACTTAGGGCATCAGTGTCATCGCCCAAAGCCAATATATACTGCCAAGAAGGTGCATGGGGGCCCTTAGCTAAAAAGTAATGAGTAAAGATAACACTAGAAGAAAAATGCCTTCACTTGGTATCAATGAGAATCTTGTAAACAACCAGGTCACAAATTGTACTCAAAAGAATAGGGGGAATAATAGTCATCATCAGCAGCATTTCTAAAAAAAGCCAGGTGTCAATGTAAATCTGGAAGGGAAGTAATCGAGGTGGAGAAAATTTGGAATATCAGGTCCGAATCTGAGCAGGCAACAGAAAGTCCTACAAAAAGAAAAAAGAGGGGGGGGGTAGGGGGTTCGAACCAATTAGTCGAAGGAAATTGGCGTCAGAAAGGGTCCAAAATGAAGAGTAAAACTCACGTAACGGTGGGTGAAGTCAAATTACTCTTAAACAAAGAGAAATGACTTAGAGCTCTCGTCAGAGTGTTGTGGCGGTTCGGGATGACTTTCAAATTCCAACACGGAGATAGGAGGAAAGGGGAACCGCTTCTGAAAACGAAAGTTCCGAAGAGGACATGGGGGAGCAACGTACATGCAAATTTTATCCGAAACATGTGGGTACTGAAGGATATGGATATTGCGAAGAAAGAGGTTTCTCAGGGAGGAAATCGAGGTTTGGACATAACATCAAAAAAAAAGAGGAGAGAAGAGGGACAGGAGAGAACAAATTAACCAAGTCATGCTGCTCCCTCAAGGAATGAGCCAAATATTCATCCTCATGCAGGGAGAAAGGAGGGGTCGGACCAACTTGGGGGGAAAGCGAAAAAAGAGAGAAGGTGAGAAGGAAAGTGACACATATATCAGTGAATGCCATATCGGCAAGAAACGTTTTTTCAAGAGGCGTACTTTGAAAGGGGAATTTTAAAGAGGATCTTTGAAAGGTTGGGCCCTTCTTGGGGGTAAAGAAAAATTCCATTTCTCAAGACGGGACCTCTTCGGCGGGACCGGAAAAGAAATAGGCCACCTGGGGAGGAAAAAAGGGGGAGCAAATTGAAAGTGATGAAAATTTCAGAAGTTGGGGGTCGCGGGCCGGAATCTCGCCGGGGGGAAAGAACTTGTGACGGGATATACTAGTCTACAAAAAGTTTCATTACCAGAATAATGAAAGGGGTGGTCAATTCCGTACTGCGTGGGAAAGAAATCAAAAATGGGGACCATAAAATCAGTTATCAAGGGGGTGGACTGGTTTTATGGGCACCCTAGTCGCAAAGAGCGGAAATTCTCAAGTCATTGGGTCGCAAGATCCTCAGGGGGGGGGGGTCACCGGGGGAGCTAGGACGATTAGCATCCGAACTCGAACCAGAGAGGGGGAAACACGGGTCCCATACGGGGAAGAAAAATGAAGTTTAGTTTCCATGGAAGGGAGGGAGAAAACGGAGCTTGAGTGAAAGTACTACCGGATGACTTTGAACAACAAGAAAAAATTAATAGCGAAAAGGATTGAAACTGAAGCGTGACTTTGTAACGCGCCAAGGAGTCATGGAGGCACGAAGACTCAGATCAGAGAGCTTGCAACACACTATATTTCGTGAGGAAAAATAACGTTAAAAGTCAATTCAGAAAGGAAATGCAAAGCTTGCAGTAACTTGGACAACTTGAAATATAAGGGAACCGCCGGTCGAAAGGGTTGATCCTGGGGGTGAACTTCTAAGGCATAATCTTGAAGGTATAGTCAGAGACAGCGTTCATGGGAGAGGGGGGATAGTCAGTCCAAAAAGAAAAAGACCCCCCCTAGTAGACTGAGAGGCACTGCTCTGACATGAGAGAAAGGGGCACCAAAAAAGAGGTAGACCCGAGGAAAAAGAAATTGTGGTGTCTGCAGGGGGGGAGAGGTGGGGGGGTGCTCAGTTTCGAAGGTGAGTTTGAGCGGTAATGCAAGGGAAGGGTATCAGTGCGATTGGAGCAAGGTTCGTTAGCTCATCCGAAAAGAGAAAAAAAAACAATGTGAGTAGTAAGAGGAGGAGGAAACGAAAACTGTGAAGCACAGGGAAATCGGTGGGGGTTGGTATCCAAAGAAGCAAATTTTTAAAACGACCGAACCTTGCGGCAGAGCGGCTAAAAAAAAAAGATGTTGGGAGAAACTCTACAGTTTTGTGCAACTTCTAGGCGAAAGGGAAAGGAGGCATCTGCTCAAAGGGGGAAATACTAGGGTTTAGTGGGGGGGGTTAAAAATATACCTAAGAATGAACGGACTGTAGAGACAAGATTATGCATATGTAAAAACACTGCAGAAAAAGGGGGCACAGTCAACGGAGGGGGGTGTCAAAGGAGGTAGGAGGGAAAGTTCATGTTCAAAGTGCTTGCAAGGGGTGGGTAATGGCATGGAGAAAGAATTGGCCCGATCGGGCAAAGAAAACGAAGATATGTGGGTGGGGGGAAAAAAGACGATCTGATACGAGGGGTACTGGAAACTGGGAGGGAAGGGGCGGCGACTGGCGACTTCTTTCCTCTAACTGCCCTTCAAGCTAGATTATTAATCTGGGGGGAGGGGGGGATCTCAAGTAAAGGTAGTACGTCGAGAAAGCCAAACGCTCAAGGTGACGGCTGACAAAGAGGAAGAAAGAAACGCGTGGATTGCGTTCACCAGGTCTGGGGGAGTGTAACCACTCTTCTATGGGTTGGTCGAGGGGGGGAACGGCAACATTCGGGATAAAACCAAGAATCAAAGAAGAGTAGTTTTGTCCAATGGCGAGAATTCACTGATTTGGCCTAAGGGGGGGGGGGAAACAATACAAACAGGCCAAAGGAATTGAAATGTGCGGGGGTAGGGATACCTTCTCACCGTGACGGCGACACCATTGTCCTAAAGGGGGGACTTCAATATTGAAGAGGAAAGCGAGACAAGAAATAATCGCGAGAGCGAGGCCTGGGTTTTTATGTCAAAGGCACGAAAAAAGTCCAGTTCTGAGATTGAGTATGCGGGGGAGAAGTATAGGAAAGGTCTTTGGGTGAGTTGGGAAAGGAAAGTTGGGGGAGTTAAAAGAAAATGTATCCCACCTGCGGCTGTTGGAGGGGACCGGGAAGTTAGGATTCGAGGGGGACGTGCAAATCCACTAGCACTGAGGAAAAACGGGGAAATACAAGGCTCAAATCTGGGGGGAACTCAAAAGGGGGGAACAGCTATCGTTTCAATAAATCAAAAGGGGGTGACGAATGGAATATCAGGATAAGAGGGTGATTCCGGAGGCATTCCGAACTTTGGGAATAAGGAGGACGAAAGGAGGGGCTGAGAATTTAAGTCTAAACGGGTGAAGAGAAGAAAAAATAATGGAACAAGGGAAAGAGGGGAGGAGAAAGTTTTCCGGATAAAGTTCAATCGTGCCTTCTGGGCGGGGGAGAGATCGCAGGAGTTGTCGAAAAAAGGACGGCGATTTCAGCAAAAAGAAAAGAGTGGCTTGGGGAAAGTCTCAATGAAAGAAAGGCGAAGGAAGGAGCATTGGCATGGGCACAAAAAAAAAGGGACAATTGTCCACAAATGTGAAAAAAGGTGGCGATGATGGAGGGAGGCCCTTACAGGAACAAGCAGAATTGGCCGTTTGTGGTTCAAAAGAACCACGCGTGGGATGGGACGAATGTGCTGAAGGGGGAACTAAAGGAGGCATCTTAGTACAGATCGAGGAAAGGGAGAAAGCAACTCATGACATGGGACCCTGCAGTGAGCTTTCGTTGAGCAGAAGGGGAGGAGTCGATAGAAAGGAAAAAACCTAAATAACAGTAGGGGGGGGGAACGGAATTTGTGGATCCGAATGTAAGCTCTGACCCCGGGAAGGAAAATATACTTTAGAGAGGGGTTAGAATACAGACCAGGTAACCTGGGGGGGAATAGGGGGAAGGGCCAAGTCGGAGATAGTGTCTGTCGTATGCAAACTTCTGGGACCGAAAATCAATTTCCAACCTCCATCAAAGAAAGGAGGGGAAACGCTCAGATCCCCAAAGGAAAAGGTCAAGAAATCACACAGCCATCCCACGCGGACAAGGAGAAATCAGACCGTAGAGAGTCGAACAGAAAACTCTATCTTTCAATCAAATCTCGCCTCCATTAGCGGGAGCCCAAAACCCACCGACGTTTAAAATGATGGCAGGAAAATCCAAAACTACTAAATCAACATTTTTGGGGTGGGAAGGACAGGGAGGAAGCTTAAAGAAGGGGCCCACTGGCCTCAGAACAGGCATCTTCCTCCAGTCAAAAAATAGGGGAAGCGCAAAGGTCCTCATAAAAACAAACCTCAGGTTCAAGGTCAGCGAGAAAGATAAGATGACATTTGGGGGGTAGGAACTGGCGCCCGAAAAAA
>Ga0179591_1313849_pt1 | contig 14140 bp, 26 predicted proteins | sample CZOMad2_1_08_16f_FD_182891 | JGI IMG/M metagenome (GOLD analysis project Ga0179591, IMG submission 182891) | Vadose zone soil fungal communities from Angelo Coast Range Reserve, California, USA - CZOMad2_1_08_16fungal (PacBio error correction) | ecosystem: Environmental > Terrestrial > Soil >...
CTGTCGAAAAACTAGGTGGACAAAAGGGAAAAGGAAAAGACGAAACGGTTTTGCAACGCAAGAGGATTTGAGTACATTGAAAAGAAGGAGTATTGAGGAGGTAAAAAGTTGAACTGAGAGGGACCAAGCAGTCGGCGGGAGGAATCAAGATGGGAAAGAGGAAACAAGGTATAAAAAGAAAAAAGAGTTGGGGTCTGGGTGAATTACAACGGGACAAATCTGGGGGGAAAAGGGGAAAGGGGGTAGAAATAGGATTCTCTTTAATGAAGACCTATAAAATCTGCTATGGGGGGACTGAGAAGGAAGAGGGGGAAGGAAAAAATGCCTAGGGGAAAAAAGATATAACGGGGGGCCGTCCGTGGAAGCAAAATTGAAAAATAGTCAAATGTAGGGGGAAGAGAGGAAGAGTCCACAGAGAGGAGAAGGGAAAAAAAAAAGGGGGGGCACAATTGGGAAGGGAAGTTTGGACCTAGAAACCTTTAGGAATAATAAAAAGCTGTCAAAGGGGAGGGCATAATCTCCGGCCGAATTATGAAGAAGACATGAAGGAAAAGGAAAGAAAATGGGGGGGGGAAGTGAAGGAAAAAAGGAATGGGATGAGATGTGATAGGGAAAGCAAAAAAAAGGGGATGGGGGGAGGGGGGGTTCATTGGAAAGAGAAAAGAGAAGGGGAGAAATCAATAGGTGTCAAAGGGAGGGCTGGGGTGGGGGGGATGGGGAAAGGGGGAAAGAAAAGTTATCAGTCGCGGATTATGTGAAGAAGGAGAAGATAAGTAACTAAAGAAGTGGGAGTGTAACTGGGAAGAATGGGGGAGAAAGGGGGTTATCATCAAGGGGGCCAGGGAAGGAAGGAAAAAGAGGGAAGAAAAAAAAAAAGAAAAGCACGAGGGGCAAGAGAAGTGAAATAGCCAACCAAAAAAAAGTGCAGAAATGGGGTGCTGGGGAAGATTTCCGAACAACCGATTGGGGATGGGGGAGCATATTAGAAACAAAAGGAGAAAGGAGGGGCAAAAAATATAGGGTAAGGGGCTTTTGGGATGGCAGAACCCAGATAGAGAAAAAGAAGGGACAAGACAGGAAGAACTAATAGGGGGAATATATCTCTCAAGATGGACGATGGAAAAGGATGATCCACCTTCGTGTAGTCATTAGGGGAGAAAAACCTACTGGGTCCGGTAAAAAGGAGAATTAAAAAAATCCTTTGCATCAGGAAGTGAAAGGGGGTAAAAAAAGGGAAAAGGAAAAAAAAGGAGACGCAAATGGTGATGATGAAGCATGAATGGAAGGGAGGGTTGGTAAGAAAAAAAGAGAAAAGACAAATGAAATCACCCCTAGTTGTACAGGGTTCGTCGGGCTAAAAAAAGGGGTGAAAAAGGTGAAGTGGAAGGGAAGTACGCATTAGATTATACAAGAAATTGTGGGAAGAGTACCCCAGGGAAGGAAAGCTCACCAGCAGAAGAAGAAAGGCGGACAGAAGGGTATAAAAAGAGGCGAGAACTAAGTTAGGCAGGTTAAGAGGGAAAGAAATCTCTGAAGAAACAAGAAGGTATCTGTTTTTTCAGCGGATGTAATTGACAGGTACCAAAGAGGAGGGGGGGGGAAAAATGGCTTTTGGGTTATATCATTGGGAAAGTACCTAGGAGGGGAAGTTAGGATCATTTCAAACATCAGGAGGACATTGGGGGGTAAAGATGTGAAGAGGAGAGTAACTTGACAAAGAAGAAATTTTGTTACTCAGGTACAGTGTGGTCACTGATTTTGACACATCTCGTGGCCAGAAAACCTCTCGGGGGGAAGGAAGGCAATTGAAAAGAAAGGGATAAAGCAGAGTACAGAATTTGTTGTGATACGGAAAGGTTCTCTGTCAGGACCGATCAACGACTCCCAGATGAAAGAAGAGGGGGAACCAACCACCAGGTTCAGAGGGGGGGAATTTGGGAGGAGAACGGGAAAAAAAAAACAAGGTTGAAGGGATCCGGGTTCAGATGGGAGTGGCCACAGCAGGCGGGAGGCATCGAGAAGTTTGCGGGGGGGAAAAGGGGCCTGTATATGTTTAGAAACCCAGTACGGTCATTACAGAAATCCACTGATGAGAAAGCCGAAAAGAATCAGGAAAACGGCGATCAAATTCAACGGAAGGGGTGGGGAAAAAAGATGGGGGGGGAAACAAGGGTTGTCTTCTGGGGAGAAGTGGGGAAGAAACAAAAAAGGAAAATGGAAAAAGGAATAGGGGGGGGGATATCCAAAACAGAACAAAGTATCAGGCAGCATAAAAAGGAGGGATGAAGCTAAACACGCCTCTATAAGGGGGAGTTATCAATGGGGGGATAACACGTGGAGTGGGAACGAACAGAAAAAATTGTAAAAAAGGAGAGGTACAATAAAACAAGAGGCATTTTGACCTGAGGGAAGAATTTTGCACGGGGAAACATAACGAGAAGTTGGAAGTTGCGGGGGTGGGAAGGGAAGAAAAGAGAAACTTCATCGGGAACGGTATGGAAAAAAACCCCAAAGAAAAAGGTAGAGGTAACGGACAGGTGGGGAACAAAGAGGTTAGGGTGGAGATTTAATCCAAGCAGAGACCTGAGATAAAGGGAAAAAAAAAGGAAAGGGAGGCCCCAACGAGCATAGAAAAGTAGGGGTATTGAAAAAAAGAGGGAAGAGGTTTGATTGGACGGCCAGAAATGAACGGTTAGGGTGCAATGGGGAGGCCAGAGGGTCTGCCAGGAGGGAAAGAGGTACGGAGTAGACGGAACTTTTGTAATTAAGGCGGTTTGAGGAACCAGTGAGGGATGACAGGCCGAGGGGCCCTAAGAAAAAAAAGGTCTTTAAAGGGACTTCACCAAAGGGAAGGAACAAAAAGAAGAAAAACCGAACTGGAAGGGGGGTTCGAGCACATAAGTAAAAACAAAAGGTGAAAGAAAGGGAAGAGGCACAAAAAAAGAAAAGAAACAAAAAAAGATTTAAGGACCCTGGTTGTAGGGGGGAAAAAAAAATGGAATTGCTGGAAGGGGGGGAAGGGGAAAGAGGGGAAAGGAAAACTGAACGTATACATCTTAACTATACAGCCCGAAGGGGTAGAATCTAAAAAGTAAAAGAAGAGGAAAGAAGAGGAACCCTTGGCATGAAGTTGTATCTTTTGAGGGGGAAGTGACTAAAGGGAAGGAAATACAAGTCTTCTGCGCAAAAAAAAATGGGTGAATGACGGGCCTCATGTGGTCAATCTTTTCAAGCATAAAGAAGAGCCGGGGAACAAGGGTGGCGCAAGAAAAAAAGGAGTCACCTTGTTCATATTGTGGACAAAAAAACCGGTACTATGTGGGAGGAAGAGACCAAAGGGGAAAAGAGACAAAAAAAGGTGAAGGCGGACCGGATGTTGAAGGGAGAGATCTACTGACACGGGATCAAAGGTTACCCCAACTTAGGGAAAAGAAAAATTAAAAAAATTACTCAAATGTCTAAAAGGAAGCCATGAACAACTTCGGGGGAGTGAGGGGGGAAGGAGGGATAAATGGGAATGGAAAGGGCTTAAATAAGGGGAAGAAGGAACATTAGATATAACAAAAAAGAAGAAAAGTGAGGGAGGGGTAGGAAAAAAGGAGGAGAAAGAAAGAATCGTCTTCTAAGGGGGAAAAAAGATGTTTAACATTTCCAGACATTGAAAAGTTCTTCAAACCCCGGATAGGAAGATTTTACAATGGCTTGGGCAAGGAAAAGAAAAGGGGGGTAATGGGGGGCTCGAAGGGGGGGGGTCAAGGGGGGAAATGAACTATTAGGTTTTAAAATGAATCCATAAAGGAAGAAAGATTGGTTATCTACCATCTGATATCGAAAAAGGAGAGAGTCCCTGGGGGGGGGAAAAGAGGAACAACGGGGAAAATGTGGTGGATGTAACAACATACCTGGGCAGGCGGAAAGAAGGGAAAAGGGAAACTGGGGAAAAGAGGAAGTCGGGAAAGGAAAGGGGGAGGGGGGACGAAAAGAAGTGATTAAAAAGGGGAAGGGTAAAGGAAGAGCCAAGCAAAAAAAAGACAGGGAGAGCTATGGAATAGGAGGGGGGGACATCTTTAGGAAAAGGGGAGGAAGGAACCACAAAGGGATGAGGAGAAGAAAGGGATGAAAGGGAATTTATTTAGAAACTGTGACATTTTTCAATTATCAAGAAGAAAAAGGGGACAAGAACCAAAATGGAGAATTGTTGGGTGTGAGATGTTGGGTACAAGGGGAGGAGGAGGAGAGGGGGTTTGGAAGTATTTTAGAACAATTAAGAAAAGAGGGGGGGGAGGGAGTGTTGTGTTACTTACGGGGGGAAAGCTTGCAGATATTTGGGGGGAGGGGCAGACGAAACGGGGGGGGGGAGGGAACGACCGGGGATAAGGGATCAGGGGGCATCCCAGAATTTTTAATTCAAAAAAGGAGAAGACTGGAGCAGCCCAGGTACTGTGTAATCATGACTGGAAATGAAAAGGAACAAGAAGTGGAGGCAGACCCCCATCGAAGAAAAGACAATGAAGGGTTGAGGGAAGGAGAACTACGTTTCTAAAGAGAGGGGAGAACTTTAATGGGGGGGTGAAACGGTGTAGAGGGCCGACGATCGTGAGGCCAGATCAAAGAAGGTCGGGGTACAGAATTTATGATTACAGAATAGCATTTTAACGGTTCAATAAGGAGATAGGTTCGAGGGTGAGAAAGAAAAAAGAAACAAAAAGAAAGGAGAGGAGGGGGGGGTACTCATGGGGGGGGAAAAAAGGTAAATACTGTAACATCAAGAGGATGGGGGTTCTTCATGATCAAGGAAGGTTCATGGAGGGTGAGGGTGGGAGAACGGGTGGAGGGAGATCATGCGCCCTAGGGAGAGCAAGACAGCTAAGGCTAGGGAGGGAAGAAGAAAAAAATTGTTGCGTTTTTCAGATGGGACAGGGGGGGGGGGGGGGGGGGGGGGTCGAAACCCGCATTCACACGGGTGGGGGGGGGGAAGCGGTTTTCAAAAAGAACCTCAACAGAAAAACACCACGGGGGGGGCAAAAAGAGGTTGACCAACAATAGGAAGGGAAACAATGGTCTATTGAGGGGAGAAATAAGTACGAAGTAGTAGGAAGGAGGGACTGACTTAATTACCTGATGGGGGGGGAGAAAAGAAGCAAAGCAAAAAGGGGACAAAAAAAATAGGAGAAGGAGGGGGGGGAAGGTGTCACAAGTCACATTCGAAAAGGGGAAATGGACAGGAAACGGGGTTAATTTTTGTCACAGGGGGAGAAAAATGGGACCGGGGAAATGGGGATGTAAGGGGTTTAAAACGGGTTTCCTCTTGATCAGCAATTCCAGGTCCTGAATAGAATGGAAAAGAGACTCGGCTATCAACCAAAATGTAACAAACAAAGGAGGATAGGAGGGGTGGGAAAGAAATTTAGAAAGGTGAAATGACGAGGTTCAAAATGGAGGGTCGGAAGGAGGGGGGGGAAACAAAAAAAGAAGAAACCAAAAGGGAATAAGAAAAGGAGATAGTTGAAGTACCTCTTCATGAAAAGCAATGGAAGTTTCAAGATAGGAGAGGGGGGAAAGAGAACAATTAAAAAGATCCGTTGAAATTAAAAAGAAAGAGAAAAAACAGTAAATGTTTGGGAAAAAAGAGAGAGGAAGGTCAGTAAGAGGTACAGCCGCTGAAACGAAAAATCTGGAGGAGAGCAAGGGAATATAAACCGAAGATCAGCCAAGTAGTGCGCCCATGTGGTTAGGTAAAAGAGGGAGGGGATAGAGTTTATGGGGTAATGTCCGGGGGGGGGTTGATATTATACTCAAATGGGGGAAATCATAAGGAGGAAATTCAAATTACAAGTCAAGGGGTTCACAAACAGCCCGAGACCACTCCAAAGGGGAGGAGGTAGTTTTAGGGGGGGTTGGGGATCTGCTCAAAAAGAGGAAATCACGGACCATTCAGATGAGAGCAACCCTTAGGCTTGCCGCCGTGGGGAAAAAAAAGAAAAGACTGGTTGAAACACATGCTCCTAAGCAAGAGGAGGAATGGGGGGGGTGGCAAAAAGGAAAAAGGGGGCTGCATCAACAGAAGAATAAAGACATGGGGGGGAGCATAAGGGAAAACGAGAGAGAGTATTAAAGAGGAAAGGCCACTGGTATCTGTGAATGGTATCAGTATGTGGTAAAAGAGGGTGGTTCATAAGACCTGAAAGAAAGGGGCTCACAGAAAAAAAGATAAGTGTTTTGGAAGGGGGGGAAAAAAAACGTGAAGAAGGAAACCGAAACGGCATCAAGGAAAATGAAATGTTTCTGACAGGGAGAAGCAAGGGAAATGGCCTGCACGATTTGGAGGGGAGACACTATCTTAAAGGAGCGTTGGAAGAGGCAGTATTTTTAAGGAGAGTTGCCGAGAAGGAAAAGGTTCACCGTATTTTAGACCCACAAAACGGGGGTAGCAAGGGAACATTGGGAAGGAAAAAGGGAGGGGTGAGGGAGAAAGTGAGGAACTGAAAGATCATTACAAGGATTCAAGGATAAGAAGAATGGCTGAAACTTGGGAGTGGGGTGAAGAAAAAAAGGAGAAAAACACATCAAATACCTAAAAAAGTTTTGAAGGGTATAGAGAACGTGAGATAGATGGGACATTATCTCCTGAAAACCGGGGAAACATTAGAACGGAGAGGGGAGGTTCCTTTGGAGGTTAAAGTTGTTTGGGAAGGTGGGACCACAACAGAAGAGGAAAATGAAACTGTTCAACATACACAAGGGAATAAGGAAAGAAGTTAGGAAGGGAAGCCGGAGGGATGATTTCCAGCGTTTGGAGCTGGGGAGGGGGACGGATAGGGGAAAACTCAGGAAGGTGATTAAGGGGGGGCTTGGTGGGGCAAATTTAGAAAGAGTGAAAGAAGAGGGAACAGAGACAGACAGGAAGATGCCAAGGACAGGAACCGCGGCGTATATACCTGCTGACGCGAGGAATTTTTCCGTTCAAAGGAGGAAGACAAATGTCAAGGAGCGAATAGTTGTAGATTCCTCTTAACTTATAAAAATCCCCGAGGGGAGAACGTCAAGGAAAGGAGGGGAAAAGAAATGGTAGCGGGGAAAAAGGATGCACGGGGGGAAAACATTTTTGGGAAAACTTAAGAAAAAGGAAGGATTGGCCGAATTAGGGAAAGGGAAAGATAGGAAAGAGAATGACAAGGAGGAAGCTAAGAACCAGTGCAGCTCGACGTCAAAGTAAATTGGAGGCAAAAGAATTCCGTTGGAAGGGAAAACTTGAAAAGGTTCACCTCTTGGAATCCAATTAAAAAAGAGCAAAAAAAAAGGAGGCTTGAAAGAAAGAGAGAGAGGGTAATTGGTGACAACAGAGGTGACACCTTTTAAAGGGGTTGTCAAAGAGGGGAGTTGGAAAATCTCCAATGTAGTTCACTTAAGCGCCGAGGAGGGGGGGGTATAGTTAAATAGGAAGGCGATGTCAAAGACAGTTTCGGGAGGAAGGTCGAACTGTTGGGAGGAAGGAAAAAAAGCGGGAAAAGGTCGATGACTTGGCAGTGAAAAAAAAGTTACCAGAGTACTTTGTGGGGAAAAAGGGAGGGGAGAGTGGGGTAAAATAGGAGGGAGACTGGTATAATTTAAGAGACTATAAAAAATTGTAGGGTGGAGGGGGGGGGGAGGGGGGGGGGGTGGGGGGGTGGTTTTTTGGGGGGGGGGGGGGGGGGGGTGGGGGGGGGGGGGGGGGGGTTGGTTTGGAGGGGGGGGGGGGGGGGGGGGGGGGGGGGGGGGGGGGGGGGGGGGGGGGGGGGTGAAAGGGGGGGGGGGGGGGGGTTGAAGAACCTTCCTCTTAACGAGTTGTGGCTTCCAATTCCCGTTCCTCCGGTAATAATCTTCAGTCAGGGGCATGTACATTGAAATGCCGGAGAGGGGAGTCATACCTGCTTAATATTTGCCGAGCATAAAGGGAAAACCAAAGGGGGGGTAAAGAAACAAATGGGGGGAAAAAGTAAAGGTGGGGGGGGGGGGGACTCATTATCACCTTCCATGAGAAGTGGAAAAGTTTAGTGTAAGGTAATAAAAAAAGGGGGGAATAAGAAAAAAGGAAACCTTGGAGTAACAAAGAAATGTTAAAAACAAACACCCAAAAAACCAAAAAAAAAGAAAAAGGGGGAAAAACATGAAACCCAAATAACCCACCTGGGGAAAAAAATAAAAACACATACACAACAAAAGAACAAAAGAAGCAAAACGGGAGAAAAAACAAAACCTCCAAACCCTCCAATTGACCGGGAAATACAACCCCCACATGTCCCAACAAACACAAACAAAAAGGGGTAAAACTGACAAGACACCAAAAGCCCTGAAACCCACCGCCCAATACCGGGAGCCTAGGGTGGGGGTAAAACCTATACCCCACCAGACCCTGGAGTAAGTTTAAGGAAGAACCGCAAACTGACTGACGGTCTTATTTTTTTTCTCAAACCCTCCTCAAACTGCAAAGAAATTAGATCCCTGCGAATGGGTACTTTGGTGGCAGGGAGGATGCAGAGAGAACGACCTGGTCATAGGAGAAGAAGGGGGGGAAGAAAATTCTTTTCTTGATTTTCTTGGGGTCAGGGCCCATCAACGGTATGCCTTCCTGGATGGGTGGAAATGAGAAGAAGGCAGGGAGAGGGATAAAGAATAGGTGGTGGGGGGAAAGGACCCTGGGCATACATGGTCAATTTTGGGCATCCTTGGAAGAAAAGGGGAATTAAAGAAGGGACACAGTAGGGGAGGGACAATTACGCGCTGGAAAAAAGCTGTGAGTTCGATAAAAATATGTGGAAGGTCATCGGAAAAAGGGACGCCAAACTAGGGATTTATAATGAGAAAAATCTTATTCAATAAGGGGAAGAATTACAATTACAAAAAAAGGGGTATGTGGAGGGGGATTGACAAGAGTAGGGTAACCAAGACAGCTACCCATACGATGAATGTATACTATAGCAAAAATGGTTAAAAGAAAAGAAGAGGAAAAAATAGTCTCTCCTCAAAGGGGAATGTAACGAAGAGAAAAATGTTCTGTTATATGTCAGAGGATGGCAACCCTGGTCATTGGTAAACATCGGGAAATGGGTGAGAGGGAGGGAAGGAAAGGGGTGTTTCAAACCTTTGGGGGGAGTAAAAAAAAGCTGGGAAAGAGAAGGGGGGATGGAGATGAAGGGGAGGGGGGGGAAGAGAGATTGGGTTGGAGAAGGATAAAAGAAAATGAAAAACCGGAAGGGGGGATGAGCTTTAGACAAATGTGTTTGACTCCAAAGTTTAAGGGTGGAACGGTAATCCGTAAGATAAACGACTGTGAGTTGGCATCCGAAAGCGTCAGAGTCACGAAGCGAATAAAAGAGTAAGAAAAATATGCGAGAAGAAGGGGCGTAGAGGCAAGGGGTACTGTCGACTTACATAACCTCAAGTGCGCTGTTTCAGCAGGGAGGAAAAGTGAATTGTAATCGCGATTGAATTTTGGGGGAGTTAAGGTGGATGGGAGGATCGTTCAAAGATCCGTTATGCTGGGAGTGGAACGTCAGGGAGAATATAGGGAAAGTCAAAAGGAAGAGAGGGTCAGGGCGTACATTTTGGGATCATGGTTGGAAATGAATGGAGACAGAGATTTGGGGGAAAAAAAAAGGGCAGTCAAAATGGTAACATCAACAGGGCTTCTAAATCATGAGAAGGTGACATGGGTTGGGAATGGAAGAAGTTGGTAGTCTCTTTCAGCAGAAATCAATTAGCGGGCGGACAGAAAGAAGGATTTTAAAAACCCTAATGAAGGAAAGGGAAGATGGGGTGGGAGACTAACTGGGAAAAATAAAAAACCCGCTTGGTGAAATGGTAGCCTGTTTAAACGGGAGGGGGGGGAAGATACAAGGCACACAGCATTCGGGACAGAAAGATATTGTCTTGGGAATTGGGGAAGGGGAGATTTTTAACACACAAAGACAGGAATGTACATACGTCCACGGATTAAGACAAGTAATGGCTACTTCTTAAAACTTAAACATTATGGACAGGAGAGATTGTGTGGGGAAGGGGGCAAGTTGTGGGGGTTCGGCGAGTATGGGGGGGGAACAAAAAAAAAGGGGAAATAAATCCAAAAGTGAATGCACGGGGGGACGGTGACACCTGGAAAAAGAAGGACACAGAAAAATGTTTGATTAGAACCCGCCAGGTTGGCTAATTGGGACAGGATTATGGGCCGAAAAAAAATTGGAATAAAAAACAGAAAAAATGCAATGGCCAGTCTTCCAGAAGAGGGGAAAAAAAAAAAGCTTTCATGTTTCAAAGTAGAAAAGTTGAAAAAAGAGGAAAAAAGGAGGAAAGGTCGGGTGACGGGGGTGGAAGACACAAGCGAAAGAAGGCAGCAGGGGAGGTACAAAGTGAAAAGAGAGGATTGGGGTAGAAGGGACAAGGAAATTGGTAAGAGGGGCTTTGATAAGGGGGGAATACCGAAAGGGAGTAAAGAGACAAAAAAAGTTTAAAAAAGAAAAAAAACCCTCGCATTTCGAATAGGATGAAAATAAAATGGGAGGGTCATGAGGGAGGTCGTAAAAGAAAAAAAGGGAAAGGGGAGGAGCACCTTGTTCTGCAGAATGGCAAGGCATGAGTTACAGAAACAGGCTGATAATCACTATTGAGTCACAGGAGGGAAAAAGGGAGAGAAAAAACTGTCAGGAGGCCACTAATCAGGCTGTAAGACTTCAAAAAGGGGGGGAAAAAACAGAACGCTATCTTACGGGGGGGTTCGAAGAAAAAGAATTAAACACAAAGGAAGAGAAAGAGAAAAAGGTGGTCAACCAAATCAACTCAGACAAACAAAATGGAATTACTGCGAATGTATGGGGAGGGGGAGAAACATGTACGCGGGAAAAAAGAAAGGGAATTGGTTAAGAGCACTAAAAAAAAAGAGGGGTGGGCTTCTGTAATGCAGAAGAAAAGCTGGGGGAAAAAGGAATATTTAACGGGGAAAGTCATGAAGCATGGGGGGGGAAAGGAGTGAATTGGGTACTTCCGGTAAGAAAAAAAACTTCGGCTCCGGGGCAACCGGGGGTAATGAACTATTCAAAGGGTGAATCTTTTCAAATAAGATCGGAACGCAGGGGCCCACCGGGATGAGAAAGAAAAAAATAGGCAACGGTCATATGTACACCAGGCGGATGATCTATAAAATGGGGGGGATAAAACCAGAGGGGGTGCAGGAGCGGGGAAAGTAACTTAAAAAGCATACTAACTTAAATGAAGACAAAGGGACCCACCTGCGAAAAAATCCAAAAAAGGAAACCTGCATAAGGAAAAGAAGCCATGGTAAAAGCGCGGTTATATGATGACGGGGGTGAAGAAGGGGGAGAGGTGAATCGGTTAAAAGAAGTATTATCCTAAAAAAGAACCCAAGTTCAAACTCAGAGAAAAAAAGACGGAGTAGGTATTAAAGAGGAAGAATGAAGGGGTAATCTGAGGAAGAAAGAAGAAGAGGGGGGAAAAAGATTTCATTCACCCCGACACAAACGATAGAAAAACGCTAAACCTGAGGTAGACGGGGGGTAGGGGTGATTGGTGCAGAGAAAAGGGGGGGGTAATGTGAAGGAATCGTTAAGGGGAAATTAGGGGGTTACGGATCGAACGGAAATGAGCTTAATTCAACCAGATGGGGAGAAAAGACTCGAACCATCAAGGGGAGTCCCAGTGTTTGAAAATATGCAAACGGAATGGAGGGATCCAACGGCAGTGTAAGAGGTAGAATTAGGAGTTTACAAAGGGAGGTAAAAGAGGTGGGGGAAGGATAAACCGGTTGGGGCTGCAAAAAAGGATTGAAGGGAATTTCAGGAGGAAAGCAAATACACAAATGCGACAGGTAAGATATAGTAACGAAAAGGATAGGGTAGGAGGGAAGTAAAGACCACAAAATTAGTTTGCTGAAGGGAGGGGTAAGATGTAAATACTTCCTGGAGGGAGGAAAGAGGATAGGACAGGGGGAAACCGGGAAGGACAATTTGGCTCAGACAACCAGGGTTATGTTTGTCAGGAGGGAGGGGGCAGCAAAAGGGGGAAGGGAAGGAGTTATAAGGTTGGGGGAATGTTGTTTAAATATAACAAACTGAAGAAAGAATCGGGGGGGGTTAGGGGGAAAGGAAGGGGGGGAGAAGGGAAACTGGGTGGATTAGGGAGAGCCTGGCGAGGAAAGTACAGATTTGACCACCATCCGCCGGTGGAATGAAAAAGAAAGGACTGAACAGGAGGGAAAAAATTAAACGGGGGCAAATAGGAAAAAAAAGGTCACACGAAACGGGGGGGGGGGGATGGTGTCCAGCACCCATCAGACAGGAAAAAAGGTGGGACTTTGGCAAACAAGAGGGTTCAGAAATGGGTGGGGGGAGACCTTATGGGGGCAAAAACGGGGTTGGAGGAGAGTTGACAAAAAGCTGCTGTTTCCATATAAGAAGAAGAAAGGGAAACAAGCAGGGAAGTATACAACTCTTGACTTTAAAGAAAAAGGAAAAAAAAAGAATGAGAATTTCGAATGGGGCGTCCTCTGAAAAAAACGAAAGAAAAAATGAGGGGGGAGGTCCACAAACCTGGGGTGCAAGTAAAAAAAGGAACCAAAAAAGAGTGGGGGGGCAGCTTGCTTGTCTCCTGCAGGTAAATTCACGGGAGGGGGGAATGAAAATTGTGGTTATGGGGGGAGATCAGGCCAACTCATCTGGGGCAAAAGGAGAAAAAAAAAGATAGGCGGAGAGGAAGGGAGCGGATAATGCATGGGTTCCGTGGGTCTATAAGGGCCAGGGGGATCTCCAAAAAGGAAGGAACTTTTGGGGAATTGGGGGTTTTCTGGCGTGGGGGACAACACATCCCCAAAAGACATAAAAAACAAAGGTGGCCAACCATATGGGTAAAATATTCCGGGACAGAATGAGAGGGGAAAAAGGGTAACGGAAAGGGTCGTAATAATAGTAAAGGGAGGGAAAAAGGACCTGATTTGTTTTTTGAAGAAATAGACCAGCAAACCAGGGGGAATAAGAAAATATCTGCGGAAGACCCGAATGAGTTGTTGGAACGTGTAACAAATCGCACTGCAAAAAAAGAAATAAAAACGGGGGTGGGAGGGGGGGGCAAATCTCAAAAAGGGGAGGGGAGGAACGGGGGTTTGGGAAAAAAACTATGCTTGAAGGGGATGTCCCTCTGGCTGCAAAAAGCGAAGGATCTGGGGAAGAAAGAAGAGAATTAAAAGGAGGAAGACACAAAAAGGGTAACGGGAGAAGGTTGGAAATCAATTCTGGGGGAAAAAGGGTAAATGGGGAAAAAAGGGGAAAGGTGACAAAAAGTGAAGCTGTTAGGGTTTGAGGGAAACATAGGGGGGAAAAGAAGAAAAACAAAAATGTACCTGAAAAAAAATGATCCTTTTTGGGATCAAGGACAGAAAGAGGAAGTCGCATCGAAAGAAGAAAAGCAGGGTTAACGAAGAAGAAAGGTCAATCACCTATCCGTTGGAAGGAAAACCGGATAGCAGCAACCAACAGAGTTTGTCAATCGAGAGTAACTGGAAAGGAAAAGAGAGCTCTGAAAACAGAAGCAAGGAGGGGGCAAATTTATAACAGAGTCAAGAAATCAGCATCCATTAGTAGACTATAGGGGGGGGGGCATCCAAGACGGGAGGTGGAAGAATTTCGTTGGGAAGCATGTGCAAAGAAGAGAAAAGGGTGATGGGGTGATAGAAGGGAAGGAAAATGACCCTTAAAATTAAAGGGGGGAAAATTTTCATCCAAGAAAACCTCCCCAGAAGGGTTAGGATGTGTCGTTTATTTTAGAGGTCTCAAAAAAAGAGGAGAAAGAAAAAAGTCATGGGTTGGGGTTGTGTCCCCAAAAAAAGGAATCCAACAACTTATGAGGGGGAACCGGGGGTAATAAAGGTGGAAAACAAAGATGAAACACGGAAAAGAGAAATGGAGGGATGGGGGAGGGGGTGTATGAAGAGTCCATGATATAATACGGGGGGAGAAGCCGGTGAGAAACATCTGAAAGAAGGGAGAGAGTTTCCAGAGATAGGGGAGGGGAACATGGTAGATCTACACAGGACTGACCGAGTATGTGTAATAGCGGGGGTTTTGAAGAGACTCGGAAAATCAAACTGAAAAATGAA
>Ga0179591_1344428_pt1 | contig 14136 bp, 22 predicted proteins | sample CZOMad2_1_08_16f_FD_182891 | JGI IMG/M metagenome (GOLD analysis project Ga0179591, IMG submission 182891) | Vadose zone soil fungal communities from Angelo Coast Range Reserve, California, USA - CZOMad2_1_08_16fungal (PacBio error correction) | ecosystem: Environmental > Terrestrial > Soil >...
TGCCTTCCAGAATGGGTTTGTTCCCTTTACTCTCCACGGGAACGGTGTCGAAAAGTCGGAAAAGAAACGCTTAGCGACTTACCCTTGACTTACGTAGAATCCCTAACGCGGGCCACATCAACTTGAGTCCTAATCAATGGAGGAGTATACTGGAGAGAGGGCGCTGGGATCGGCTGCCAAGTCCGGACATAGATGGGGAGACGTTGGGCACGTTTCTTTACATTCATTTCTGGGGGGAGGGGGGAGGTTCAAAAAAAACTCTTTGGCGCTTGAGTCGGTGTCAGGAAGGGAGGGACGGGTAAGAGAAATAGGGAGGGGGGGGGTATCACCTGGGTGGCTAAATCGAAAATCCTAGAACTACCGGGGAATTAAAAACACTTTTTCCCGATTTGGGTTAAAAGAAATAACCAAAAAATGGGGGACACCTCTTGAGAAAAGGGGGAAGAAGTATAAAAAAAAAAAATAAAAAACTAGGGAAGAAGGGTCTAGCATTTTTTAATTTTCTAATAACTCAGAGAAAGCAGAGCTCTGAGAAGTCTAGAACTAAAAACACTTTCCTTGAAGAAAAACTAAGAGGATGCCAGGAAGAATGGGGAGGACAATCCAACAAAAACAGAACAAGGGGATCAGAAGAAAGAAAAAGAGCAAAATCATTCAACATTACCTTTGGGGATTGCATCTTAATGTGGGGGCACTAAAACCTCTAAAATCTGTTTTAAGAAAAAGGAGAGAGAAGAAAACGAAACGGTAGGAAAGAGAGATCTAATGAAAAAAAGAAAAAAATGAGAAAAGTTTGGTGTATTCTACCAACTCAAGCAATCGAAAAATGATAGGGAGGCCGGGGCTTGCTGCATGTGAAAAAAAGAGAGGGGGAAGAACCGTCGGTTGAGTCTGTGATTTGTTTGTAGGGGGGGGGTCAACAAATGAATGAACCGCATAATCTAGGGGGGCTTACCAGGGGAAAGGGGGAGAGGAACTTCTCATCCTTAAAAAAAGCGCGGGGGGGTCCTGGGCCAATCAAAGATCGGTCAAGAGAGGGGGGTCTCCATATTATTGAGACCATCTCAATCTTTTCTCCGTGGAGGCTTCAAACGCTCTTCGGGATTAATGGTGTGACATCGGTCACGTGGGTTAGTGCGCCTCGTGCCTGAATAAGATGTCGGCGAACGCACGTTCGCACGACTCAAAGCGTTTGAAGCCGCAATCGAAAAAGAGTCTAAGGCCTGTAACCAAATCCAAACTTGGGTAAACCAAGAACCGTAGGAAGGCGACATACGAAGGTTGTCATTTTGATGCCGCAAAGAGGAAAAACGAATGCGCGACGCCTGGTTTAAAAGTTGAGAAGGCTAGGGTAAGACAGTCAGGATTTAATCGGTTGTAACTGGGGGCGGGGCCCGCGGGGGCCAGAACCGCTTGTCTAGCTTTATACGACTTTAAGAAAAGAGAGCCACGGTCGTCATGGGTCCCGCACTTTTCTATCTGACCCCCTTTTGAAGCTTCTTTTCTCTCGAGTAGATTCTTGCTAGATTCTGATTCGAAAAGCGGTGTTAACTTGGAAGAATCTGAGCTCTATGGGACGTTCTTGTTATCAGAGTTGGCACATATAGTGGTACATAGACTAGTTGTGGGCTAAGCAAACTCGCCTAATTGATACTCAGGAAAAAAGTAAAGAAACCGTGAAATCTTTTGAACAGTAAATCCATCAACGGAATCCTTAAACCAAATATAATTGTGGTGATAGGAAAACTCCTTTGGACAAAAAAACAAAAGTGGAAAGGTGGGGAAAACGGCGGATCTTGCTGGGGTGGGCCGCGCCAAATTTTTTACTCAGGGAACCATAGAAGTATTGAAAGTTCGCTGAAACGACACTAGTGGCTGCAATGGAAAGATGGTTAATATCTTGTTATGGGGATGTGAGCCCCGCCTTACGCCAGACTTTCTTGGAAGTGAAAAGTCGAGAAACACAACTGAGTGAGGGAGGAAAAGAATTACGAAGAAAGTCTTGGCCCGCGGGTCTTCAACCACAACCATAAAGATTCAAGGGCCGCCAAAGGGTGAGGCTGCACCTGGGGGAAAGGGACCAGAAGGTCAGAAAACAGGCTAACCTTTGAAAGGAGAAGAGGCGCGGACAAGGGCAAGTCGCGTCCATCTGCTGGTTGGTAAGAAAGAAGAGTGTTCGACGCAGAAAAAACTAAACGCCCTTCAAGGGTTTTGTTGGACCGTCGGCGGATTCATTTCTCCAATGAGGTTCAGTCTACGCTGGGGGCGAGGACCATTAGCTGGGCGTTAATGCCGGAAACGGTCTCTTATAATATAGGCCCCCTGGGTAACCAAAAAATCAAGAAACTAATGGGGGAAAAGAAGGGGCAACCCGCCATCTCTTGCTTCACAGAGAGGAACGCGGGGCCGTCACGAAACAGGGAGCGCATAAACCTCCGGATTCCTCCACATGACTTGGGATGGAAGCTCGGGTTGGGGGGAGAATTGCGAAGAATGGGTTGTTTAATTGACATCTCCAACTTTGAGAGAAGAGGGGAGTCGGACAATCAGTAAAAAAAAAACCCAAGTAAACGTAAGCTCTGTACCTTCAATTTAAGCACTCCGAAATAGTGGGGAGAAACGCACACTGGGGAGTCCTACACACATCGGGCGTCAGGCCTCTTTTGGTAGCAACATGACGGAAAATGTCCTTAATTGCACTTGTTGGGTAAAGTTGGGTGCGAGAGGCCTGAAGGAGTTGGGGGTCGATTGCTAAGTCACAAGAGGGAGGTGAGGGTGCGTTCTTTACTTACTCGTCTTGATAGGGAATCCACTCTTCCGACATCTATTCACAGGGGGGACCGGACAGGCACACCACTGTCGAGGTAGGGTAGACTTGAATGGGAAGAACGCACCATGACAAGTGATGACACCTACGATTTACTAAGGAAGGGGAACGGGAGGAACCCTAGAAAGAGTATTTTCTAATCGGTTATTGGAAGCAACAAGAGTCCGGGGGGGAAGGAGGGCCCTGCGAATTCTAAGGACTTTACATCCAGGGGTGAGGCTGATTCTTGAGAGGATGGAAAAAATCCATCCAAGAAGATACTCAAAACTAAAATTATAAAAGAGAGACAACACTGGTCATTAGGGAGTTATCTTGGGCTTGGGATTGTTGGTCGAAAGTCAGAACCAACCGAAAACTTTTACGAAAAATGTATAGCGCTCTCACAACAAAAGGATTATTAAAAAGATATATATCTAATTTCAGTTCTTCAAAAAAGGAGGGGGGGGTCGGGGATCGACCAACTCCAAAATCTCAAGGGAAATAAGGAGGGGGGGGGGAGGGCAGGGTGCTAATTCTGAGGTTTCAATTGGGGTTGAGTTCTTGGGGGACAATCGGTTTTGAAGTTGGGTTGGTCAAATCAAAAAAAAAATTCAGAAGAAGAAATCGATTCAAAAATTTCACGGGTGCCAGGAAGGTCAAAGTCGTCCCAAGGAGTCGGTCAGTCGAAATAGACGATTCGCAATCAATAGTATTGGGTTATAGGAAGAGGCTGGAGGCCGGCCCTCTTCAAGGTGTCGGGGGTTGCTCACCTACAGGATCAATACTCTTCGGGCAAGTTCGTGTCAGGGAATGGGAAGAGTGCAAAAAAAATTCTTTTAAAGGGACCTCTTTCGGGAGAAGGTAAGGACAGAGGCACGTTCTCACGAAATGAACCAAATCTGCCGAGGAGGACAAAAGAATCGAAAGGCCTGTACCATGAGCGAACACAGCGTCCCAATGCTCACAAAAGAAAGGGGGATGGAGATCCGCCCAAAGGAATTCCGCCAGAACGAGAAGGGGCAGCTTTATCCTTTGGTATGGCTACGAGACGGAAAAGTCCGTAGAATTGTAAAGAATGGTAAGGGAAAGCTACTGGTCAAGTGGGGAGGGAAGAGTCAAGTGAAAAAAACACACGAGACTGACAAAACTTTCGCAATCCCACTCCAGCAAAGGACAGGAGGGATACTTCTGGGGGATGATCGGAGGGTAGATGAGGGTTTCTGACGTCGCAGGGAGGAGTAGCAAGAATCTGTCGTTAAAGTGAAACCAGGGAGAAAAAGTCTGGGAAGAGGGATGGTGAGGGGGTTATCAAGAATTGCGTACGAGTGAAAGCGTCAAAAACGCTCATGGGGGAACCAAAAACGTCTACCAAAAAAAAAATAAACGTGAAAAAATAGAAAAAGAGCAAGAGGGGGGGGAAAAGGGAATTAACCAACGAAAAGTGAAATGGGTCCTGCGTCGAACGAAAATCCTGTCTTCCAAACAAAGGATAAATGCAAAAAAACGGCCGCGAAAGAATTCGGGGAGGCAGCGGGCAAGGGTATCCTTAAAGGTCAAGGGCAACCCGCCGGAACGGATGTGGGACGAGGGGGGTATTGGGGGGGGGGTGGCCGGTAGAGGGGGAGGGAGTTTATCTAACACAACTGATTAGAAAAGAGAGGATAAACTCAGAGATGCCGTAAAGATGTAATCAACAGAACGAAGGAAAAAGGATGAAGGCTTCAATTGGGCATCCGCTTGAAAACAAGGAGAACTTACGTCTACCATTCCATAAAGGTCCGCTTGAAAAGGGTTGCGCGGAAAAACCTTGGAGGCTAAAATAGGAGGGGAGGAAGCAGGTTGTCTTTTTGGGTAATAAATTGAAAGACGACATCTGAAACAACCAAGCATCTTAAAGTGGGGAATGTAGTGACTTAGGCATTTATGGTGGAGAGGTGGAGTTCTTCTGATCGGAGAAAGGGAAGGTTAGGCTTTGGATCCTAGGCAAGAGGACTAGACGGACACACCCGAGAGAAGAAAAAAAGGAGGTCCAGCGAAAGAGGGAAATATGGGGTTGTTCAAAGACCCGAGATTTTCGTTGGCAGGATAGTCCTAAGCACGGAACTAATTTATCTACAGAAAGAGGGACAAAGACTCTCCAGGACTGGTGAGAAAGCTAGGGTTGGGGGGAATCCTTCCAGAGGTGGTGTGGGGGGGTTTCCCTAGAACTTTAAGAGGAGGGGGATAGGAGGGGAAAGTGAACCAATCTTTTGGAAAAAGAGGAAACATGAATTTAATGTCTTCCCGACTCAAGGAGGTAAAGCGACACAATGGGGGGGGAACAGGGACGAACATCTGCCGAAGAAGCTGGTAGCACTGAAAGAATGCAACATTGTTAAAATAAGGGGGGAACGTTGGAAAATGATTCCAGGGTCTATCTTTGGGATGCGGGGCACAAACTGGGGAGCGGATGGTTCAGGGAACGACTTTTACGAGTCGGGGCGTTCAGACAGGGCTAGAGACCGGGGGGGGGGGTCAAAAGAGAGCCAAAGTCATCCTATCACTAAGTAGGAAAAAGAGAAACGAACCTACTTTTGACCCAGGGGGATGGCGCAATAGGGCCAACCATGGGGATAAGAAGATTGGTGACGCACTGTGGGGGGGGCGTCTTAATCCACAGGACAGCCGGCCGGGAGGGGGGGTGTCTCCAGGATTTTAGGGCTTAAACGAACCCCAGGTAATGTTGTTAAGCGGGGATGAAGGGGACGGGGAGAGGGAACGGTCAAATCAGAGTGGGAGGAAAAATATGAACTCTTCTCTTCCTTAATAGCAATACACCAAAAAAGAAATACTCACCTCAAATGAAATCTGAGAAGAAAAAAAGGAAGTTGAAGGAGGAAGTTGGATACCTATTTAGGGGTGGGGGTTCGGAAACGAAGGAAAAGAGAAGCGTTTTAACAACAGGGGAAAATAGCAAACTGATTCTTTGAACGGAACTAATTGAAAGGAGGAACTTTTTAGGGAGGGGGGTTCTTGGAGGGGGCTCGCAAAGAGCACTCTAACTTACTAGGTTAAGGCGAGGAAGGGGCAGGTCAATCTCTTTTCATAGAATTTTGACTGGGATGGGGGTATTGTTGGGTTGGGGATGGGGAAGAGGAGATGAAGGCAGAACTCATAGAGGATGCAAAAAAAAAGCGGACATTTACGGAGGGTCGGAGGAGAATATAAAAAAGGTATGCCAAGAGGGAGGGTTCGTTCTGGATTAGAATAAAACGGATGAGCAATGGGGACGAGGGGAAAAGATCGGCGGAGAATCGTACCCATAAAAACAATAAGATGTCACAGGAAGGGGGGAAATGTGGTTTGAGGGCAGAAAGGTCTTGAGGGAAGTAGCTTACGTCCACCTGGCGGTAGGATCGGGGGGGCTGGTCCACCTTGGCTAGTCCCGTTTAGAGTGAGGGAAGTGAGTGGCGGGTAGAAGGACTTCGGATGGGAGGGGGTGACTATAGGATTTATATTCCATGAAATTGTCTCCCGACCTCCCGGTCTCTAACCGAGGAGGTGCGTGTTCCGGTCTCCCTATGGGGTGGGCCACCGCTCTATGCTAAGGGTTGAGCCATTTACGTTCAAATGGGGAAAGAAACTTAAATAGCAAAAGAAACATCTGTGGGAAATTGAGTCAAAACGGAATTCCTCACGGGGAGAAGGGGATTACTTAACTCGAAAACCAGTGGTTGGCGCTGGAGGGGTTGTTAGCTAGGAAGAAAGTCAAAGGGGGGAAGAGTGGGAAGGGGGGCGAGAGGAAATGTGTAGTTTTGTACGGGGGGTAAAAGACTTTGTCTAGGCCATAGCGGGTCTAGAAGGGGTTTTCTCGAATTGCAAAGAAACGGCGCTAGACTAAGGATACAAAAAGCCTCTGGAGGCTCAGAAGAATGTTTATATTAAAGATGTTGGGGGATCTTAGTATAGCCATCTTGGTGAGAAAGAGGAGGGTCAATGGAATGGGGGTCTTAAAATACAAAGTGTCTGGGGGGGGGGGTAACTGTAAAAAAGGGGTATATCTTATTCCGGGCGATAGCTTGGAGGGAACGGGGGCCTATATAGAGGGCTCGTGGGGGGAGGGTGACGACCTACCAAGGGCTGATTTAGAAGAAGAGGAGGATAGTCATCATAACTAAAGGGGACAAGACAAATTAAGAAGAAGGCCGTCCGAGACCCAAAGAAGGAGGGGGGGGTAGGGGGTTTTTCTTCTTAAGATGAAGATCGAAGATGGATGGTGACCTGCTGGGAGCAAAGCTGATGAGAAGAAAATTTCTTTTGGAGTCAGGGCATAGAATCAAGGGTTATCGGGTAGGAGTTCCAGCGGGGTTTAAGAATCCGGGAGCTGTCGAAAAATGGGGGGGGGGTGGCTTGTTTAGGGGTTGAGGGAACCGAGGAAAGCTTCTTTTAGCTGTATAGAGCCTCACAAAAAAAACGGGGGTTGATGGGGTAAAAATATACTACCAAGATGGTTGGTGAAAGCGTCTTCAACAACAAAATGAACCACTAGTCGGAGAAAATGGTGCGCACGCGGGGCTGCGGGGAGATCTTGATTCAAAAAAAAAAAAGAAAAACTACCGTGGACGAAATGAAAAAGCATTTGGGCGGAGGATCAAAAAGACAGAGCGGAAAAGCAAACTGGTCAGTTGGAGGGGGGGGGAAAAAAAAGGATCTCGTTGAGGTACCTCAGGAAACAACAGCAAGGAGGAGAGTGGGGGGGAAGACCGTGATGGCATTTCTGTGGGAATCTTTTGGGGGGGTCGAATGATAAAAAGGGTGAAGGATCAGGGATGAGGGGCTGAAGCTAAAAAAAACGAGAAGGGTTTACAACTTAGGAACACTCAGGATAGAGGAAAGAGGCCAAAAGAAAGAGTATAAGTGTTTACAACTGAGAGAGGGATTTTCTGAGTAGAGGAATAAGAAACGAAAGCTTCAGAAAAAAAAAGGTGGGCTACTAAAACGAAACCAAAAGAAAACATTGAGTTTAGGGAGATCGCGGAGGGGGGGAGTGAAAATAGCCTGTTTTTTGGTTTCAAAGGAAAACCTGGGAGAAAGCAGAAAGTAGACATTCAAATTTCGGAAAGAGAACTTACCATGCAAAGGTTCTTCCGGATCCTCCCAGAAAAAGAGGTTAAGAAAAGAAAGAAAACTGGGGAAGTTTACGCACATCTTAGAGGGGACGGAAGATTGGGATCAACTTATCCAAATGTAGAAGTGAGGGGGGGGGGTAGCGAAGGGTCAATGAAGGGAAGGGAGAGTAATGGGAGTGAGATTTTTGTGGATTTGATAGTGGAGCAGAGATGGGAGATAGGGGCTGGTCTCACGGGGCTGAGTGATGAAGAAACTATAGTCCAGGTAGAAGACTTCCGGGACTAAGGGCAAGATTTGAGGAGAAGTACAAGGGGTGTCACTAATAGTAGTTTGGAAAGAGGTGCAGAAAAACATGAAAGTCATTTCCACCGGACTTGAAAGAAGGAGGTAAGAGACAGTAAAAAGAGAGATTGGGAAAGGGGGCCGAGTTGTGGAAAAGAACGCATCGATGGGTGAAAGGAGGAGAATGCAGAAAGACGGGCGACCTCAGGGGCTACCCTAGTAAGGATGAGATATTTTAAAACAAAAACAATAAGAGAGCAACTAGGGTACCGTCATGCATTAAAAGGGGCATGAAGGGAAAGGGGAATGACAGAGAGGTGGCTAATAAAAGGAAATCCGAAGAGGGGGTAGCAAAATAAGGTATACTCTGCGAGAGAAAAAGACATGGAGGGGGAAGGTAGGGGATAATTGGGGAGGTTCAAACTTCTGGTGGGGGGCAGGGAGACCAAAGAAGAGTAGGGCAACAAGGGAGATGGATTCAGAAGGAGGACATTTTTTCGAGTCTATTTTGGAGGGGGGAGGGGGAGGTTCTTTTTTGTGGGGGGGGGGGGAAAATCATTCCAGGGTCCCGCAGAAATCAGGGGGGGGCATCAAGGAAGAGGGACCTGTCCTTTTTCATGCTCACGGGGAGAAAAAGAGGTGTGGCTTGTGAGCCAATCCTTATTAAGCTTAGGGGGGATCAAGGCTTTCTAGTAAAATTAGTCCAGCCGGAAGGAAGGGATTGACATTGTTTTGTGGAAGGGAAGAAGGATCTAGAGAGAAGGAGCTTCTTGTCAGAGGGGGGGGGCTAGGCGCTGGGGGCGGAAGTCAGATGGAATGCTCCCGGATTGGGCGGGGTGCCCTGTTTGGGGAGATACAGAACGCTTGCCAGGCAACTGGCACGTGGGGCTCCATGAGTGCCTAAGAGGCTATGCCATCGTTTTTGGTTGGGAGAGAATCGGGGGGGACAAATATATCAAGTAATAAAATGAGGGTGTGGAGAGGGGGAGGTGTGGGAGGGGAGACTGTGGTGCCAAACATGTTACACGCGTCGTGTGGTTGGTGCATGGCATTTCAGAGTAGGTCTGGTGGGGTGCGGCAGTCCGGGTGCATTCGCCCGGTGGGTGCGTCTAGTAGTACCTTGAGTGTTTATCGAATTGGGGCAGACAATCTGTGCGCGGGCCGGAGGAGGGAACTACTCGCAATTTTGAGTAAGAGAAATCATTGTGGCGTTTGGACCAAAGGTTTGGAAAAAAGGGGGGGGGGTGGGAGGGGGATAGCCTTCAATGGGGGGAGTGTTCTTGTGGCTTAAACTAGTTTTAACTGGGGAAAAAAGGGACTTGGAAGAGTACCGACTGGAAGGAATTTTCTATGCATTAGAAAAAGGCGACTGTAATTAGAAAAGACTTTACTCAGAAAGACAGCAAATAGAGAAGAGGTTGGTCTCTTGGGGGGGGGGATATAGGGACTGGAGGAATTCTTTGGAGTTGGGATCTGTTCAGTAGTCAAGGGATAAGGGCTTGGTTTAAAAAAGAGGGTGACATATTCTGAAGAGGCAGATCTATCTTGTCGGGGGGCTATGTGGTAATATAAAAAGGAGTACTGTGGCGACTAGGGCACTAAAGGAAGGAGAGGAAGTATCACCAAGTCAACCGGGGACTTAGAAGGGAACCGAAGCTTTCAACAAGAAATCCCAGAAGGAGGTTCCTTAAAAAACTATGAAGGAGGGGGTGGATTAAGTCGAAACGCTCGCCGGGACGCCCACGCCCAGGGGGGGGAGGACGGCGATCGGCATAAAATCCATTGTATAACCCAAATGCCTGGGTCATTCCTCGGGGAAGGAGACGGGAAGAAGGAAGTCAGCGTTAAGCAGCCTGAAGGAAGGGGCGAAAGCCTTTAATATGTTGTCATAGAAGAGGGGGTAGGGGGATGACGTCTGAAGTCAAAGCTGAGGGGGTACGTTTTATAGGAGCTAAAAAATGGGGGGGGGAGGAGGAGACACCTGAACGAAAGGCTTTTCAGTAAGCTGGATCAACAATCACCACTAAGAGCTGAAAGATCTTAGGTGCAGCCAAAGGCGAACCGACAATGGAAGGACGTGTAGACCAGGACTAAACCGTTGCACGGAGTTACACCTCATTAAAAAAAGAACCTATCGCAAGATCGGAAGGACAGAAGTGGGGAGGGTTTTTTAATAGATAGGGGGGGCTTGGGGAGAGATAAAGTAAACAACCAGCAGCGGGAAGCAGTTGGGGGTACCGGGGTAGCTGGTTGAGAAGGGGCTGGAAGGAGAGTGGAAAAGCTTGGTTCATTGGGGGACTCATTAAGTAAATATGGAGTTGGGGCTTTAGCAAGGGAATCTAGAAGGGGAGATGGAAAAAGATATTCCCGAGAAGTAAAAAAAAAAAGAATCGACTCATATTAACTATTTGTACAAACGGGAAAAGCAACTTTTCACGGAATTCAGAATAAAAAGAAGGGAAAAGAGAACTAGGGGATAAGAGAAGAAAAACAAAAAGTATCCTTCTCAAGGACTGTGGCGGTAGAGGCGGCGACGTTGGGGAAGGCCTTCTCCTGGGTTTTTTTGGAAAACTTGACTAGAAAGAAAGAAAAGGGGGAGGTAACGGGGGAGAAGGGGGGCCATGATCCCATTAAAAGTAAGATAAGAGAATTTATGACTTAGAATGCCGAGGTAAGGGAGGGAAGAAACAAATGGAGTCCTTTCTAAGCTTCGCTTTGAAAGGAAGAATAAAGGGGAGGAGAGAAAAGGGGTTAGACTCGATTTTTCCACGGGAGTTGAGGGTACATGACAGGGAGAGAGGGGAAATTCACAAACAGAGGGGCTGACTTAATTGCGCACGGAGTACGGTAATCTTGGGGGAAAGGAGAACACAGGGGCGGCAAGATGCAAGTCATCTAATCACTTTACCAGGCGTCACGAAAAAAAGGGGTTGGTTGAGACGTCTAATAGAAAAAAAGAAGAAGAAAAAAAAAATAGGAATGGACGAATGAAGGGACCTCTAGAGAACGAAACCCTCGGGAGGGGGGGAAACTTTTTGTAGTGGGGAAGAGAAAACTAAGTTGGGGGTGAGAAGAGGGGGGCGGTGGAAAAGGAATGACCAAGGAAAGTCCAAATGAGTTCTTCTTGGAACCTGGGGGGAGGGAAGCAAAAAGGATAAAACGGTAAAAGATATTACACAAAATTCTGACCTTAAATTCAGGTGTTACGTGTAAGGGCGGAGTTGGGCGAAGGAAACGAAAAAAAAGAAAAAAAAGGAAACATCAATTATATCAGAAGACAAGAAAATAAAGGGGAATTATGGGGAAAAGAGAAAGGGTGAGAAGAGCTTTTCAGGGTTTGGGACATTATCAAAAAACTAAGGGAGGCACTCTAAGACGCAGTTAAGGCGGTAGAAGTGGGGGAAAGGAGGCAGGGGTCTCAGTGATGGGCGGTTTTTGAGGTTTTCAAATATTCCTGACAGCAAAGAAAGAGAGGGGCCTCAAAAAAAAATAAAAAAAATTCGAGAGGCGTCAAACAGCAGTTAGTGGGAAGGTATTCAAAAAGAGACTGCTAGGTTTACACGGGAGAGAGGAGTGATGGGTGGGTTCCGTTTCAGGTGGGTTATGGAAGAGATACGCTGAAAAAATATTTTCGTGAATCTGAAAAGGGGGAGAATAGGAGAAATGGGGGCTCCCTTGCGATATGCTGGATTGAAACAAAGAGTACGGGCAAGTCGAAGGAATCAGGATCGTAGAGCTCGCAGGGGAAAGAGGATAGGAATAAATAGGTCATTTCCTCCGTTAAAGAATGAACATCTCTTCAGAATTCACCTTTCGAGGGGGTCAGGAAAACAAATATTTCCCTGGGGTCACGATAAAAGAAATAGGTGGAGGGGGAAGGAAAGGTTTTCGCTTTATCCCCGAGGGGTTAGGAGAAGGAGGAATTAAGAATCGGGTAACGGTAAAGGAAAAGAGGTAAAGGGGAGTAAATTTGATAACAAATGTACAAAAAAAAACGGAGACTTTAATGATTAAAAAGGAGCCGCGCTCTCCAGCCGGTCAAGGAAGTGGTTCCTGTTGAAAAGGGGAAGGTAAAGGATGTCGGACGGTCTTACCGGAGGAAAGAGAGAAAGCGAAGGTCTTGGGTGAAATTTGGGGAAAAAAGAAAAAGGTTCTAATGAGTAGGCCTATGGAGGTTCTTTTAAAGAGGGGATAGGGAAACATATACAAGTGATCGGGGACAAACGAACTAGATAGAGGGGAGGGGGAAAACTTGAAAAAAAAGAGGCAAAAAGAAGGAATCCTCACGGAAATGGAAGGAAAACCAATTAAATCTTGTGGGGGGGGTTTTGAGGGTTCTGGATAGAAAGAAGGGGAATATATTAGACCAGTGATGATGATATTTCAAGAAGGGGGACAAGGCCAGAAGGGAGGGGATTTAAAGACGGGACGGGGGTCCTGGGAAAAATTGAACATCTGTATCAGAAGAGCAGTTGATGAAATGGAGAGATCTTGTTCCTCTGGGGGGAGTTGGGGAGGCAAGGGTCTGCTCCCCGGGGACGGTCGGGTAGTTGTCTCTAGAAACTCCCACCAACTCGGGGAGGTAAAAGGAAAGGGAGGAAGATCAAAAGAAAGGTCAATTCTGGGAGGGAGAACATCAACCATAAAAATCTGAAAAGAGAAGGAGTTTTTCAAGAATCTTTGGGGAGGGAGGGCTAAAATGGTGGGTACCTTTAGACAGTCGTGATATCCATTCACAACATCTTAATTAAAGGAAAAGAATTTTTCACTCGCAAGAAGAAAAAAGACTGCGGGACAAACACTTTGCTGGTGTGGAGAAAGACTAGGGGAGGAAAAAAGAAATAAAAAAACAAGTCACTTAAGCTTTTGGTAGAAGTACCCGACGGGGAAGGATTGTGAAAGCTGGGGTCCGAAGGGAACTTGGGGAGATTGCTCCATGGGGAAAAGGGGAGGACTCATCTCTTGTTAACTATAGGCAAATCTATTACCAAAAAAAGAAAAGGGGGAAGAGGCAATAGAAAGAGGGTTGAAAAGGAAAGAAAAAAAAAAATGTCTTCTTCAAGAAAAATCTCCGGAAAAGAAGAGAAATGGATCGACGAATCGAAACCCCAAGCTACAAACACTTGGAGGGGGGGGGGAGGCAGGGTTTTTTTGATAAGAAACAGTATGCCGGGGGGTTGGGGGGGGCTGTCGCACACGGAAATAGAAAGATAAAAAATAGTTCCCATTAACCAAGTGAAGAGAAGTACCAGCCCGTGGTCGGGAGGTGCCAAAATCTTTTATAGCGCAACACTGGTACTTAAGAACAAAGGCTCTCGGAAGGGAGCGGTTGTACAACTGCCAGAATCAAATAAGTTTGAGGGTAGCGAGTGTGGTCCAGGGGGTAGGGTCGGTCCCGGACTTGGAGGTATCTCTTGGGTTTCTCTGTTAGTCTTCGGAGCTCTGGCGTCTCTGGTGCTGAGGCAAGAGCTCCTGTGTTCGTTGAGAAACTCTTCAGGGAGGGGCAGGCTTCTATTGGCCCGTGCTGGGCGCTTTGACCTTCAGTGATTCGGGGAAGTTACCAGAGGGCAAAAACGATTTGCCGAAGAGTCTTGAGGAAGGGGGAAACCACCATGACCGTAATGAGGGATGGAAAATGGACGAATAACGAACGAAAAAGAAAAAGGAAGAAGAGGGATTGGAATGGGTTCGAAAGGAAAAAAACAACGACTTTGAAGAAGGAGCGAAGGCTAAGGTTCCGCCAGGTCGAAAGAGATCTTTATGGTCAGATTTGAAACAACCACCAAAAACATAAACGAAGAATTAGAAAAATATATTACAAGAACAAGAAAAGGGGAATTAAAGGGGGGGGGGGGGGGGGGGGGGGGTGTAGATTAAAAACGTGCCGAGGTAGGATTTGTTCTAATCAAAAACACCAAAAAAGAGTTTGAAGAAAATAA
>Ga0179591_1238873_pt1 | contig 14135 bp, 27 predicted proteins | sample CZOMad2_1_08_16f_FD_182891 | JGI IMG/M metagenome (GOLD analysis project Ga0179591, IMG submission 182891) | Vadose zone soil fungal communities from Angelo Coast Range Reserve, California, USA - CZOMad2_1_08_16fungal (PacBio error correction) | ecosystem: Environmental > Terrestrial > Soil >...
AAAGGGGGAAGGGTCAAGGATGCATACTGAAGGGGGGGGACTATGTTATAGTGTAGAACACCAAATCGGAAACTGACAACATGCCTACATAACTGCCTGGAGCGGTCAAGAGGGAAGAGGGGAAAAAAGCGACAAACAAACGGGACAACCGAAAAACTAAGATGGGGGGGAAAAGGGGGTTATCGTTTTACCAAAGGAATCATTTTCAAGGGGAGAGAAAAGGCGGGGGAAGAAATCAAAAGACTGGTCGTAGGGAATAATAAAGGGTTGGGGCACTTGTGGGGGAAAAGAGCACACCAGAACTGGGGGAACCACGGTGGGGAAAAAGTGACCTTCGAGCTCAATTATTCATTCTGAGCATTCAGCAGGAAAGCAAGGAAGGGGAAGTGGAAACCTTTTGGGGGGGAGGGAGAAAGAATAATAGCAGAAGCGCCCATCGAGTTACAGTTGGAGCATAGGGGGTCAAAACCAACACCAGGAAAGGGGGGGAAAGACAACCAAAACATAAAGCAGGCGGTCCTCGATCGGCCTAAAAAAGGGACAAGTTGACACATGTAAAAAATGGTAGGTCGGGGAGGTGGGCGAGGGAAGGGGGGGAGTGTGTACCAAGAAGTGCAGCATTTCGGCTGAACAATGAAAAGAAAAGGTGAGCCGAAGGCGCACACCAGACAGGAAAGAACGGGGGTAGGGTATGAAAACACCATGTGGTTGAAAGGCACAAAGGGACATAGGGAGCCAAGAAAACCGGGTTGGAACAAGAACTGATGGCCACGGGTCAGAGTGGTTAAGGTATCCCGCCCCAGAAAAGAGGACAGGAAAAGCGAGCTCCCATCAAAGGGCCTCTGGGACCGCAAAAGTGAGGAAAAAGAGAAGTGGGGAGGGGCATTCATCTTTGGAAAGGATCGGAGGGGAAAGAAAAAACAGAACAAAAGGCGCGCACGGCCACTATTGCCATTGGTGTTGCGACGATGGAAAAAGAAGGAAAAAATACGCACGACTCGGCAAGGGAGTTGAGAAAAGCGAGAAAGCAAAAATGCGGAAGGGTCGATGGGGAAAGTGCACGGGGATGGACCTGGGGGAAAAAAAAAACGGCAGCACCAGGGGAATCAGGTCGTTCGCAGACCGGGTGCGTGGGGGGAGGAAAACAAACCGTGGGGGACAAAATGCACGAAGTTGCAATGGTCACGTAAGTGAACAAACAGGAGTCAAAAAATAGGAAACAGAACACCTGCACATCGGGACAAAACCAAAAGGTGGGAGCTAAAAAACATATCGACGAGAGGTAAGGGGTTTCCCGAAAACAGTTTGGTCACCCTTCTCGGACGGGGAAAGGGGTGGGGGTGGGAGGGACCATTGGCGGGCGTCTCACGAAGGGGACGACGGAATGTTATACGATCGAGGAGTCATAAAAGACTTATCGACGCGGCCTGAACTAAAAAAAGGGGGAGAGACGAATAGTTGTCCCTTTGGGAAACAGGGAAGGAGCGCAGGGATAAAAGGGAAAATTAAAGGCTTCGGCTCACCTGTACCGGGACCCACTTGGGGGGGGTGGGGGATAGGGGCAAACCATCAAAAGCTTAAACAGGCAGACCTTGTCAAACACGGCGTAAAAGTCCATTCGGGAAATACTCTACTCTCAGCCATCGGCAGGGGGGGTGGTGAGGAGGGGAGAAGGGGGGGCGAGAAGGGTCAAACAGATTGCAAGAAAACGCGTGTAAATCAGGGGAAACGGCAAAGGAAAAAATGAACTGGTCTGCGCCTTGCTGTTAAGTGGAAGGGGGGGGGAAAAATGCGGTAAAAGGGAGGAAAAAATCGGTTTCCTAGCCGATCGGAACGTCAAGAGTCGGACAAAAGACATGGAAAACCCGACGGGCCACGACTGCGAAAAAAAAGAGGGGGGGTAAAACGGAAAAGATTCAATAAAATGGACGAACAACAAAAAAACCCTCTCCAATTTGGTTGAGGGGGGAGATGTATGTCAGGAAAAAGGTCAACGAAAGGGGGAAAAAACCGAAAGTTTTGGGGGGGGCAACAAAGGAAAAAAAGAAGAAAAAGTCTTTGGTGTCGTGTTGGAATAAGTGGGTGGAGCAGGGGTGGGGAAGAAAAGAAGACGTCCCAGCATTGGCCCAGAAAAGGCCACTTGCACAAGTGGGCAGCGGACTATTTGCACGTAATGCCGACACAAAGAGGGACAAGAGAAAAAAAAAAAAGGGGACTCGTTGGAGATGAATCCACCGACGGCCTGTGAGGGCAGGCCCTGTTGTCGGGGAAAAACCAGAACATCCCGGACTGTTTTTGTGAAAAGAGGAGGTGCCGTGAAGAAAAGTGACAGCAAATAAGAAAAGGGGTATTAACAAAACCTTGGGGGATGGAAAGGTGCCCGAAGCTTAGTGTAATCATGAGCCAAACAAAGCCCGACAGAAGGCCATCACAACCACGCCAACGGCCCATAAAACAATTTGAGGGGCGGGAAAGTGAAAAAAAGAAAAGAAAAAGGGGCAGAGGTCCGAGCAAAATAAGATCATGGGGGAGCCCGAATAACGCCGAGGGGGAGTCCTCACAGTACGACCAATACTATTGGTTCAGAGGGGGGAACAAGAGGGGAGGGGACAAGGGATACGGATTCGGGCAACATCAAACCGAACTGCAAAACCAGATCGGTAAGAAAGAACAGAAGCCAATTTGGGACTAAAAATGGGTCCAGTACATGGTCTCACGACCTTCACATCAGGGGGGGACAACCAGAGAGAAAAGGGAGGAAAAAAGAAACAACGAAATGTCCCAGCGCCCTTCAATTGCTTGGAAAGGACCCCGATGAGAGAAGGCCCGTGGAAGGACACATTATCAAAGTTATCCGGTAAGTAGCGTTTTTTGTAAAAACAAGAAAAGGAGAAAAGAGAAAAAAAGGTTCGACGTAACGAAACAACTCGAAAAGGGCGGCAGTAACAGTGGCAAGAAAGACTTAAAAGCAGAAAGCATCACCACCGAATTCGGGGGGAAAAAAAAAGTAGTGAGTGAATAACGGGATCGGTCGAATTCAACAACATCCTCTTCCCTGGAAAAGGGGGGGGTTGGGGTAGGAGAAAGAAGTTCAAACCAGGCGGCTCCCATGAATTGGGGCACAGCACCAAAGAAGTGACGCAAAAAACCCGTGATACAGCGGTCGCACTAGGACAGACAAAGACCTGCCCAATGACCAGAAACGGAAAATAACCGAAGGGAAGACGAAAACGGGTCGAGCCAGGGGTTTGCGGTCAGAAAGCTATTAATTGTGGACGGAATCTTGGAAAGGTGTGCAAAAGACAAAAAGGGCGGAAAAAGGGCAGTAAACTGAAGAGGAAGTTGTCTTCAGCAGAAAGAGGAGGAAGAGCAAGCCTTAAGTCGTCACTAACCACCCGATTCTGAAAGAAGGGGTGATCACAACAGAGACAAGGGAAAAGCTTTGGGAGGGCCCATCCATTCTGCATTACGGAAGGGGGAAGACAAAAGGGCCGTTGCGTGTCTGTATAACGCTGGACTAAATCGGATATGAAAGAGGGGATGACAAAATCGCACTCGGGAAGCGGGGTGTCGGTTTGACGCATCTAGCTTCAGGGAAAAACGGGAGCAGACGGGGGGAGGTGGGTGAACGCCGGCGTTCGTAAAAGGGCGGGCGGCAAAAAAAAGATGGGGGGAACGAGAAGTAAGCGTGTGTCTCCAGGAACGTGTGAAAGAAAAAGAGATCCATCACCCATGATTTGAAGGTACTTTTTGAAAAATGGGGAAATTCCGCTTTGGGGGGGGGGTCGTACAACTTCCCAAAGAAAGAGGGGATTACTGAGAGGGGGATAGGGAAGAGGGGGGAAAAGAGGGGGGACCGAAGTGGAAAGGACACCGGCGAAATCGGTCAAAGGAGAGCACGCAGTTCAACCGCATGCAATAAGGGGGTGACAAGGAGTGACCACCGCAGTTTGACAAAGCAACCCGAACGAAGAATGGACAACAGGGTCAAAAAAAAGGACGGCCGGATTCAAATAAAAAAGGGGCCAATTGGGAATAGAAGGTTCGGCCGCCCAAGGAAAACGCCGGCAACTCGCAAAAAAACGGAAGCGAAACAACCTGTTTGTAAAGGGTTGGAGTGACGTGCGATGGGGAAAGCAAAGGGGGGGGGCAAAGAAAGAGAGATAAAAAAAAAAAAACGGTAAAGAGGGAGAAAAAAGAGAGGGAAAGGATGGCCCCCCCGCTGGGGAAAAGAAAGACAAGGAAGCACGGTTCATCTTTTTACAACAGGGGTTGGGTGAGAGCGCAAGGAAGGGGGGAGGACAACGAGGGGGTCATCGGGGCGGCCAGACAGGGGAGGAAAAAAAAAGGAGGAACCTGGATTTGAAAGAAGAAAAATCGTGTTTGAGGGGGGGCAACTGGACAGAAAAGGGGGGAGGTGGCCGTAAAAAAGCGGTGATCCCCACGAGGAAAAGGGATAGAAAGGGAATAGAAAAAGAGGTGGAGAAAGGGAAGAGAGGGAAGGAGGGAGGCAAAGAAACATAACAAAAGAAGAAAAAGCTAAAGGAGGGATGCGAGGAGAGGAGTAGAGCAAAGAGACGAAATGAAGAAACTAGGTCCAAGTTGAAGACGGGCGTAGGAAAAAAGAAAACAAAGGGAATGATAGGGGTCGCGGGAGATGAAATGAGGAAAAAAAGAAAAGTGCGAGAGAAAAAGGAAAGGGTGGAGCGAAAGAGAGTGAGAATTGCGAAGAAGAGAGAAGCTAAAAGATGTTGGAGAACGGTGAGAATAAGGGATAGCGAGACAGGAGGACGGGGAAAAAAGGGTAAAAAGGGGAAAAGGCGAGAAGGGAAGTTTAGACAAAAAAGAGAAAGGTAAAAAAAGGAGAGTAGTGAAGGGCGGGAGCCAGTTAATATAAGGGACCAAAGGGAGGAAAACCAGGAGAAAAATGAAAAAATTCAAGAGGGGAAGGGAAGGGGGGGGGAGGGAAATAAGAGAGGACAGTAAACGTAAAGCAGAACGGGAGGGAGAAGAGTATGTTCCACAATCAAAGGGGATTGGGGTAAGGGAGGGAGTAGAGAAGGAATTTGAGATGGAGGGAGAATAAGGGTGGAGGAGGGAGATAGAGCGAAGGAGGGGATCGGGAACGAAAGAAGAGAGGGGAAAAAAAGAGAGAGAAGGGAGAGCTAAAGGAAAGTAGGAGAAAGTGTAAGCGACCGAGAAGAAAAAGAGACTAAATGGGCCGGAATAAAGTAAGCTGCGAAAGGGAAATGGGATAAAAATGAGAAAGGGGGATAACGAAAGGAGAAAGAGGGCGGGGGAGAGAAGGACGAAGAGAGAGAAGGGAAAAAAAAGAGAAAAAGCGGGAAGTTAGGGGAAAGAGAGAAGAGAGAGGCGAGAAGGGAAGAAAAGGAAAGAGAGAGAGGGAAAACGATTGAGTACAAAAAAAGAACTCCGCATTCGAGGGACCGCGTTTCCATTCGGGAAAGGAAGAAGCTTAAGCGGTAAGTAAAAGGAAAGAAGCGACCAAAGACTGAAAACGAAAAGATAAATTAAAAGGGGCAAGATAGGGCGATAAGAGGTAAAAGGATGGAGAAAGTGGATCGGTGGGGGGAGGAGATAGTCACGGACGGAGCGGAGAGCGAAGAAAGGTTACGGGGCAATAAAAAAGAAAGGAGAAAAGGCCCGAAGATAGACCAGTGGAGTGGTGAAAGGAAGATGTAAGGAAGTGAAAGGGGAACGAGGGGGGATGAAGAAGGGGGGCTTGAAGTATTATGGATATAATGGAAACATGCTCGAAACTCGGCAGGGGCGAAACGATAGGATAGAAGAGTAAACGAAAGTAAAGGGAAGGGGGGGAAAGGCGAGTGGGAAGGACGGGACATAGGGGGGCGGGCAATGATGGCAGGAAGGGGGGGAATAAGGGTGCAAAGACGTTGGTAGATTAGAGGAAACGCGAAAGGGGGGGGAGGGAGAATTGGAAAAATGGAGGGATAGGGAAAGGGCCAAAACGGTAAGTGAAGGTGAGGAGTAAGTAGAGGAAACAGAGAGATGACCAGTGGGTTGAAACCGAGCCAAAAGGTAGAAGTAGGTGAGCGGGAGCTAGATAAGAGGAAAGATGGAGGGGAGCAAAACGATGTGGAACGGTGAGTGTAGAGTTTCCCCCTTTTCCTGACGACCCGATCACACGCCCCTTCCTTAAGACTATCAAAGGTGGGGGGGGGGCAGGGAACGACAAAAGAAGTAAGGGTTCCATTCTCCACACTGGCAACATCATGGGTGCACGGGAGATGGGGGGGGGAAAAAGGAGGTCCCCCTCCACCATGAGAATTATCCTGTCCAAAGGAAACGCAAAGCCAAACATGAACCTGGAGCAAGGGGAAAACGACGGCGGATGGCTCAACAAGGAAAGGTCAGAGTTTGTCCTCACGATAGATGGTTAAACTGAAAAAAAGGAACCCGATAAAAATCTATTGGTCAGCAAAATATGGTAACAAAAGGAAAAGGGAGGAGAAAAGGCTTTCACTCCCTAACGCAGAGAACAGCAGGGAAGGGACAAAATTTGGTTTTGTCACGCAGTCTACAGGGGGGGGGGACAGAAAAAGCGACGGAATCCTGGGGGGGGGCGGAAAGGAAATTTTTCTCGAAGAGGCTGGGGGGGGTCTAAAACTCCGGAGTCGTCTATGAAAATCTAGAAAGGCGAAAGGAAAAATTGGACATTCTTTAACCTGCGCACAGGTTTTAAAAATTGGAGGAAAAAACAGGGCTCTTTTTGACCGAAACGTGTCAGTGAGCGGAAACTGACGAAAAGGGAGAACCGAGGTTTGGGAAAAAGGGTTCCTCATGGAACGAACCTCTTTAGTACGGGGATTCCAAAAAGGTGGGGCGGTGGAAGAAAAAAATGTACTGGGGGGGACGAACAATGCGCAGACGCCAAGGGGGGAAAAGACGTTGGGCTGCCCACAAGTATTGTATAGCACGGCTTGGGGGGAAAAGGAGGTTTAAATAGCAAAAAAACACATTCTCCTCGGGAGGGGGGGGGGAAATGCCTCCCTAATCGAGGGGGGGGAAAAAGAGATATCGGATCTTCTGCCAGAATTATCTTTGACAGGGAGTATTGAAAAAAAGTAAGGGGGACGGGAAACAATTTTAGAACTTTAACAAGGAAACGGAGGGGAGAGAGTGGGGAGAATCTAACTCGAGTGATGGGATGGGCAAACGGGGGGGGTGGGAAAAAAGGAGAAAAGTTAAAATAAAGCTAATGTTGTCTCACTCCAAAAAAGGGGGAAAAAGAAAGTGGAGATTGACCATCAATTTATTCCGCAGGGGGAGCGGGGGGGGGGGACAGAAAAAGATTTAAGAAACTTGGTAAACGCGGGGGGGGGTGGTTGAAGGGGGGGAAAGCGTGTCTTCCACCAGAAGGACATTTTGCGCCCAGGGGGGGAGGAAAAGGAGGGATTGCTAAAAAAACAGGGGGGGGGGGGGGGGGGCAGCGTAGCTGGCAAAAAATAAGAGGAGAAGCATCTGGGAAATGCTCAATCGATTGTTTCTCGGCGGGTAGGGAGAAAGACGGGAGAGGAGGCGACAAAAAGGGAACGCGGATTTGGAAACGCAGCTGAAAAAAGTGGCCGGGGTCTGAGTTTTGTTTTTTAGGTCCCGAAATGGAAAAAGGGGGGATGGGGAAAAAACGGGGTCGAATGAAATGGGTCCCAGAAAAAAATCCGGGGATGCACGAAAGGGTGCATACGGGAATTCAATACTTAAAAACAGAGAAAGGGTCAAGAAAAAAGGGCAGAAGCGACCAAATTGGTCTTATTTGCTTGCCAAAACTTGCGGGACTTTCAAGAGAGGGGGGTGGGTACAAAAAGGGGGGGGGTCTGCCTTACCGCAAGGACACGGGAACAGGAAACAGGCGGGAGGGTGTGTATCGCTCTTCCTTGAAACGAGAGAAACCAGAACGGGGGGCAAAAAAAAAAAGGTGTGGCGGCAGGGAATCAAAGACAATGAGGGGAGGAGACAGCAAGGGGGTGAAATTGGAAGGGCCCTAGGATGGCCGAAAAGAAGAAGAAAAGAAAACGAAAAACGAACGGGGAAAATTTTGGAGGTATTCTTAAAAAGAGGGGGGGAAACCATGGGAGGGGTAAGCGGACTTCCCTCCCTCCTCAGACCCAAAAAAAAGGTGAGAACAGGGGGTGGGTGTGGGGGGTTTGGGGGGTGACCGGGCCCCATGGGTGAATTTTTGCCTATTTCCGCAACGAGCCGGGGGGTGCCAAAAAGGAGGGAAGACGTGTCGGTCACGTTGCCTAAGAGAAGAGGAGATCAGGGATTTCTTCAACGATCTCTTGGAAAAAAAAAAACAAAAAAAAAAAAATGGAAATAAGTTGCAAAAGGGGGGGAACCGAAAAGGAAAAAAGACGCGAAACAGGGTTGGGACATTTCCCCAACTTCGCCTTGTTCACGAATAAGGAGCAGGGGAGGGAAACGACGCGGAACCTATGTCAGAGAAAAAACCGCATGAAACCAAAAGGGAGTGGAAGGGGTAGAGGACTTTCCACAAGCCAGGAGTTACTCAGGACAGAGGGGGGGGATCGAAAAGGTGGCGCACTGTGGCACTTTACAAAACCCGTCTAAATTGTTTGGGGGGGAACCAAGGAAAAAAAAAAGGGGGCGGGCGCTGAAAAAAAGCGGAATTCATTCAGTTATGCAGGAGAAAGAGGAAATGGCGAAGGACACATCTCTTGCGATCACCCCTTGAGGGGAGGGGAAGAAGGGAGGGAAGTAAAATTTTGGTCATAATCGAGAGAGGAAAAACCGACCACTCGATTCGTTACGAAAGGGGACGGCGTGCCATACACATGTCGCCGGAAACCACTCAGTACGAGAAGGGAAAAAAAAAAAAAGGGGGCGCGTAAAAAGCTCGTTGAGAGCCTGGGGGTTTCGACAGAAAAGGGGGGTTGGGGTAGGGGGAGCAGTAGGTCCTTGGTGGAAGGACTGTTTTTCAAACAAATTCGAACGAAAAGGGAAAAGAGGGTGGGCAAAAAGGTGAACCACGGGGTGGAGGACAAGAAACGTAAATTCGAGCTACTGGGGGAGGTGGTCGAAAATGGGGGTTTGGGACAAAGTTCCTCTAAAGGGGGAAACTGAACCTACATCTGAACTACGAATTTCTTGTCCCGGGACCGACCGAGAACAAGCAGGGAAGAGGGAAGGGGGCGTGTGGGTGGGGTGGGAGATTTATAAGACGTAGAAACCCAATGTCAAGCGAGGGGAAGGCTCCGGGGATTGTGTTCCGGTGGGGGGGGAGAGGGGTGAGACGGAGCGGGTGGGCACTCGTATTGCCACGCACAACGGAACAACGGGCCGAAGAAAAGAGGGGGGGAAAAAAGCTGCCTACGAGACGGAAAAACAGACGGTTGTTGGGAGGGGGGTGAAGGGGATTGAAAAACTCAGGAACAATTGCCACGATATTCGCAACAAGGGGAGGGAGGAGAGGGTTGGAAAAAAGCCCTGGGAAAGGTAGAGGTCCAAGGGTGGGAGAAAAAAAGGAAGGGTTCTCGTTGCATACTTCGAGAAACATTGAAATTCATTGGGGTTTCGAAACCAAAGGAGGGGAAAGGTAGGGGTACCCAAGCAAGCTCATCGCCAAGCAAAGACAAGAAACAGGGGGGAAGAGGGGGGGTCAAATGGGGGGAACCTGGTTTTGTGTTCCGCCAGATCAGACCGCAGAGAAGGGGGGAGGGGAAGGGGGGTGGAAAAACCGGCATGGGGGGTGGGGGGAAAGAGTGAGACAAAAAGTGTGACTAGATTGGGCGCGTTTTTGTTGGGATGCAGAGAAAGGGGAAGAGACAACAGTTCTCGGAGCAATGCAAAGAGAAGAAGGGGGAAAAAAGGAGAAGGGAAAGGATGGCGCGGGGCAGGGGATCTGGTGTCCAAACTTGGGGGGTACACCAGGGTGGGAGGAGGAGGGGGGGGGGGTGGGGGAGCAGGGGGGGGGGTCAAAACGGGCCAAATGCAGTAATTCCGTACGCCATTGGGGCGGAGGATGGGAAACAGCTACGGGTCCGCTACCGGGGGGAAACCTAGAATCAATGTTGGGAAAGAATAAACCTAAAATCCAGTAAAGAAGGGAGGAAACGGGTAGTCGGTGTGAGTCGGGAAACTATACGTAGGTGGAAGGGACTTATGGGGGAAGGGGGGTAGTGTGGCCGTAAGTGACAAATAAAACTTCGAGAAGAGGAAAAGGGGGGAAAAAAAAGGGAGGATTCTAAAGACGGTCCCCCAAGGCCTGGGGGGAGTGGTGGGTAGGGAAACGAAATAAGAGGACACTCAGTGGTGACGCACGTTCCCTCCAAATATGGTCGCTTCCAAAAACTGTGGCTAGGGAGAGGAGGGGGTGGAATGGGAGGGGTTGTGCGGGAAGATTGCCAAAAAGTCACGCAGGACATAACAAAAAATTTCCTTGATGAATATCCCATCTTCAAAGATCAACAAAAAAAAACAAACAAGGGGGAAGAAAATGAAAGGGATTCTTATCAAGAAGGGGGGGGTGGTCAGGTAGAGGCCGAAGTCAAGAGTACCGCACTCGAGCAGAAACATCGACACGGGGGGGGAAGCAAGCAAGGGGGCCAAAACGAGAAGATTGTCAGGAGCCAAGACAAAAGGCAAAGAGAAAACAGGAAGAGGACGAAAAAAAAAGAAAGTGCCTGTGTGCCGTCTGACGATTACTAAGCGAAAGGAAAGAGAGTTATGCAATCGGGCCAAAGAAAACCAGGGGGGGGGGGGGGGGGGATGAAATAAAGCCGTGGAGAAAATGGGGAAAAAGACGGGGGGAGCAGGGGACCGTGGATACACCACCAACCTACTGCAACCGAGAAGAAGGGGGAGGGTGGTGAGGGGGTAAAAAAACGGGGGCATAAGTGTTCCAAAGTGTAGAGAAAGTGACTGGAAAAGATACGAACATGGCTTCCTTGAAACCAGAATCAGTTGCCCTTTGGTGAAACAGACGCAAAAAAAAAAGCAAAAGGGAAAAAAGGGGGAGGGACATAAGACCTTGGGAAAGAGCCCTCACTTCTCATTCGGAAGACAAGCAGAGGAAGACAAAAAGGAGCAGAAGAACCAAACCGTTGGGGGATTCGTTCAGCGCGAGCCGCACAATTCTCCAAAAGGAAGAGAAGGGGGGGGCGAACCATCGGGACCCAAAAAAAAAAATAGTGAGCAAAAAACAAACAAAAGAAGGATGTTCGGGCAAACGACTCGCGAACCACAGTTGGCCAAGGGTTTAAAAAAATATTCCCAAGGGGTATTGTGAAAACGGGGGGAGAGGAGAGGACCTTGGTGGACTCCTCAGGGTTTTGCAGCCAATTTCTGAGGACATGAAACGGAGGGGGTCGACAGGTCAGGGAAGAAAGAAAAAAAGCAAAAAAGAATAACCATTGTGAACGGCAAAGGGAAATACCAACCCGTGGGTGTGCAGAGAGAGGGGGGGGGGAAAAACAAAAAGGTCAGATTTTTAATCCTCACCTCAAAAGTGAAAAAGGACCGTCTCGAGCAATCTCTTGAAAAAAAAAGAGGTAAATCAGGGAGGAGCCTGGGTTGAGTGGCATAATAGTGCACCGGATCCTTCGTTCCTCACGAAAAAAAAGAAACAAAAAAGGCAGGGACGAGGGGGGGAAAAAAGGGCCAATGGGGGTTTAGGGGCGACCGAATGGGAGTAAGAAAAATGGAAAAAAAAAGAGAGGCCAGGGGACTTTGTCCTCCGTCGAGAACACCAAAAATCAGGGGGGGGGGTACAAGAATGTGAGGACATTGCCGGGATTAAAAATGGAAAACACGGTGAAACAAAAAGGAACGAGCCACTACGGTGGCCCTTGCAAGCAAAACGGGGGGGGTCAAGGGGAAAGGAAAGTTCAATTGGGTCGACAGTGGAAAGGGACGGCAACAAAAAATTAAATAACCGGGACATCTACAAACAAGTCTCTAAACCCCAGACGCGACGAGCGGACGGAAAGGACCAAAATTCTCGTGACTTGAGTGGTTCGTCATCCAGGGAGGGGAGTCGGGGGAAAAGGAAAAGAGGAGCGGTGGGGCAATAGAGAAGATTCTACAAGACCTGATCTACTATGCCGGAACGAAAGGGTGGTGGGGGGAGATAGGGGGTGGGACACTTACTCAAGGACAGAAGAGGAAGGCAGAGAATGAATCTCCTTCGCGCAAACCGGAAAAAAAGGCAGGGGGGGGGTGGGGGAGTCTGGGGTTTCCAAACAACAAGAGAAGGGTTTAAACATCTCATCCGATTCGATTCGCTGTAAAAAGTGAAAAAAAGAAAAATAAAGGGGGCTCAGCAGCTTGACAACGGTGGGTCGCGGGGTAATAGGCTAGGGAGGCAAACAGAAAGGGACTGTCAACGCTGTTGACTAGAAACTGCGAATCATTAAACGGAGGGCGCATGGAGGGGGGGGGAAAAAGGGACCGTGGGAAACTCGGGGTAAAAAAAAAGATATCGGGGGTGACTAAGACAGCGACTTACTAAAAAATGAGTAACCAACTACCATGACCCTTCGCACTATGAGAAAAGGAGAGGTTGAGGAGAGGAAAAATTCAAATTGAAAGCAACACAAAAAACACCTGCGAAGTGGGGGGTTCATTAACTGCTTGATGTCCAAAGGTAAGGGTCTGTCACAAGCAAAAGGGAAAAAGAAAAAGGTTGTTTTTCAAAGAATCCAAGTCCAAAGGGAAAAGGAAACTGGTGGGAGGAAGGGGGGGTTACGGCGGGAAACTCGTCCAGCATAGGGGGCAGAACTAAAAAAAATTGGCCTGGGGGGGGAGAGTACTCATTTGCAGGTGAAAAAAAAAAAAACAAGAAAGGGGAAGGGGGAAGAAAAGTAAGGGATCTTTTAAAGCAAGCGATCAACCGCCAGCCAGTGGTCGGGGACGGGAAAGTGGCGGGGAGGGCCCTAACAGCGAGTTGTCCAATAAGGTCAAAACGGAGACAGGGCAGCAAGAGACCAAGGCACGGATGCGCAACACTGTTGTGTGGCTGGAAGGGAAACACAAGGAGGGAAGGGGGGAAAAAATTCAAACGTCACAAACAAGCTGCCCCGAGCGGGAAAAAGAAAAAAAAACAAAAAGTAAAATGTCGTCCCGTACAAACCACTGAGGGGAAAAAGGGGGCACCAGGGGGGGGGCCGAGGAAAACAAAAAAGTAAATTGGTCTACCTAAAAAGACGCATCGGATAAGCCTCAGAAAAGAGTAAGGGGGGCGGCAAGAAAGAAAGGCTGGGATGAATCTTCCTTAGTCCAGCCGCATGGCACCAACCGAAGTAGGAAAGAACTAAGGGAAAGCAAATGGGGAAAGGGGCCACGGACTGTTCGAAACGGAGGCCAAAAGGGGAAACGCAAAAAAAAAAAAAGGAGGGAAACTGGACCATCGTCCTGCCAAGATGATGGTCCAGAGACCCTTATTGATCAATGGACGTGAGAACAACGGGTAGGGGCAAGGAAGAATAAAGAGAGACTTTTTGTTAAAAACCAAAAGGCCATAAATCAAACTAACAGTGGAGGACACCGAACTGAAACACATAGAGAAGCCGGGCAGTAAAGTGTCAACACAGAAATAGGGGAAAATGGGGAGGGCAAAATCAAAACCGCTCCATGGGGGAGGAAAGAAAGTGGGCCACGTTGAAATCCCTAGGCATTGCGAATGCCCCACCTGCCAGGGACGGGGGACTGGGGGGGTGGCTAAACCGCGTTAACCACGACAAGAAACTAAAAGAATGGGGCAAGGATAAAAAAACTAGGAAAATCTCTGAGTATCGTGAGTACCAGGTATAAATGACTCACAAGGACAAAGGAAGAAAAGGCCTAAAAAAATCCGTCACGAAAAAAAGACTTAAAAACTTCAAGAATAAAAGGTTCGTGGAAGGAAAGTTGGAGAATCCTCCTTTCCCGTTGTGGCCAAGTCAACGTGCTAAGTTCACAAGGCCGGAGGAGGGGGGAGTCGGCACATCTCTAAGTTATAGTCGCCGCGAAAGTCGGGACAAAAGCGGAAAAGGAGGGGAAAATACGGTGAACAAAAAACTCGCTGCAAGTTGTGCGTCCAGAAAGGGAAAGGGGGTGACCGGGGGGGGAATCAGGGGATTACTTTGTGGAAAAAATGA
>Ga0179591_1255769_pt1 | contig 14135 bp, 15 predicted proteins | sample CZOMad2_1_08_16f_FD_182891 | JGI IMG/M metagenome (GOLD analysis project Ga0179591, IMG submission 182891) | Vadose zone soil fungal communities from Angelo Coast Range Reserve, California, USA - CZOMad2_1_08_16fungal (PacBio error correction) | ecosystem: Environmental > Terrestrial > Soil >...
GCCGACGTCAAGAAGAAGGGAAAAGGAGCGCGGGAAACAATTCTTATGAAAAAAGTTAATGTCACCGAAGGTGAAATCATCGGCATGCAAAGAGGGCAGGGAAGAAAGAAGAGAAACATGGAACTAGAAAGGGGCCCAAGAAGGCGGAAGGACTGGTCTCAAGAAAGTTGGTCGGGGGGAAAAACACTTTCCGCAGGGAAAAGCCGCTGTAATAAATGGAAAAAGGCCACAAAAAGAGGGAGCGTCTGGGGGCGAGATCACATAGCGGCCCTCGAAACCATTGGGTGCCCGATCGCGGGACAGGGCGGTAGAATATTTCGGAAGTTTGCATTAGCTGTGGGGGGAAGGGGAGAATTCCAATCGCTGGGACCGAGTAAGTAGGTCAGTGGCGTTAAGACAGATATTGACTGAAAAAGGAGAAAAGACAAGGGCAATATGTCAATAAAAGGACTACTCGAGCGAATCAGGGAAAGGGGAGGGGGAGGCGGTTAGAGCGGTGCGGATCTTTGAGCGGTCGTCTCTGGGGTACCGAAGGTACAGAGTGAGGAAATAACAAATCTAAAAGTCTAGTCATGGGAAGGGAGAACTTCTCAGGAAGGATTACTGGGGGGGCCTAGGGTGAGCCAACTGTTGCTAGTCTGAATAAAGAATGGCAAAATATTGGTGGTTCACCCCGTCGGAATGCGCCTGTTGAAGGGGAAATCAACATCGGGCTGCAGATTCTCTGTCCGATTAGAAAAAAACATCCCAACAAAATCGAGAGGTTGCTAATGGGAAATTGTTCGTTGGTTGGATAGACAAGACGACATATAGGGGGAAACATCCCCTGGATCAGGCATCAGATTTCGGAAAAACGCTGTAGGAACACGATGGAGGCGGGCAAAAGAACGCACGGAACAGACAACGAAAATGCGCGAACTTCTTTCAGCGTCTGTCTGGGTCTCGCAACGAGGGTAAGGGAGAAACTTGCATGGTTTGCTTCGGAGAGGGTAAGGGGGGCAAAGAAACACCCTAGCACCTAGGATCTTACCTTTAATCAACCGGGGTACAGGCGGAGGAAACCACAGGCAAGTGACGATTTATTTGCCCGAGGAAATTCTACCGTCACATGGGGGGCAAAAAGTGGATGAAAACAGGATGAGGGTTCAAAAAGATCTAGTACGGCAGAGGGGGACCAGACTCAGAAGGCATGCAGGGGGCCTGCGTTAAAAGAACAAAAGAGTCCGCCACTGCGTTGACTCTCGCAAGAGAGGAACTCGGGAAAGTCGACTGTCTAAACAAATCAAGGCGCTCTATTTCTCTAAGAGACCTATTAGATTGAGGAGGCATCCTGTATATCTTCATTGGTCGTCAAAAGAGCTCAGTCTAGCGCTCGGTTTCGGCCTTACAACGGGCTTGCAAAATTTCAAGGGAAGGGGGAGACATGAATACGGGAAGGCCCGCTGCGGGAAGAAGTACCGAAAGGGGAAGACTGCCCCTCCAGCCCGTGCGTCCCCTAAAGACCAAATTGCGGTCGATTAGTTTCAGATCGAGGCGAGGATTTGAATAGGGTGCAAGATCGGGGGCGGATTTCTTGGAGTGGATCCACCAGGGGGCAGAATTGGAAAGGAGAGGATATTGTTCAAGTGGCCATGGTTGCATGGGCAGCTAAAGAAGCTCATGACAGTTAAAGAGTCGGTACGGATTCGCGTATTCTGAGGGAAAGGAGGTCAAGCAAACGTAAGGAAAAAATCGTTGGCAAAAGACTATTGTTCCTCGGAATAAAAGTCGCGAGACGCGATAACTACAATTGGAAAAGGGCAGGGGAGGGGTTGAGGACGAGTGTTAGAGAAAGCTATCTCTTGGCGGCTACATAAGGAGTGTCTATAAGCATTACCACAGATAACTATTCAAGAAGACGCTGGGTGCAGTATCTCGGGTGAAGGGGTCAAAAGAACATATAAGGGCTATGAAAGAATGATCATGTTTAAACCGTGGTCCTTGAATAAAACTGTGAAACTGGGCTAGGGTATCTTGCAATTCTGGCACATAGGGGAAAGAAATAAGCATAAGTCTTGAGTACGGTCTTGACGAATGAAAGAAAAAAAGATGCTAAATGAGAAAAACATGGCCCTCGGTAATCTCGCTCAACACACCAACGATGCTATTCCAACCTCTCTTTAGCCAGGCTGTGGGGATTAGGATGTGGGAGGGCAGCTCAAATCTCATAAAAGAGATTCATCCCGGGCATGAAGAGCAATAGTGAATTTCTTTTTACGGAACTAGCAACCCCATGGACACAAGGTTGATGAACAAACAATTGAGGGGGGAAAACGGTCAACAGGGAACGTCGAATAGATTGGTGCGCGGCAAGCATCACCTGCGAGAATTAAAGCGTAGGTGGAGTTTCTTTCAGGATAGTCGACGCGCCGTCCGCAGCAGCTATAGCATGAGAAAGGCAGTGGCTGGGATTATGTCCAGGGGAAAAAGGACTGTCCTGTCGAGAAAAGCGCGCCGTTGATCGCGGACCAATCCATCGTTTGGAAAAAAGGCCTGAGAAGGGGTTAGGGGGCAAATCGGGCAAATCTAGAGAGGATTCACTTGTACGCTTCCCGTCATCTGTAAAACCAGGAAAACGCCTAGGTAAAGGGGGGGATACAGATTTATCCTTAAGAGCTGAAGGAGGGTGTCTTTTTTCTTGTGCAAATGACAAAAGCGCGAGTCAACAAGGGAAACAGCTTGGGAAGTCACCTCGGAAGAGTTTATGAGACAGAGAGGACAGCGACGGTACTCAAGGGAGGCTAGGAGGAAAAGGAACTGCCGGGTGATCGTGGGGAAGCACCGCAAATATCTTAGAAAAAGGCATAAACTGGGAAGAACTTCTTGAGTCAAGAAAGGTGGATGGAAAAAAAAGGGAGGCGATGTACCCTTGGGAAGGAGAAATGTAGGGAGACGTCCGCTCGAAAATTGAAAGTTACGGGTAAATGGTTAAGTTCATGCACAATGGATTTGGTGAAGCGTCAGAACCGTTTTGTTGAGTGACGATTGTCGGACGAAATACGCACGGAGTTGAGGACGATTGCCATGAAAACGATCAAGAATGCAATTATGCCCATGAAGACGAAGTTCCTCCTCCATGAGTGAAACTGGATGGTGGGCCTGAGGAAGCCATCACGAAAGACCAGTGTGGAGGGATAATATCGCATTCAAGGAGAAAAGTGGTCTATAAGAGGGGGGATCACTGGGGAGATCTTGGGGGGGACAAGCGCCAAGAGATCATGCGGAGTCCAGAGTGAATCATAAAAAGTATTAGTGGGGAAATAAGTCAGAACTGTGGGGGAAAGTTGGGAGCTATAGTGTGGTGTGCACGCTCAATCATCCAACGTAGAAAAGGGCTTAAGTCAAAGAATATCAAAGGAGGAAAGGGGGAAAGGATCGTACTGGGCGTCAAACGATCCTAACTGGAAAATAAGATCCTCTTTGGAGAGCGGTATGACTTAAAACATACGTCTACCGAGAGAACCTAGGCGGTCCTACACCGTGGGGACTTCACTGCCTGTTGGGTTCAACTCGTCTACAAAACTCTTTGTGGGCCAGGTCTTGGAAGACTAACGCACCTGTGGGAACCGCTCCGGCAGAAGACCAGAGAGAGGCCTGGGTTCATTTGACATAAGCTAGGAAGGGGAGGGGGGTTGGGGAAGGCCTCTATTGGTGCTTCATTGGCGGACACGCATGATCCAGGAGGTCAATCTGTCAAGAACGTCTAGCTACTGAAAAATAGAAAGTACTGGAAGAAGAAGGAGAGCTAGTAGCGGGGGGAAGGAATATTTTCAGCTGCGAGCTATACTGAAGCGGAGAATTCGCGATAGATGGAAGATTCAACAGCTTACTAAAGTCGTGCCAGCCAGGGAGCCAATGACAGCCTCAAAGAGAGCGGACAACCTGATCACCTATTAGCCTTCCGACAATTATCCTGTGAGGTAACTTGGGCGCGGCAAGATCTAGAAGAAAGAGAGAAACCAACTCGCAAGGAGGGGGGGGGGACTTGGAATTATTGTATGAACAAGCGGCGATTTCCCAGGTCTAAAAAGGGGGAGGGGTGTTCCCGAAACAAGGGGGGAGAGTTGGCCGGCAGCACTTGAAAAAAGGGGGCCAGAAGGAGAGAAAGGTGATTTGGAAAAAACGGGAGAAACTTTGAAAACTCGAAGAAAAAATTGGGCAGGCCGTGCATGTTCAAAAGGAAGGGGTGAGAGTTTCATCCCCTTAAGAGAAGGGGTATCGCGGAATAACATACGGTTCGTCAGCAGTTGGGGGGAAAGTATTCAGGGAAGAAGATCTAGTGATAGGACCAAGTGCCCTATTCAAGATGAAAAACCGTCCCAAAATTGAGGGAGGGACCTCTTGTATTTTCTTGTAACGGGCGGTCAATAGAGCTGTGAAGTACAATGGAAAGGCAGGACCCACGGCGAAGAATGCACTTTACTTTCCATCCAGGAAGTATGGGTAGGAGGAGGGAGAAAGTGTCTCATAAGAGGAAGGGCTCGCAAACTTGGCACCCAAATCAGAAGGGCGAACAAACCCTATCTCCAGATATTGGGTATGGAGGGGGGAGAAAAGAGGCCAGGGCACAACCATGAACACATATGTCAGCTTTGAGAGGAAGAAGTTCCTCTCTTCTTTTTCAAAAGTTCAACATAATGAGAGGGGGAGGGGGAGTGATCCGTAAGTGGGTAAGCTGCCGTCAGTGGAGGAGCACTTCGAGGACGTTACTGGGGGGGCTGGGTATGGGATGGAAGGTCATGGCAGGAAACAGTTCGCTGCCCTACGTCATAGGGGGATTCTGGTAATAATGAGGGAGAGCCAGTGCCTTTTCCTAAAGAAATCAAGACAAAGTCTGGTAAGATAAGATGAAAAGCGGGGGTGTTGGGTAATAACAAGATGCCTTTTTTTAGGGGATAGTTATCGTCAAGGGAAGGGTGGAAAGGACTAGGACTTCGAAGACACTTATGAAAAGACAGGCGGAGTTCCGACATAAGGGACTTTCCTTCTATTTCTGATTGACAAAACTCAGCTTTCAGTAAAGGGGAGAAAAAAGTGGCGAGAAGTCCATGATTCTGGAGGGGGATGAAGAGGATTCCAAAACTTATTAGAAAGAGAGCGATAATCCAATCGGACCGAAAGAAGAAAGTCTTCTCCAATTTTTCGAAAAGACGAAGTTTGGGGGGAAAGAAAGAAAGAGAAGGATTCGTGGAACGAAATTTCTGTGGCCAGTACGAGGGGGGGGTATTCTAAGGCAAGAGAGTAAGTTAGAGGCATGTCAACTCATCCCTGAAAACAGGGCAAGCTTGGCTAGGTGGGAACAGAATTTGGGAAAGAAGGGGACGTGTCTAACATACATAATATCATTGGCGGTGGTAGGTAGGAAAAAAACTGGCCAGGGAGCATGGTGATGAAACTCGATGAAAAGCGCCTGGGGGGGCGCCTTTTGAAATAACGAAATGAACCAATTTATACTGAGTACTGTCAAGGAGTAAGGAGAAGAATGAATTCATTGAAAAAAAGGACTATACACTAAAAAAAAAGTAAGTGAGTGCTTGACCGGTTGGAAGACAGAAGGGAGGGGAGGGATCCATTGAATTGAATTTCGGGACAAGATCTTGGTGGAGGCGGGGACAAGGAGAAAGAAGAAGAATTACTCGGTGAACTAAAAATACGGGGGTGGGTGGGAGGGGATCCAGACTTGACTTAGATGGTTAAAGCCTGCTAAGATGAATATGAAGAGGGTGTAGGACCCGAAGACAAACAACATTCACTGGCAAGGCGCTGGTTCGGTCAAGGGAGGGGAGCGAGCAACGGGGAATGGTTGGTAGATGGATGAGAAAGACAACGTACGAAGGAAAGGGGGGTCCTCAAAATCAAAGCGGGTAAAGAAACCGCATGGTATTTCTGAAAGGGGAATTTTCATAGAAAGGGCCCAAATAAGATTCAGAGCCGACTTCAAAAAGGCGGGGAAGAAAAAAGGCTATTAATAGAGAAAAAGTAGACGGGTATTTAAGGCTGAAGGAGGGGGTTAAAAAAGGGAATTCGGGGGGGTGCAAGACAAAAAAAAGACCGAGCGAAGAAGGATTACAAATCAATAATGAGTGACGGTACTTGGGAACTAAGGTGGTCTTGGGGGGAACGGAAAGAACGAACACTTGTCAGACAATCACCGCGGGTAAAGCAAAAAAGAGGACTTAAACAAAAGAATGGGTGTTGGGAAGAAAAAAGACTCAGAGAGAAGATTGAAGCTACCCAAATGGGGGGGCATAAAAGGATCCGGCTGCAAGGTGTCAGAAGTAGGCGGGGGGGAAAGTGTTCAGCTCTCTGTTATGATGTTCCGGGGCAAGCGGCTGACATGTACGAAGGGGAGGGTCTGGGTTAAGTAAGCCTTGAATTCAAACATAGGCTTGCGAGGGTCTACTAGATCTTATCTCCGAAGAGTACGATTCATTAAAACTCGCTACCAGGAGATCCGCGGAGGGTACTTTTCGAGCAAGGAGAGGAGAGGAGGGCGTAGGGAGATTACACCGAATGGAGCATGGAGTAACGAAATGAATAAAAAAAGTTTCCCAAAAGGAGGAAAGTACACTACTTAATTAACGAGGACCCTTAGTGAGTGGGGGGACCGTATTTTGCCAACATGGGGATGCTGGAATAAAGGTCAACAACCGTTGTGTGTTCGCCAGAAGCAAAAGGCAGTGACCGGCCAGGGTGAATGAACCACGCATCGGAGCGATCCTTTTCGAGGATTGGGAGAAACCTGGAAAAAACTCCGCGCCCGGTGATATTGTAACCCAGGAGGTATTTTTTATAAATCATCGAAAGGACTGGGGGGCCTGGCACCTTGAAGAAAACGTAGCCCAATCGCCTGAGGGAAAAAGTGGACGTATGACATTTAGCAGGGCCAACACGTAAAAATTACACGAAGGCAAGAAAAGTCTAAGGGAGGGGAAAAAAGCGTCGCGTCTGTTGTCCGCGAAAATGCTAATGAGGAATTGGAGGCGACAAAGGGGAAATAACGACACAAAGTCTCTAGGAAGGAAAAACAAAGTGACAACAGGCAATTCACAGAAACCTGGAAGCAGGTGGCAGCGGAACATTACCTCACACATGGGGCAAAATAATTGCGACCCTTCGTCAAAAGTTGGAGAACGGATCTTACGCTCTCATTCAGAACGACACCTTCAGGGGCTGTGAAGCAGGACGAATCGCAATAACCGCAAGGCGTTAGGAAAGGAAAAAAGAGATTTTCCGTGAGGGGAACCGAACATTAATCTAAAGGAAGCGCGACGGGATGGAATACTAATTACTTGGGGGAAACCTGCTTCAGGGGAGAATCTCCTTTTGATTTATTACCAGGAAATCGGTTACTAAAGCGAACCCGGCTTTAACAAGGGGGGGGGGGGATCCGGTTTTCCCTGGCTAAGAGACATACTTCAGGAGTCCAAACGGGGGAATCCGTGACAACGAAAGGGCTTAAAGAGGAGACTTCTCTAGGAGTTTAGCCACTGGGGAGGCAAGCTTACTATGCTGAAAAACGTGTCCGCAGTCATCAGGCTAGTTAGTGGGAGTCAAAAGAAAAAAAACAGGGGGCAAAGCGTTAAGGATATAAACTCGAAACAACCGGCGGTGACAATGGTTTCTGGGAGCTACCGGAGAGGAGCCGACGAATATATAGGGGGTCAGCTTCTCGGGTGGAAAAACAGAGGGGGGAAAAGAGGTGGGGATCAAAGTCACGTGAGCTGGGACCAAAGTGAGTGGAATGAGATCGAAACCTTCCTATAGAAGGGAGTACATCTTTTAGAAACAGGGTCTTGAGAAAGGGCGTGAGGGGAAGAAACTATCGGAGTGATGCGCCTTCGGAAGGCGGCGAAAGAGAAAAAGCTAAAAAAAAGAGATTTAGAAAAGGTAGTAGAGAAGCCTGAAAGTCACTATCTTGCTTCCTTCCACCTTCTCACTTTTACAATTGGTCAAGTGGCTGAATTCCCGAGGTTTGGGGGGAAAGGGCTGATGGGGGGAAGGAGGGTGGGACATCAAGTCGATAGTGCATGTCGCAGGAGCGGAAGACTTAGTGCGAGCCGCTTATGGTGGAAGGACTGTCTTAACTCATCGGGGGGGGACATGCCCAAGGGGCGGAAATTCTCAGACAAACGAGGAATGGTGATTAAAAGAGAATTTCAGAGGAATTTAGATGCAGGAAGAAAGGTATTCGGCCATCGAAAATCCGACAATAAATATTCATCGACAGGGGACGTGGTGCAGAGTGGCCCAGTTATGGGAGAAGTGAAAACGAAATGCAAACAAAGGGTGGGGGATTATGACAGGTTTCTTGAAATTTCAAACGCCGGCGGAATCGGAAAGTGGTACCGGAGATGAATGAAGTAAGAGCTTCGAAGCGAGTATTTTGGCGGGGTCCTAGTGACAGAAATAAAAGGGCGCAGCAAGAACGTCCATCTTCGAGACAGCAAGGAAAAAAACAAGTGTTTCATCCAAGAGGTTAAGGAGAGAGATCGTCTAGTGGATCGAGGACAACAGATTGGGCAACGCAGTAGTTTAAGGGGGAGGGCCCCCTCGGAAGAGTCCTTGGGCTAGAGGAAAGATCGTATGTTTACCGAGGGGGAACGTTCTCGCAAAAGACTGAAGGGACAAAGACATGAAGGGTAGGTGTCAAAAATTCAAAGCCTCAGGTTTGGATTGTGTCCAAAAAATACCAACTCACTGAAAGGTGTCCGGGTAGGACAAAATCTTGTCAGCTGGGACATCCTCTCCTCTGTGGGGGACTGGCTCTTACAGGGCAGGGAGGCGGGCAATGGACCGTGTGAAGAGGACTGGAACTAGTGAGGACTGTTTCAAGATGCCCGCGGGGGGAAGGTAGACCCTTCGAAAGAAGCCCTTGGGCTTGAGAACTAAGTACGAGGTAGGTCAGGAATCGCGAAATGGACACTTAGCGGCGCCATAACTGTCTATCGTCTCGGGGCAATTGGGGATGAAAAAGGTACTGATAATTTTGAGGGTCAAAGTACACGAGTGGTTTCCGCGAAAGCCGTGCGGTTTCATTGGGGGTCAAAGAGTGGGGGGGCGGACGGGGAAAAAAAAGAAAAGTCTGCTGAAGGCATTAAACATGATGACGGGATCTTGCCGGATGCACCAACCCGAAGGGCCACAGATCTGTCCACAAATGGAGGGGAATACCGAGTGACCTGAGAAGAAACGGAAAAATGTTTAAGAGGATCGCAGCAAAACAATTAGCGGGGGGGTCAAGAAGGGGGATCGACTCCCTCTTTTGGAGACCAAAAATCAAAAGGCAGTAGCAAAGTCTAGACCCCACCGGAAACTACTGGGACCCTAATGAGAGTGGGAAGACCGTTGTGCCGGAGAGAGTGTTTTCAGAGCTAAGTTTTCGCACTGGAAGTAAGATTTAACCGGGCCTTCCGATGAAACTGCTTCAGTGTCGGTAACAAAGCTGTGCATCAAAACAAGGAAGAAGGGAAATTAGAACAAAGAGGAGAGAGGGAAAAAAAGGGGTCGTTTCTTCACACAAGAATCGGAAGAGCTTCTCCGGGAGGTTGTCGTGGTACAAAGGGAAGAATGGCAGGTAGAAGTTTCCGAAAAAACAGGAAAGGGTTTTATGGCTGTATCAGCCGACGCAACATTGGGCCAAAATCCGTCCCAGACGTCATGGGGATCAGTGAAAGGCCTGACTAGGAATTGGACCGAGAGTGGGGAGTCATTTGGAGGAAAGGCTCAAGAGGGTCAGCGAAAGGACGCGAACGCTTCGAGACTTGCTCGAACCACAAAAGATCAGTTCAAAAGCGAAGGGAAGAGTTAAGGGACATGGTTTGGGAAAAGTCATCTCACGGGGTGCGGACACAATTCTGGGGGAAGACTAAACACTCTGTAAGGATAAAGGTAACATACAGCTTGGACACGGAGATTAACACTCAGAGCAGGACAACCGATTCAAAAGAACGAAAAACGTCCAGGATCCGGTGGGCAGACGGATGGGGGGATCGGCAAAAAAAAATTGACTGAGGAGAAAACACGACGGAGCTTCTTTTTGTTATACTGATGGGGATGAAGAGGAGATGGACCGTCAAGTTGGGGACGGGTTCTTCCAAGGACCCCCAAAATGAAAGGTAGCCTCCTTCTTGAGGGGGGGACATTCTAAGGTCGGTGTGAGTTTACCTTGACCATTACGATTCAATTCAGGGCAGTTGTTAAACTGCCGGGGCAAGTCAGCAAGTTCCCGTCGGAAAAATTCAGAGGATCGTCAAGTTTGACGTCGCCTGAAAGAGGTAGTTTATTTAGGAAAATGGGAAGAGGTGATTTACCTACCCCAGTACAAGAGATTGACAGATTTTATGGGCTTGGATTTTCCAGTGGGGGCAGAACTTCGGTCCGAATGCAATGCGGGAAAAAAATTATCAACAGGCGTCGATCCTGAACGGTCCGCCGACAGAATCAGGGAGAAAACCGGGAATTGTAGGGGCTTCAGTTGAAGATCCGATGTTATGGATTCAAAAAAAGAGAGCAGAGGCGGGGGCGAAACGAAAAAAATCTTGAGACTTCAGGCGCCAAATTACTGGAGTTTGGGGGGTCGGCAGATTCGAACACAGCAACAAAACAGAGCTGGGGGGGGGTCCAAAAGGTCCAGAGGGACGAGAAGGAGGGTGCGAAAAAAAAAACGGTCAGAAAATCAGCGTTTTAGTGCTCTAGAAAGAATTGGGTGCAACTGCAAAGGGCAGGAAGTCTCAAGAGAAGGGACTTGAGGGGACGGACCGGAAGTCAGGGGTGGACGCTAGTAAGCAAGTCGGGGGGGGGAGGCACGATAAGGGAAAGGGGTCGCTGCGCCATACTTGGGTACAAATCCACTAACCAACTCTCGAATACTAGAGGGCCAAGGACGCCGGGAGGAACGAGTGGTCGTACTGTTAAAGCCGACAATTTAAGTTTAGGCTGAGGGTAGAAGGAGAACAACGTATTTTGAGGATTTAATGAAGACCAGAGCGGAAAAGCCAGGGGAACCTCGATCATTTAAATGAGCTCGTCTTGACCAAAGCAAGGCTGACGCGAACATTTGAGAAACATTCATGTAAGCCGAGGCTCTCTCAACAAACGGAGGATGAAAGAGAGACAACTCGTAAGGATCATGAATGAAAAAGACTAGCATGTTGTCCGAAAACTGAAGCCTGGAGTTTGGGTTACCATATCAGGGTAAACGAATCAGAAGAAGATTGTTCAAGCAAAACAATCTTTAGACGAAAAGAGACCGGCAAAGCGGGACTCTATGAAGACAAAAGACAGACCAAAACACCAAAAGGGTCGGATTTACGACACGGTTTTCAAACGAGCAGAAGGATAACATCAAGAGTTCAGTGATATCATTTTTGACTGGTATATTGAAAAGGAACCTGGGGCGCAGGGTTCGGAAATCTGAGTAAACCTGTCAAGGTCAGGAGAAAGGAACCGTGACGAAAAGGACACTTCGCCTTTAGGGGAAACATTCAATATTACGGACAATTAGAAAATTGAAAAACATGAATGATACGACACGGAATCAGAAGGGGGTAGGGTCTTGCTTTGGAAATAAGGAGAGGCATCAGGGAGTTCAAAGGGTAAAAACAAGAAAAAGATTTGAAAAGGAGGTTGTCGCAAGCACTGGAAGAGACAAAATCCCAGGTACTTCGTGGCGCCAAGAGAAAGGGAATTGTTGGCGGGATAAAGATGGATGGGGCTGTTGAAAAAGCAATGCAACGGAATGGCGGGAAAAAACGTTTTCTCAATGGGAGGAAATTCATTCCAGGCACGAGATGGAGGGGGTGAATGATGAAAGCAAGTGGGGTAAGAAACGGGGCACGGGGGGGAAAAAGTCGCTTACGAAGAACGGGTCAACAACAGTTCAGAAGAAGGAGGTCAGGAAGTTAAAGTGGGGAAAAACATATAACTGGTAAGAAAATAAAAGAAAAGATTCATTGCCAGAATTAGATAAAGAGCCTTCGGAACTCGACAAGGAGTGGCTATGTAAACAGGTTATTCTCCACCGTCCATGGAAATCAAGTCAAGCTAAATAAGTATGGGTGTGAAACGAAAACGAAGTTATAAAAGGAAAGGCCAACAAAATCAAAAAAACATCCGTCTTAAAGTATTTTCGCAGCGAAGCTTGTCACTCCAAACACATTTCGCAGGCAGCTTTGCGGAAAATCACAGATTAACGGGAAAAACCGATTGTCCTCGTGGTCGCAAAAATCACTAAAAACTGTTCCCACCAAAAAGAGGAAACCATACATTGTCCTGAGTGAGGGCGGGGGTGGGGAAGGGGGAGATAGCTTTGAGGATGTTCTACGGGGTGTCCGCGGAGGGGGGGGGGGGGGGCAAGAAAACCTGAAAAGAGAAAGTGTGCGTAAGAGTAGGCCAAGGCTGAAGAGAAGAGAAGAGAGAGGTCTCAGAAGATTCTAAACAGATGGGTTCATTAACAATCAAACAGCGAGAATTTGCAGCGATTGGAGCTAAGAAAGGCGAAGCGGAGCGTGGAGGTGGCGCTGACCGGGGGAAACAAGGCCAGTACGAATTCATGAAAGTAGCGGAGTACATTAGGAGTATCCCGGTTCAAAGAGACTTATAGGAGTGAAGGATGGGGAAAAAACTTGAGGCTTATGAGAACCTGAGTTGTGTGATAGCGCAACATTCATCTTCCCCTTGGAGGAAAATGGCCGAGGCTTCAGGATGGGAGGGAGGTTTGAAAGAAAGGAAAAAGACGAGGATCATGGTCATGGGTCCCTTGGGGGCCTTGGGGGTTGGGATAAGATCATCGTTTGGAACCGAGGGCGATATCCGTAACTAAGCGGAAAATTATTACTTTTGATAAATTGACTGGACAAAAAGGCTCTCAGAAAGAAGTAGGATGAAAAAAGAGGAGGACGTCGGGGGGAGAGAACAGTCATAACGACCAATGATGATTTTAGTAGAAAAAGAGGTCACCTCTATCAAGACTTCTCTAAAAGGAAAAGAACAGAGGTTATCACTCACAATGGACTGGGAAGGAGGGGAATCAAAGCGGAGGCGAGGGATCCCTAACCAGTTTTCCGAAAAATGTCTTAGGCCACTATGTGAAGGGGCAATATTGTGTATAAATACTCGAGTACTTCACGCAGATTTCATCATACAAGTGAACTTCTCTTAACTGAAAGCAAGAATTCAGTACAACAGCACGTAGTATTACTCGTACAAACTCAGCTGCGCCAACAAAACATTATCAGTAACGCGGAGTTGACGAGAGGCATCAGAGGGCGCCGCGTCAGTTTCAAAATAGGTCAGTGGGTATTTACAGGCGAAGACTTGCTTTTATCAGACCACGACGCCGTGATTTCGAGTTTGTGAGGAAGGTGCTCAGACTCGGCTCTCTTCTAAAATGACCAGAATCGCTAAACTTTTCCCACGGCAAAGTGAGGAACACATCTTCTTAACTATCGTTGAAAGGAGTCACCAGAAGGACGATAATGAAAAGCTGTTGGTAAAGCAAAATGCGTTAGAGTTCGGGGGGGGGAGTTGGCAAATCCAAAAAAACCCTGAGGCACGAGTGAAAGGATTTCATTAATCAATGTTCCTGGGATACCCGGGTGTTACTTGGGGAGGCTCTAATCTAATGGGCAAGATATATGAAAAAAAGAAGATCGGTTCCTTCGGCTGCTCAGGGAACGGAACAAGCGGGTGAAAGCAAGGTAGACCGGGAGGCAGGTTCGTTGGCCCAAACTTTATGGGGAAAGATATCACCTTGGGAGCAAGGAAAGACAGCTTTTAGAAAAAATTCGTTAAGAAGTTCACTTGCAGGTTACGGGATGAAGATCTTGCAGGCAGTAACGCGGCTACTATAGACAACGCACAATGAAACTATCTGAAAAAAAGCGTAGCTGTTAGTCGAAGACAGGGACCGGAAAACTAAAGAGAGTCTAAGGAACTGGTTTGGTTTGGACAGGGCTTAAAAGAAAAGGGGGGCGTCGAATTGTAAATAGTCACTGAAAGGAAAGTCGTCAAGATACGGGGGGGGGCATGATCGGAATATTGGGGGAAGGCAGCTTGTAGATTAAGACGACATTCCGCGTCTCCGGAATCTAAAG
>Ga0179591_1373890_pt1 | contig 14134 bp, 16 predicted proteins | sample CZOMad2_1_08_16f_FD_182891 | JGI IMG/M metagenome (GOLD analysis project Ga0179591, IMG submission 182891) | Vadose zone soil fungal communities from Angelo Coast Range Reserve, California, USA - CZOMad2_1_08_16fungal (PacBio error correction) | ecosystem: Environmental > Terrestrial > Soil >...
GGACAGGAGGGATAGCCGGGAAAACCGCCAGCATAGAGCAGTGCGAGTAACCGGGGGGTACAAAATGACCATCTGTCATCCATCGGAGGAGAAGGGGCCAGTGGAAAATCCAAAAGTCAAGAAAGAAAAGGGGGTTTACATTGAAGGAAAGACCAAGAGCGAGCGGGGGTCACGCGCTCAGGGCCACTCGCTCCGTTGGGGGAAGGGAAATTCACAAATAAAACTCGAAGGACAAGGCCATTGCGAGACTTACGCTCTCTCGAAAAACCTGCGAGGGGGGCCAAGAGAACATTCTATAACCAACTTCCTCTAGCATCATACTGCTAAGACAGAAATTAAAAGATCGCAAGCAATCAGGTCCTTCAAACGAAGCACCCTCTCATGGGCTGGGACAGGAACCTCAACTTCTATGAAAAAAAAGCTGGAACGAAAAGGACATTCCGACAAATTCACTAAAAAAGGCCTAAGAATTAAAAAAAAAAGGGACAACGTCCAGGAGAAACGAAGAAATACATAGACTTCCGTCAATGACTCTTACAAGGGAACAAGAGTCAAACTAATGATGTCTGTCGGCAAGAGAAAGGTCAGTGAGCAAAGGCGCAGGGGTACATTTCGAATGGCGGAAAAAAAGAGGGGGAAGGGTGGAAAGTCGGATTCTAACTTGAAAACCAGGGCGGTATGGGTCTTATTCGAGGGGAGAGAGACGAACGAAGAGACACCATGAACTTCCGACAATTACTCAAATGGAAATTAAAAGGGAGTAACTGCTCGGTCCTGAAAAAAAAACCGGTTTTTTGTAACTTTGGGTTGTGGTTGGGTTTGACGTTGCTAAGCTGAGAGATGCAAGACCCTGGAAGCAGTGATCTTTATCAAAAACCGTCGAAAGAAGTCGAAGGAGCAAAGGGCTGGACGAGGGCACAGTCGACAAGCCGAGGGTCGGCAACTTTTCCATGATTTGCGCGGAAAAGCAGGGATGCCAACAAGGAAGCGAACATAAAGTACCTAAACACACGGGAAAATGAAAAGACAGGGGGAAGCAGATGTACAAGAATGGTGCTCTTAAAGTGCTAAATGGAAGGGGAGAAGGATGAAAGTTCGGGACGCCTGGGGGGGGGGGTTTGGACAAGCACAGAAGAGAATAAAAAAAAGAAGGGATGCGCCAACTGCGGGCGCGCCTTCTTTCACTGTCCTGGTCAATTTCGCACAGAGAAAAGCGAGGGTGCCTTACTGTAACGCGGCTACGAAGGGGGTCAGTCCTCTGAAATCTATGTCGGGGGTGAGTTCATCAGTCATCCGAATAGGTGCGGCTCGAAGAGGGGAGGAGGAGGGGAGCTGCACGGGTTTACATCGGGAAACACAAGGCGATAAAGCCAGCGAGAAAACGGGGGGGCGAAGCAGAAAGCCATTGTCCTTACTCATGAAGAGGGGGCTCGTACAAGATTCGAAGTGAACGAAAGGGTGGGCCGCCTTTCAGGGATCCCAACATAAGTCAAAGCTCACTGAGAAAAACTAGGGAAGCCTTGCGGATAATACCGAGATGGGAAGAGCTTCTGGAAGGAGGAGAGTAACGGAATGCAAGAAGACTGCTCACGCATACGCCAGGAAGAATCGATTCAGAAATGTTTCAGAGAGAAATGGAGCCGTCTCATCCCGCTTCACCTCTATAGACAAGGAAAGGGAGAAGGGGCGTCCTAACTTCGGGAAAAGGCGGCTGGAGATTGAAAAAAAAAGGGGGTCTGACCGTTCACGATGGGGTTGTCCAGCCGTGCCGGGGGAGAAACGAATTAAGAAAAAGTCAACCAAACTTTAGAAGGCAGGGTCGACGAGTGCATCTACTGACAGGTCCTCTGGGCGCAACTGAGGAAGTACCGGGAACTTGGGCTCGACACAAGGGGGGGAAAGGCCCGTTGCTTTCAGAGAACCTTTAGGAACACACCGTCGAATGCTTACTGCTCGTTCTTAAACTAGGGCAGAAGAGCCAACTTGGGGCGAAAACACATAGTTGGAGGCAGGCAACGGAAGCAGCCATATTCTCCAAAAGGTCGAAGGATTCTTTATCGAAAAAGACTCAGGAACGACGTCCAAACAGCGAGAGGCAGTCATAAAACCCCTCCAGCTAAGCTGAGCTAACATACGCGTCAAAGGGGTCAAAGGGCCGTGTGCGGCGGAGGGTCGGGAATTCAGGTAAGAGATTTTGTCACTCCGGAGTCATAACGAGATGATGGAGTCTCATGTATGACCTAACGCAAAGCAAGAAGAGCCAGGTTAAGGGGAGAGTAGGAAAAGTCAAGGAACCGCTTCCTTATGAAGGAGCAGGAATCATTGCAGACCGGAAGAGGAAAAATGTGCCAGCAATAAAGAGGCAGAGAAACCTTTGAAACACAAGCTACAAACTGAGCGACAGAGATAGAGAACAACAGAATCCTCGGAGGGTGGACTAGAGGAAAGGGGAAGAAATGGCCACTTTTCCGGCTTACAGAAAACCAACAGTATGACTAGGTCGAAGGTATAGCAGACCACGGCTCTGTTCACGCGGGGAGCTCAGGTAAATATACAAAAAACATAGAGAGGGGGAAGGATCTTCTACGGAAACTCTTCATGATAAGTTCCGCCGCCATAGGGGGAAAGGTCTGAAGACAGGTCCACTTTCACCATGGTGCGACGAGAGAGAAAAAAAAAATTACCGGGAAGGAAAGGTAAAGTCAATGGTTAAAATCATGGCACTGGCGGAAAAGGGATTCTAGAAAAAGGGGAGAGTTCACCAAATTGAGATAGGAAGTCTATGAAAGTGGGGAGCCTGCACAGGCCTAGGAGATGTTCCGAGAAGTACGATGCAAACTGTATCTTCAGGTGTTCATTCTCTGGGACCCCATGAAAAAAAGAATCTCGGGGGAAAAAGCATTTGGGGAGACGAAAATACTACCGAAGGCAGAAAGACGTAATCGGTGCTACTTAAATGTCGCAGGCTGGGTAGGAGACATCCGGGCTAGGGAGAGGGGTGTCCGACTAGGGACGGATTTCGCGGAAAGGGCAAGTCAGAGGGGTCAGATGGGGGGAAATGGGGGAACGCAGGTGAAACTCATTTGTTTCGGGTGTAAATTTAGTTAAAGAGATCTCATGGGAAGAAAGAGAACGAGGGGGGAGCTGCGGAAGGGGGGTCGCAAGAGAGAGGGAGCAGCGAATGCGGGGGGATTTCACCTGTTTACCGGAGGGGGACAGGTCGATGTACTAGGAAAGTAAAGAGTCTATCGTCACGACGGGCTCAAAGGGACTTGGTTGAGTGGCTCGTGTGTTCTTGGTAGGACATTAGAGGGGCTCTTCTTCGCGGGGCAAACCTAAGGAAGGGACTTGAGAAAAATGAGCTAAGAGCGCCGACGTTGACAGAAAATGCAAGGCTGGAAAAAAAACTAAAGGGAATCGTTGCGGGAAAGCCTAAGGGCGAATGAGAGGCCATTCCCTCCGAACAAATCTGGGTTCGATTCGATCTTCTGGAGGAGTTTTCTTCGGACACGTATTCAGGGGGAATGCCAGGTCTATAGACCTGAAGGAAATATTTCGGCAAAAGGCAGGGTTAAAGTCAGCAAAATTAGGAGAGGTCTAATAGACTCATCTCTCATTCTGGGTTCGATCAACTATATCCCAAAGGAGGGGAAAGTCTCTGAGGGGGTGGGGACGTAAGTGGAGCTCATATTCATGCAGGGGGGAGGATTCTTGAGAAAGGGGTTCGCTTTCAGAGGGCTAAGGAGGGTCAGTGGAACGATGTTCAGAGGAGGGGGAACCAACTGAAAATCTTTCGGGTTAAACCATGATTCCGGATGCAGCAAAAGAAGTCGGAGAAAAAATGATTCTTCACAAAGTCTGTTAGGGGAGATAAAGGAAAATGAAAGAAGGGAGGGTTTGCTTCCGGTGCCGAAGTATAGTAAAGAGCAAGCAAAGTGTCTACGGAAGACTCTCCCGTCAGAACTCGCGGCGCTGTTCGGGAAACCAAAACGGCGCTTCCTAGTCAGCGGCGGAAAGTAATGGAGTGCCAGATCACCCAGTGGGGAAGGTGGGGGCTCTGAATGTCTCTCTTTCCCTTGAAAGGGTCAGAAGTCGTTCGGGACTCTGGCAGGTTCGTCTAAGCGGTGACGCCGGCGGGAAAAAAGTCGAAAAAGCAACCCTATTTCAAAGTGGATCTACCACAAGGGAGGGAACTGGAGGGGGAAGGGAATACGGGAAGATAAGGCAGGCTGGGTAAAACCTGCCAAAAAATCACGATTAAGAAATGCATGGGGGAGGGTCATAAAAAGTCTAACAGAGGGGTCTTACATTACTCAGACGGCAGTACTCCGGGTCTATTTAAAAGAGGATTTAGGGAGTGGCCGGAATTGAGGTTCTCCAGGTCAGGACGAGATCAATTAAGACCAATCCGTGCGGTTGAGGAACCGTCCGAAAGTCGCTATTCCCAAATTAAAAAGCCACCACGCTGAAAATGCAGAGGGGAAAAAAAATGGGACGCCGGGCTGCCTCTTAGACGTTGGTCGAGAGGGGAGATCTTGCACCGGGTCGCGATGATGGCGCGGCCACTGTGGCGGGGAAAAGTGGGGCGTCCGTGGAAGTGAAAACAATCTTTGGTAAAGAAGGGGTATTTGGGGTCATTTCTTTGGAAAGCAGGGGTTTCCTATTTGTCTCATCTAGTGGGGAGGGGGCATTCTGAAAGAACTGCAGGGGGGCTTACTCTTAGCTGTCGGTCTAAAAATTCTGTCCTTTGACCTTCGAAGATGGGGATGGAGGAAGCGTAAGGGCCGGGGGATCAATGATGGAAGACTTGTACGGGGAAATTTTTTTCGCAGAGCGTATCTTCAGGAAGGGGACATGGGGGAATCTCCGTAAGCTTTTCTTTTAATGATGCCGGAGCAAATACAAAAGGCGAATAAGGGACCAAGATTAAGATAGCCTCTCTTCGAGGGTGTGAATGAAGGGGAATTCGGTTGAGCAGGGGGGGATTGATGTTCGGACTGAAAATAATCTTTGGATGGGGCCAGAGGGGGGGCTTCGAGGGGAAAAAGGTGTATCGGGCTAGGAGCTATTGCTTTTTTGGAAAAAATCGAGGCTATTGAAGAAATCGGTACCCATCGAATCCAACAACAAAGAAGAAAAAAAAAATATAATATTACTAGACAGTCGCTAGGAAATCCAGAAACTCGTCATGATTCAACGATAACAGGGGCCAAACATCAGAAGCCCTCGGGCCCCAAATTCTCGAATTTCCAGGGGGACGTACATAAGCAAAATCAAAGAATCATCGTCAGGCAAGCCAGCACCTCCTCGAGGAGATCGTTTTTCGTGGGGTCCAAGCGTAGTCATAAAATCACAATCACAGGCGGGAGGGAGAGGGGGGACAAGTAAGGGACTAAACTGAGAGAGAGAACGGGTCTTTTTTGCAGGAGAAGGGGAAAAGGCCTCTTCAACGCAATCCTAAAACCGACCTTAGACAGTCCATCACCAGGAAGTCAAGAAGGAAAGGGAATCATTGGATTGCTAATGAAAGACCAAAAGCGAGTAGAAAAAGGGAAAGACGGAGACACAAGGACCTTGGGCCATCCCATTACAACGGATCAGGAAAAAAAGAGAGTTGTTGATGAACACTGCACTGGACCAAATAACACGCCTGACGGGACGTGCAAAGGCGGATTCAATTTGGATCAAAGAACTTGAGCGGGGGGCGCAATCATCGTCAGTCTACAATGGAGTTTCTATTTACTTCTCGTCATGCTTCAAAGTGTGTGAATTGATTAGGAAGCGGTTTATCGGTAGGGGGAGGGTCCTAGGAGAGGCGATCTCCACTGCATCATCAGTAAATTACTGACGAAATAATTCCAAGGTCGGACATTCCGATTTCTTCAATCATGAAAAGCAGCAGTCCGCGCAAAAGGGTTTGGGGGTGTTGGTGTTTGGGGGGGGTGGGGTTTTTTTCGATTGTTCGCAGGGTCTTCTATGCGCGCCAACGAACCTTCTCTTGAGAACAGGAGGTCAAGGTTTAAACGGTCAGAACATGACCCGCAATTGGGGTCAGTCAGAAAGGGGGGGGAAAGACTGTAGGTGAGGGGAAAAGGGGGAATCGACGATGCCAAAACTCAATCCGAACCGTGAGCGAGTACCGGACCGACTTCCACAAGGTCCTGTCGTTATCTGAACCTAGAGGACCAGGAAAAGGGTGGGTTCGACTTCAAGAAGGGAGCAGATGATTGTTTCTGATACCGGTGGGGGGGGAATCAAAGAAGAAAGGCTCTTTCGACGAAAAAAGGGGAGGGACTCGACTGCAAAATGAGTTCAGACGCCGGGAACCTGGCTTGGACCAGGGAAAAAAAAACGACAAAGAGATGGACCTTACGACGCGAAAAAAAAAGGGAAAAGTGAAAGGGCCTCGAGGTTGCTCTCCAGTGTTAGATGCAAAAAGGGGAAATGACGCCCAAAGCTTTGCTGAGAGGGCGGAAACGTCGTGGAACCAATAAAATCAGACAAGCTGAAGCTACAATCCGAAAAAAAACGTCAGGACGAAGCTTCGGGGAATCGACTACTCAACTTTAAAAGTGAATAAAGATATAGGGGGGAAGACGAAAAAATCCTGTCAGACAACTAGAGAAATAGCATCATTGGCTGACTTATCCATTGGCAAGGAAGAGGGGGATGGCTTTCTTCGGCAGGGACAGAGACGTGTCTCTCAAATGGGGGGAACCTCCCTAAGAGGAACCCTATTTTTCTAAAGAGAAGGGCTGGACACGCATCGGGAACGTAGAGGGAGAGGACGCTTACTTTCTTAAAAATGTAAGGGGCATGTACAAGATTGAGGGTCGAGAGGAGGGGAAAGCCCGGTTAGGAAAAAAAAAACAGGAAGGATGGTGTTCCCCGGGAGACGGATTCAGCTCAAAAGATGGGGGGGGGGGGGTCCTGAAAAATAACGAGGGAGGCCAGGACGTCGCCGAGTGCAGTCCTACTTGAGACGGTCAGGAGAAGGTCGACAGGACAAGGTGCTAGAAATGTGGTAACCTCCTCTTCTTATCCCCTTTAAGATGGGCGACAGCACGCCTACGAGGGGGATTCCGGGGGAAGTGAACGGGATTAAGTTTATACTGGCGCGAAAATAGCTAAAAAAAAAAAACAAACCAAAAAGGAGCAAGGCCGTACTAAGAAATAAATAGGACCACCGCGCAATTGCTCGTCTGCGTAAACCCAGAAGGCGCTCCTAATGACTCACTAGGTCCGACTCGGCGCTAATACCTCTCCACCGGGGGGGGAAATTTAAGAGAGAGGAAACCAGAAGGGGCCTTAAGGTAGCGGAGTTTCCTGAGCACCCGTCTTTACATTATGGAGGCGCGGGAAGAAGATGCAGGTACGAAAAGGGAGCAACAAGGTGGCCGGGCTCTTGCGCGCATAGAAAAGAGGGGGGATGGGGCCCAGGGGGGGGGGGGGGGGGGGGAAAAAACAACTACGGGCATAGGGCGAAGAGACTACCTTCTTGTGAACCTCTATCAATTAGGAAAATAGTGGAGGCCCGTCTTCACGTCCAGGACGATCGGGGAGAGAGAATAGGAAGCGGAGCGCTCTATGTGGGTCAGAGAGGGAGGAAAGGGAAAAAGGTGCACTTGGAAGGAGGACAGACAACGAACAAGTATGGTATTGAGAAACGATCTCATCCTTCAAGGGGGAGAGCTGGGAAAGCAAGTCATCAGTCTATCCAACAACCTTAGGGGTAAAAGGGGGAAGATTCTCTGCTTCCAGCGCCGGGTGAAGGGGGAAAGAAGCTTTCCGCTGCAAAAAAAAGAATGGGGGAGGTCGGGGACAAAACGTTCTCCTTCTGGTAGAAACAAAAAACATCGGTTACGCATAGAGATGTTCCTGAGAGAAGGGTAGGCGGGGTCATTTCTTGGAAAAGGTCTGCATAGAATTGGAATTGCTCAAAAAAAAACATCGGTTCGTCTAGGCCGTGGAATCATCAAGTGAGGTCGATCCGAGAATGGAAGAGAAGGCCAAAAACGGGTCATCTTATGGTACATTGACAAGGCAATAAGCAGGGAAAGAAGGGGGGATCTTAAAGAGACCGGAAGGAAGGACTACACAGGGGAAGACAAGGAAACCGGTGGGGAGATATTTCTAAGAGGGGGCTGTAAGTAGGGAGAGTTTCTAGGGGGAGGACGAGGAACGTCTTGATAACAAAAAAGGTCTTGCAGGGGGATCTCTGGATTATACTGCAGACCAAGGGTTTGGGGCGTCAGTTTCGGGGTGATGAAGAAATTACACACCGAGTGCTGTCGCCTTTCACTGGTTGGCGCAATAGGACGCAAGGTTGTAAGAGAAGTCCGGTCGGGGGTTCATATGGATTGGAGAAACCGAAGTGGCTTTCTCTCTTAAGGGGGAATCATTTATACACGGCTGGAGGGGGGAGTACGTGCCACTAACGGAGGAAAGGGCGAAGCTCTGGGGGTTCAAGTTGCTTTTGCTGGACAGGTTAGCACCTGGTCCCGGAGGATCATCCTTAATTACCTTGTGGCAAGACAAGAAAAAGCGGGGGAAAAGAAAAAAAGAAAGGTTCGGAAGAAAATAGTAAAGCGGAAAAATCATTGAAGGGGCCTGAGGGATGTCTCTTCCAAACCGACGATAAAATTTACTGAATTTCTAATTTCGCGGAGGGAGGATTCGAGCTCACTTCGGGTGTCGGGCGAGAAAAAGGGAAGCCTATTGCTCGGCCAAACAGCGTTTGCAGGGTGTCAGGAAGAAAGGGGCTAGTTTCTTAGCGGACCAGATGGGGGGGGAAGACGAAGCTCTTCAAAGGACGTAAGAGGGATAGCGAGGGGCGCGGAAGGACTTCAATTCGTTTATGCTGGCGGCGGTTGGTGGGAGAGGATCGGCATTAGGGGGGAGTTCCAGGGCGGTGGCGCTCGAGTCAACAGCAGTGACGTGCGGGGCTATTAAGAGCCGGAGGAGGTAGAAAGCACCATCGAAAAGGAAACAAAAGTCGTTGGATAAGATGCCAATGGCAAAGGCAGAGTCGGAAGTTGGGTGCTCGTGGTTCCGGTTCAGACGAAGCGAAAAAGGGAGTTCAGAAAGGGTCGACCGAGCCCGTCGACGGAGACTTCTCGGGAGGGGAAGCCCAAAATTCTACGCTAAAATAATAGCAACAACTTCGGGAAAACGCTCCCCAAGAAACTTGTCCTCATAGGAGACTAATGGAAAGGGTACAGTTCACGGGGGAGGGGCCTCAGACAGGGAGCGGCGATGCGTGGGCATAAGGGCGTTAAACGTCTAAAGACGGTGCTCTTAACCATTAAGGCACTCCGGGGGAAAACTTACCAATCACTGATCGGCGGGAAGGGTCGACCATCTTCACGACTGAAGTCGTCTGGATCAGAAGATTCGAACTATTTTCTCTGGTAAAGACGACTGCAAAAAATGAGAATAGGAAAAGTGGAGGAAAGGAGGAGGCCGTGTTTAGAGAGTGGGAGAATCGCGCACTAAAGCAGACCAGGGGAGGGGATGCACTAAAGGCAAACTCACCGAATTCAAACTTCAAAATGTTGGCAAAAACCTCAAAGACCGGAAGCGCTCTGAGAGAAAAATGACAATGCTCTTACTCTTATCGGGGGGGAGTCCTCATTTTAGGTAAACATTAAAACCGGGTATAGATTCCTTCCAGGGTCGTCGTGCTGAGAAGGGACAGGGTGTGGCCTTGTGGAAGAAAACATAAAATTGAGATTGATGGTTAAAATTGGCATTGGAACAGTTCTGGTGCACTATGGATCAGCTCTTGTGGGGGCGGGGGTGAAGCGCACCGAACGGACTGGTCGGAATGGTGGAGACTGGTGCTGAGAACTTCTTGGGGGCCTGTAACTTCAGCAGAGGATGCTGACGCCGGGGCCGGGGCAGCGCATGTTTATCGACAACGAGACTCAAGTTTGCAAACGCGGTGACAGGTCTTCGCCATGGCATGTCGAGCACGGCCGGGGGATGTGCTTGTGTTCTGACCTGTCTCCCCTGGCGCACGAGGGGCCACGGCATTACGTGCGATCGTCTTCAACGTGGTCAGGAACTGCACGCAATTCATTAGGGGGGGGGGGAAGGTTGGCGGATGTACGGACCGGACAAAGTCAAATGAGGGGAAACTTTCTTCGGTTGGAAAAGGAGCGAGAAGGCAGAGAAGCCTCTTGTATCCAAGGATATAAGAAGAGTCACAGACTACAACAATGGGGGAAAATAGAAGAGTTACGATGGGGCACAACGGGGAAACATAGCAGCCTGCCCTGCCAGCATCGCGCAGTACGAGGGGCCAAAAAAGCCCGCGGTCCATCTTCTGCGGGGGGGGGGGCCGTGAAGGCAAGAAACCATCGAAAGAAGAGACAGTGGTGCACAGGTCCGGAAAACCACGCCCATCAAGGAGGAGAGGCAAGAGAGGAGGATTTTGAAACGAAAACCCGGTGACGGCAAGGGAAAAAAAAGAAAAGCAAAGCTTCTTCAGCGGGGGGGGGGAACCAGGACAAAGGGGAGAAGAAGTAGCCGGAGAACACTAGGTGGTCGGGGGGAGTCAAAATACATCATGGGGTGGGGGGGTGTTGGTAATCACCTCAAAAGCAATATTCATTACGAGCGAGATGCCATAAAGACGCAGGGGACAAAAAAAGGGCACTTCCACCAGAAGCACCCGGGAAAAAGTTCTTTCAGAAGGGGACAAAGAACCCAATCTGAGGAAACTATCGCGAAACCTCCAGGAAAATCCACGTCAGACACATCAGAAAAAGATGTTTCTTCACACGGGAAATTACTCAAGTGCTAACTGAAAAGACAAAAAAGGGAAGGAAGAAAGCGTTCGTGGGCAAGGGAGACGAAAAACTTGAGCATGCAACACAATCTGAGTAAAAGAGGGCGAAAATGTTGTTCTCTCATTCACTACATCATGGAGGGACAAACATCAGGGGTGATGTTCGGAAAAAAGGGAATTCTTATGGGGGAACGAACCGCGGTAGGTTTCGGTCTATGAGGAGGGAGCGCGCAAAAAACTCAACATCCATTACAGCTCAGGGACCGAGGGAGCATTAAGATGTCTGGGTTCCTGCAGGGGCAGTCTCTCACACAGTGTGGGGGTGGGGGTTTGGTGGTTTGGCCCGATGTGAGGGGGCCGAGGCTCAGGATCATCAAAAAACAACGTCATCTGGGAAGAAAGGGTTAGACCATTTTTTGTTGTGTTTCCGGATACAAGGGTTTCCGACGACAAGTATAAAAACCTCTTTAAAAAACCGTGTTGACCAAGAGAGGGTACTCCCCCGGGATCACATCGGGGGAACGCTAAAAAGGGGCGTATTACGCTGCGGAACACCCTGTAACTTAAAGGCGAGCAGCATAGATGGTTGGGCCGAGTTCTTTCTAAGGAGTCCATTAATTTCGGGCGCATCCGGGTGGCCGCCTATAAGAGAGAGACGGAAGGAGGGCTTTGCGCCCTGCTCTGAAAACAGACAAGGGAAACCCCAAAGGGGACTGCGATGAACGCAAAAAGAGACATCGCGGGAAAGACTTGAAGAGGGAGCTCACGCGTTGCGGCACTCTGGAGGGAGAAACGATTCTGTTGAGGCAGCGGCAAGAATGGGCATATTCCTCGCAGCTGGAGGGGGGGCGGAGGGCGCCAACGGGGGGTACACTACAGACATATAGCAAGCGGCAAAAAGAGCAGCAGAAAAGCAATGAGGGAACGCAGACGCAGATAGAAAGACTCTCTCGTTGACGCCAGGGAGAGAGGATCTCCAACATCCTTTCGTTTCGGACTCAGGACAGATCGAAATGCATCAATGTCTGACTTAAAAGGGGAAGTCTGTGGAAGAACTCTTTCCCTGTCGGCGAGAAGGGAAAGGCCTACACTGGACGCGCCTCAAAAAAGGGAACGCCTGAATTCTAACAGGGGTGGGAAGTGTTTTAGCGCGAGTGGTCGAAGCGGGGAAGGGGGGGAAAGGGAAGAATGCTACACTAGTCTACGCTTCAAAAAAGAAGCATTTTTGAAAAAAGATTGCAGAGTATGAGTTCGGGAGCAGGTTCGAAAGGACAAAAAATGGTGGGACGAATGAAATACCGGGGCTACCCCTACGAGAACAAAAAAATCAAACTCAAAAAGCATCTAAAGAAGTACAGAAGAAGGAGTGATCGAAACTACTGAGAAAAGGGGTAAAGAGGGGCCGATCGACCTAAGAAAGGGGGACTACAATGGAACCTCATAAGAGCCAACCGGGACTTGAAGGAACAACTCAGGTCGGCTAATTTCTGAAATTTAACAGGGACTAAGAGGCGGCAAAAAAAAAATGCGCAAAAAAGGATGTTCTCAATTCGACTCTCATCAGATGTCAAAGAGGGCGGGAGTGACGGGGACCAAGACCTCCTCGTAGGCAAGACGTAAATAACCATTGCGCGGGACACTCCTCTACAACCGGTTGGAAATTGTCACAGAGCCTTCCGAAAATAGCGCGAAAGGGGAAACGGGAACAAAATCTTTCCTTTATTGGGAAGGGAGGAGGAATAAGTTTCATAACGACAACAGGGGGGCACCTGCTCTGTTCGCGGCATCTAAAGGGAAAGGCCTGATGCAGGGACTGCAGCTGGTAAAATACTATGATGGTTTGGAACCTAAATCTAACATCATACTCTTTTGAAACTTATACGCTATACATTACTATCTAACATCTCAACGGAGGTAAAATGGAAGGGGGGAGCTCGGCGGATCACTGGTCACTTTTTCCAATCGAAAGACAAGAAAAGTAGGGGATATTCTACGGCTAAACAGGAGGGAGGGTCCGCAACGCTCTGCCTATCGCGACAAAAAAACACAACAGACTTATTCCAGGGATTCCCCTCTATATCTTGAAGGAGAGGGACTAGGAGGGGAAAGAGAACGGGATCTTCGGAAAATCCGCCATCAAGAAAGATTTGCTTGGGGAGGGGCACAGAAAGGCCAAGGGAAGAATGACTTCGACAAGCAAGAGGCGCAACAGCAGGTACCCGAGAGTCGAGTTGAGACCTTTGGAGAGAGGGGGGGAGCAAGCTTGGCAACGTCGCTCGAATTGATCTGCCACAGGTCGAGCGGAGAGATTCCTTGCACATCAGGAAGGAGGTCGGGAAGCGACGGGGGCAACATAACTTTAGCTTAGGGCAGGGAGGAGCCCAAGTCCATCATCTCAAAGGGAAAAGGTTGGAACCCTAGGAGGAATCGGAAGGCAGGACTCGGAGGGAAAGCGAGACGTAAAGATTTGGAAGGATTTCTAAAGCCGGGGAGCTGGACTCGGCGTCGGTCGGGCTGAAAAAACGGGAAGTGTGGGGGTGGTACTGGGGTGTGTGGGTGGTTTTGGGGGGGGGGGGTGGGGGTGGGTTTGGGGGGTTTTGTGGGGTGTGGTATGTTGGGTTGTTTTTTTGGGGGGGGGGGGAGGGGTGGGAGGGGGGGGGTTTTTTGGGTTGTTTGTAACTCCATGGAACTGTGCGGGGGGGACAGATTTAGAAGGGAGGCGGCCGGGAGACAATCTGTTAAGGGGGGCTTGGGAGCACGTCGGCCCGGGGAGCCCTGAAGACTTAGGGGTTGGGGGGGTGGCGAATAGCTCAATTTGCACGCGGGCAAGAGGGCGTTTCACCGAAAAGGGAGTGGGGAAAGGGCTATCTGGCACGATTACCAAAGGGAGAAAGCAGGAGTAGTAGTACGAGAATTCTTCTCCTTCATCTTGCAGCAGGGGGTGGACGACTTTTGGAGCGGATTCTGGGTCGCCCCTGTATGCCGGAGGACAACAATAAGACGGTCCTTAGATCGCAAGGAGGGGGCAGAAGCAGTGGAAAGAAAATTCCCTTTTTATGACGAACGGCTAGAGCGATCAAGCTTACGGGCGGTCTTAAGGAAAAAGCAAATCGCGCGAGGGGGGAAAGGAATCGACGGCGGCGGATGGAGGCGGCGAAGATTACCGTCAACGGGAGAAAACGGGGGGAAACGATGTCTTCACCCTGAGTTAAAAGTTTTCATTCAGAAAAATAGGTTCGACATTGAGATAAAAAGGGGTTGGGCGAGCACGAGATTGAGAGTTGGGGAACGGCGCGTCGTGTAGTAGAGAGTCCTTCCTGAAATGTATGCTCTCTGGGCGGG
>Ga0179591_1385768_pt1 | contig 14131 bp, 21 predicted proteins | sample CZOMad2_1_08_16f_FD_182891 | JGI IMG/M metagenome (GOLD analysis project Ga0179591, IMG submission 182891) | Vadose zone soil fungal communities from Angelo Coast Range Reserve, California, USA - CZOMad2_1_08_16fungal (PacBio error correction) | ecosystem: Environmental > Terrestrial > Soil >...
CCGTGAAAGGAAGGAGACGAAAAAAGGAAGCCTCGAGGACCTACTGCAAGCTTTCGCCGAACCAGGGAGGAACAAAGTGGGGGGGAATGCGGGAGGGGGAAAAAAGGGAAAAAAGGGCCCGCAATCGCGGCCCTCTTAACAGCCCGTTCTTCCAAGGGAAAGAAAAGAGAAAAAAGGGAACGTCGCCCTGCTTACCTCTCCAAACTTTCCGGATTTTACCTGAAAAAACATGGGAAAAGGGAGGGGAGGAAACGGGCGGAGCCTAGCTCTTGCCCTCAGGGTCAGGGGAAAAAAAAAGAGGCCGACAGAGGAAAAAAAAGGGAGGAGGAGAGGACGAAGGCGCCCCGCTGGTTCCGGCACTCTTTTAATGGTCGCCGTCCACAGGGCATAGAAAAGAGAGTCTACGGGGGGGAAAGAGGAAGAGGCCGGACCCTTTTTGAGGAAAAAAGAGGCTACGAGGGGAGAGGAAGAAAAAAAAAGGCGGGCAAAACGGACACTCTCGCCACTAATGTCGAGCCTGCTACAAGAAGGGGGGGGGGAGGGGGGAAAAAAGAAATTGCGAGAAAAGAAAAGAGGGAGGGAAACATTCGCCTCGGCATCAGCTTCTGCCCACCATATAATCTCCCCGTGCCCATCGAAACAGAGAAAAGAAAAAAAACTATCAGAAAAAAAAAAAGAAAGAAAAAAGGAGAAGAATCGAAGCGGCCAGGCTGCATTTTTCACACCCTGGTCTCCCCGGTCAAGGGCGACGGCACAACGAGGGGAAAAAGGCTCAAGAAGGAAAACGACCCGGGAAGAGGAAAAAAGGAAAAAGGAAAAAAAGGGCAAGCGCCTTCGCGGTCCCGCTTGAGCCGTTGATAGAAGAAAAGATCTGAAAGAAGTCACCATGCCACCTACGAGACTTTTTTAAAGAAAAAGGAGAAAGAAACGTAGGAAAAAAGGAAGGGGAAATAGGAATGGGCATCTACGTCTCGACCCCACCCTTAGGCCAGGAACAAGCGGGGAAGAAAAAAACAAGAAAAAAGAAGGGGGGGAAGGGGGAGAAGCCCCCGCGAGGAACTTCCTCAACAACCGCATCTACCTCCAAAGAAAGAAAGGAAAAGGGGAGGGAAAAAAAAAGAAAAACGTTTCAAGAAAAGAAGGGGGGAAAGGGGGAGAAAACCCTGTTCGAGTTCGAGTCAACCCTTGCCCCTCTAGTTGTACGGCATCGGCCTGCGGAGGGGAGAAGAAGAAAGCTGGCAGGAGAAAAGAAAGGGAGGAGAAAAAGGGGGGAACGGCCATCTACCGCCTCCCTTCCTCGTATTTTCCTCATGCGGACCGACAAAAAAAAACAAAGAATTAGAAGAAAGGAAGAGTAGGAAGAAAGGCCCTCGTTCCCCTCCTTCCCATTCTCTTTCCTCCTCTACCCGGTGGAAAGTAAGGGGAAAAAAAGTTGTAGGGGAAAGAGGGGGGAGAGGGCCCTTGCCTTTCATCACTGCCAGCGAAAGAGAATCCGAAGAAAAAAAGAGGAAACGCTTGCTTGAGGCCAATCCTCTTCCCTCGTCCGAGAGAAAAAAAGGGAAATGGGAAGGGAAAAGAAAAGTCCAAAAAAAAAAAAGGGGTAAGGGACGCTTCTTCACCGCCCTACCCTCGTCCTGTTGCTCCGAACCGGGCTGGGAGAGAAAAGAGAAAAAAAAAGAGAAAGGAGAAAAAATGACGGTTGGTCGCTCCAGTTAAAGGTCGTGCCATGGGAAAGCGGGAGGGGAAGGAAAAAAAAAAGAAGAGAAGGGAAGGGGAGGAGAGACACCGTTCCCTGATCCTCCTGAAACTAATTGCGGGCGGGAAAAAAAACCCAAAAGGGGAAAAAAAGCGCCTTGAACGTGCTTACCCTAATACGGATCGCTCCCTGCTGGGTGGGGGACATGAAGAAAAAAAAAAAAAAGGGGGGAGGTGGAACCTGTTTCTCTTACCCTCCCCGAGGAAAGGAAAAAAAAACTCAAAGAAATCTCCCGCCGTTCGTGGGGATTCAGAAGAAAAGGGAGGGAGACATCGGCGTCCCCACTCTCCCTCTCGGCGAAAGCTTAAAGGCAAAAAAAAAAAAAAATCGGAAAGAAGGGAAAGGGGGGCCGCCTCCAGTCTATTTTCTCCGCGAGAACAAAAGGAGAAAAGGCGAGTCCTTATTGCCGGCTTCCCAGGGAGAGAAACGCAGGGGGAAAAAAAAGGGGGAAAAGAAAAGCGCGCCCCCGTTCCGAAATTACGATGTGCGGTTCTCCCATCGGGGGAGAGAAAGAAAGGGGGGGGGGAGGGGAAAAAGGGCGGGCAGAGTGGGGGTCTTCCCCAGGGGGGGGGAAGGAAAAAGAACGAAAAAAAAGATTGCTTTTTCGGGGGAAAAAAAAAAACGAGGGGAAAGGGGAAGGGCCGCGCCCTTCCGGCCTATCTCTTTGACGGCTTATGGGGAGCCCCAAAAAGGAGGGGGGAGAAGGCCCATCTTTAACTTGCACGTCCGATCTGAAAAACGCTGGAAGGTGAGGAGGGCCCGGCGTTCGACCTCCCGGTGCAGTTTCTGTGCGACCGGAACGAGAAGAAAGAAAAACGAAAGAAGAAGGAGGGGAACGACGGGCCCAGTAACCTTGCGGATCTCCCTGGTCGGGAAAGGGGGAAAAAGAAAAAAAAACGGAAAAAAGAAAGGGGGGGGGGAAAAGAGGGAGACGAGAAGTTCGTCCCGGCCCCCCTTCGCCGTAGCTGTTGAAAAACTCGACATTGCCGATTTTAGAAAAAAATCGGAAAAAAGGGAAGGAAAGGTGCCAGGTCACCGCTATCTCCTCCTTACTTCCTTGAAACGAGGGAAAAAAAAAAAAAAAAAGGGGGGGAAGAAGAGGAAGCGTGACCGAACACCTTCCTTTGCCGACACTGATGGGAGGGAGAGGGGTTAAGAAGAGGGAGAAAGGTTCTAAAAGAAAAAAAGGAAAAAAACCGCTGTCCCCTTCCTTGTACGTGCCTGAGATCGAAAAAAAAAAAATTCAAAAAAAAAAAGGGAGAGGACGAGCACGGACGTCCGTCGAAGACGGGCCCGGAGCTTTGCTTTCTGGAGAAAGGAAAAAGTTCAAAGGGAAAGAGGGAGAGCACCGACTCCTTCTAATACTTTCCGGAAAGAAGGGGGAAGAAGATACGGAAAAAAAAAGAGAGGGAGGGGGGAGGAAGAACCGCGCCGTCGTAATACTTTCCTTTAGTCTTCTTTTCTTCGAAGAAAGGGACGGGAAAGAAGAAAAAAACTATCAAAAGAAGGGAGGAAAGAAAGGGGGGAGGACCGCCGGTCTGCCGAGCCAATTACTCGCCGAATATGAACCCTTTTTTCAAGCGGCAAAGTCGAAAAAAAAGTAAGAAAGGAAGAGGGGTAAGAATGGAAAAAAAAGGGGGGGGGGGAGGAGAGTGACGGTCGTGGATTGCCCTCTTTCCGTCGCCGTGTCCCTTGACCCTGGGTCGGAAAAAAGGAAAAGGGAAAAAATCCCAAAAAGGGGGGAAAAGGGGGAAAAAAGGGAAAACTACGTCCTCGCCGTACGCGGAAGTTAACCCTTTACTCCTTTTTATTGGCATGCCGCTTTTTGGAAAGGGAAAAGGGAAAAAAAAAAAAAAAAGAAAAAAAACGTGAGGAGGGAGGGAAAAAAAGAAAGAGCGGGGCGCAACCGCCTTGCCACTCCCCCGCTTACCGTGTTTTTGAAAAGGAAAGAGAAAAAAAAAAAAAAAAAATTCTGGGAAAAAAAAAGGGGGGGGGGGGGATCAACCGGGGTTTGATCTCTTTCTCCTTTGGCCTGTCCGGACCCAGGTCAAGGGGAAAAAATCAAAGGAAAAAAAGAGAAAAAAGGAAGAAAGTCACGAGCGCACCTCCTCTCATCCGCTTTTTTACAGAGGAAAAAAAGAAAAAGAAAGTCTCGGGGAAAGGGAAAGGTTCGGAATTCTGCTGACTTGCCCGTCTTTAAACGGGTTCCCCTCTGGCCTGCCCGTCAGTGGAGAGGAAGGACAAAAAGAGGGGTCCTATCGGAGGAGAGAAAAAAAGGAAACTCCCCCCGGCCCCTTCTTTCGAAACGGCGTCCCGTGCAAAAAAGAAAAAGCAAGAAGAAAGTCGAAAGGAAAAAAGGAAGAGGGGAAAAACCGGCCCAGCTTCCTTGCCCCGTCTTCGACGGAGAAAAAAGAAGAAAGTCAGCAGGGGAAGTCCGGGCCCCGTCTTTCGAAGGGAGGAATGGGGGAGAAGAAAAAGAAATGAAGAAAAAGGAAGGCACCGACGGGTCGTTCTCGCAGAAAGAAAGAAAAAAGCGTAGAAGAGAAGAAAGGACCGCAAGCGGTTTGGTCGTCGTGGACGGGCCTGATACGATCGCGGCGGAAGGGGGGGAAAAAAAAAAAATCGGGGGGGGGGGGGGGGGGGGGGAAAGACCCCCGGAGAACATCAGCGCGTAATCACCCCTCGTTCATGCCCGCCTGCGGAACCAGGGGGAGAACATAAAAGAGGACTGGCAAAAAAGGGAAAGGAGACCCGCGAGCAACCATTTCACGGGAAGAGAAGGTAAAAAGGGGTCGGGGAAAAAAAAAGGGAGGAAAAAAAAAAAACCCCCCCCCCCCCCCCCCCCCCCCCACACACAAAAAAAAAAGAAGAAAAAAAGAAGAGGAGAAGAGAAAAAAAAAAAGCCAAAAAAAAAAGGGGGGGAAAAGGGGGAACTTGGACGGAAACGTCCCGCCCCCTTCTTTTCACTGGGAAAAAAAAACTCGGAAAAAAGAAAGGAGGAAAACTGGCCGCGGGGACATCTTCTTCTGATTGCCCTGGACGAACTTTCTCTCGCAGCAGAAGGAGAAAAAATTCTCTTACAGAGGGAAAAATAAAAAAAGAGCGAAGTAATCGCCAAGGGAAGGGGGAAAGAAGGGATGAGGAACTAGAGGTGGGAGAAAGGAAAGAGATATGCGCCCGGTCCGGTTCGAACAAGGGAAGGGGGAAAAGAACGCCGGCCGCCGAAACGAAAAACGCCATCACTTGGCGGTCGTAGATTGACGGTGCACGGGGAAAAAAAAGAAAAAAAAAAAAAGGGGGACCGGCCCCAGCCCGTCAACGGTCCCTCGGCCGGCAAAGAAAAAAAAGTCGGCGGGCCCCTGCACCGCGGAAAAAAAAGAAAAAAATGGCGTCGGCGAGGGAATTTTGGGGAAGAAAAAAGGGAAGGACGAAAAAAAAAAAAAAACTCTGAAAAAAAGACGAAAGAAAAAAAAACGACACCCCCCCGAGGCCTACGGGAGGAAGCGCCCACTTATTTCAAGAAACCAAGAAAAATCCGTATCGTTAAACAGCGCGAGTGGGGGGGGAGAAAAGAAAAGAACGGGGAGAGGAGATCCTAGGAAAGGGGAGAAGGACAGCCGTGATCAGGAACCTCGTCCTGAGGAAAAAAAGTGGGCTCGATCGCGGCGACCCTTCGGACAAGGGGGGGGGAAAAAAAGGTCGCTAAAATGTTTTCTCTCTTGAAAAAAGGGAAAAAAAAAAGCGGGGGGGGCTTGCAGCTCTCCCTTAGCTTTGAGCGTTGGGGACCGGGAAAGAAAAATGAAGGGGGAAAGAGCCGAGCATTCCTTCCTTCAACAAAAAAAAGTTCAGGGAGGGGAGGGAGTCAACCGCTCGTGTACTTTTTTTTCCGTTGGGGAAGGAAAAGAAAAAAAAAAAAAATCACGCTCCTTTTTTCGCCGAGTTCATGCCCATGGTGCTTTCGGAGCCAGGGAAAAAAAAGAAAAAAGGAAAGGAAAAGGCCAGTCGGAAAGGCCGCTTGACGGCCGATGTGCTCCAGGGGCCCAAGCCCGAAGAGGGGGGGGAAAGGGTTAGGAAAAAAAAAAAAAAAAAAAGGGAGCGGGGAATGCGTCTGGGGGGGTTCCGAAAAGGGGGAAAAAAGAAAAACACACGCGTCATGATCATTGGTCGAAGCGCGGCCGGGGGGGGGGAGGGGGGGGAAAAACATTGAGGAGGGGAAAAAAAAGACGGGAGTAGGCGGTGCAGCATCTCCATGTGAACACTGTGCCTGGGGGGAAAGGGGGAAGGGGAACCAGAAAAAAGGGGAAAAAGTCGTCCGTCGTCCGCCCAGAAAGGAAAAAAAAAGACAGCAAAAATGTGGCTTGGGCCTTCTCTAAAAGCTGCGAAATAAAAAAAAAGGCAGCCCCCTGCCCTATCACGACGGAAAAAAGAGAAAAAGACCCTCAACCCCCTGCTCCTCTTCTTCTCTGGGCCCCATTGCAGGGGGGGGGAAGGAACAAAGAGGAAAGGGAGAAGGGGCCCTTCCTCTCTTCCTGTTTTCTCCTACAATTCGGCCCTCGAGGAAAGAGAGGTCTTGAAAAGAGAAAAAAAGGATGCAGGCCATCGCGCCCCTGTTTGCACCTCCTCTCCTGTCGGCGGGGGAAAGGGAAAGAAGGACCCGAGAAAAAAGAAGAAGAAAGGGACCGGTTGCCTCTCAACTCTACCGGTTGGCGAACCGGGCTGAAGGGGAAAAAAAGAAGGAAGAGGGGCGAGCCGAACGACGCCTAAGCCTCTATGCCGAACTTGGGCAAAAAAGGGAAAAAAGTTTTGGGGGGGGAAGCGGACGTCTCGGCCCAGGCAATTGTTCGTCAGCATGAGCGCGAAACAAAGGAAGGAAAAAAGCTTGGTCCGCTGGCTTCTCCTTTTTTCGCGCCGTAGAATGCCCAGGGGGGAGAGAAAGAAGGAGCGGGCGGAGGAAGGAGGGGGCAGTTACAGAGCAGTTCCCCTCGAACTTCTCGTAGGTGGCCCACTGGGGGTGAAAGGAAAAGCGAAAACTCAAGCGGGATACCTCCAAGGGGGAAAGAATACGTGAGCGCGACGAGTATACCTAACCCTGGGGCTCGCCATCCAAAAGGGGAATTGGTAGAAAGGAAGGAGGGTCGTCTCCCATTGACCGTGGCGAACACAGGGGGGAAAAAACTGCAAAGGAGAGGAGGGGAGCTGGGCACGCCTTTGCGCCTTCTTTTGGAAGAAAAAAAAAAAAAGGGGAAAAAAAAAAAGGGAAAGAGACGTACCGCCGATGTCGTCGAATCCCTCCCTCGCGGGAAAGAAGAAAAAAACGGAGGGAAGGGGGAGAAGAAGGAAGGGCCGTAGGCGAAGTTCCTGGGGGTAACAAAACACCCCCCCCCCCCCCCCCCCCACCCACCCCCACACGAAGACCAACAAGCAACCCCCCCCCCCCCCCCCCCCCCCCCCCCCCCCCCCCCCCCCAAACGCTCCAAAGAAGAACACCACCCCACCACCCCCCACCCCCCCACCCCCCCCCCCCACCCCACACCCACCTCCCTTCACGAAAAGGGGGGAGAAAGGAATGAGTAGGAAAAAACCAGGCTTATTCTTCGGGGGGAAGGGGGAAAGCTCCGAACACTTGATGTATCAGCCTCTCCAATCATGGAGAAGAGGAAAGTGTGTGTAAGAGGGAAAAGAAAGGAAAAAAAGGGGGGACTCGATCAAATCCAATAAAGGGGAGGGTAAAAAAAAGAGGGGAAAAAAAAGAAAGGGGGGAAGACTGGCCCGCGCCCCTCCATCTTTCCCTACCATCTGTGGCGATTCGTAGAAGGGAAGAGAAAAAAAGAGAAAAGGGAAAGGGAATGATTAGGTCCCCCCTTACCTCTTCCCGCGACATGGAAAGAAAGACAGCCTTCGGTCACCTGGTACGCCGTTCCAGGTCCTGCGTGGGCAGGGGGTGAGGGGGGGGGAGAAGTAAAGGGAAAAAAAAAAGGTCCTCGGCCGACGTTCCTGGGGTTTGCTCGATTGACCTGGCAGGGCCCCGGGAAGGGGAGAACCGAAGAAAAAGGGGGGGAAAAGGAAACATGAGGGTAGAGGACCACCCTGGCCTACCCGGGTTTCGAGAAAGGAGGGGGGGAAAAAAGGGGGGAGAAAAAGGGTAGGGCGGGGGAAAAAAAAGGGGGGGAAATGTCCCTGCCTGTTCCTGTTATCTCTCCGCAAAAAAAAAAAAAAGCAGAGATAAGAAAAAAAAGCTCGTGAACCAAGGTACGAGACCTACCAAGATCTCGAGGACTACTGCCAGCTGTCCGCCCGAAATGGTCAAAAAAGAAGGGAGGGAGAGAAAAACGCCGGCCCCGCATGCTGGCCCTGAACAGCGTCTGCACGGGCCCCGGGAAAGAAGTCCTGCAAAAAAAAAAGGGAGACGGCCACGGGCAGGACATGGACGCGTACCATGTGACGATCGTACCTGGCGGAGCCGGCGCGGGGGGAAAGTTCAAAGAAGGGAGACCGCGCGCGGCGGCTGCCCAAGGAGGGAGAAAAGATCGAAAAAAAAAGAAAAAAAGAGACATCCTCGTCGGAAAAAAAGGAAAAGAGGCCGCCCGGCCTACGATTTCCTGCGCAGTACCCCCATTCCCGTTCAAAACGGACAAGGAGGGGAAGACTAAAAGAAGAAAAAGGGGGGAAGGTACACAGTGGACGCGACTAATCCTTAAAAAGAAAAAAAGGGAAGGAAGAAGTAACTGAAGAAAAAAAAGAGGATGGGCCACCAGTAAGCGCCTTTGCCTCCGCCGCCTTTCCTACTCCCTACGCCGAGCGGAAGCATGGAAGACAAAGAAAAAAAGAGGAGAAAAAAAAGAGGAAGCGGCCAGGCTTGCATGTTGAACAAAAAAAAAGAGTCAAGGGGCGACGCCTCTGCCAACGTCTCGACACTGTCGGAAAAAAAAGTACTCAGGGGGGAAAAAGGAAGGGAAAAGGGGGGGACAAGCGCCTTTCGCGGTCCCCGCTTTAGCTTTTTCGAGGAGCTCATCGAAGAAAAAAGGACCAAAGAAAAAAAAAAGGAGGAACGACCTGCTCTGGTAACTTCTTGCGTCCGCGGCAGCAGAAAAAAGAACTTCAAAAAAAAAAAAGGGAAGAACCAGTAAGCCCTGTCCGATACCTCTTGTTCGCGCCTCCCAGCCTGACTAAAAAGAAGGGGAAAAGGAGAACTGGAAAAAAGGAAGGGAAAAAAAAAAAAGGATACATGGACAAGTTACTGCATCGGAGTTTTCGCGTCTGTTCGGCTCGCCGAGACTGGAAAAAAAAAAATCGCAAAAAAAAAAAAAAAAAAAGGAAGAGAAAGTGGTACGGCAAGCGGCTGCGGCCTGCTCAGGGGAAAGAGAAAAGAAACAAAAAAGAAGAAAGGAAGGGAACTCCCCTCGATCGCATCGCGCGGTGCAACCCGCACTCTGTTTCCTCGAGGGCCCGCAAGGGTCGGAAAAAAGAGGGAAAAGAAAAAGAAGGCGGAAGGGTAACACGCAAAAGGGGGGCCCAGAGCATAATTATGCCTGTTTTAGGGTCGTTCGGGGGGGAAAAAAAAAAGAAAAAGGGGAAAAATCACGGCCGCGGATCGCTGCCCTCTTCGAATGGCCAAGGCCACGAGTCACGCGTGCTTGGGAAAAAAAAAAAATGTCCGGTGGGAAAAAAAGGGGAAGAGGGCACTGGGTCGTTACACCTCCAAGCAACGTGTTCCTGCGAGGGCAGAAAAAAGGAAAGCTGTCTGGGAAAAAAAAAAAAAAGGGACGGCGCACGCCCCCTCTTCCAGCCTCTCCCTTCGACCATGCAACGGTGGTAGAGGAAAGAAGCGGGAAAAAAAAAAAGAAAAAGGGAAAAAAGGAGGACCCACCCGGCCCTGCTCGGCTACCCTGGTTCCTTTAATACTCCGGAAACGAATGGGAGGAAGAAAATTCTAAAAAAAACCCGAAGACGGATTAGCTTCCTGGCCTTGTGTTACTGGCCTCGAAGCCCAGGGGAAAAAAAACCCAAAAAAGAGGGGGGGGGAGGGTCTCACGTATCCCTCGGTGCTGAAACGTCCAAGGAAAAAATCCCAAAGAAAAAAGAGGGGTGAGACGGCCCCTGCCTCTTCGATGTCCCCGGACCCTCAAAAAAAAGGAAATCCCCTCCGTCTATCCTTCACGGCAAACAGAAAGGAAGGAAAGCAAGAAGGGGGGGAAAAAAAATCCATTCTAATTCTCCTTATCAAGCCAAGGGGGTCTAATCTATTGGGGAAGAGTTCCGAAGAGGGGGAGCCCGTCCCTACTATTTACGCCAACTCGCGCGGAAGAGAAGGGAAAAAAAGGGAGAAAGAAAGGCCGGGGCCTCGTGGTTTTTTGTTTGTGTGTCTCCCCCCCCGTGCACGGGGGGGGAAGGGACCAAAAAAAAAAAAAGGAAGGGGAAGCCCCTCGCCTACTCCATCTTTCTTTCCTGTGCCGCCCACGAGCAGGGAAAGGAATTGGGAAAAAAAAAGGGAAGTGGGCCGGCCTCTTCTCTGCCCCTATCTTGAACGTCACGGAGAGAAGAAGCTGTGAGAAAAAAAGAAAGGAGGAGGACCGGCGTTCCGCACTTGTCAAAGGGAAAGTTTGGGAAAAAAAGAGAACAGCTCCGGCCCATTCCACGCTCCGCGGCCGACGACGGCCAGTGAAGGAAAGGCTTGGAAAAAAAAAGTAAGCCGGACCTTTCCTTTCGCTTCTCTGCGCGAGAGGAAAAAGAGGGAAGAAGAGGAAAAAAAAAAGGAAAAAAGTTGGTACGAGTTCTTTCCTCCATCACCCGCAAAAAAAAAAAGGGAGGAGCCAGGAAAAGGAAGACCCCGAAGTCCGTTACCGTCTTGCCCCGGCCCTGGGGGGAGAAGTACCAGAGAAAAAAAAAGGAAAAAAAGGGGAGGGCGCGGGTCCGCAAGTCCTTCCCTTAACTCTGGTTGATCGCGTCCAGGGGGGGAAAGAAGGGAAAAACCCCAGGAAAAAAAAAAAGGGGGCGCGGTCCTTTTCCTTTTACCGGGCCCGTAAATCGCAAAGAAAAAAGGGGAAAAAGAAAAAAAAAGACCACGAAGGACCCCAAATGCTGCGGTCTGCGACCACGGACGACCGTCGGAGAAAAAAAAAAGATGAAGGGAAAAAAAGTTCGAAGAACTTGCCTGATTCTGTCCTTCTGCGATCCACCGAACGAAAGGAGAAAGATGGCTGAAAAAAGAAGGAAGGAAGCGGCCCGGAGCTGCCGTTTTTTCGAGCCCACCTACTCGTCGAAGACGGGAAAAAGAAAGGACCCGTCGAAAAAAAAGAAAGGAGGGAAAAAAAAAGAAACGATGCCGCTCGAAGACGGCCGGAGCCGCTTTTCTTCCTAGCCAATTGGACGCCAAGCCCGAGGGGGGAAAAAAGGAAAAACTGGAAAAGGGAAAAAAAGAAGAGGGATGAGAGGGGGGTGCGCTCTTGACTGTCTTTATGCCCGCCCTGGCGTCGCCCGTGGGCCCGGAAGGAAAAAAAAAAAAAAGAAAAAAAAAAAAAGGTAACGACGTGGCCCGCCTACCACTACGCCCCCCTCGCCGGACGGCGGAAGGGAACCTGTACGCGGGGGAATGGGAAAAAAAAAAAGGCCCCTAAAGGAGAGAAAAAAAGAAAAAAAAAAACGAGGAGGTATGTAAAAGATAATAGATAGATCATTTGCGACAGCCGCGGACAAAAAAGGAAACTTTTTGGAAAAAGGGGAAAGAAAGGGGCACGTATGGGTTATTCGTTGCCACCCGGCTTAACTCGGGTGGCTCAACCGGGTGAAAAAAAAATAAGGGAAATCCTAAAAAAAAAAAAAAAGGGCGAACTCGCCATCTGGCAATCACTACCCTTCACGAGCCGGACAAAGAAAAGAAAGAGAAAGAAAAGAGGGGGAGGGAAGAGTTCAGTGTCACCCTCAATTCTCCGTTCCATTTTCGGAAAAAAGGAGGGGGGATAAGGGGAGAACGTTCGGGAGAGGAGGGGGGGATAGCAAGCCCCCTTCCTCCTGCCCCGTCTTCTACGTGCAAAATCGGGCTTCCGCAGAGGAAAAAAAAAATCTTCGAAAGGAAAAAAAAGGGAAAAAAAGAACGCAGCCCCGCAGCTCCCGGCCCTTCTTCGACTGGCGTACCGGGGGAGAAAAAAAGACCTTCGGAAGGGAAAGGCTCCGAAGCCCGGCAGCTTCCCAAAAGAAAGAAGGGGAAAGGGGTTCGAAAAAAAAGAAAAAAAAAAATATTTCTACTTCCGTCCGTGCCTTGTCCAGGAAGAAAAGAAAAAAAAAGGCGTCGAGAGGACGGCGTTCCTTGTCTCCGCACCAGAAGGGGGGGGAAAGAAAAAAGATGGTTGCGATCATGGCCCCTCCCCCTAACGGACAGCGGGGGGGGGGGGGGGAGAAAGAAACCGCGTTCAGTTCCCTCTGCGGAAAACCGCGACCCATCAAAAGAGGAAGGGGGGGTCGGAAGAAAGAGAAGAGAAGACACCATTTTCCCTTTCATCCGGTCCCGGCCTTAGGGAAAGAAAGGCTGGAAGAAGAGAGAGGGAAAGTAGCCCGCTTCTCTCGTTTTTACGAAGACCTCGGTGAAAGAAGGATCGGGGGAAAGAGAAAAAGGGACTAACTTCCTCGCTCATCTCCGCTGACCGTGCACGTGGAAAAAGGGGGAGAGTCAGGAGTCCGTACAAATCGAGATGCGCAAAAAAAGGTCCGGAAAAGGAAAGAAGGGGGACATGCCGGAGAGGATGCTCTTCCCGTTCCGAAACCCAAGAAGGAAAAAAGGAAAGGCCGCGAACTTCACTTCCCCGCCATAAAGAAACGAGGGGGGGAAGGGACGTGGGCCAGTTTTCACGATCTTTCTCTCCTAGTCCCGAAATCGAAAGAGAAGCGCTCCCCTTGCGTGGACCAGCAGGGGAAAAAAGGAAGGGGTAGGGGAACAGCAAGCAACGATTTCCTTCCTGCGAGGATGGAAAAGAAAAGAGTTAAGAAAAAAAAAAAAATCTGAAATCCCCTTTTACTAAACCCCAAAAAAAAAAAAAAAAAAAAAAAGAAGGGGGGGATGAGAGCCCTCCTAATTGGGCAGAAAAAAAAAAAAAAAAGTATAGAAGAAAGGAAAAGGGGGGCGTCAAATCGTCCCTTGCCTTCTAAGGAAAGAAAAGGCCAGGGGAGGAGAAAAAGGAAAAAGTGGGCTCATCTCTTCTTTAAAAGAAAAAAAAAAAAAAAAAAAAATTCGCCCGGGGGGGGAAAAGAGGAAAAAAAGCAGAAGGCCCTTCCTGTTCCTTTCATCTCCCGCCGACGGGAAGAAAAACGTGAAAAGAGGGAAGGGAATGGGAAAGTTCCCAACTTCACCACGTTAACGGGGGGAAAAGGGAAGGCAGAGAAAGAAAGTAAACCCTGGGACGTTCAGCGAGTATACTAGAACATTCCCCAAAAGAAAATCGCGAAAAGGAAAAAGGGGGCTTCGAGCCCCATTCCCCCACCCAGAAAAAAAACCTTTCAGGGGAAAAAAAAGGACGGAAAACGGAAAAGGGCGAGGGCTGCCCAAGGTGTCAAGGAAAAGCAAAGGGAAAAAAAGAGGGGAAAGGGGGAATTTCAGGAACGGGTAGCCTAGCTGGTCCGGCATCAATAGTGGTGCAGCGGCGCTTTGTTGATGCGGGGCGAAAAAAAGGCCAAAAAAAAGGGGAAAAAAGGGGAAAGAGCAAACCCGTCATGTCGAGTCGCTGCTTTAGCCGGGGCGTGCAGGAAAGAAGGGGTTCAAAAAAGAGAGGGGGGGGGCAGCAGCGCATGACACGTTGCTGTCCCGGTGGGGTCGACGCCCAGGCAACGCGGCAGGGGGAAAAAAATCAAAAAAAGAAGGAAGAACGGCTTTTGGCCCTCAAAGCAGCGTTAACACCCTAGGGGGAGGGGAAGGAAGAATCAAAAGGAAGAGGACAGGCCTCCTCCTGTATCCACGAAAGAAAAAAAACGAAAAAAGAGAAAAAAAAAAAAGGGGGGGCGGTACTTCCAAAAACCGGTTCGATGCCTGGACACCGAAAAGGAGAAGGGGGGACTTTATCTCCTGCCCCTGTTTATCGACATGCGGGCACATCCAGAGGGAAAGGACTCGGGGAAAAGAAAAGGCGCGGTATAAATGCCCCGGTCCCCCCCAATCCGCGCCCGGTGCACGAAGAAAAAAAACAAAAAAATCGGGGGAAAAAAAAGACAAGGCCCCGCTGCCCGACCACCTTAAAAAGGGGGGGGCCCAAGAAGGAAAAGGGTTTTGGGCGACGCTGGCCCCTGCCAATGGCCATAGAAAGAAAACCGAACGAAAAGGAGGAAACATCGATTGCCGAACTTTTGTTCCAGGTCGAAGGGGGGAAAGGGGGAAAGACGGGGAAGAAAAAA
>Ga0179591_1313536_pt1 | contig 14130 bp, 15 predicted proteins | sample CZOMad2_1_08_16f_FD_182891 | JGI IMG/M metagenome (GOLD analysis project Ga0179591, IMG submission 182891) | Vadose zone soil fungal communities from Angelo Coast Range Reserve, California, USA - CZOMad2_1_08_16fungal (PacBio error correction) | ecosystem: Environmental > Terrestrial > Soil >...
CGGCCTTGTTGAGCGAAAAAAAAAAACTTCAGGAAGAGCTTCCAAAGAAAGAGCAGGGCGGATCCTCGATGGAGCAAGGATGGTGTAAGGTGCGAACTAACAAGAAAGTACGCAGGGGCAAGGGAAAAAGTTGGACCTTTGCAGCATCTAGCGCGCCACCCACCATGGAAAGTTAAGGCACCATGAAAGGTCAACCCAAATGAGGTTCTTCGTGGTAAAGACAATGTTCAGCAAAGCCTCCTTATGGTCACATTGCTTTAAAAGGGACGGGTAGATTGAGATGTCGGCTGGCAGATACCACTGTGGTTGGGGGCCTCCGCAAAAAAACCTAATCTTTCTTGGGGATTCATGGGGAGTGTTATGCAGAGATATTCGCGAACTTTAATAAGAGGAGGCCAAGTTGGGAACTAGCCATCGTGTTCTGTATCATAGTCCTAAAAAAGAGGGAAGGGAGCAAGGGAAGAAAACAGGAACTTTTTGTCTTCGTGAAGGGTCAACACCGATCGACTCTGCGAAGAGCGGGGAGATATACCAACAACAAAGGTCTATTCAACCTAGGGGAGACTCACTCGTCTAAACGGTCTCGTTAAAAAGAGGGAAGTTAGTAGCGAAAAAGACGAAGACCAAAGGTCTCAGCCGTCCTGGAAAGAAAAAAAAAAATTGTGATCGCGGCTATACATATCTTGCAAGGTTGGGAAGAAACGTGCCGATCTTGTAAAGAGTCGAAGGAGGAGTAACGCCGCAAAACACACAAAGGGAAAAAATTTTGGTGCAAGACGGAAGATAACCACACAACATAGATCGAAAAGAGAGAGTACAGAGAGGAGCCTCGCAGTGACGACGAACGAACAGAAAGAAGTCGGACAGAGGGCAGGGGTTAATAAAGGACAACCCTAGCAATGGTGCCACGCCTCTTTTTCAGCAAGGAGGGGAGAAATGAGGTCGGCGAACGCGAGTCGCAAAGGGTTTACCTTGTAACGATTTGACAGGAGGGGATACTTATCTGCAATACACGTGAAGGAAGAAAAGACTAGGGAATCCGCCGATGGGAGAAGAAGACTGGGACGCGGGTAAAAGGAGTGGAGTCCAAATATATAGAGGAAAAAAGGGAGAGGGAGGTGCAATAAACTAGTTGCCGCGGCGACCGGACGTTGTAGCTGAAAAACTGCAACTTAGGATGGAAAAAGGCACTTAACGCCCCGGATTTGAGGAGTAGGCAAGAGAAAGCAAAGGAAAGAAGCCTAGCATCGTTTCCAATGACAGAAAGACTCGGGGCGTCCCCAAAGCAAACAGGAGTCATCTGATAAAAGAAAAAAGCATTAATTCTGTCCTAAGGAAAAGATCAAGTAGGAAATTCAACTGGATGAGCACTTAGATCGTTAGGATGGAGGAAATAGAATACCAACACCACGCGTCGGATTAATATGGTAGGAAGAGACTGAGTAGGGAAAATGGGGACCAGAAACTAGAAAACCCTATGAAATGAATTAATTTGGACTAGGATAGAGGAGTTTATAATGACCAGGATTCACGGTAAAGGGACTCTGAGAGAGCGGATGAAGCTAATCGGTATTGGTCGTGTCTCGACAAAAAGGGCATCCGGAAACATACCAAGACAATAGAACCTCTCACTAAACAATGGGGAGGATAGGCGCGCATCTTACGTCGCGTCGTCTAGGAAGAAAGGAAGTTCCATGGTAAACTTGGGCCCACGCAGCGATAGGGACCACCGATTACATAAACGGGGATGACGGGGGAATCGTGTATCTCACGTTGAGCGAGGGCATCCGATGAAATCAAAAACGTCAAACTACTCAACGACCGGCTCCTTCTACATTCCAAGGGGGTTCAAGGAACGGTAAAGGAGGAAAGGGGGACCATGGGTCTTTGTGAGGGAAAAGAAGGACGCGGAGTTCTCGAGGCCAAGGCGACGCGACTGGAAGATGAGAGGAAGAAGCAAGAGGGCACAGAACGGAGAGAAAAGGGTTCAGTAGGCATCCCTTCAACAACCTGTTATGGAGTAACAGGGAGAGAGGCTATGAGGTTCTCTCTCTCTCAGAACTATTAGGGGATGGGGAGTCGCTCTAATAAAAGAAAGGATCAGGAGAGGAGACAATAACCGAACGACGGGAAGGCTCCCGCGGCAATCACAGAGTAATATTCCGGGAATTACAAAGACCTGGCACCGCGATTACGCTGCTGGAGCAAGTCAAAACTCAGGGAGAGGGGAGCGGTTATCGAGAAGGGTGGACGTGCATTGTCGGTTCCAGTGCTCACTATATCAGACAGGAAAAAAAAGAGGGAGCGGCTCTGACGCGTGGCAGGTAAAACGGGGTCGAGTTGGAAGGGGGATAAAATCGCCTAAAAGGGGGGGGAGAGGGGAAAGCAAAGCCAAAAATGATCTTGTCGAGGTTGTAAAAAAGGAAGTCCCGCGAATAGAATCCACTACCGCGGGGTTCGATCCTTAATGTAAAAAAACCCACCGCCAAAAAGAGGGAATTCCTGAAGAAATGGGTCGATCAAAGCCGAGGCCACGGCTGCGCTGGGCTCGTCTGAAGGGAGCGATCCGACGACTCCCTGCGGTGGTGCGACGGAGAGCCTAAGAAAAGAAAAGCGTATAGGGGGAAGCTCGATGAACGGGATCTCGGTACAGAAAAAAAAATAACAGGTCGGGGAAAAAAAAGGAGGAGATTCTCTCTCGGCTACTAGGCCGTCGAGCCCGGCGGCAAAAGGTTGGAGATAGAACAAAGAAGAGCGCTTAAAAAAAAGGCCTGGGGGATTAAAAAAGGGAGGGAAGAATCAACAAGAGAGGAGGAAAAGAGAGAGAACTGGCAGACCAAAAAATGTAAGGAAAGGGAACGAGGTCCTTCGTTTCGCTTCGCGATCCTCAAAAACGCTGCGGCATCAAATATTCCTAGACTTACTCTAAGGAGGAAGATCTTGGAGGGACAATACATGCGCACAATGGTCGTCGCGTATCATTGCAAAAACTCTAAATGGGGCAAGATGGGAATAAAAAGCGAAGCGTCGCAGACGGCCTCATCCGAACACAAACAACTACAGGAGTCTTTTGACGTCAGCCCGGCACGAGAGAAAGAAAACAGTGGATCAGAGAAGACCTCACACTTTCTCAAAAGCAGGAATAACATCGGGTTGCCTTATTAGTTGCGGGAGGATCTGGACACAGCTTTCGATAGAGCTAGTTGGTAGTCCAAAAGGAGGCCAGCATAAATAAAAAGAACCGTAATCGGATCATGGGTGGCGCGATTCCAGGGTCGTCTTTGAAGATCCGCGACGCGGCCCCGACGCCTGCAACCTCTTCTAGGCGCTTTTGAGCACGATTTAACTTCTCGAGCATGGGACTGACGCCGACAGGTCCGGTCGCTGGCCGCGAAGAGAAACAAGGGGGGGTCTGTTCTAGCGTCGGCGCAGGAGCATAGGGGAGGGGGAACATGTAGTTTGAACGGACTCGCGAGTGGGAGGCCGCTGGAGGGGGGGGCGAAAGACAGCGTAGCTCTAGCCTAGAAGGGTAATGTCTTCGGGGGTCAGAGAAAAGAATCTAAGGGAAACATGATGCGCTCCTCGGAAAGCAAGAGGCCTCGATACTTGTATGAAGTGGGTAGGTGCGCGATGACGGCCGGCGCAGCGTTCCGATAGAAGAGGACCTTGGCGCCTGCGACGCTCGCTCTCAGAAATCGCGAGGAGAGACAGGCGGCGTTCGAACCCATCTAATCACTTGTTGAACCTGCTCCGCCGACCTTAGGTCACAACTGACAGAGAAAGAGAAAAATGGGACCTGGAGTGGGGGGGGGAGGGGTGGGAATCTTTAGTCTAGGTATAGTCATCCTTTAGACCCCGATAGACGAAGACGGGGAGAGGGAAAGAATCTCGACGTCTCGGGGGGAATACCTTACTTCGTTGAGCCGACCTAAAGTCTCGGAGAGACCTCTCAACCTCATATCTCGGTGACAGACTTGAGACATCTAAAAGAAAACCCTTTTCCTAGGAAAGAAAAAACATCGGTTGGACCTCTAAGACGCTATAGCCTACTCCATGAAGATCTCCTTGGTCGCGTAGGAACGCAACTATCATAACCGTCCACTGAGAGGCTTTCTTAGTGAGGCATAGGGGCAAAAAGCCTCTTTACCTCCTCCTTGGATAATCCTCAGGATCGTGTTGGGGTGGTTAGATGAAAACCATCCATCTAAGAGAAAGAGGGAAGGTAGCAATCGGCTCTCTGAAAAAAAAAGGTTCATAATGGGAAGCCTCGAGGATCTTGCCTCACTGCTTTGGGGATCGAACAGAGGGTTGAGGGTTGGGGGGAGGCACTATCCTCAGGTGAGAAGGGGCACTCTGAGAACAGGACACGACTGAGAAAAAATGGGCGTGCCGAGGAGAGTGAATATGAGGGAATTGCCAGGTGGGAAGGAAAAGATATGAAAGAGAAACGGTCTCTTGACACGAAATCTTTCTCACCGAAGAAGTTCGTTGTGCTGGTAAAGAAGCGCCGGAGGGGAAGAATCTTCAGCGAAGACGGACCTGCGGATATAGTGCATGAACGTTTCATTGGAATAAACCATCTCAGAAGTTAAAAACGTAAACCGTGTGTGAACGTTGCGTCGCTCAGTCCCAGACGGAAATGCTCAAGGGAAATTCTCACGCAGGAGACATCACGGAAACGGTGCTGAGTGGCCGCAATTTGGGATCAAGTCTTGGGTCAGGGACAGGTCGTCACTGAGGGGGGTCGTGAGGAAAGGGTGTAAGGGGGAGCAGAAGACTTTCTACTTCCAGTCGTGGGGGGGACTCAGCCCGCCAATCGCTGCCCAAGGCGCTGTCTTCTAATGAACAGAAGGAGACTCGAGGACGATTCATCAAGATAACTCTAAAACATTTGAGGCACACAGATCATGTTCGAAAGAAGAAATAGAAAAAAGAGGCAGGCCCTCCCTTGAAAGGCGGGACGACCTTTGTTGCGGAGGGGGGGTAGCTCATAAAAAGTCTCGCAAGTCAGCCATAGGAAGTGAGAATCTAAAAAAACACACAACTTAGGTCAAAGAAAAAGAGAATATCAGGAGCGGAAAGAGAGCATTGGTCACCAAGAGATGTAGATCGCAAAAACCAAATTCGGAACCCGGGAGGAGCTTCCGGACTGGGGGGAGGGGGTCAGCAGAAACCCCGGGGTCCGTTGCGCCACCTGTCCGGCTTTAATTACCTGAGGAAAGCTCAAAGTATCAGATCCCAGCCTGATGAAAAACAGAGAGAGCAGGGTAACAAAGAGAGGTTGGGAAGAGTCTTCCCCACAAGACAGTAAGGAAAAACAATATCTCCCAGGGTAACCTCAAGAGACTGACGACTACACCATAGGGAGTGTTAGAAAAGGGACGTCAAAAAAAGAATCACAAAAGCCGGGTAAAACGCCGCGGGGGGGGCTCCCTAGAGAAGGTGACTTCTCGGAGGACTATCTCAAATTAACTGGGGTACATAGGTGCACTTGAAGACTAGAGAGAAGAGGAAACGGGGTTCATAACATAGGGATGAGAATCCCAAAAAACCGCCTCGGGGCGTCTCTATAAGATACTAGACTCCTTTCCCGGAAAAGAATATCGCGACAAATGTAGAGGGGGACTCAAAGGTATTGCGAAAGGTGTGCACGAGGAGAGGATGGGATTAATTTCCAAGCATTCACACTACAGTGGGAGGGTCAAAAAGCCCATGATAGAATGAGCAAGAAGGAATCTAGTGGAAAGCACCTAGCTCTCGGAGCCCAAGAGGAAAAAGAAATTCCTAGGCAGAAAAAACAGCCAATCTCGTAAGCTAGCGAGTTAACATAAAAGGAGGACATGGGACAAGATCAGCCCGGATCGTGAAGAAAGATCAGAAGATCTTATGGCTGACCCCCCTATGCGGATTATCTAGGAGATGATACGCCAGGAGGGCAGTATACACGCGGATAAAACCATCGGCTAAACAAATATATCAGGTGGTCCTTGGGCTACTCTTCTTTTACGAAGGGACAAGTATTCATCGCTCTTGCTCTCGCTCGGCAGAAGACTGAAAAAAGATCGGTCGGTGGGTCGTGAGCGCCGGGCGCTAGACTTAATCAACGAAAAATCTCAGTCACCGAAGGGAATAACGGCGCAGCTAAGGGCGATAGGGGACTAAGACCATTTCACAAACCAACCCCATTACTGGGAGGGGTCAACGCGCGGTGTTAGCAAGAGGACAGGTGTGCGCAGATCGAGAAGCTTCTATCAAGAGCCAGAAGGGATCCACAGAACCATAGATGTTAACTAGCTTTGTACGGAAATTGAATCTAGAAGGCCACTTTAATCGTCAGAGGGGGTAGACATAAAGACGGAGGAGGAATGAAGAGGGGACTAGTGAAACAAAAAAAAGCTATCGAGGAGCAGAACCAGCTTCCATATCAATCTTCAACTCGTTCCTTCGGAAGAGAAAGGTAAAAAAACTTGAGCAGGACTTCTTAAGAACGCGGCCGGGCGTCAGAAGATGACTCTAAAGAGAGCAGTGAGCTTACAGAAAGAAAGTAATATCTCGAACCTTACACGTCTCATTCGGAGGCTAATCCGGCAAGAACCGAGCGGCATAAAATTCACGCCGGTCAAAGCGATTATGCGAGTCTTCTCCACGAGAGCATCGAAATCTCTTACGATCTCGTTCCAGCTGAAAACCATTCAAAAAAAATTGGTCGCTCTTGAATGTTAATCATAACCTCGTGCTCAACGCGCAGGAGGACGCGGTGGGAAGGCTTTTCTGGGTGAGGAAGAGGAAAAGATACCCTCGACAGAGTAGAAACCCCTATGCGTATTCTGGGCTTCTTATCTATTTTTTGGCGTGTCAGAAACACAGCGACCGGGGGGGGGTAGGGAAGGGGGTATTCAAAAAAAAAAAAAAAAAAACCCCGAGAGCAGGGGGGGCGACGTTTCGTCAAATAGAAGGATAAACGGCTGCTATGGATGTCCGGGCAGGCCAGCGGCACGACAGAGAGGGTTGCTGCAGGAAGCAGAGACGGAAGGCGGAGAAACGGGAGGCGGACGATTGCCGAGAGGAACCAAAATGGCCGCGCATGAATCAGGGTGGCGGACGAACATGGTTCCAGACCATCTCGCTCGGCTCGCGCGGCTAAAGAGAAAGTCGGGACCAAAAAAGTCGCAGCTGGAGGGAGAGGAATACCGCGAGCGCCATGATACATCAAGCTACATGGGTGATGCCGTGGAGGAAATCTCTCAAAAACAGAGAGGATGAAAAAAAGAAACCCGGCAGCAACATGGAGGATGATCCCGCTGAGAGAGGTCGGGTCTCTCGCGGGAAAAAATAACACCGCACATAACTCGCCGTTGTCAATCGACCAGATAGAAGAAGGTCTCCTATCTGAGGGGTAAAGAAATATCACCATCGGTCCGGAGCAGGATCATTAGCTTCCCTTTTCAGCCTTAGAATCTCGCCGCCATGAATAGGGCTACTTCCTGCTCTCCCTCTCCAGGTCAGGGGTCCTGAGAAATTAGAGCGACTAGAAAGGTCCCCGTGGATATAGTCGAGTTGGAGAAACGGTTCCTCCATTGAAGAGGAAGAGGGACTCTCTCGGTGCCGTGCATTTGTCGTGAATTAACGCTCCGGGAACTCTTTCCTCTTAGTCAGAGTGATGGCCCGGTGACCGGTCGCCACAACCTAGAGCAGAGAAAAAAGAGTAGCGGGTGTGGGGGGGAAAAAAAACCTATGTCGAGGTTCCTCACCGAACTCAGCACCGAACTCCTGGGGACCGAAAAAAAAGAGAGTGAGCAACTATTGGAATTATCAAAACTGCTCTATCTGAGAAGTGTGAAAAAACAAGGTTCAGGGGGCAGATTTCCTCATATCGCTAATCCTATTTAGAGGGCGGAGCGTGATTGAGGGACATAAAAAGAAGGGATGCGTTGACCTGTACTCTTAAAACTTCATCTAGGGAGGGTCATTCTAGGTCGAAAGACGATCAGGTTGAGTGTCGCCGAGTCGCCAATCGTTTATTGATAGGAAGCTCTAAACCTCCAAGGGAAGAGGGGGGGCTCTCTCGACGAGTGAAGCTATCATCTTGACGGGACCGAGAGAAGGGGTTTAATTCTTTCGCATATGAAACAAATCCAGCGTGCCGTCGCGGAGAAGTCTTTTAAACGGAGCAGAAGATGGAGACGCGCGCTCTGCTCCCGCGGTCTTCTATTGGAGAAAAAGCGACGAGAAAACTTGGCGTGATCGCACGACCGGGCGTGCCCCCACCAAGCGGGACATCGACCCTCTTGCCTCAGGGGGAGGGTGTGAACGAGCGGGGTGGGCAATCGGCATTCGCAGGACCCTCTAAACGAATCGAGCACTCAAAAAGGCAGAATCCTGTTTTGTACACGAGCCGTCCGCGGAAAAAGGACAAGTCTTAGCACTCCTACTCGAAAGCGACGAGGATCATAGGCTGGGAATTGAGAGTGTTGGAGGGGGACGATCTACTGACCCGGGCTACCCACATCCCGCTCGATATACCTCTCCTATCGAGAAAAAAGAGAAATATAAGGATTCACCTGAACCACCTCCCACTAGGACGCATAAATCCGCATTGTATCAAAGGATTAAGAGGTTGAAAGAATGGGGGCCAATAATCGTCCGAGGGAAGAATACTGGTATATCTATACAGAAAGAAGAAAGCCAGCCGCGTGGTGGGGGTGGTCGGTTTCCCCATCATCTCCCTAAGATACGGTATGAAGGGGAGCTCATAGGAATCCAGAGTCTACAGTTTGTAATGTCCTGCCATTCCAAAAGTAAAATAAAAAAAAGTCTGTCGGGCTTGTTGAGGTTGTGTGAGAAGGCCATAACGAAAAAGGATGGATGGAAGGGGCTGTTAGTGCCTCCCTCAGAAGGGGGGAGTAAGTCCTCAGAAAGAAAAACACTTGATGCCTTGCCATGAAGTAATGTGGAGGGAGTATCTCTCAGGTCAAAAATCAGACGGGATATCCCGCCGGATCACTTGGGAGAGAGGGGGGAGGGTTAGGTGAAGATCCAGGCTCGAGAGCGCACGGCGCTTATTCTCCTCGATTATGGCCAAGGACTTGGTTCAGGTGAAGGCGAGGAGAAAAAAGGGACAGGGAAGCGTAACGGGGAAAAACCATTTGGGGCTATCTAAATCCTACAGGGGGCCAAATCCATGTCCACAGCGGCCGTGGAAAAATGTGGGGAAGGTGCTGCTGGAAAAGGGGGGTTCTCCAGTGGTCTTCTTAAGAAAATCCTTAAAAAGGCGGGGAATTGTAGGACTGTTGGGGGCCGGAAAGGAAAAAAAACCTCTCTTTCCCAAAAGGCTCTTCAAGTGGGGGGTATGGTCTTCTTGGGAGATGAAAAGAAGAAGAGACTGTCCGGCCAGGGGATTAGCACACCAGACAGATAGGAAGCTGTCAAAACCATATCATCTACCAGAACTTCGTCCGGCTCGAAAAAAGAAAAACATTGCAGGCAAAAGGGGGGATTCGACTGGAAGCCGTCTAGCGCCCTATCTACAAGTCCGAGAGGGGGGGTAGGAAAGAAGTCTGACAACAAAAAACGATGGAAATAGGATATGATCAAGGAGGATCTTCCGGAAGAATAGACGGACTCACGTTTCGATCGACACAAATTCCGGAATACCAAAGGCAAAAGGAGAAGTTTAGCCGCTACTGTGTCTATGAGATGGACGGATCGAACAAGCCGTATCATACACCTGTCCTATAAAGTGTGAACTTTCTACAGAAGGTCACTCCGCCGACAAAGCCTGGACATGTTGCCACAGCGGGTGGGGCCACGTCTTCTGACCCAAAAGGGAGAGAAACCTCCTCGAAACGCCCGCCGGGACTACGAACAAAAAAGAGAAGAATTGATTTATAAAAAGGGCAAGCAATCAAAAGCGTGCCACGCCGCGGATGCGGCCAAGCGCGAGTTTGAACTAATGGGAAAACGCAAAGGGACACACTGTTGTACTCTGCCTTGACTGGGAGATTAAGAGTCAACAGGACAAGAAGAAAAATCTGCTGAGATCCGCCCGCCGTTACTGATAAGATCGCGAAGGCGAGTTCACCGGCGGGGAAGAAAGAAGAAATAACAAAGTGAACTCAACGAGGTGCTCTGCGACCAAGACCGGGGGGGTGGGTCACTCTCTCGTCAGAAAAGTTTAAGGGGGCTTCACGCCCCGTAGTGGAAGGAGTGTAAGAGAGCATCGCCAATTAAAAAAAGAAGAAGAGCGCGTGGCCAAACGAGCTCGGCGCCAAAAAAAACTCAACCCTATTTCCAAAGAGAAACCGAGAACTTACGTGGCAAGTCTGACATGACCAGAGAAGGATGACTAACAGACGTGAGAGGGGGGAGTAAGAAAAGAAAAAAAAGGATGGGAACTGACTACCCCACCAGAGACTGGGGAGACAGGTAAAGCTCTCAACAAGTGGATAGAAAAAGGGCAAAATATGGCAAGCTTCGACCCGAGAGCAAGTCGATCCGTGTTATTGCTCCTCTGAAGGGACTAGTACTCATAGATCATCATGCGCTCGAGCGGAGAGCTAGGTAAGGAAGATCCCAGAGGTTGGTACGCTTCTCTCCAAAGGTCTTCTGATAGGAAGCCAAGAAAGCACTAGAGACAAGATAGTAAAGGTGTATCGCGAGACCGTAGTCTGCTACGCCATGCAGGGACGTTATTTTAAAATCAACCCTCTAACGGGAAGAAAGGGGACCCCCGAGGACCGATGCTTCCTTTCAAGGGGGAGACTCGGGGGGAAGGGAGCGTCAGAACATCTTACTCCACGATCACCAAAAAAAGTCAAGCGGAGAGTCAAGCGCTGTTTCACTCCCTCGGAAAGAGAGGGAAAACTTTAGCGGTTTCGACAGCCACGCTATGGGTCGAAGGCCGAGGAGGGGAGCGAGAAAAAAGACGGCGGGGGGCAATAAACCAGACAACTATCGGCACTGACGGCGTCCTAGGGGAAAAAGAAGGTCAAAAAAAACTTATCTTCGGCTTAGAGCGTCAAGGTTCTCTCGCGATACTCCGAGGACGGCAAACGAAGTCGTTGGAGAGCTTGAGAAAATAACCGAGTCGGCGAACCTTCCAATAGATTCAGAGAGGCGAGAAAAAAAACCGCAAAATCTGCACGTGTCGCGTCAAAGACCTTTGGAAAAGAGAGGGAGAGGCTGAGCGCCTCTCAGAACTTTCTACACATAGAGGAAGATCTCGCAGCGACCGCGACAGGGGCAGAGAAGCAGTGAGACGAGCTAGGTGTACTCAAGCCATCGTGCAAAGTCGCGCGAAGCGGGATGTCGTCTGGGAAGAGGTAAGGGGTACCCGCGACAACGCGCGTCCTATAGACAACGATGAAGCTGGGGGTCTTCTTTCTCTAATGGGAATCGGCAGCATCCAAAGCTCCGAGACCGGTCTAGGCAGGGGGGAAAAAAATAACCAGGCCGATATCGCACTGTGCCTCTAAGGGGATCCCTTTGGAGGGATCGAAAGAATAGGAGACTCAGGGACTAATCGGGCCGCGGCTCAGAGGGACAGAACTGCGACTTTTTTAGGAAGGGAGGGGAAATTCAGTCGTCGATTGCCGATCTTCCCAATTAAGAACATGTATAACTTGGAGAGAGAGTAAAAGAAAGGAATGTGAGAAAAGCGCTCGACGTTCTCCTCGGCTTTACGATGCCGTGAAGGGAGAAAAAACGGCAGCGAGGCGTTTCTTGATCAGAAAAAGGGGGGAAAAAAAAGGATCATCCTCGAAAGGGGGGTATCAGGGAGTGACCTTATAGAGAAATCACAAAACAGTGAAAGAGAGATCCAAAGACACGCATCACCATGTGATCAGCGAGCTGTCGGGGATTCACTCGGAGGGGATAAAGACAGAAGGGGGGGTCCGAAGTGAACTTGGCCTAAAGATCGTATCCTGAGTGCGAGCTGGTCACTGACCCGCGCAGCGGGTCTTCTTCTACAGTACCATAAAGAAGGGAAAACTGTCCCATTTTTCAAGCTCGTCATATTCCTCAGTGCGAATCTATTAGGAAAAGAAGGAAAGTCAAAAAGGAGGGCAGACCACTCCGTTGCCGCGGCCGTCACCGCAGCGTAAGAAGAGGAAAAACGAGAATGAGTTGCCTATTCGATGCCTAACACAGGGAAAGCGCATGATCCACCGTGACTCCTCGTGCCTTTTTCTTGGTCGTTAAGTACGGATAGAAAACGAGGGGCAGAGGTAGAATCCTTGGATGACGTATCCGTCGTCCACAACCATTAACCTCGGGAGAAAGGAACCGCATCATGGGACCTCTCTTCGAGCCGAGGTCGGTGAATAAAAGAGAAAAGCTGCAAATAGAGAAGGAAAAGGCTTCGCTGCAGCACTAGGTTCATTAGCATTCCTGAGAGAGCTTCTACTTGAAAGGAAGGAAAAGGTTCCGCGTGGATGCCTCGAGCTCGGGAACAGAGTTCTGTGCCTTACTTTGAGGCAGCACAGCAGCTCAAAAAAATCGTTGACGCTGACCCGAAAGACAGGACGGTTTCTTGCAGGGAGAGGGGAGCTAGCGGAGGGGTCGCCGATCTCTCAGGGTCGGCTAAAAGGGGAAAAACGAAGAGAGGCCCGCCCGGAATCGCGCTCATCACGAAGCCACTCGTAGAGATCTGGACGAATCGGTTGGGAGGATTCTCTATTACCAGGCACTCAGTTCATCTAAGATCCGAGGCGGGCGGCAGCGCTGCTCGCCCGTGCGCTCGAAGGGAGAGAAAGAGGGAAATCGGAGAGTGAGATCACGTGGCTGACCGTTCTAAAAGAACTCGGTCGTGGGAAACGGACGTACATCGACCTCTTCCGGAGGGGAGGTTTATCTGGGGGATCGAGAGGAACGCCCCCTAGCTCGAGAAGAAAGGATCCTGTAACTCTTGGTTGAGGAAGGAAGTAGAGGGTGTGAAACAACGTTACTAGGGAAGTTCGATCCCTGCCCAGAGGCAATGGGAGGCTGAGAGAGAAAAATTATATGCGGGGTACCCAGGCAAAGGTACTTTTGGTCGCCGCCCGGGGCGACGACCACATGGCCCTGGTCGAGTTCCGAGAAGGAAACAAAAAAGTATAAGGATGAAAGGGATCTCCTTGTACGTCGTAAAAAAAATCACAATTAGCCTCAACCTTCGCCAGTAATAACTTTCTGACGGAGGGGAAGAGAGGATGGGAATATCTTCCTCGTGTCATTGTGAGACAAATCCTCGATCATCACCGAGGGGTGTGGTGTTCTTTGCCAAGAAAAAAAAGAAAATAGGACTCGATCGCAACTTCTGCCGAGAAAAGGCTCATTGATCAAGGACGAGAAAGGTCCACGCCATCCCGTACTGCGCAGGGAGCGAGAGCTGACCGAAATTGGTTGGAAAGGGGGAAAAACCCTGGAAAACTCGGTGTATTCGCTTGGGGCAAGACTATCTTCCGGGGGAAAGGCATGGAATTTTCTGTGGCTAGACTCTCCACTCCTTATTCGTGAAGAAAGGTTCCATAAGGGAAAGGGGGGCTAAATAGCGCAGCGTGCACACGGGTGAATCTTGTGTCCGGCACCTCTTTGTCTAACGAGGGAAAGGTTTGTATCTATCGGAGACTCTTTACCGACCGTCGAAACGGAGAGAAGGAGATCAGCGACTGCTGACTCCTTAAGCTGGTTCATGTGCGAAGCAGCAGCTCAAGTCCTTTAAAAGAGGAAAAAGGGGGGAAAAATTTGACGAGTATCGCGACACAGAAAGGAAGTCAAATCCGGGAGCAAGTCGGGTCGCACCCGTTCGCGGTCGCCTTGAGGAAACGGAAGGGGAGGTATCAATTGTGTCGTCTTCCGTCCGGCGGTCGGGCTGGTAGGGGGGGACTGGACGAGGAGAAATCGTCACGAGTGGTGCCGCCTCAGGGCCAAAAGGGAAGGAGGGGGAAACTATGCGGACGTTTGCTGTCTGCTGGGCGAAGCTCTCTTCGAGGAAAATTGAAAAAAAAAATCCAAGGGTGATCACACGGCCCGTTGTTAGAGTACCGGACATAATCATCGGAAAAGGGAACTTATACAGAAACGCCCTTTGGCTTCTGCAAGTTTGCTATCTACCGAGGAAAAGAAGAAAGATGAAGTGCAGCTCTATAT
>Ga0179591_1271205_pt1 | contig 14129 bp, 17 predicted proteins | sample CZOMad2_1_08_16f_FD_182891 | JGI IMG/M metagenome (GOLD analysis project Ga0179591, IMG submission 182891) | Vadose zone soil fungal communities from Angelo Coast Range Reserve, California, USA - CZOMad2_1_08_16fungal (PacBio error correction) | ecosystem: Environmental > Terrestrial > Soil >...
AAAGCGTGGGAGGATTATCAGTGGGCAGCGCTCCAAACTTATGACAACGTGAGAAAAGTTTCCAGTCATCAAATTCACAGGGCATGGAATGAGTCGGCGGAGGTCATTAGACCTGCAACTTGCAGAACAAAAGGCCGTCACCCTTGTCCTCCCTCTAGAACAAAAAAGGAGTAGAAGGAGATAAATCCTCGGGAAAGGGAAAGATGGAGGGAGATCAAAGGCGAGCATTACCTCCTAGGAATAAATGCCCCGTAACTTTGGGGGTGGGTGTGGGGGGGAACCTTTCACAACATGCTGGACACAGAAGAGTGGGTCGGGACATCTGATTCTAAAGAAAAAAAGGACTGTATAACACGCCGGGAGGTAGGTTGGAGCGGTGCTGGATGAGGGGGTCAGAAAATAACGCAGGTAAATGGGTTTTGGAGGGGGGGAACGGATGCTTCACATAAGAGGGGGGGCACGGAATGGCAAAAGTGAGCACCGGGGGTTGCAAGAGGAGCGCGGGAGAATGGGGTTCTTAAGATTTCAGTTGAAGTTGGAACGGATCCGGTCGATCAGGGGTGGGTACGAGAGGTTCTTTCCTCAGGTATTAATTTAAGAATTCTTGGAGAGAAGGGCGGGTCAAACAATTTCAAGTTGGTTGGATTGGGGGGGTCAGTTGCAACAGAGGATGCTAGTGCTGTAAGAAAATACGCCTGAGGGGGCTTTCAGAACGGGATTGACTTTTGGTGGTGGGGTTTTCGATGGATCACACCCCGGGAGGTGGGAAATCCGCAATAGTGAATTGGGGGTTTTTTGAGGGGTCTGCGTCATGCCCAGGTTATCAACCTAGAGGTTTTTCCGGAATTCCGTCAATCGGTGGCTATGGCAGGGCTGGGGGGAAAGTAGAGGGTGGATGGTTGGGAAAAATGAAAAAGGTTGGGGGCAAAAGGCAGCAGAGTACTTCGTGCTTGACTGGGCCCGTCGAACGTCAGGAGGCCAGGTCTGCGTAGAAAACAACGGGTTTGTTGGAGGGTGTTTTGGAGGACGGTCCCGGTACGGGGGTGTGGGGGGCGCCAGGTGAGAGTGGAGAAGGGCGTCTCGGGCCCCTTGGTGGCCAACATAGTACAAGCGGGCGGGAAGAAGTGCAGTCTAAACCATTCATAGGAAAGATCTCGCTGGCCTAGGGTTTCCTTCGACTGACGGGCGGTAATGGACTTCTGGACCCGAGGGTAGATGGTGGACTGCGAACTAGCAGAAGGAGGGAAAAATTTGTGGGGGGGGGCTGCCGAAGCTACGGGGGTAAGTACTGGGCGCACCCCCCCAGTAGGTGGGGGGATACGGGGTGGGAGCGATTGGGGAGGTGGCTTGACAATTTGTTTCAGGTCTCAGGCGGTCACCGGGGGTCTGCGGGGGGGGGTCCTAGGGGGGTCCTTTTAATTGGGGTCAATATCGCGGGATTCTTAAGATAACCCCCAAAGAATGGAAAACGGATACTGTTTTGTTGGTCGGAGTAAGGTTTTTCGCAGGGGTGGGTGCCCAAGAGTTTTTCTCTCTGTTCGGGCATACTGCCCCTCCTACTGCCATCAGTTATTCTCTACTTTCAAGTCTAAATGGGTGCACTGTCATGGAACTTCCCCTCGATAATTGACAGAAGTTCGAATGGCGGGGTTGCAAGAGGGGGGAAAAATCAATTATAACAAATGAAAATCAAAGGTGGACTGGACCGCAGGGGTCGATCCAGTAAATCTAGCAGGAGCGACATGAATGACGTCAGAACAAACCGCGGATGTCGGGGTGATCGGGTTCTTTGTTAGGACGTCCTTGGAAGCAGACAGGGTATTCTAAGTGGGTGGAAAAAACGTGGTTGTCGAATTGGGGAGCGGGGGGAAGGGGGCCCTCCCGTAAATGGAAAATAGGTATCAGAGGAGGTTCTATGCTTTAAAAAAATCATAGGGGGGAGGAGTAGTTCTTACCGGGCTTCTAAGGAAAAGAAGATCGCGGCTTAATCATGCGGTGGTTACGGCAAGACAGCTCCCGAATTAGTGGTCTGGTTCTTGGCAATGCAAGGACAAAGAAGCTCTTCTAATTCAACTCTTTAGAGAGCGGCAGCGAAACAGGAGGGGTTGATATCTGGGCGGGCATCAACGTGATCGGGGCAGAACGAGAGTAATAGTAGTAATCGGGCTGTTTAAAGAAGATTGGGACTCCATTCGTTTCAATCGTCACGGGGAAATTCACGTGGACCTATCGAGCTAAGTACCTTCGGAGGGTGGGTGGGTGGGGTGGACAAGAAGATCATCGGGGATATAAACTAAGGTGCCTTGAAAGTGGGTTGTTATTCCAAGAAAAACTGCTGGTTGGTTAAATGTGGAAAAAAAAAGAATCAAACGAAGGGGAGCGTCTAAAAAAGATGACAAGAGAGCCCTCTTTGCTGAAGTCGGGGAAATTGAGACTAAAGGAATTTACAGTAGCATGGGAGCATGCTGGAGTTGACGAATGTGCCTTATTGAAAAAGGAAGCGCAAGAATTGGGGCGGCGAACACGGCCGTGCATTTTTTCTTGTGTTGGACTTGAACTTTCAGCGGAGGGTCAAAGGAAACTATAACGCAAGCAGGAGGCGGTCGGGAAGAGGACCCCTGGGAGATGGGAAGTCTCGGGCAGCCGCCGGGGTTGGCCGACAATGATCAAAAGGGGGCCGAGGAACAGGGGAAATCACAAATTTTTGGCTATTTCCTAGAATCCGCCGATGCAAGTAGAGGCAACAATCCGTTTAAGTGGGGTCATCAATGGGGTGCTAATGTCTTTCCTTTGAAAAAAAAAAATCGAGGATTTTTTGTACAGAGAAGAAAAAGAAGGGGACGGGACAAAAACTACGAAGGGAGTTTCATTCGATTTCAAAAGGGGGTGGTGCACGACCTGGGAATTTGGTGGTTCTCAACCCGGGAGCAACTTTGGGGGTTCGAGATGTGAGGTAGGGGTAAGGGAGGAAGAAAAAAAGAGGTGTTCGAACTAGGATTCTCGGCTGCTCACTAGGATTGCTTTTAAGAGAGACCAAAAAAGGGGTAGGAGGAAGAAGAGACAGGCACAGCACGAGGATGAATTCCCCGACTCGATAAAAAATATTTCTGCAGGGGGGGGAAGTCGGACTGTCAACGGGTAAAATCAAAAAGGGGCAAAAAGCTCGACCAACAAAGAGAATCAGAACCACAAAAATGCAGAAGGGTTACAAGAAGAAGCGCGAAAACTGACCTCGATGTCCTCTTCAAACGTAAACCTTAAGGATTTTCAGAGAACAAAAAATACTCGGAGTAAACTGGAAGAGAAAGGTTGCTAAACTTACAGCCCTACACCATTAAAAGAGTCCAAAACAACCCCACGCCCCCCGCCCCGACGAGCTTCTTTTCTTTAAACTCAATAAACATCTAAAACGGCCGCGGGGTCCTGGCCCGCGAAATTGTTGACTCCAAAGTGTTCGCTTATTATTTTCAAAGGGGGGAGGTCCTTGGGCTAATGAACTCAGATCGATGAAGGGGAAATACCCAGGGATCATCAAGCCCACGAACCGACACCATGTCAGTTAAGGAGTCGAACTGTCATTGACAGGCAGTACAAATGTCACCTCCGTTGTCCACGGAGTGTAAGGCAACATATGGAGTGCAATAAGGGCTTAATGGAAACCTATGCCCAGATAAAGGATCAAGCCGTCTCAATCCGCTGCGAGCCCATCAGGGGGAGGAAGGGGCGCTTTTATCAGAACTCGCGTCGTGGGGGAGTTTATTTCCAAAAAAAAAATACAACGTTTGATCACACCAAAGGGAAATGGGATTACGAGGTATTGTGAAAACCCCAACGTTTCTTGACTTCGGAACATTAATCAGAAGGACTGGTACGGGGGCCGCTTGGTACAAGGAGTCCCAGTAAAATAGAAGAGGGGAGGAGGGGGAAATTAGTGGGCTGTCCTTCGGAAACCGTACCAAAAAAACGGAAGGAATAAAGGTCGATAAAACTAGCAGGAAGGAGCGATATTCATGAGGTCGGTCCCGTGCCTGATCAAACTTGCGATGAGGAAGGGCACCTCAGATAGAGTTGGGGAAGGAGAGCAGACTTGGACGCAGCCTATATCGGTAGACACATCTAAGAGCTGATGAAAAGAAATGGGGAAACGGAGTACTGGCGATCGCCAATTCGACACCACGGCCAACTTAAACAACGTAGCGGAAGGGGTACTTCCCAAAAAAGGGGAGAACAGCGCCCCTTTGTGCATTGGACGCATTGAATTCGAGGATCGGGGGGGGGAAAGCTTTACTAGAGAAAATGCGGTAGCGGATGAGGTCCTGGGATTTTGCAGAGGGTCAAAAGAGCCACCAAATATCAAATGGCAAGAGAAAAAAGAAAGGTTGTTTAGAAGGAAATTCTTACCTCCGCTTATCCCCTCCTCGGCGTTCGGTCGCGTTCTAGCCCCCAACCCGAGTGAAGGGGACCAGGGCTAGAAAAAAAGAAAAAACATTGCCACATGTCATGTGAATCCTGACGGGATTAATGCAGTCACATGTATTAAACCAGACGAAAAGGGGAAAACCATAAGTTGTGGATATTTACTCAACAGCAGCTGGAAAAAAGCCTTTTCTCAAAAAACGGTCTCCAAAGAGGGAGAAGTCATCTGAAGAAAGGAGGGGACATTGGTGGCCGACTAGAAAACTTTTGCGACGGGCGGGAGGGCCTCCCACATCGGAAGTGATTTTCGAAAGAAATAAAAGATGAGGGGGGGGGAGGGAAACTACGAGGCCAATGAGGCTCATAATAATTAATGGCCGAGAAAGCCCCAATCAACTATTGAGGTTCCAAAGGCATAGGAATCAACGAAGGATCCGCTAACAAAGGAACTACCTACCAAGGACAGGAATCAACCTCACACAAAAAGGGGGGAAATCCCGCAAAGGAAGGGGTAATGAAAAAGCCGACAAGGCAACGCAGCTTCTAAGCCAGGAAAAAGGGAAACTGCATACGATAAAGAATGGGGGGCCAAATCACATCCAATAGTGGGAATGCCAGAGCGCCGTCGAAACACTACGAAAGGTCAGGAAGGCAAAAAAAAAGATACGGACAATCTGAAGCCCCCACAACAATCGACCCTGCGGAGGCACCCCAAAAAAAAGGGCGTAGAAAAAAAGAGAAAAAACCAAAAAGAGTCCCTTTAAATGGAAAACAATATCGGGCTGGTGATCGTAACGAAGATCCTCTTGGAAACGTGGGAAGCACCCTGAAGAATGGGTTTTAAACGGAAGAGGCCCTAAGTAGATTCCCGAAGAATTATACCTGCGGAAGATCACCGGTTCAGTCCTTCTCTGCCAAGTCTGACAGGCCAGGAAACAGGGGAAGAGTCTGGAGTAGGACCGAATAAGGAATTTCACTTAACGTCCAATTGGAGTCGGCAAACAGGGGAGGGTCATCATCGTCACAACAAAAAAAGAAAATTGAAAAAATAAGGGGTCTTGCAGGAAAAGAAGCAGAGGAAAAACCGTTAACTATCACAGCCGTGTTCTTACAGCACGTGTGCTCTACCCATTGAGAGGTCAGCTTCCAGCCAACAAGATCATAAGTAAAGAAGGGGAATGAGGGAGGGTCTTAAGGAAGAGAATGCGAATGATAGGCCCACGCTTTTGACACATAATTCTCACAAAAACCAATCATGAGTCAAAGGATAATAAGGAGGAGAAGGAGTCATAAAATGGGATGGATTCCGCTGATAATGAAATCTCAATACTCATCAACCTGACTTTTGGGTGAGATGGGTGCGGTGCACAGTGAGCAACTTACAAGACTATAGTGAGGGAATCAGTTGAAGAAAAGGAGGATTAGTACAGCCAGTAGGTAGTAGGGCGGTTGGCGGTTGATATGATGATTTCAAAATATTATGCGTGGATGGGTTTGGGGATGAGGACCAGGAAGAGGGAGGGGAGAATGCAAATTCTGCATGAAAAAAATCAACGGCGACGAAAAAAAATCCCTGTGGGGGAAAAAGGTGGCCTGCAGGGGGGGAGGAGGATTCTACCGGTGAGCTGCAGTTCTGGGGCAGACTAGGACACTTCCATGGAAAAAGTTAAGGATGTGGACATTCAGCTTATTTTTCATTTCCTACAGCCCTGATTGGGAGTTTGACAGTGTGAAAAGGGGCTTTGTTGGGGGTGTCGATGTAAAGCCAACTATGGGGGTTGCCACGCATTAAGTGGGGGGGTTGGGGAGGGGATTCGTAAGTGGAAAAATTTTCACCCAGGGTTGATAGTTTTTTTCCTGGAAGTTGGAAGGGAGGGTTGTCGAGGGAACGGGAACTCGGGGAAATTTCCACACGCATTTTGGGGATGTGGGGAAAATGAGTCCTCCAGAAAGGTGTTTGATGACGTGTCTCTCCAGTTCTTCGGCGACGGGGTCCCTCGGTCTAAGCTGGGACCCCGGTCAAAGGCGATGGATGGCAAAGGTGTGATGAAACACGGGGTTTTGGGTGGAGGTGGTTCTGATGCGGCCCGGGGGGGGGTTGGGGGGGCCCATGATAACTGATCAGAGGCGGCTAGCCCTATGGGTGGGCGCAAAATACTAGGCAAAAACGTAAAAAAGTGCTGCGGTTCTCAGGTCAGAAACTTCCCAGGCGACAGAGTTATAAGTACGGCTACCGGAAATGGCTTGAATCAGGTGGATTCTGTCCCCTTTTTCATTGTGAGTTCAAAGCTATCGGAAACCATTGGGGGGGAAAAGGCGGTAATGAGGTTACGAGTGAAGGAGCAGGTCTGTGGAGAAAAGGGGTTGGTCCCGGGAAAGTTTTCTTTACTCCTCTTGGGGTGGAAGTGTCGGACAGAGTTAAAATGGGGTCTGGGCTTGTCAGTAGAATGTGAAAGGGTAGTGAATCCCGGTAAAATGCCAATATAACGAAAATTGCCAGGGTGGGTGCGTGGGCGTTCTCGGGACACCAGAAACCGCCGTGGTGGGGGGGGGGAGCGATAATACACTTAAACAGGAATTTCTATCATTTAAATGGAGAATTAAAGAAAAGAAAAATCTTGGTAGCTCTAGTTCTATAAAGCTGGTTGGGGGGGGTTGTCATGAGCTCCAGAACAACGTCATGGAAGCGTTCGCGAGGAAAGACGACCTCGTCAGGGTAACTGCGTCAAAGGAGGACACCATCTGATGGGGTATAGTATTCCGGTTGACGTTGAAAATTTTACGAGGAAGAGGTCTGTGAAGGGTGGGGGGGGGGGTCATGTGGGGATCAAGACCTCCCAAAACTTACTGGGAGGGGAGACAATTGCAATCAAGTCGCTCTGAGTCGCTTGCTCGTACGGGGGCGCAAAGAAGGTTCCGGTTTTGAGTATTTCATCGAATAACGTGAGAGATTTTCTCGCCTGAATCGACTGCCACCAGTTGGGGGACGGGGCTCATATTGGGCATGCCAAATCAGCAAGCCCATTCAAGTCTGGGGCGGTGGAAGCGACAGGGGGGCGGAATAGAAGGGGGGGGGAACGTTGCAAAGACGCCAGCAAACTGGATCAGCAAAAAGAAAAAAGCAGGGGATAAACGAACCGGGTCTGCCGGTTATGGAATGCCAGGAAAAAAAACGGACATTGCTTACGGAAGCCTCAAAAAAACGTTTGGGTGGGTTGGCAAAAGCTATAATCTGGAGTCCATTGAAATGGGGGGGTTAGTAGATAGAGAGGGGGTGGTGGGGCTGTCATGTCAAAACAGAGCTCAAAAGCCATGAGCGTACTGATAAGAGTATAAACAAGGGGGGTACGCTGAGCTATTGAGAAGCTGATTGCTGTTCTTAGTGGGAAATGAGCATAGTATGCAATTCCCTGCAGTGAACAACCGGCGATGAAAACGGGGTGGAAGGGGGGTATTACTAGTAGACGATAAAAAAGTGAGCCGCTTCATTTGGGGGTCGGATGGGGGGGGTGTGACTGTTGGCGCGGGATTACCAGTCCTTCCATTTAAGTCCTAGATATTCTTGAAGGACGGGAAAGAAAAACCTGGGGAGAATTGGTCAGGTAAGCGCCATTTCCGCAGTGAAATTTATGAAATCCCAAAAAAGTTGCCCAGCATATAGGAAGGGACGCGCCGAGAGGGAAACACTTGGGGATGCTTCCGGAAGAAAAGAATCTTGAATAACGTCAAAACGGACATAGACAACTGGGAGGGGGGGGGGGGGGGGGGGGCGGAAAGTGTGCGACCACGTTGAAAGCAGATGTTGGGGTTCTAGAAAGGAAAGACAATTGAACGGGTGCCCGAGGAAATAGACAATGGTTGGGTGAGGTAGAAGGAAGTCCCGGAGTTCCAGCAATTGGACAGGGGGGGGGGGGTTCCCCGCGTGGGGCACGTTTTTTCATTTCGCTCGCTAGGTGGGGTTATAATAGGGGGCAGAAAGAGTTTAGAGTGATGACGTTCGCTTCTTCCAAAATCGAGGGGTAAAGCTTTATCTAAATCACAACAACAACCTCTGGAAAATTGCTCCCCCACATCCGCCTGTCCTTGGCAGAAGGCCGGGCTTCCCTACGTGTCTCAGGGTCAGGACATTTGAACCGTAACCCTAAATACCTGGGAAGAGCCCAAAAAAAAAGTTGAAGAATCCCGCGGAACCCCCCACTGCACAGAGCGCAAGAAAAAATCAGCCGCAGTTAATCAGAATCTACCGAACGGGCGGGGACACGGAGGAAAAGGGGCCTGAGGCTTACACGGCTCGATAAAAAAAGAATCGTCGGGAAAAAAGTATCGACATGAAAGACCCTTAAGCCAGACGCCCACTGGAGCTTGTTTTACGTCCCGAACAGACGGAGGGATCTTCCTTGCCAAAGGCACAATTGGTTGGGATACTCCGACATGGTTGGGCCTATGGGTAAAGGGATACTTGGAAGGGCGTCAATAATACTGCGAGCGAAGAAAAAGACGAGGGGGATATTGGCAAACCGACGCAGCCAAAGAAAAGATTGAATTAAACAGGCTTCAAAAGGAAGGGGGGCAGCAACTCCAAGTAAAAATTCCCACAATGGGGCTGCAGCTATACATAATATTTCCGTCCAACATTCTTAGGTAAGAAGCTAAAAGTGGGGATTAGGGGCAACTAAAGGCTCAGACGAGTCCAAACAAGATCTCAATCCGGTCTTCCAATAGGCGAAGGTTCGCTCTGTAGAAGACGCTAGAGGCGTGGGGGGCTTGAATTGTAAAAAAACGAGAGTTTTGACTCACACCAGGAAAGGGGGAAGATACCATAGTAATGGGGTTCAAACACCAAAAAACGGGGGTCGGGGAACGGAAGGGACAAAATGGACCGTCCCACTTGCATCCGCTGAACATCATTTAGGTAAAAACTCAAGGGGACGACGTTAAAATTAGCTGATCAGTCTGCCAGTTATTTCTGAGAAACAAACAAAAAGAAAAAAACAAACTACTAAAAGCGAAAAGGGGCCTAGTGAAGATGCACTTATATCAAAAATACGCCAATAGCGGGCACTATAAGGGGATGGGCAGTCATGGAATCCACCGACACCGAAGCATTTGGCGATGGGGTGAACCGGGAAAGCGCTACTACTCGAGAATAGGGCAATACTATTCTGAAAACGGCTATAGGTAATAAAAAACGACATCTGCAATGGTTTGGACTGTTTCAGCAGAAAAATAGGGGATGGTCATCCCAAAACTTATACACACGGGCAAAAAAGGCAAAAGGATAGGGGGTCTCTTACATGGGAGGGGGGGGTCAGGCCAACGGCAAGAAGAAACAACATCGAATGGGAAGTTGGTAAGCAGTGCAGTAAAAGCAGAGATAAAGGGGAACTCGCGAAAGGGTGGTTTAAGGGCGTAGATTTCTAGTTATGCAAATCGCCACAGCCTAGGAGCCGAAAAATGGCAGAACCATAACGCGGGTAAAAACGGCTCTCCTTGAAAACGTGCTCGAAAGAATAGAGCCAGCGTGGATCTGCTTAACAAGTCGGCGGCCCTGTGACCGAGAATGAAAAGCACAAAAAAGGGCATAAAATGTCCGTGAATCCAGGATGGAACTACAGTCGTTCACAGGTACCCAGGGCCAGGAAGACGGCACACACGCAAGCCAAGTCGGAAAGCGTTAAGCCAAGGAAAAACCTCCCCCACCCCACCCCTCAGCGCCAAACACCCCCACAACAGGTAAGGGAAAAAAGGGGGTCAACTGTATCAACCATATACACAACATCTGCGAATTAATCTTCCCTTCGTATAGGACACTACTCAAACTGGTACGTGAAGGGGAGGGGTAATGGGCTACCCAACCAAGCTGGGAAGACCTTCAAATCAAAGGGGAAATCTATTACGAGGCAGAGATCGCTTGGGAAGATGATTGTGAATGTCCGGGGAAAATCCATGCTGTAAAAACTAAGCGGGGCCACCAAGGGAATTCGGTCAGCACGAGGGAGACTCCATAAATCTAAAACCTGACAAGGAAATTTAAATCATAAGCACAACTCCCACCCGTGGGGGGGGGAAGAAAAGCAATGAAAGTGAAACGTTCGCGCCACGCAAGGTAAAGTCGGCGCGGGGGGGGGGGGGGGGGGGGGGGGGGGGGGGGCGAAAACACGAAGGCCAGGGATCAACAAACTACGTCTGAAGGCAAAACACACCACCAGAAGTTGAAGTGCCAAGAAGGGTGACCAAAATACACGACTCAAGTAAAAAGTGCCACCAAAAGAGACAGAGGGGGAAGAGAAATGGTCAACAGGGAAAAACCAAAATCCTACCTGGACGGGCTGGACAACATCAAGGGGCTTCGAAAGAGCCCCAAAACAAAGGCAATTCCGACAAAAGAATCCTGGGAGGGAGGGTCCACTCATAAAAAAAAGAATCCAGTCAAAAGGGGGAAAAAAACTCAACTTACGGGGGTTCGGAGCCTCATCGAGGGAGTAGGCCTTCGCCCTTAGGAGGATCACCTGATGAACTGCTCAGACCCAGAGGAAGGTCCAGGCATACCAATCTTATGTCCTGGTCTCTACATTGACTCAAGTCGCGAAAAAGGCATGCGGCTTCACTAATTGACCAATAATCAACTCGCACTCACCTGACCCGCAATTGAAAATCGCATCTCCATCAACCGGGAACACCGGACTTACAGCCGTCGGGTTTCTTCAGCAATGGTGACGCTCCGCAACAGTAGGAAAGCCGTGGAAAGGGGGACCTCCAAATCTCGAAAAAGCACTCAAGGGGAAATGGTCTTGCGGAGGTTGATCATAAGGGCGTCTCCTCCATGGATAAACGGGAGAAAGCATTGGAAAACAGATTTGAGAAAAACGGAGGATGGGAGGGAATCTAGAGAGGGAAATCCCGGGGGCTCGCTCGGGAGCAGCAAATGGAGGGAGATCGCCCAGGTAGGTATCATACGCTCCTCAAGAATCACCCCGGAGAAGTTGGGATAGGGGCATGGAATTGAGAACTTTACTAATCTGCAATCGGACATAACTGCTGCTAGAACACGCAGGAGGATAGGGAGTGTCCAAATTCTCGGAGTAGGGCAGAAGAGTAAATTGTTCAGTATGGTTGGGGGGAGGTTGAGAAAGGAGGACCATATTGAAACACGAACAAATGGAAGGTGAAGGAAGTTAGGCGCACACTTCTCCGTGCCGCGGAATTTCAGGTGTTGAAGGAAGCCGGTTCGATCAGAGGACCGGTGAAATCTTCTAAGAATTTAAAATGTAAAGGAGGGCGGGGGAAGGAATGTTACCGCTGAAAAGCAGTCTGACTTTGCCACCAAGTTAAGTTATGGTTTTTGGGGGTAAATCCAGAGGATTGTTCTGGGGGAGTGAACTCAGATATGGGGCTGGAAGCCTTGAAGTGAATGTGTTTGGGGTTGGAAGAGGCGCAATTGATGGGGGTCCCGCAGAGGAGGCGTAGGTTTTCGTGGGGAGGCGGACGGGGAAACAGGTTGGAAAAAACAGCTGCTATGGAGCCACTTTAACTGCTGGGTAGGGGGAATGACGGGAACTGGGACTTAACACAATCTTGTATGGTTTGCAAGGAGGGCGAAAAAAAAATTTGGCTGGAGTGGCGATGACGCGAAGAACGACGGGGCCGTAGGAAGCTGAGGGGAAAGGCTAAGGCCGTGAAAGTTTTCACGGTTGGGGAGGTGAGGGGGGGAAAAAAGGGGATCGCACCTTGGGGCGGGTCGGGGGGAACACGGTTGATTATTGGTATAAAGGAGACGCGCACCTTGGGGGGCCAGAAAAATAGTACGAAGAACGTGGCAGGAGGTATCAATCCAAAGGGAAGTCAAACTGAAACTTCAGAGAATCTTGGGAAGGTAGGCCCGGCGGACCGGAATAGTAGAGGACGGGTTCTGTCAAAGGGCGTGGGCTCACGAGACGCCGTGAGTAGACGGAAGTCGTGGCCTGTCGGAAGTGTATCATAGGAAGGGGAAACAGTGGGGGAGTTTTACCAAGGTTTTGGGGCGTAACCCCCGACTTTTTTGCAAGGTCGGCTTACGCTTTACAAAGGGGGCTGCGGTCATGGGGAAGAAGGGTAAATCTCAGAAGTAAATTCCTTAGGCACATTAATGAGGGACCATGTTGGTCTTCAGTTCTATATGGAACTCTTGGTCGAGGGCATAGAGACTTAACAAGGAATTCTGATACAGAAAGGTAGAGCCGGGCCAAAAAGCAAAAAACAAAAGTCTGTTGAGATTGCGAGTTTTCTGGGGCGATTTTCATACAACTCATAACATCACAAAGAGTAACGCAACTTTCGCGAGTAACCAATTACAAGAGAAAGGAACGAAGTGCCATTGGGGAAAAAAAAAGAAAGTCATCTCCCTCAATGCTGGTGGAAAAGCGTTGGAAGTTGGGTTGCTTATGTAAGTTAAGCAAATAAAAAAAGAGGGGAGGGTGGTCCTGTTAAAAAATGGTGGGGGTCAAAGGTTTTGGTCCTAATGCCAACATGTATTGGAAAAAGGGCTAACAGTCGTCGCAGGATTCTTGTGGAAAGAACTGAATCTGGATCTCTCTAGGGGTCTTTGTCGCAGGAAGCTGAGATGAGGCGGAAGAAGATTGGCTAGGCCGGGGCCCTCTTCCAATTTATTCAGTGAGGGATCGATAGGGGCATGCCAAGAAAAACAGAAGCCTTGGAGGGGTTGAGAGGGGAGGGTGCTCATCGCATATAACTGGCGTGGTTTAAACGTTCGAAAAGGGCAGCAAGAGAACTGTCCATACGCAACCGTAAGCTTATAAAGGAGGGTCCGCCTGGGTCTGCATAACTTTAGAACCGGAACAGCTGAAGGGGGGAACATGCTGAAAACGTCCAGAAAACTGTTTGGGTGTTTGAAAACAAAAGCTCATAAGAGTGTAATCCAGCATTGGGGTTGGGAAAAAACGGATGGGGGGGTGGTGAAAAACTTTTTAACACAAAAATCCCACAAAACTAGGCTGTAAAAAAGCGGAAAACATCTCCCCGTGGCGCGAGGCTGGATTGAGTAATTCGAGGGACCTTTGTGGGCGGAAAAGGAGTGGACCAACATTATACTGAAAGTCGAGAAGAAAATTTTTGCGGGAGGGTTATATATCTGCCCCACATATCGTTTTGAATTTGTGTCTGGGAAGTTACTTTCCCGCTTAAAATTGAAAGACGTGCAACAAGCAAATAACGGGAGTAAGAGGACAAGGTAGGACGCATGGGTTATGTTCCAAAGGAGGCGGACCGGGACTGGGTATTGACGCAAAAAGGATCACAACAAAATCAAAGAAACTCCAAAGAGTCGTATATCACAAGTTTTGACGCGGGGAAAAGAAAGCGAGAGAACCTAATATGGTTCTAAGCAAACATCAAGTAGAGCGTTTCGTTGTTTCATTTTATAGTTGAACTGAGACGTCGAAGTGAATACAATGGACCGGAAGGCGAGGGGTTTTTTGGGGAATCGGAGTATAAAATGAGGGTTCCGGCCTAGACTGAAGGAATAAGTGTGTCGCGTAGATTTAGGGGGGCTGAAAGTGAGGTGGGGGAAGAACCGGAAAATGGGGTGCCGTTTTCTCACGTTGGGGGGGGGGGAAAAAAGGGGTGAGTCTCAAGTTCCTGGGAGTGTTGACGAAAGGATAATGAAAGGTTTGGTATCGCGAGGGAATTCCGGCTGCAGGGAAAGAATGGGGGTGTGT
>Ga0179591_1429916_pt1 | contig 14129 bp, 21 predicted proteins | sample CZOMad2_1_08_16f_FD_182891 | JGI IMG/M metagenome (GOLD analysis project Ga0179591, IMG submission 182891) | Vadose zone soil fungal communities from Angelo Coast Range Reserve, California, USA - CZOMad2_1_08_16fungal (PacBio error correction) | ecosystem: Environmental > Terrestrial > Soil >...
TCTTTCTATACATCCTTACCTTAACTTGGGGGGAAGGAATGGGGGAAGGACCCACTTCATCCATACCGCAGCCTGCCAACGGGAGGAAGTTCTTTACTCCTTCCCGGCACAAAATTGTGTTCGCGCGCAGCAATTCCGAGGGGAGGTGTCACGGGGGGAGGGGACAAAAAAGGGGGAGGGGAGGCTTCATTCGACTTTCTCTTCTCATTGGACGGGACGAGGAAAGAAGAAGGGAAGGCGTTGACGCATCCGCAGTGCGGGATCGGAGGCGGATTGGAGTAGAAAGAGAATGATTAGGAGGGAATGAATCAACTTCTGGCCCATCCTTATCGAACGGGAGAGAGGGAGGGACGCTGGGCCGCTGTGCAAATCTTTGGGAGTACGGATGGATGATTTATCTAAAAAAAAAAACGGGAAAAAAGAAGGGAGAGGAACAGGGGAACAGGGATGCGCAATCTCCTGTAAATGGGACATAAGAAAATAGAAACTGACGCCGGTTTCCCTATCGAAAACGCGAAAGACGAGCAACCGGCCACAGGAGAGGGGGAAGGGGGGGAGGGTCTTCTCATCTTCTTCTTTGGGGGAGGAAAGGAAAAGAGGAATTCATTTCCAACAAACACGGAACGCACGAAAGAAGGAGAAAAGGGGGGAGGGAAAATCCACAACCCCTATGTTAAGAGAATATTTCTGTATTTACCCGAGAACGAAGCGCTCTCAAAAATGGCGTTCCCCTGAGTAAAAAAAGGAAGGGTGGTGTTTTTGCGTCTAAGAGCAAATAGGAGCGGGAAAAAGGGGAAAAAAGGAGGGAAAAGGCTCAAGGCTCAGTGATGCCGGCGAGTATCTCGCTAATCCCCGCGCCGGGAAGGGAGGGAAAAGGAAAAAACCCAATTCGATCCCTTCGATTTCCAAGTAGGAGGAGGGAAAAGCCGGCGCTGCAGGTCTACTTGAAGGAGAAGGGGGAGAAGCGCCAAACCGTTCTGGGGAAAAAAAGTTACAACCCGACAGCCCCCGGGAAGGATCGGCAACTGCCTGACTCCCCCGATTCAGAAGGAATAAAAAGGAGGTTGTCCTTCAACTTTGCTTGGCGAGTGATGTCTGGGAAACGAGACGCGGGTGTGGAAAAAGGAGAACTTCACTTTCTTAGACCTCCGTGGCCGGCAAAGGAAACAACAAAAAACAGTCGCAGAAAAAAGTAAGGGGAAAGGAAGGGATCATCAGTACCCAAAAAAACCTACATCTGGGGAACTCCGGAGGAACAGCCGCCCTCATTAAAAAAAGAAGAAAAGGGGGGAAGAGGTGTACAACACTATCGAGAAAGAGAGGAAGAGGGATATCACCACCACCTCTACACGGACAATCTAGATAAAGAACACAAAGGAGGAAAATGATATAATTGGACGGGAAAGGGGGGGGGGATCCATTAATTTCATACCACTTTCATATGCCCTTCGACGAAGGGGGAAGGACGAAGTACTGGTCGCTTTCCTTCTTTGTTGAATAGGGCGGCGGGCGCCGGAGTGAACAAGAGGGAGGAAAGAGAAAGAGGCAGTTCCTACTCTGACTTTGGATCTGAGAGGGGGAGGGTCCGCCGGCCACGGCGTCTCCGCCCGTGCAGGGGTCGAGGGGGAAACAGGGGGGAGAGGGGGAAACTGCCACTTTGGACGACGATACGGAAGTGGAGGGAAAAGAGGATCCATAATCGGAGGGAGGGGTTGCCTATCTGCGCGAGGAGGAGGTTGTCGGTTTTGTAAATGAGGCGGTTGAACGGTTTTGGCGAGGGAAAAGGGGGGAAAAGAGGGGTGCGATTCAAGTCTCACGTGGGCAGAGAAGGAAAGGGAAAGGAAAGGAAAGGGATCGCATTTGGTGGCACCGTATGTCCCCGCGAAAGGGACGAGGGAGGCTAGATAATACAGGTAAAAAGGAAGAGGGGGGGGGGGGAAGGGGGGGTGCGGCGTCGTGTGGTCCGATCATATTCTATTAACCAACCAACAGCCGAAGAAGCCTTTTTTTTAGATCGAGGTTGTGCGGAGGTGAGTAGAGAAGAAGAAGCGAATCTTGTTGGGGAGTGAAAAGGAATTCGTCGTTAGATGTGGCAGTGTTGTTGTCAGAAGAATATAAGGGGGGAAAGAAAAAAAAAGGAAAACGATTCTAATACATCCACCAGAAGGAAGGGGCAGGGGCCGCTTCCTTTTCAGCGTTTGTGCCCCCGGAAAAGGGGAAAATTGACCTTCATGTGTAGGGAAAAAAGGGGTACCATTTCCCGGCCCGCTGCCGCTCAACCTTGGGGGCGGCGCATCCGCATGAATAGGGGGGGAGGAAGGGAAGGGTTTTCAGATCAAGAAAGCTCTTTGTCCCAGTCGGCCTCAGCGGATGGTTCATTAAAGGGGAAGATTCGCGCCTTCATTGTCCATCATTTGATGAGGATCCGAATTCATTTATTTCCAGAAGTCCCCACCCGCCAAGGATCCCCCAGAGAGGGGGAAAAAAAAGGGGGGAGGAGATTGAATCCCGCTTTGTCCTCGCAGTACAAGGAGAGAGGGAAACAGCGCTGCCGTTCCACCGTACTCCTCATCAGGAGGCTGATGCGCAGAAAAAAATTGGAGAAAGGGAAAGGGGGAGTACATAATCATTTCTCGCCACAGTGGGAAGAGGAGGAGGAAGCGTCCCGTACTTTTTCCCGTAATTTATACTGCACAAGGGTCAGGGGAGGGAAAAAAAAGGATTTAAAAATCCGTCCACCAGCGGGAAGAGAAAGGGAAGAAAGACGCCTGATACCTTTTTAATCCAGAATATGCCGGACAGCAACACCCCGTTAAAGAGTCTTCACAGGAGGAAAAAAAGGACAAGCCCTAGATCGCCGACTGAGAGGAAGGGAGGGAAAGAAAACTTGAAGAACGCAGGGAAGAAAAAGGGGAGGGGGGAAGAGGGGGGGGTTCCTTTTACTCGTAAGGGGGAGTTATTTCGTCCGCGGCTGACTTAACCGCTTTGTGAAGGAAGGAGGGGGGGATTATAGGAAATGTAGTAGGTGGGAAGGAAAGGAAGAAAAAGAGGCTTCTTTTTCTCTCTTCGTGAGCAAGGCGGAGAGAAGGGGGGACGTCGCCAGGTATAAAGGGGTAATCCGCAGTGGAAAAAAAAAGAGGGAAGGAGGGGGGGAAGGGGGGGGGGGTACCACTTATTTTCCCTTTCCTCCGCTGGAGAGCGAGGGAAAGAGGGGGGGACTGCAATTCAACTTTAACAGCGCGACTCTGTCGTGGAAGCGAGTGTCCCACAAAAAAAGGAATCAGAAAAGAAAAAGAGAAAAGGAAGAGAAGGGCTTTAACAACCTCCATCTTCTTCGATAAGGAAAGGGAGGAGGGGGGGAGATCTGCCCATCCTCCCTGTAATCTCTGAGTGGAGAGAGGGTGAGTGGGGGTTGGAAGGGATTTCATGCTGCCTGAGGAAAGAGGGAGAGAAAAAGGGGGAGGAATAGATAGATTCGATTTTCCCGAAGAAAAAGATCACGCTCTCCACTCGCCGGAACAGGGCAGTATGGGCAGATAGGGGAAAGGGGGGGGAAAAGAGAAAGCTGGACTTATCGATCCTCTTATTTTTTGTTAAAAGAGAAAAGGTTTTGACCTAATCAGTGTGTCAAGAGGCCGGAGGGGGGGGGGGAGAAAGCTTCTCTCTTTCCGTTGAATGGGAGAGGAGTCCCCGCGCGGCCAGCTTCTGGAAACTGGAAAATACGTGTTAAACAAATGGGGAAAGTAAGAAAAGAGAGAGAGAGAGGGGGGGAAACTTCTATTAAACTTTATAAATAACCTGGAGAAGGGAGAGCATTTTTTCGTCCGGAGAGAACCGAGGGGATCACGAAATCGCAAGAGGAAAGAGGGAGGGCGTATCTTCAACTACTTACAAGTAAAGGAAGAGAAAGGGAAAGCTTTTCATTCCGCTTGCCGGGGGAATAACTTTGGTCTGGACGGACAAAGGAGAAGAAAAAGGCCATAACTTCGATCGATAAGAAAAGAGACCTCGTCTCACTCTTTCTTTGCGCAGACAAAAAGAGAAAACTCGAGGGGGCGATCTCGGAGGGGGAGGAAACAGGGGGGGAGAAGGCCTTTTAATGACGCTTCTGAATTGGCTAAAAGCAGTCATATTCTGTATTAGCAACTGTCGGGCCTGGGGGGCGCGCGCTGCAGGAGAGAAAGGAAGAAAAAGGGGGGCGGAAGGGGGAGGAGTCGAGACCTCCTGACATTACTTTGCAGAGAATAATTCCGAAAAAGGGGACGGCTGTACGGAAAAAAAGAAAAAAAGCGTAACCCTTATTCTGTACCCGAGCCAGGCAAAAAGGGGGGGGGGGGGGTTCGGCTCATACAGCATGGTCTAGGGAGCTGCGGAGGAAAGAAAAATCGCTTTCTTCTTCAGGAGAGGAAGGGGTTGGACTGCCGCTGACCAGAGGTCTGGGAAAGGGGGAGGCTTTTACTCATCCTCCTGGCGGGGATAGGAGCTGAACCTTACATGATTCGGGAGGAGGTAAGGAATGAATCAACTTCGGGAAGGAAGGGGGGGGAGAAAAGGGAAACGTAATAACACATCTCTTTTCACGCGGGTGGAAAAAGAGGGGGGGAAGGGATCTTTTGCCAAACGAACATCTCTTCGTCGAGAACGCGATGCCTGTAGGTAAGAAAGGAAAGGGGTACATCATTTTTAACTACCCATGCGGTAAATTGAATAGAAAAGGAAAAGAGAAACGCTAAAATCCGCTTCCACCGGCACGTACAGGGGGGGATTCATGCTGGGGGAGTAAGGAGAGGAGGGGGGGGGTGCTCGATACCTTTTTTTCTTCTCCGTAGAGGTAGGAGGAAGAAAAGAAGAATTCCGCCCAATCCCTACTGATCGAATCCACAACCCTGAGAAAGGGGGGGGAGAGGGGCTAGTAAAGATAAAAATGGGTCTTTCCCTCTTACATAATTGAAGTGGGGTCAGAAGGGGGTGTTTGTCTGTCTAAGAGGGAGAAGGAGAAAAAATAACATACGAATTTCAACTCATTATTACTTCTATTATCTAGAGAGAAAAGGGGAGAGGTGCTCACCCAATTTTCGATCCTGGCCGATGACTTCAGGACGTTAGGGAAGAAGGGAAAAAGAGGTGATTCGGAAAAAAGATCACAGCGAAAACAGGGCGTTAAATTGGAAAGGGAGAAAACAGAAAAAAAGAAGAATTGCTCTCCCTCTTCTCACGAGGAGAAAGGAGGGGGAGAGCTCCATTAGTATTTCCTTCAAAGTGCGTGGCGCGTGATTTACGAGCCGAAAAGGGGGGGGGAAGAGGGGGGGAGGGAGGAAATCCGTGCCGGCTACGGCATTTCAAAAAAGAAGGAACCTGGCCAGATGATATCCGGTGTGAGAATCACAGTACATACATCTTTTTCACTCCGGAGAAAGAAGAACAACTACTTACATCTAACCAGTCCTTAGAAAAGCTTAGGGGTAACAACACAAGAAGCATCTTCCGCTTTTTCTTCACTTCCTTTAGGAACAAAAAAGAAACAAAGGGAGGTAGTAAATAGATATATTTTCCGTGTCGAGGTTGGTGGTGCAGAACAATGAATGTCGAAAAAGAGGAGGGGAGGGGGGTTGTCCACCGCTCCTTTCCTAATTACTGGTCGAGGAGGGGAAGAAGATGTGTCGCCGGAGTGCCCACTCTTTCGGTGGTAATGGGAGCCAGAAAGAGGCCATGGAAGGAGAAAGGGGGGGGGGAAGGGGAAAAGAGGCGTCTCCTCCCTTCTTTCCGAACGGGAAGAAGGTCTCGTCTCTTACATCACTCGCCACGCCACTTTGACGACTGTCCGGGGGAAAGGATAGGAAGAAAAAAGGAGGGGGGAGAGGGGCTTCCGTTCTTTCCTATTTTCGAGACAGGAGGAGGGGTGAGCTGTCAAGAACTTTTTTGGAGATGACTTTGGGAGTTTCAAGGAGGGGGAAGGGGGAAAGAAGGGGGGGGGAGAACTAATTCTTCCCTTACTCTACATCCCGTGAATGAAGAGGAAAGGGAAAGAGGGGGGGTCACCGCTCGACTCCATTGCTCTTTAGCGCGAGATAATAGCATTACATACTGAAGTTGGGGTGAGGGAGCATTGTGAGAGGAGGGGGGAGAAGAGAGGAAAAAAGGGGGGGCAACCTTCAATCTTTTACTATTTTAACTCCATTGGGGAGGGAAGTAGGTGAGTTACTTCCAGGTTGCATATTGGACGGGAGGAATCGGGTGGGGGGGGGGGGGGGAAAGGGGGGGAGGGATTCCGTCTTTATATTTGCAGGGGGGGGGAAGGGCATGCGAACGCACCCCTTCTCTCTCTCCCACAGAGAAGATCAGAATACACAAAGCATGAGAAAGGGAAAGGAGGAAGGGGGGAAGAGCTTTTTCGCTTTTTCTCTATTGCCACAAGGAGAAAGGGGGGTCCACCTGATTTCCATTTCCCGGAGATGCAAGAGAACTGGGGTTGGGGGAAAGAACGACAGCATAGAGGGGAAGAGGGGAAGGGAAAAAAAACGTACTCCCCCGCTTTTCACAGAGGACAAGAGGGGGGGAAAGAACGCACCGTTCGCTCGCTGCATTGGCAAGAAGTTGAGTAATGGTTCAGGGAAAGAGGAAAAAAAGGTGGTATGAAGGAAAAAAGATCCCCTCCCTGCGGCTGAGTAAATAGCGTTCTCTGGACGCCCGCGGTGGAGGCTGGTACCAATAGCAAAGAGAAAAAAGAAAAAAAGGGAGATGCCGTTCCATCCTTTACATCCTCCACGCAGGAAAAGAGGAGAAGAGTGCCTGTTGGCCGCTTACAGACCTCAGGTCCCGACACGTGGCATGGAGGTCAGGGAAAAGAAGGGGGGGGGGGGGAAGGGGAAGGAATAATTCTTCCTTCCAATTCAGTAAGGGGAGGGCTAGAAGAGGCGTTCAAAATCCGCCACCTCGGTGATCGAAGTGTCCGAGACGAAAAAAAGGCTCGCGCCAGAAAGGAAGGAGAAGGGGGGGGGGGAGAAAAAAACCCTTCATCCTCTTCATGAAGCAGGAAGCAGGGGAAAAAAAAAGCCACGCCGAATCTCCGAACTGAGGTAAGATGTTCGGGACCCGCGTTGAGAAAGGGGGGGAGGGAAAGGGGGAAGGGAGGGCACTATTATTTCTTTGAATCGTAAGTGGGGGAAGTAAAGAGAAGCGCGGACTGAACCGTTTTTGTCAATTCACGCTGGGGACTTAGAAAAAATTGAGAGTTAGAGAAAGGGAAGGAGGGGGGGGGAAGGACTTTTCTCTCTCTTTATCACGGCTGCAGACAGGGTCCCGTCGCCATTTATAGAATATCTGGGAGAACTAGAGAAGGGGGAAAGGGGAGTCTTTCCAATTTTAGTGACATGGGGGTGTGCCCGTTCCTCCTCTGACAAGAGGCAATCGGGGAGGAAGGGACGTTGGAGGGGGGGGAAGGAAATTCACGTAACATCTCTACTCTTGTCAGGGGAAGAGAGGGGAGAAATAGAGTTCAAACATCCGGCCGCATCGTGCCGCTGGTTTAAAAAATCACGTGCTTAGAAGAAGAGGGGACGCGTGTAAGAAAGAGGGGGGGAAAGGAGAAGAAGACTGGAATCGCTGGAGTTTTCTAGTTGATGATTGTGTTCTCTGAAGGAGGGAGGGAATGGGAAATGGGGAGGAGGTAACATATAGAATCGATTTTCCACGCTGGGGAATTCAGAGAACACAAGAGAAGGAAAGAAAAGGATGGTCAGATCTCACTTCTGCATCAGCTGAGAGAGTCGTAAACATAGAAACGGAATGTTGGTTAACAGCGGCGATTGCGGCCCGGGAGGGGGGACGAGTCGTGTTTCATGAGGGGGGGAGGGGAAAAGCGTGAAAAAAGGGATTTTTCCCTTTTAATGGCATTCTAAGCAAGGACACTCGGGGAAAGATTCCGCGAGGGAAAAAAAGGGGGGAAAAAAAGGAGGAGACAAGCCTCTTCAATCAAGCCTTGCGGCGAGGGGGGTCGATTAACCTTTATATACCTGGAGAAGGGAACAGTCGCTGGGAAGCCGGCGCGAAAATAAAGGAAAAAATACCGCGGATCTTTTTTCTCCGATAAGAGGAGGAAAACTACTGGGACGAAAGTACGAGGGTCGTTATCTTACGAAGCGAAAGCCCCAGCGTAATCACAAATCTTTTCAGGAGAGGGAGAAATAAAGGATGAGGGGGGGAGAGTCGGGCCAGACCTTCGATCCGCTCTGCCAGCGTGAAAAGAGGGCGGTTGCTTTGCGCGACAACATACGGAGCTAGGAGGAGGAGAAGGGAAGGGAAGGTGGTACCTCCTCCTTTGAATGAAGCGGGATGGAGAAAGTACGTCATATTCTTGATTCAAAACGGTCGGATATTGAGCTTCGGAGGGGAGGGAGAGGAAGGGGAAAAGGGGGGGAGGTTTTTCAACGCACTGGAGACCAGAGGGTTTCGGGACATCCGTACCTGACTTGCATGAGAAATTATGAAGGGAAAGTACAAGAGGACGAGACATTACCTGAAGCGGCCAAAAAACACTGATTCTTACGCCGTCCACGCAAAACGACGCATCACATCGGGGGGGGAGAAGGCGGATTTCACTTGCTGGAAAGGAAGAAAGGCATTCGACGTGCTCGGCTCATTGGCTGACGAAAATCGGGAATGAAAAAGAGGGAGAGGGAAACCTCATTTCTTATCGAGGAGGGGAAAAAAGACAATGAATTCTTATTCGGCACTGACTTCATGACAAAAAATGCTGGCCATGCCGGAGAGGAGGGAAGAAGAGATTTTCCTCTTTTCCACTCCTTTTGGGGTGATGTATCTTCCAAAAACGGAACACTCTCGGGATGAACCAGAGGAAGGGGAAGGGAAGTCCTCTCAGGGAATCAGGTGTACTACACTTCATGTAAAAGTTCGAAAAAGCGTTAGAAGAAAAAGGAGGAAAAGGCTCAAATCCTCTTCCACCAGGCAAAAGTAAGGGCTGTGGCTGTCCTTGCCATTCTTAGCTGGGGGGGGGGAGGGGAAGGAAAAGGAGGTTCGGAATTCATTCAACAACAAAGGGACAAGAACGAAAAAATGGATCTAATCCACAACCCCGATTCACAGAGCAGTCAGCTTCTGGATCGGCTTATTAAAGAAAAAAAAAAGGGGGGGGAGGGGTTCCCCTCTTCACGCTTTCCTGGGGGCGCGAGGGAGGGGGGGGGGGGGGGGAAAAAAAAAAACCGCGCACAATCTCCATACGAATTTCAAACATAAGTGAAAGGACCGTATATCAAGAAGGCGCCTTAGTCTAGCTTTGACATTACGGGGATAAAAGAATTACAGGATTGTGAAGAAAGGGACGCCCTAGGTAAGGGGAGAAAAAAGAGGGTTCTGCAACTCTCCTTTAACTCCACCAAATACGAAGGGAGGTAAAACCCTACAACCATCCTCTTCGCTCCCGGGAAACGCCGGATAAAAGAAGGGAGGAAAAAAAAAGGAAAGGGAGAAGGGAAGTATCTTCCTTCAATTTCTTGTCGCGTCTATGTACGTCTCCTATACCGTTGTTTTCATGCGACTAAAGGCACGGCTGAGAAGAGGGGGGGAGAGGGGAAGAAGGAAAGTCCTGCTTCTTCCCTTTCCATATATAGGGTGGGGAAGGAAGGAGGGGGGGCACTCCTGCTACCCAGCAGAAAGAAATACTAACATCTTACCATTACTGAGGGAAAGAGAAAGGCGCATCTTCCCGTGTTCTTCACATTCATGGGAGAACCCAAAAATCGGAACTGACAAAAAGAAAAAAGGGAGGATTACCACTACTAGCTCTTTGTCCGTGTCGAAGGGGGGAAAAGGGGCCATGAATTGTCAGACCACGGGCAGATTCAGTCGTGTTTGGAAAAGGAGAAGGAAAGGCCGTCGTTTTTATCTTGCGGAGGGGGGGGTGGCCCACGCTGTCGGTTTTAATGAGGTCGCCACCTATCAAAGAAAAAGGGGCCGAAGACGAAAAGGGGGGGGAGGGAAGAAGGGGAGAAGGGGAAAGCGTCTCCCCCTTTCCGTTGTACGAGAGGGACCGTACTCCGCTCCACGCCACTTTACTGACGATAAGGAATTGAGAGCTTAAGAGGAGCTGATCAGAGAAGGGGAGAAGGAGGGAGGGAAAGGGGGGTGTTTTCTTTTTTAAATGAGAGGGGGTGGCCGCTGCTTTTTTCGTTCCAAAGGCGTTTCAAAGGTAAGTATAAGGAGAAGAGAAGGAAAGAAGGAGGAGAAGGGGGTGATCTGAAATTTATCTATTTGGTGAAGAAAAAGGGGGAAAGGGAAGTCGCGTGATCTCGAGATACTCTCCTTCCTCACTGAGTTTGAAAAAGTCTGGGGGGGGGGAGCTTGGTGCGGCGGAGGGGGGGGAGGGAAGAAAAAAGAAGAGAAAGTCAATCTTTTACGATTTTAACTCCCATTTTTGGGAAAGGAAAAAGGGAGGTAATAGCCGTTCAGATTTACGTTGCTCGAGAGGGTTTGTGTTCGGGGCGGGCTTGGCAGGGGGAAAGTGGTGTTTGGCATTAATTCGCGACTTAGGTTTTTTATAGACGAACGAAAAGCGCGACCCAAGAAGAAAGAGGGGAGGAAAAGGAAAGCCTACGTCTGTTGAAGTGGAGGAGGGGGTCTATATGCCCTTCTCGCTTTAGAATTGAACTGCGTTGGACACCGGGGAGAGGGAAGGGGGAAGAGCATGTTTTTTTTTTTGCGATCCGAAAGGAAGAGGGGGGGGGACGAGCTGTTCGTTTCTTGCAAGATCAAGAGAAAAGAGGGAAAAAAAAAAAAAGAAAAAAGGTGTTTTCATTACGTCTCGCCCAGACGACAAGGGGGGGAGGGGATTCAAATGAAGTTCATTGCCGCCTCCGAATTCATGTAGGTCAGAGTAAAAGCCCGCCGAGAGAAAAAAAAAGGATCAACGCCTTCCATCGGAGAAGGTGGAAGAGGGAGGGACAGTCCAATGAGCCCTCTACAAGTCGCATTAAAAAATCAGCAAAGGGAGACTGACGGGTAAAAAAGAAAAGTGCTGCTTCGCCTAACCATTTATCCTCGTGGAAGGTGGGGAGGTCCGCGCCACCTTTTTCCGCGGAGGTCATGATCAGGTTCCGCAAAAGGGGGGAAGAAGGGAATACTTCCATTCAGTTCCCTCGATGATCCGGTGTTAAAAATCCCCACCGAGGTGATCGAAAGCCAAAAAAAAAAAAAGAAAAAGGAGAAGGAGGGGAGACCCCCCCCCTACTTCCTTCAGACCGTTTGGGGGAAGAAGGGGGCAGCCGCGTCATTCACAGGACAAGTCCAAAAGCTACGGATAAAGGAAAAGAAGAGGCAGAACTGCTATTCCTGATGGGAAACCTCGTTTATACTATTAACGCGGGGAAGAGGCTTTCTAGAGGACCGATTAGTGATTGGGAAGGGGGGGAGGATCAGCATTTTATTTCTCCGCGCAGGAAGGAAAAAGAGAAGGGTGTGGGGGGGGGGGGGGTTTGCCGTGCGGAAGGGATTGGAGAGGAGCGGCGTAACGATCCGCTTATGCCTTCTTTGGAGATTACGTTGAGGGAGGGAGCGAAGGAGGAGAGAAGAAAAAAGGAGCCAGTTTAATAGCAGTGGAGGAAAAGAGGAAGGGGGAAGGCTTGTTCTCCTTCCATTGGAGTGAAAGTATGGCCCTGCAAGGGGGAAGGGGAGGGTCGGAAGAGGGGAGGGGGGGGGGGGGGGGGGGGGGGGGGGGGGGGGGTGGGGGGGGGGGGGGGGGGGGGGGGGGGGGGGGGGGGGGGGGGGGGGGGGGGGGGGGGGGGGGGGGGGGGGGTTGCCGTTGGGAGGAAAAGAAGAAGAAAGGGGAGGGAGGGAGGGGGGGAAGGCTCTTTTCTACCAAAAAAAGAGAAAGACGGGCCCTCTCTCCTCTGTTACAACTCCCAGAGGAATTTCGTCCTTAAAAGTGTAAAGGACCGAGAGAGAAAGAGGCAGGGGGGGAGTGCGAGAGTGATTAGTTGTGTTTCCTCTTAATTCAATGCGATTAGTGAAGAAGGAGGCTCTCAACAAAAAAGGAAGGGGGGGGAAAAAAAGCAGGCTCATTTAATTCAAAACACACTCCTCAAATATAGAAAAGAAACAGGGGGACTGCTGCATTCACGCTGCTCGGCCTCGTACGAGCGACTGGACGGAGTAGGGGAAAGGGAGGAGGGAAGGGCCCTGCTGTTTGAACTCGATCGGGGGGTCTGCGGCCGGTACGACACGCGCTTACAAGAAAGCGGAAGATTGTTTCCCGTGGGAAGAAGGAGGCACTCTTCCTCTCTGGAAAGCGAGGGGAGGAGAAAATTGGACATTGAACCAAGCCTCTCTCATCAGCCGGCTCGGGGGCTCAAAGAAAAGGAAGGGGGGGGGAAAAAGGGGGGGTCCTCCTTCTCTCCGAAGCGGGAGAAATCCTCGGATCTTTCTCCTATCATGAGGCGGATCTTAAACTAAAGTAAACGGAGGAGAACGGGAGGAAGGGAAAAAAAGAAGAAAAAAAAGAAGGTCAGTCCTCTCGTGGAGAGACTGCTTCTTCTGTGACGGACCAAAGTTAAAGAATTTACAAACGGAGAAGGAAAGGAGGGGAGAAGAAGGAAAAGAAGGAAAGGGAGAGGAGGATGGTTCTCATACAACATCTTACTCTAGTTAGGGAGAAGAGAGGGACGCTTTGGGACTCCTTCCTGTGAATGATAGGGGGGGCTGGGGGGAAAAGGGAGAAAAAAGAGGGGGGGGAGGAAAAGGTATTGCTTCTTCGTGCTCGCGAGGGGATGAGGAAGAGTTAACGCCGGTTGCGGATTTTTCAACGAAAGGGCGAGAGTTAGTTAGAGAAAGAAAAAGGGAAAATATTCCTTTCACACTTACTTGGAATATGAAGGAAAAAGCGGCACCTTTGTCTCTTACCTTAATTCTGTACGCCGGCCACGGCAATCGGGGAAGGGGGTTAGGAGAAGAAGACAGAAAGAGACGGGGGGTCACTTTCTTTAACTTCATCTCTTTTCTGATTGAGGAGAAAAAGGGGGGACTCGTACAAAAGCGGGATGAAAAACAAGAGGTAGAGATTTAGGGGGAGGGAAAAGAGGATCTCTTCTTTCTTTTTTACTTCAGAAAGAAGAAAAGTAGGGGGGGAAAACTTTCTTTCCAATGCCTTACAGAAAAGGTGAGACTATTGGGGAGATTCAGTAGAAGAAAGGGAGAGAAGCGTTTTATTACTTTCTTTATTAATTTATCTTGGGAAAAAAGGGAAAAAAAGAGATGCCTTCGGATCTCAGAAAAAACATTGGAGTCGGCAGCGAGGAAATGTACGTGGAACTAAACTGAGGAAAGAAGGAATAATCTAAAACTCTAAAATCCGCGTCCAAAAAAGGAAAAAGGAAGGGAGGAAGGGATCGCATTCTTCTTCTGGGTGCGAAAGTGGGCAGTCGCCGTGGGAGTGAGGGAAAAGATAAGAGAATCTCCCCAATCCCACTGGATAAGAGAAGAAAAAAAAAATATGCTCTTCTATTATCCCTCACCTCTACAACTTCGTCTCAAAAAAATGGGCTGTCCCAGATGGACGGGGGAGAGAAGGGGGGGGAAGGGGAGGGGAGAGAAATCGACCCCACTCCTCCTCACACTTCCATATAGTGGTAAAAAGAAGGGGAGGGAGGAGAGATCACTCTCCTTTATTCTTCGTTGACATTAAGTGAAACCCAGAAAGGGAAGATTAAGGAGGGAGAAAAGGGAGGAGGGGGAGGAGGAGCCTTTTCTCCTTTAATTCCTTCAACGGGGAAGGGGGAAAGCCAAAACCTGTTCTTTTACCGTCTCATGTAAAGAAACTCACACAGAGACCGCTCGGAAAAAAAGGGAAAAGGGGAAATCCCTATCATCAATTCCGTATCGTCAGGCAAGGGGAGGGGAGAGGGAAGAGGAAAAGAAACCTTGGTTTCAATGATATACTGAGGAGAGACGAAGGAAGGAAAGGAAAACCTCTCAGATAAAAACGGGGAAGGAAATGATCCCGTGCTCAGCATTCAAACGTGAGAACCCGGCTCCAACAAGGGGAAACTAGTAAAAGGAGGAGGACCCGTCCGCTGTGACACACGTAGCGAAGCTTGGAAAGGGGAAGAAAAAAGGACATGACA
>Ga0179591_1343327_pt1 | contig 14128 bp, 16 predicted proteins | sample CZOMad2_1_08_16f_FD_182891 | JGI IMG/M metagenome (GOLD analysis project Ga0179591, IMG submission 182891) | Vadose zone soil fungal communities from Angelo Coast Range Reserve, California, USA - CZOMad2_1_08_16fungal (PacBio error correction) | ecosystem: Environmental > Terrestrial > Soil >...
TTTTGATTAATGGGGCTGCAAAAGAAAGAGGATAAGTTGCAAGCCGCCGTTCACAGAAATGGAAGGCGTCAAAAACTCTAAAGACTGAAAGGACGAAGGGTCTCAAGGGGCTCCAGGGAGGTACGCTTCGCTCCTCGGGAAACCGAGATCGGAAAAGGGCTGTCACCAGGGCAGGAGGGTAACAGAGCTTCAGGAGACTTCTGAATAACGGCCTGACGCGGTCGGAAGACAAAGTCTTGGTCATACTGGGGTTCGTATCGATCGAAAAAGGCGACAGGGGGGGGCTCAAGCAGTAACTGGGTTCAAAACGGGGAGTTCTAAAAGGAAGTCATTCACGGCGTAGGGCACAATGCAGGTGATGTCTCCTACAGGAGGCTTGACGGCATCTATAATCTCAAGCTCTCAATTCCGGAAAGCGGGAGATCGGGGCTCAAAACTCCTCGTGGAAGAAGAGGGGAGCAAGGAGACTACGGGCAGTGCCGCTTTCTGAACAGACGGTTCGGATGGAGAATCAGCTTGGGGAAAATACGAAGGGGGGGGACTGGGACTAGGCGACATGAAGGGATTTCGGGAGGGAAGTGGAGGGAAACCTTCCAGACTGCAAGGGGTAGCCCCTTGCTTTGTTGAGGTCGCCTCGAATAGAAGAAAGGTTTGATGATAAAGAGTCCTTCCTGGACGTGGGGACAGACAACTTGCCGGGCTAACTTCGCCTTGGGAGAACGGGAGCCAGTCTATGTAACAAGGGCTGGCCTCTGAAGAAAAAAAGAAACTTGTTGTCCTGTTTACTGCGAGTTTGCGGGAAGGGAAGAACTCCGGGGAGAGGCGTTTGATGTTTGAGAGTCGTCAGACTTGGATTTGCGTGTGACCGGGACACATAAACGGAAAGAGAGCGCCGATGATCGGCTACCACGAAGGTGCCGGAAGCAGGCCATCAAAGGGGGGAAAGGGCCCCAAAGGAAACTGGCAGAGGCAAGTCGGGATACAAATCGCGAACGCAAGAGAGCTCATAGTATTCGGGATCGATAATTGGACAAGGGAGTGTAGGTGAGTAAGGCGCACAAAGGGGTGGTTATGTGTTGGGCCTAGTTCACGAGGACGCAGGCCGTGGCAAGCGCGATATTTTTTCGCTGATTGAGAGGGGAAATTGGTGATCAGCAACGAAGAAGGACGTAATGTACGGGTAATCGCATTCGCGGTGGTTGTGCAGTGTTACTTGCTTGTCGGGAGGGGAACGGACGGAAAAATGGTAAAGTTTTAGTTTTGTGGGAACGATGGGAAAAGGTAGGGGCATGAAACATCCCGTCAGGGGGAAAAAAAGAAAAGAAGCTGAGGGTTCTTAAGGGGGGGAGAGGGGGGTTTGGCTTAAACTTCCCGTTCCGGTGGGATTCAAACCAGAAGCGTTGTCGCGAGGTCGTTTACGGAAAAAAGGATGCGAAGGTCACCCCCCGAGAACGTCGAGCACGAGCAAAAATTCGAAGGGGACTGACCCCTATTCATAGTAGACAATCTCCTGAATAGCTGGGGACGAAAGAAGGCGATATAATTTGCGGGGGGCAAAGCGCATGGGAGGTAGGTTAGGATCGGGAGGATCCATGAAAAGGAGCTTCCAAATCAACTGATACTTGAACGAAAAAACCATTTCGGTAATGCCGCTAAATAGCCGGGGCATGAAGACTTCGGAGTTAGGGTCTCCTTGCAAAGGGAGGGTGACTATGTGGGCGGGTTTCTTTCAGTGGGGCACTTTCTCTCGGGGTGTTCCTCTTTCGTGTGAAAATAAGAATCAAGCGCCGATTGGGGACGCCCGTTACGAAAATGGGGGCGGAGTGAATGAAAAAAACGGAATGACTTAGATACACGATGTGGGTTGAACAGGCAGGGAACCGGGACCCTTACCAGCGGAGAGAAGAACAGGGCCTAGGCGATTTCAAGTTTGGGACGCCAGCCCTTTCAACAAAAACGAACAAAAAGAACGATGCTGCCACAACTGATGGGAAGAGAGCGGGTTGCCGACCCGACGGTTGCGAGCACCCCTATCCCTTGTGGTAATGATCAGCGGGGTTAAACCCTGAGGGCTGAAAGGGGGCGGATGAAGAGCGACGTATCGCCAGTGGATTGGAGGGGTCTGCTGGGGCGGAGAAGGGCCAAACTCCGAGAAAAATGTACAAGGGGGCGCAGGAGACAAGAAAAAGAAGAGCCGAGCCGATTAAAAAGCGAAGGGGCAGATCGAACGTAGAGCAATATGAAGCATTCACACGGAAGGCGGGGGACCGCGAACGGCCGCCGCAAACCATCGAGGGGCCGGGGTGGAGGCTGGACAGGGTCCCGGAGTCGGTAAGGGGTGACCTATGATCCAAAGCAATACGTACTGGTATGGATTACGAAAAGTTGGGGGATAGAGACCAAGCAGCAGATTTGTCATTACGACATTGCACTGGTCCTTTAACGCGAAAAAGTTCGGGGTGGCGCGAGGTCGGGTAGGGGGCGACATTCCCGATGACTTCCGAAAGTAAAGAGTGTTTGTCAGGGCAGGAAGCAAAAAAAGGCTTTTAAGGACGAGTCCGGAAGCCACCACAAAGCTTGGAAGACCCTGATATCCCATACTCTCAAGTTCGATCTCGCTGGCCAACTGGACCACGGAAAGTTGAAAAGACTGACCGGGAAAGAATATCAAAAAAAAAAGTGGGGCTACTACGGCATTCGCATTGTATAAACGAGAAGTGGCGGAACCTCGATTCAGATCGCAATGGGGGGATCCTTTGTGACGTAAGGTTCGAAAGGCAAGAGAGCTAGGGGTAACATCGGATGAGAAAGGTACGATCGGCCGATAGTAAAAATAGAAAATCGTCTTTTATTCACCCGCCGCGGAGAGATCGATGCGGTATGCAGCCCGATATGGACTTTGGAATCAGAAAAGGGGCGGGGGGGGGCGGAGGCGCCGTCTCTTGTAAGAGTCTCCCACCGGTCGGGACCTCATCCTGGCGGACCGGATTGTTTGCGGGTGCCTGTCAGAAGTACTTGGACGCGGCAGCAGGATTTCCTGAAAGTTGGAGTCTTGGAGGGGTGCTAGTCGTAGTCTTTAAGCGGCGTAGGCGGCGGGGAATCTCGGCTTGGACCGCTTTGGGTCTAATGATGTTGGTCCAAATGAGGGTCTGTACGCCAGTGGGACAACCGGACATCCGAAGAAATTGTCTTTTCCTCCCGGCGCCGCGCAGGCAGGGGCTAGAGCAACTAAGTTCGTAACTGGCATTTGCTCTGCTCACTCTCCTCGTCAAAAAAACGGTGGGGATAAGAGGGCTTTGAGGTATTACGAAGAGGGCCCCATCTCGTTGGGGGACCCGACAGAATCCAGGGAGCAGGACGCTTTATAACTCCATCGAGCCCTCCGGGAGGTGGACCGGTGGAAGTTAAACTAAGGGATTTCTCTACCATAATTGGGAAGTTTGGGGGCTGATTAAAAGGGCCTTGGTTCAGGACTTCCTTCTGAGAAAAAAAGAATCGTTTAAGAGAGTCTCTCATGGACCGAAAGACAAATGGCCGTTGGGCATATCATTTCTTCAAACAGAACGGATGCACACCTCCGCCAGGCGGAGCAGTAGACAACACAACAAGGAGGGATGCTTGAACAAAGGGGGGGGTACAGGCTGACACGGCGAGGGCGTTAGACGTTCCTTCTAAAATGGACCCCAAGAAAGACCCGGTTCCACGGCAGGCGCGCTAAGAGGAGGACTAAGCTTAGGCCTAAAAAGAAAAGCAGGCGGAAAACTACATACCTCAAAAGTCAAATCATGGGGGAAACGAGCGCGAATCCTGGTAAACGTTAAATGGGCAGTCGAGGGCCTCACTCCTTGGCACGGAAAGGCTGCAAGATGATCTGGCTTAGCTGTGGGGACCCCAAAAGGCTGATGGGAGGAAAGCGGAAATAATAACCCTACAACCAACCCCCCCAACAACAAACCCAGAACCAAAGACCACACCAAAAGAATGGCAATGTCTATTTATACATGAGTGAAGAGAGCCTCTTCTGAGATCAGCAAGAAGAAAGGGGAAGGAGGTCTCGTTACCTTAACCCAAGGATGCTTTCTCCGTTTAAAAAAGATTGCAAAGTCCATTATATGGGTATGAGAGGGCGGAGATGCTAAATAATATCATTAGCCCGCAGAAACGACCAAAAAAGGGGCCGAGCACAATTTGCTCTGGCGCCTGAAGTTAAAAGAATACTAGCAAAGGATCACGACTAAACCGAGGAAGAAGATTACGGGCCGATCTAAGCTTAAATCCTTCGAGCAAAATCTAAGAAAGACGGCCCTCCATAAAATGAGGAAACCGGTTGGATCTATCCAGGGGATATCAAAAATCCATCATTGCCTTAACATCAGAGACAGGTCAAAGCGTTCATCAATTAGTATCTAGCAGCGTCAAAAAGGACGTATTCGACTGGAGGAAAAACGGAGAAGCGCTCCTGCTTAAACGGGGTTAGCGCTCCTAGAGACAAGCTAAAAGCGGACCTGCGGAACAGACAAAGAAGAAAGGCGACTCCGATGTTCGAGGAATGTACGGGCTACGGCCAGTGCAAAGGCGGTCAGTAGCGGCGAGCAGGTAAGGGTGTCGTTTTAAAGGTTTAACGAACTCCGAGAATGAATACGCACTATCAAGGGCGATCGGTATTCAAAGGGGGGAGAAGGGGACCGGCGCCACGAGACGAGAGGCGCAAGGGGATAAAACTGGAAAGATCACCGGAGCTCGATCCTCCTGAGCCAGGAGACAAGGCGAAAAAAAAAAGCGGCATGTTCGTTTAATGTAATGGTGGAGAAAAAGTAACCGGACACATGCAAAAATAGTTGGTTGGGACATGTAAAAAGGGGCAGGGGTATAGTAAACAACGTAAATAGAAGAAAGGCGTCAGGTGGTGTCTTCATTACAAACAGACGGCAACCTGCAATAGGAACGCCGGGAAGGGGAAAGTGCAGCATACGTGGAAGTCAGTCCCGGTTCCGCTGCCTTCGAAGTGGATTCAAGAGAAGTCGGCGGGCAACATCCCGGATCATGGCTGTATGCATCGGGTCGAGTGGTAGAGATTTTCAGTAGATATGATCTGGAAATCGGGGTCGTTTTGGAAACAGTCAGGCGCATATGCCAGGGCAGCCGAAGACATACATGGCGACGGGAGACTTCATACACTGCCGAGAGTAGTCAACGTTATGGGGGGACAAAAGAGAGGGAAAGCAGACCGGAAACCCGTTCTTCACCAAGGATCAGACGGGACTGAAATCGGGCAGCAGGGGGAAGATTTTAGGGAAGGGAAGATGTCTTCACCAAAGGCCACAAGACCGCACCGGCAAAGGGGAGAGGGATTAGGGGTACGGTAGCAGAGAAAAACCTCAAACGGTGGGACAAGGCTTACCCAGCTGCTCGATAGGAACGTCGGATCACGCAAAAAGAGATTTCGTGGGTTCAACCTGAAAATCGCCAGGTCTTACGGCACAACCCAACGAGCCACTCGGGGAAACCGCCCCAGAAATTTCGCTTTGAGGGGCAGGTTGCTCCAAATGGAAACGGGGCAGTCACCGACAGGAAACTCTCTCATTTTGGGGCGTGACAAGATCGCAGCCCAATTGACGTCCCTCTTTGCAAAGAAAAATGAGATGTGCAAAAAAGTCGCTGGCACTCAGACATTTCCGGCGCGTGTCATGAAACCGTAGAAGAAGGGGGCAGGAGCCATCGATCGAAGGGGAGGAGGGAAGTTCATCGCTAGGGGGGTGATCGAAGAAAAGATAAAAGTTTTTGTCAGGTGGGAGGGAAGCCTCCCAACGCCAGCTTTTGGAGGTCATTCAACAGATCAAAGAAGCAAGCCCCAGTTCATAAAATTGAACAAAATGGAGTTTAAGGGGAATAAAAATCTACCTCAGTTAGAACTACCGCGATCACCGGGAGAGGTCACGGACAGCCGACCAACACAACGGCCACCAGAACAAAAACTAGAAGGCGCCCAAATCCCTGAGATCTTCGTCGTCCGCTGTATACCGAAGCCCCGGAGAAAAAAGGCGGGACACTGCTTCATAGGGAACGAGGAAACAATAAAAAACCTGGGGGCAGCCTGTAGAGGAAAGAAAAATACATGATATCGCATCGAGAAATCGAGAGACTCGGAAAGCCTTCATCGTTGCGACCAGGCGCGGGAGGTTCAGAGAGGCAGTCATGATGTAAGCGCCGTTCCAACTTCATGTCAGCGTGGAAGCGAAGAAGTCAAAAAGGGGACGTTGGAATGGCGAGCAACGGGCGCAGTACGTCGCCATACTCGGAGTCCAACGATCTATAAAACTAATCAAGACGACGACATGTCGGGAAACTCCGAGACGTTTCCCATAGGGAGAAACCAATACTCGAGGAGCGCTGAGGGACGGGGCAGAAAATCGACCATCTATTGCAAGAGGAGGACAGGCGCCGCGCGGCCGGTTATGAAGATGAAAGCCTGGGAAGTCAGCAAACGTAGCTGAAATTTTTCTATCAAAGGACCCCTGGTCGAGAGGAGGACGAGGCATCACGGGGCTCTGTTCCGATCAATCTTCCAAGCGCCAGACACAGCTGGTCTGCACGAAAAGGGTCTTGAAGTTAAATGCAAACAGCGAAATCAGCGGCGAAACTCCCACGAGAAAATCAAATTCCGAATTGCTGCTAGGCTGGGGGGGGGAAGGGAGGTCCCGCCGCGCCATGGTCTTCGACAGCATGGTCGTAAAAGGACGAACATCCTGTAGAAAAGAAAAGCCTGGAAGGTGAAATCGGAGAAATTCTTAGGAACTCCTCCGATAGTTTCGATCGGGGGGGAGACGAAAACACCGTGAAAAACCACAAGACGCTGTCAGCGAACGGCGCACAACTTAAGAATCGAGATCGGGATCCGAGGAGGGAGAAACTAGGGGGCCGGCACTACCGGGAAAAAAAGAACAGACAGGGATCACCGCAAAATCGGTGCGGGGCGATGGCGTCAAGGACAGTCGTCCAGTCGGGTAAGATACTCTGGAAGGACAAATGGGAAGAATTGGCTTGGGGCAGCCAACCATTCCAAGGAATAAATAACACAACGTGGAAAAGAGAGAAAAGAGTTGAGATTAACTGGAATGGTGCTGCCAAGGAAAAACGTCAAGGGGTTCACGAACGTCCGAAGAAATCTGGAAAAGATGGACTACTTGAATTGGACATCGAAAGAGATTCGAGGTGACCAGAGGAAAGTCGATCTCGAGAAAGATATCGGCAACCTTGGAGGCATTCCTCGCAACCAAGGCTGGATCGAAAAAGACGACAAAAGCCGTGATCCCTAGGGAGGGCGCAGGTGGTAGGGAGCGGGAACGGTGTTAGGTGAGAGCTGAACGGATCAAAGTCGGAGGAGTGGCACAAAGATTTGCAGTGGTGGTCAGACTGGGAAAAGATTTAGCGAAGTTCGATACAGGACTGTTTTGTCGAGAAAATTGCGGGCTGGGACAAGACCTAAAATCTCATCAGATAACAATCATTATAGAAGAACGGGGGTGCGTGTAGCGGTTGCGATGAAAGCCGAAAGGCAAAAGACGGCATAAAGCTTTAAGTGACCGCCGGGCAGGAGCTTCTAGTGGGGTCTCAAAAATTGGTGAAGGCCGTGAATGAACGCGGAAGGCATGATTTTGAGAGGGGAAAAACGTGGACGTCCACGTCAGGAGACGACCACCGGCGGAGTGTAGCGCTCACCGTAAAAGCGACATGGGTGACATATCTGAGGACGACGCTCCAAAGGTGCCTCAGAAAAGGGGTGAGTCGCCTTGCTCAATCTATTGAAAAGCTTAGTATCACACCTCTAGCTAGGGCGTTCGCGATGGGAACAGTGAAGGGGCACGCCATTTCGTCAACGGGTTGGGTAATCGTTCAGTGACACAGGGAGGGGGATTGGGGGACGTGTGGAGAGAGACAAAGTCAACGGGCTCGATAACGGACGGAGACTTGAAGTGAAAGCAGAAAAAGTGACGAATAACGATCAAAGCAATACACAAAGAATTAAACACATCTTAAAAAAAAAAATCGACGTCGGAAAAATCGAGACTCGAAAACTATCTCTGGGGGATTCGGGGAGATAGGGCCCGGTCGTTATTTTGGATTTAGGAAGTCTAAAGGTCAACCAGTGTCTGTATTTAAAAGTTCCACGAGCCGACGTGGAAGAAAAGCAAACGATTTCGAGGAGGGCCACAGTGAGAGATCCGGGCGAACTAAAAAACGAGTCTCCGGGATTTACCCGGAAAGGCATCGCTGGGGTGGGTCACAGGGGTTGCCTAGGGGTTGTTCTGGCTTAGGGAAGGCAGCCGGTGGCGGGGGGTAAGTGGAGAAAGCTAGGTTGTTCCGAGACAAGGAACGGGGGGTTTCGGCAAAGCGTCGGTGCAGGGGTGCGGAGTTGACTTTCTTTGCTGACCATCATGAATCAAACGGCAAGCGTGGCGCGGAGGTCAACTAACTGAACTGCAGGCGCTAGCGAGTACGGACAAAAAAAAACGAGAAACGGGGGGGCAATCTCTTCCAATTCAGAACAATTGACTCTCATTACCTCAGAAAGAACCCGCAGGGATGGCCGAACTCGACCCGAACATGATGGGATGGTCAAATGCGCGGTGTCAATGGGGGGAAAAAAAATCGAGGATCGCACGACCTGCCACAAACACTGAAGGAATTCAGGAAAGTAATCCCGGTCGACGTCAACACGCATCGAGAGTGCTTTAGGGCTCCTTCAGAGGCGTGGACGATGTAGGGTTCCGGGTCATGCTTGTTGTGAGGTCAATCGTTGACCGCATCGCGGGTTGGACTAACCGGGGGGGGACGGAAATCGCCTATTCTTGGACCGTTCGCAGTAATGGAGCGCAGATGGTCCGCGGGACGTCAACTAAGGGTTGTGAGGAAAGAGGGCGTCCCTTTACTCCCAAAAAGGAATACGGCGAAAAAATTGCTTAGGGCTGGTCCAATGGGGGTGACGCCAAATTTCCCTCAACAACGCCCTCCCTGAGGCCAAGCTTCGGCGAAGTTTTAAACCACAAAACAGGAAGAGGAGAGGGGCAAACGCGATCCTCGAGGGGGCAGCCTTCGAGGAGGAATGGCGGATGGTGCTACTTAGTGATTATGAGATTTCGTGCACGTGCGCCTAGGACGGCGCACTAGCCGCAAACGCGATGACAGGGATCTGATCTACCCTCTAAAAATCTATCACTCGGGAAGGGCTTAGACACGACCAGCTCAAGGTGCACTGACTATGGAGATAATTGTTATCAATTAGGAAGTGCGGAAAGAAAGTTAACAAAGGACCGAAGGTCCTTGTGGTGGCCAGGGGGGAACGGAGCCCTTACCAGAGGTAGGAAGAACAAAGCTATCAGGGGCTCCAGATAATTTACGAGGGGGGGGATTTAGAAGGTTGAGAAGGGCGTACAATCACATATTTTTCATGGGCCGGTGCCTGGTTGACTGAACTTTAAACGTCAACGACCTCCTCGGGGGGAAGGAAAGAGGGGGGAGAAAACATGTACCGGAACAGATCAAGACGCCATAGTTTTCCCAATCATAGGGAAGCCTAAGGAGAGCTTTGTAAGGGGAGAGTAGGGGAGCCACCTCCTTTGAAGCGGGCCGGATCGCCGCCGGATCTAGAGGTCTCGGGATCAAGACGGCAGACATTAGAACGAAAAACGAATTCATCTCTAATCTGGACCCAAAGGAACGTATAAAAGAGGACAAGATGTATCCTCAAGGGTTCGCCGTTTGAGAGGACTTGTTCCGGGTTTCGGACCGGATAAAAAAGGGGGGAGTGGCATAGGGAGGCTAAACCGTTGACTTCCTAAATCTTCGGATCGAAGGTCGCTCGAGAGCGTGGGGCATCAACGACATTAGGAGAAATCGTAATCAGCCCCCCATTTTCCAGTACTGAGGTTGGACGCAATTATTGAGTAAAGATCTTTAGGGACCAGATCTCCTGAACGATGACGATCAAAAACCCCCAGCCGTCAAGGGGGGAGAAGGATTGGGCTGCTTGCGGCGGAAAGGGATTAAGGAGGAGGGGCGTCCAGTACATATTGAATGTTTCCTGTCTTTCAGGTATGCTTCGTAAGCCATTTACGCGGAGGGAGGGACGAGCAGCTCGGACTCGTGGGGCCGGGAAATGGGCAAATGGACGATTATCTCAGGTAACTCGGCTTTGTTGGCCCGAACCCGGGAGAGGAGAACTTGGGGAAGGTCGCAAAGGAAAACGTGGGCCACCGAGCATCTCCTTCAGAAGGGTGCGCGCTGGAGACGACAATGATGGGGTCTCTATTCATTCTCGGGGCAAAGAGCTCTCTTACTATGGTGGGGGATCGGAGGCTTTTTTAGAAGCTGCTAACGGAATACCCAGGGTGGTGGGTTGCCCCGACATGGTCAACGGGCGCAAGGGGGCAGCAGGAATACGCGATGCCCGCCGGTGTCGGACTAGACGGAATTTAATTAATTCATGAAATGATTTCGAGGGGACGGGCACGCTCCCTTCATTTGGTTGGGCTGATGAGGTAACGTGAGTAGTGAGAACGAGCGCGACGGAGGAAGGGCCGATTAACATATAAATTCCCTCAGGTAGAGGGATTCAATGCACAAAGAAAAAGTATCACCTCCCAAACGGCGTAGACTGTTCTACTCTCTCACAAACAAAGGGGAATAGATTATAGAATTTAGCTCCTCACAGGGCGGGGGGGGAGCCGGTTTCAAGCATAGCCAAAGTTCCACGATTATATCCAATCCTTCATGACGAGGACGATGGAGGGAAGAGCTTAGTGCTAATACCGACTGTAACGCCATCACCATTACCATCAAAAAACGTAATCAATCTCGGGTCAAGACTTTGTTCCCAGTAAGAGGCAAAACCCACGCCTTTCATAAATGGCGGGTGGGGACGGGATCATTCTTTAATCCTGTCGGGGAAAGAAAAGGGAGAGGAGCCGTTTCCCGAGAACAAGGCGCCAACACCGGTCCGAGGGAGAAGAGGGGACGTCCCTAAATTCATAAGGGGAACGACGGAAGGGTTAACCTGCTGTCAAGGGCTAGCGGGAACTACCTCTTGCTATTCCTAAGCAAAAGGGAGAACCACAAAATCTTAAGGAATAAGATAATTTGGAACAAGCAGAGACAAACAAGAGGTAGGGTCGCAAACGTCTATCTTAGCCTCCTTAACGGGGTAAATATAATAACCGCGCGGGAAAAAGAATGCAGGGGGGCAAGATGAGATGCTACTCCTCCCACGCCCTTCTATCCCTGAAATAAAAAAATTCCGGAAGACGAAATAGGGATAAGCTGTATATTCATGGAAAAAGAGGTTCTGAGTCTAACGAAGCTGGCACGAAACAAAAAAAGTCAAAAAGGTCGGAACAACTAGGGATGAGAGGACGCACCGCGAGGTCGAGAGAATGAAAACTCGCGGTTTCATCAGTCTCCGACTCTGTCGCGGCAGGGAAATAAGGAACCGGAAAAGGCGAAAGACCCTTGAAGACCGATGTTCTCAACAAGCGGCGAAAAGGATTGGGCCGCGTAGCTGAGAGCTTATTCTTGTCTGGAGGAAAGGAAGAGTGCGCCGCGAGAAAAAGACGCAAAAGGAGGGGGAAGCGGCACATTCCTTATTGGTGTGCTCCAATCGTCATGACCAGGGAGCGACGGGATAGGTTGGATTCAAGAGCAGAGACGTTCTGATCATCCGCGCAGAGACCACCACCGGGGACCTCTCCCCGCAGAGACGGCGTTGCGGGTAAAGTTAAGGAAATGCAAGTTAACCCAATCTGGTCTTGATTTCCAATTTCAAATTGTGGCAATAGATGACTCACTTTCTGCGGGAGCATAGGCACGACAATTCGGAAAAAGGAGGAGACTTTATGGCCAAAGCAGCAGAGCGGGGTTGAGGGGGCGACGGTCCCGGCAGCCTGGCTTACGATGATTCAAAATCTCTAAGTTTCCGTCCTCGCCTAGGCTAGCTCGTAGGGAGGAAGAAGGTGTCGGAGGGTATCTCTCTCTGACAGAAGGAGTTTACGGAGAGGAGTCCTGCAACTTCGGCACTAACGGCCGGGGCCGAAGAAAAAGAACAGGGAGACCTGCTTGGGACCAGGGTAGAAGTGATCATGACCGAGAGGAAGAGCGAGGGGCCTCGCGCCCCCTTTGTCTCAAAATGAGCCGTCTCAATAATTGAGGGAAACATGGGGAGGTAAAGGCTTGGATCCCGTCTAGGCAAAGTCGACCGATTTCTCTCCTGTAAGGGAGTCGAAACCATGTTTATCGCTGCAACTGAATCCTAAAGGAGACATACTGGAACGGTTCCTGACGCCGACATTGCAACCAAATCGGATTAAGAGTAACCTCAAAGAATGCGAAGAATAAGCAAGAAAGACCTCCATCTTAATTCGTTGGGAAGGGCGACAAGAAACACCGATGAAAGGTAGAGGTGTTGGGAGTTTATCCTAACCTTAAAATTGACCGGGGGCAAAGGGAAAACCATTAGAGTTCTTGGGTTCATTCGAGAAGAGTGGGGCCCATGAACCCCCGACACCGCTCGCAAGGGACAAGAAAATTATATTTGCCGGAAGACTACGCGCACCCTTTGCGGCGCGTGGTCTGGACCGTAATACATGGTGGGCAGCGACGTCGAGGTTCGCGAAATTGATGGAGCCTTTCTGGGGGTTCATCGAATGAAACGTAAACGTTTGGCCGGTCTTCTGCATACCTCAACCTCTTTCTCGTTTATCATGACCTTGGAACAGGCCAGACATAATCCCAGAACGCCGTAGACGGTTAGTGGGGTCAAGGCGCGGGCACCCTCTCATCGAGTTAACTACCACTGTCGCCTTCACGTGCACGACGCAACACGAACGGGCAAACAAGGAAAAAAAAGCACATGGGCGAAAAGTCGAAATAGTTCACCGGACTACGATTGCCAAGAGCGAAGAAAATCGTGGAATGCCTGCCACTGGCTCCGAAAAACAATAACAGCACAATGGCGAGAACGTCTAACGTAGGGGCTAGGACCATTCGCTCACGAAGAAGAGCCTTTCGTTTGGCGCCGGGGAGGATTTCGCCCTGCTGGAGTTTTCCGGGGTGGAGTAGCATGCGGAAGTTGAGGATGACCAGTAGTAGCAAACTGACAGTTTCAGCAACTCTCGTCAACTAAAGGGAAAAATTAGGGGGATGGGCGAGCAGAAGGGGCAATAACGGAGCAATACTCTCAAGTTTCTATCCAGCACAGAATAAGACGAAGACAACGGTTCCCAATGGGAGGAAAAAAAAAAAGAAAAACAGAAACACCCGTCAAGCCACATCGCTTTCGACGGAGGGAGCGACAGGAAGCGGCAAGACCATCGTTGATCAAAAACCTGCGCTTGGCGGTCTTAATTGAGCTCATCTATGAGAGACGGTCATCATCAAAAAGTCAACTGATAGGGAAGGAGACCTAAAATACACTGTGGCATGGAGGTCTGGGAAGGGAGCAGCGCACCATGAAATAAAATCCTGAGCCTCCCCATCAAAGCGTCTTCTGCACTACACGGCTTCCGACAAACCGCACGGAGCAACGGCAATGAAAAAATGATCTCAAGGGACTCGGACGGCAGAGGGAGCGGAAGCACTATGCTTTCTAATTCGTCCAAAAGAAGACAATGTCGGGCAAAGAAAAAAAGAACAATTCCAGCCGGAAAAAAATCGAAACTCAAATCACCCCGGCTTGCTCCCAAAATTCGGCAAGGGAAAGGGGGCACTACGCTTTGGCTAACCCGACCGCCGACACGGTGTCCAGGATCGGAGAAAAAAAGCCTCTGGGATAAGCTGGGGGCAGGGAGCGGCTGGAGCCCCAGCATGTATCGAGCCGACCGGTTGCAGGGTTTTCGGAGATACGAATGACTTTTAGCATCCTCTGGAGCGGGAGATGGCGTCCCAATGTCGTCGAGTATAGAAGAAGAAACTTCGGCGAAAGGAATTTTCTTGGGCAGCACCGCATTCCAAAGGAAGAAATAACGAGAAAACACCGGAGAGGATAAAAGAAAGAGGTTTTTCTATGAAACTGGAGGGGTGGCTGACAAGGAAAAAATAGGCTAAGCCTTGAGGGCTACCGGGCACGAAGGGGAAAAAG
>Ga0179591_1276667_pt1 | contig 14125 bp, 20 predicted proteins | sample CZOMad2_1_08_16f_FD_182891 | JGI IMG/M metagenome (GOLD analysis project Ga0179591, IMG submission 182891) | Vadose zone soil fungal communities from Angelo Coast Range Reserve, California, USA - CZOMad2_1_08_16fungal (PacBio error correction) | ecosystem: Environmental > Terrestrial > Soil >...
TTAAAAGGTTTTGATGTTTTCCCGAAGGGCGTTGGAGGGGGGGGCAGGGTTTTAAAGGTTTTTACGCAGACAAATTCCGTGTTGCAAGTTAGAAGAGTCCTTGGGTCAACGTACGGGGAGGTTTCCCCGGGGGATCTTGAACTCGCATCGAATCATTACCCGGGGACCCTTCTAGGGGTTTATGTAATAACTAACCCGCTGGGGAGAGCATGAGTCGGGAGGATCTCCAATCCGTGCCGATCTGCAAAAAAATGTAAGGTTGAGCGGAAGGAACTTGCCACGGTGCGAGAAGGGGAAACTTTGGGGAAAGAAACTTTAGCGGTCCCAAAAAAGGAAAACCGCAGAAGAAAAACACCTGGAAAGACCATTGACAGGGATTTTCAATTCAAAAACAGCTCAGCCGAACCAGAGGAAAAATGCGGGGGGCATACAGGGTTACGAACCCCGAAGTTCAAAGGCAAGGTGGTCGTCCCTGGGACAGAACGGCTACAGACCGGGTGGTAGAAAAAAAGGGTCCCCGCCCAGCCCAGGCGGAACTAAAGGGGGGAACCCCCATTCGGGTTTAGCAGATGGTGGTTCTTTGAAAGAAAAAGCAAAAAGTAAACTGGGTGTGTCGTGCCCGGGGAAGAGGGAGGGAGCCGGCGGGGGAGCTGGTGAGGGGTGGGGGTACACAAGGGTTCTCGAAACCGTATGTATTACTTTTGCTGTTTCCACGGTTGGTGGGCGTAAAACTCTGGACACCATGGTCCAATTGGAGCAGGAACGGGGGTTGGATAGCAGGGCGTCGGGTTTCCACAGGGGGGTGGGTCGTGGAAAAAGGAAAAACGAAGGCCCCTTCGAAACTCACAAAGGGAAGTGTGGACAAAGATGGAAAATGAGGAAAAAAAAGGACGCGTGCCAACCTCGGGGATGGGAACAATGGCCCATGGTATGGTCGGGCCAAAAGAGGAATGAAAAGTAAACCTCGACGTTTTTTAACCGGGAAACCAAAGTTGTCTTCACGATATCGAAAGTGACAAACTATGTAGGATTGCGTTCTTCTGGGCAGAACGGAAAGTGCAAGCTTTGCGGTGGGGGTAAAAGGTCCGGCTAAAAAGGAAAAGCTTCCTGGGGCCCAAAAAAATGATGGAAAGAAAGGTTAAAAAGCAAAAACCTTCCCCTCCTTCGAAGAAGGGGAAAACAACGGGTGTAAAATCAAGATTTATTGGGACACATTCGAGGGGGGCTCCTTTAACACTATCGTATCCGGCGGCGCACCAAAAAAGAACGTCCTACTAAGGGGGACACAACAAGGTGCCGCCAAGCCCGGTACAAAAGTGGCGGCACAGAAAAGGTAAAAGATTATTTGAGTGGGGGAGGGGGAGGAAGGGACGGAGGCTAAGGGGGGCCCCGGAACCCTAAGGCGCCAAACGGTCCAAGGGAAAAAAAAAAAAAAGCCAGCAAAACAGCCGCCAGCCCTTGTGGCCGTTCAGTTTCTAAAAAAAAAAAAATGGGGGGATTGGGGGGGGTCATCGATCAAAAAGTGTTTCCGGGGAAGTCACAAAAAAAGCTCAGGCCGGCAATAGTCCAAAGAAGGGACAAAAGCGGGTTGAGGCAAAAATCGAACGGAGGGGAGGAACGCATCTGATGCAACGGAAGGGGGGGAGGTCAAATTGGGAGTGGGCGCGCGGGGGGGGGAAGGCACAGGGTGCTGTAGTGCAAAAGAAAAGGGACTCATGCGACGCTTGGACGGGTGGTGGGGGATGAGGCGGGAAATGGTCCCCGACGGCCCAGAAAAACTGGTGCAAACCATGCTTGTCACCAAACAGGCAGGAATCCAGGGGAAGCCTAAAAATAAAAACCGGGAAGGGGGGGGAAGAGGACAGTGGGCCAATCGGCCGCCAACGGGCCAAAGGAAAGGAAAAAATAAACCGGGCATCACCCTGGAGCGGGCGGTCGATTTTGGGGGGGGGGGTTGGGGACCGTCGAAGGATCAAACGGGGGGCGAGAGGGAAAAAAAAGACGTGCTCTAGGTATTCACTCGGTAAATGACCTCTGGACTTTAGAAGGATTGTGGGGGGGGTGTGGCGGGGGGAGGATGATCGAAAAGAATGCAGGGCCGTACAAAACAACAACAAAATGCCAGCATTGGCCTTGCGGTAACCTCTGAACAAAGGGGAAGGGGGGGGTTTATGCCACCTGGGGGGAGCCACCATGCCTCAAAAGGGGGCCGAGAAAGGATGGAAGGAACTTTTGAAAAATACGTCAAAAAATGGAACTTCAGAGGGGCAAAGTGGAGTCGGTGCAAAACGCCAGGCGGGGGGGTGGGGTGAACTTTGTGAATAATCAAGGGAACGGATCCCCACTGACAATTTGGGACCAAAATGGCACCGAAACGTTCGTAAAAAATGAACCAGAAAAAAAAAAGGGCTTTCCGCCAATGTGAAAAAGCGGAAAAGAAAAGACATAAAAAGGGGGTTGACGGGTCAGTGCGATCGGCCCGAAAAGACACCACGGAAAAAAAAAAGGAAGGTAGAGGGGGCAGCTATCACCGAAAATTGGAAGGGAGAAAGTAATGCGAACTTCCCCCTGGGGGGACAGAGGGGGGGCAAGGGTTAAATAAAAAGAAAAAGGGGAAAGGGGGGGGGGGAATGAGTCTGACGGTCGGTGTAGACAGGCCCCCGGGAAGAAAGGTTCAAGGAAAGGGGGGCAGTTCACCCAGGGGCAGCCCGGGGGAACGGAAAAAATGGCACATATAGAAGAATGAAAAAAAAACCGCGAAACAGAGAAACGAAGGTCGAGCATAATGTGGGGGGGGGGATTGGGGGGGGTCGGGTCGTAGGTTTGTCTTAAAAAGGGGGGAGGTATGAGACAAAAGAAAACAAAAGAAAGAAAACGCAGGAGGAGAAGGATCGATAAAGCCAGGACCCTAGACTACCCAGAATAGAACACCGGAGAAACCTAAGTACGTCTGGGTCACGGGCAAGTTCACAAAAGAAGAAGGGAACCGCGGCCAGTGCATTGTGGTAAGAAAAAGGGGAAAAATGCCCGAGCACTAAAAGAAAAAGAAGGCGAAACCGAACGCAGGAATCACAAATGAACAAACGAAAAAAGGGGGGGGGGAATTCCCAAAACAGGGAAGTCCTTATGAGCGGCAGAACAGGTGAGCCCGGAAAGGAAAAAGGGGTGGATCAGGGCGATAGCAAGAAAAAAGACAGAGAGGGGAAGCTCAAGATTTACGGGGCAATACGGAAAGGAAAGGGGGGGAGACCGCCCACGTGAGGAATTGGAAAAAAGGACACACAAAAAAAAATCGCATGCGAAGTCGAAAACAATGGGGAAGGAGGGGAACGAGGTTTCACAAAACAAAAAAGTCTCGGTAACAGAGTAAAAAACCAAAAAAAAAGGCCGGGAGCCAACGGTGGGAAAGACAGACCACGAAGTGGGGGGACACCTCACCCACGCAAGAAAGTGGGGAAAATTTCATATTCATAACCTGAGAAAAAAAAAGAGTCAAAAAAAAAACACCCAAAACAAAGACCAAGCAAAAAGATGATAGGGGGGGCGGAAAGAACGAATAAAAAAAGTCGAAAAGACCACGTATACAGAACGTGAAGTCAAACAACAATATCACCCTGAAGAGGGAAGCCAAGTTCCGGGGGGATATGTTGCTAACGGCTAATGGGGAAGTGGAAAGAGGGAAGGCAAACCATGGAGTCGAGGCAGTTAAAAACAGGGAAGAAAGGGAGCGCGAGGTGAAAAAGCCCGCTACAGACTGAAAAAACAAACCAATGAGAACATCGAGTTGGCGGCCCCAGCACGGAACGTGGCCTAAGAACCCGAAGTCAAGTCAATTACCACCGGCGACCCAAGGAAAGGGAAAGGAAGAAAAGACTAAAATACTCCCGTCTGGGGAAAAAATGGGCCTCAACACCAATAAGGGGAACCAACGGGGGGTTTCTGCGCACCGGCCAAGGGGGGGGAAAACTGATCAAGACAAACAATTGGGGGAGGAACCAAAACCCAACAAAAAAACAACCCAATTGGGTTGAGGGGGTTCCCGGCAACCGAAGAGGAGGGCTAGGGGCAATCCTTTTGGTGTGGGGGCTTGGTTTGAAAGAAGGACAGGGAACCAAAAACGAAAGGATCAGGTCAAACACAAATGAGATAAAGAACCAAGGAACGGCCAACCCCCGCCAGCGGGAGGAATCCAAAAAGTCTCGCGAACCTGGATCAAACCAAAAAAGGTGTGAAAAAAGAAAAAAAAACAAAAAAGTCGACGACGGGCCGCAAGTTGGCGGACGAAGCCACGAATCGCTGCAAGGGCGCAAACGATTTGTCAAAAGACCTTAGACAAGGGGGGGTGGATAAACCTACTCCCTCAAACATGTGTCGAGAAACGGGAGCAGTGGGAGGAAAAAAGGACAAAGCAGTACCCAGAGGAGTGAGCCCGCAAAACAGCAAAAAAAAACAGAAGTGAAGGAAGAAGCGCCCGAAGCCGCCGCTTCTACAGCCGGCTTTTCCAGAGGGGAACGAAAGAAACAGCTGGGCCGGAACAGTTGAAACCTGAAGCACCAATGGGCACAACAAAAAAAAGCGGGAAAAAAGGGGGTGAGCCCAGGGTCCCTGGCTCGGCGCATCTTGGTGACGTTTACGAAACGTTGAGGGAGAAAAAACTGGAAAGAAAACACCGCACATGGACAATGCCAAGAAAAACCGGCGCCACTGGTTAGTGGCTTTGGAGTAACGCTACAAAGGGAAAAGCAAAGACCACCCGGGGAACGCTGCACCAAGGCTGTCAAAGGAAGAAAAGAGGGGAAACCGGTTGCACCGCGGATAAAGCAGGAAAAAAATGGGGACAAACGACAGACCAACACCAGGGGAAAAAGAACAAAGGGGCAACGTGCAAGGGGAGAAAGTCAGCAAATGAAAAAAAAGTTGCTGGAAAAAGCGGTGGCGCCGGACAAGGGGAAAAGGGGGTTTCGAACAAAACAGGTTAAAGGGACGAAGAAAAAAACCGGTTCATCTGTGGTGGGAGAGGGGGTTTGGAGGGAAAGAGAGGCTCTGGTGTCAATTAAAGGGTTTTAACCCCTTAAATCAAAGGGCAAGGGGGGGAACACGGGGGTTCCAAACCGAAATAAAGGTCTAAAAAAAAAACAACAGCCCAAGGCCGAAGACAAATACCGAACTACAGCTGGGAAAAAAAGAACGGAATGATCCACTAACGAGTGCAACAGGCAGGAAAGGTAAAGCCTGGTCAGGACGGAACGGGGCCGCTCAAGAGCACACCAAGACCAAAAAAACCAAAACCACTCATCGATCCAAAATGCAAGTTAACAGCCAAGAAAAAAAGGACAAAAAAAGAAAAAGAAAAAAAATTTCGGGAACATCGACGGTTTGGCCACTAAAAAAGACTCAAAAAAAAAAACGTGAGGAAAGGAAGGGAATTTGAACTGGTCCACAGGCGTATGTGCCGTTGGTTGGAGGCCAAAAAAAGGGGTGCTTGTGTCCATTTTGCGGCAGAAACCCCCAGGGTTGGAGAGTCCAAAAAAGGGGGGGAAGAGAAGGAAAGCACGGAAAAGGGAATCGAGAGGGGGAAAAAAACTGGGGAATAAAAACGAAGCGTAATCGGGAAGGCGGGGGCTGATCAGGAAAGACGTGGAATACGGCCACCGGAGAGGTATTTTGGGAAATAGGAGGGTGAGGGGGGGGGAGGTTTTTTACCACGAAAGGTGTTGAACAAGGGGGAACAAGAAAAAATTGATAAAAGGGGGGGAAACCAAGCCACCTGTAACTAAGGGAACTGGATGCCTGTCCCAAATGAACAGAGCGGCGTGGGGGAGAAAACAGGGGGGTGGGGGGGGTAAAAAGAACATGAAAAGTCAAACATGACTATCAAGGGGTCCGCTCCCTAAGGGGAGAAGAGAAGGTGAACCTTTCCAAAGAATTGCGTGCGTGATAGGTCAGAAAAAAACTGCCCGTTTGGCAAACGACTAAGGGGGGGGGTCCAGTGAAAAAAAAACAAAAACCGGGTTGTAGTCGTGAACCAGGAAAGGTCTCAGGAGGAAAGGAAAGGGGCGGGGAAAGGGGGTGATGTCCGGGGAACCGGGCCAACGGCAGGGGGAAAAGGGGGGGGAAAAAGGGGTAGGGGGGTCCACGTTTGTATTGAGAAACACTCTCAAAACAAAGAACGGCTCGGTAAGAATTGGAAATCGGAAAGCCAAAAAAAAATGGGGGGTTCGGGGCCTTTGGGGGAAAGAAGACAAAAGAAAAAGGAGGGAACTCACACGGATGGTCCTGAAGAAACCAGGGCCTCACAAAAGGGCTGAAAAAAAGCGTCAAGGGGCGGCCCCCCACCCGTGGTTATGTTGAATGGCAGGCATGGACCAGTACGAGGTTCAAAAAAAGGGGAGGCAAAAAAAGGTTGCTTTCAATGAAGTGGAACGGGTTTGAAAGGCCCCGGTGCTTTTCGCCAGGAGTCTCTGGGCGCAGGGAGAAAAGTCCATGCAGCTTCGCGGAAAAGTCAACGGGGGGGGGGGGGGGGGAGGGGTCACCTCCCTTTTACCTGGGGGGGGGGACAACTGCTTGGGGAGAACAAGAAAAAAAAAAAAAAACAGTCACAAGCAGGTTTGGGACCGGGCAAAACCAAGGGGGTGCAAAAGGGGGAATTTTCCCGTCGTCGGGGACGCGGGCCTGAAGAAAAAGGGAGGAACGTAAAGCAAAATGGACGCAGGGAGGAAGGAAGGGAAAGCCAAAACAAAACACCACCAGAGCTGTTCAAGGGGGGGAACTGGGAGAGACGCGAAAAGGGGTGCCAAGGCGTTTATGGGGCGGGGGGGGGAACCTTAAGAGGCAGGTGAACAGGGTTCAAAAGAGGAAAAAAAGTGCGCAGGTTGCAAACAAACAAAAAGAAAAAATAAAGAATAACATCGTTCTGGTTGGGGCCACGTTCTGGTGGTCTTTACAAAAAAATTTTGGGGGGGGGGTTGAAAGAAAAAAGTGTGTCTTTACAAAGAAAGAGTGGGGGGCCAAACGAGAGGGCAGGCCCGCAGAACATCAGACAAAAAATTCAAAGTGGAAGGACATTCGGGAGGGGGGGAAAAAAAAAGCGAGGACTCAAGTCTCGGGTTGATGGCGGGGAAAGGAATGGGTCCTCCGGAATTGAAGTTGGGTCTCGGGGCGGGGGGAAAACTCTGGCAGGTTAGGGGGTCGGTACAAGGCGGAACCACGAAAAAGGGGTCGCTTTTGGGGGGTTGTGGCAAGTCGGGTGGAAGAAGTTTTCGGCGCCGAGCAAAGGGACGAGGGGGGGCACCTGGGAGTTAGGCTTCCCCCAAACCGGCAGAGACCCTGTGTTAAGGAAGAAAGAAAAAAAAAAAACGTCATGTTATCACGGGGGTGTACACGAAACCAGAAGAGAGTGAGGGACCTGGAACAGAAAAGTAAAAAGAAGGGTCACACCATTTTCCATTAAAATGGGAACGGGGGGAAGGGGAAGTGCAATTCTAAACAACGGCTCCCTTTTCAAGTAGAAATTGTCCGACTGTTAATATTCAGGGTGGGCACTGCGGTGACTCTCTGTCAACCTCCCCAAAAAAAGAGGATGGGGTAGTCGGGACTTGGTTTGGGGGGGCGTATTCGAGTCGGTCAGGAGATGAAAAACAAAAACAAAGACCTGGGGATTCGAGCCCGACAAGGGTTGTAAGTTTGCAAAAACGTTGGCCGTCAAAAGAAAAATCCGAAATGACAAATAATGGGAAGACCCGGAAAAAAGGGGGGCCGGGGGGACTGTCTCTCAGGAGGATGTTTGTCGGTCAAGGGGATGAGGAAAAAAAGGGGGCGATTTGGGGGGTTGTAAAAAAAAAAAAGGTAAGCATTCCGGGAGGGAAAATCCAGCTTTCGTAAAAAAGGGAGAAAAAAAAAAACACAGAAGGGATGGGATCAGCTCCAATCAACCAGCAGGAGAAGATAGCTTGGATGTAGACTGGATATCCGCAAAAAAGCCACCACAAAAAAAAACCAGGGCAGGCCCGTTATGTTGGAAGAAAAAAATCAACGGGGGGACTTCGAAATCTGGACTTTCCCACAGTGTGTGAGGGGGACCGAGGTAAAAGTGTCGGCGCAGGGAAAAAGTGGTGGAGGTCGAGGGTAGTTACTGTTCGCCGGGACTCTGGGGGGCTGGGGGAGGGTAAAAGAGTCGGGACAAAGTGGACAAAAAGGGGAAACTCAACCTGAACGGGGGGGACCCGGGTGCACATGAAAAAGAAAGGTAAGGAAAAAAAGGAACAAAAAGCAAAAAACAAAGTACGCGAGAAAAAGGAGACATAGGGGGGGTTTAAGTGATTTGGAGAGTCAGGGGGTTGTCTTTCAGGGAGGGAGAGAGGAAAACAACAAAAAAAATGGCTGGATAAAAAGAATAGGTCCAGGAAGACAAACAAAGAGACAATATCACAACCGTAGGCTCCACTACCGGTTAGGTGGATGGGAAAAAGGTCAGCGAGGGTTTCCACCAGGGGCGTTGAGTGCTAAAAGGGGGGAAAACCTGCCGAAAGAGAGCCTTGAAAAACCGGAAAGGAAAGGGATCCGAAAGGAATAGAACAAAGTTCATTTCAGAGGACACCATTGAATCGGGAAGAAAGGAATGAAAAGGGAAAGGGTTATATGCAGGCCCATAAAGGGGTGGGAATCAAGGGGGGATAGCAAAAGAAAGAAAAAAGGAAGACGAGTACGTTCAAAAAGACGTGAAATTGGAATGCTGGGCAAAGCAAAGGGGCAAAAAAGGTCAGTTCTTTCAACGGACAAGCCCGGGCGGTGTAGTGATGAAGGGAAAAAAGAAGAAAAAAAAGAGCATTTGGCGGCATCAAGGAAACAACTTTTAAAATTAAAAAAGGGAAGGATTTTGAAGCTAAGGGGGGGGAAAGACAAGAAGCTAAGGGGCATCTTTCAAGGAACTGGGCAAAAAAAACGAAACTTTTGTAATACAGATTGGTGGGGGTGGGGCCAAGAACGACACAAAAAGGGTGGGGGGTTGGGGGGACTTCATGGAACCAAAATTCCTCCAAGAAACGCACAGAAAAGAAACAGAACGACAAAAAAACCTCAGCCAGGATAAAAGAGGAATCGAGCGTATAAAACGGGAAGAACCGAAAATAAGGGGGGAGACAACGGCGCCCTTCAACAAAAAAAAGATCGGGAAACGGGGAAAATCCAAAGGGCAGGGCCCCGGCAGTTGAAAGATCAGGAAAAAAGACGATGCCAAGGCAAAAAAATCGCGTAGCCAGGCCAAAAGGTGTGAAGGCTGCCGGGGGGGGAAAGGTACGAGCCAAGGGAAGTCGGAGGAACGAGCCCTGCGCACCAGAAAAGCAAACCACAAAAAAAAAAGACGGGGGAACTTCTCATCATATTTCCCGGGGACCAGGGGCAAGGAAAGCAGGGAACGCGAGCAAAAAAGAGCAGTTACCAAAAAAGGAGACCCATCCCGTGGGAAAATCCAATAGCAAAGTCCAGACGGGGAGGGCTGAACTCAGGAATTTGCCCACCCGAAGTGAACATCCTGGTTCCAGAAAGGGGTGACAAAAAACTGTCGACGAAAGAAAAATGATCATACAAAAGGGTTGGGGAATGAAACCAAAGAACGGGTTTGGGTGGGGAAACAGGCAGGCACCTCTGGGGCTGAGGGAAGGACCTGGGGGTTGGTGTGTGAACCATGAACGAATTGGGGGTGAATTCTGAGGTAACCGGCCGAGATCAGGGGGGCCGGAAGTAAAAGAACAAACCGCCAAACAAACACCACCCCGCCGTGAGGGGGCGCAAGCCACGTTGCAGATTAGAAGGACCAACGTGTTTTTTGAGATTAAACCGCAGTCCGGCGAAATTGTTCGCGAAGGAAAAAGGGAAGACGATCGAAGGGGGAAAGAGACCTCAAGAGAGGTGACAATATAACAAACAATGTTGGAAACAAGGATGGGCGGGGCGGGAACCTTAGGAGCCCAGTGGGGCGCCAGCAAAAGAAGGGGCCGTCAGAAAAAACGCAAAGCTTCAGGAGCCAGCAAGGACGGCACGAGCACCACCAAAAAACGGAGGGAAGGGACACCTACTTTTCCCGAAGAGGATCGGGAATGGCAGAAAAACGAGGGTTTAAAGTCAGGATGAAAAGAAATGCACGAGCCACGACGGGAGTTCCCAGTGGGGTGAAACCTCAGGCCAGACGGCGAACATCCGTTTTGGAGTTAACCGCGTTTCCCAACGGAACAAAAAAGGGTAACAGGGGGCAGGAGGAGAAAACTCAGGACCACCGGCGCTTGGGGGATGGGGAAAGGCGGGGGGGGTTAACGGGACCCGCAAAAGGGGGCCACAACGCCACCAGATTCAAAGCCGCGGGAGCCACTTAAACACCACTCAGGGGAAAAAAAAAAAAAGGCAAAAGACGGGGGACAGAATCGCCACGGGCAACACGAACAAACCGGGAAAAAACAGAAAATTACGGGAGGGGGGGGACTAACGTTCATGGCGAAATCAGACGGCCCAAAGGCGGGGGAAAGGGGGGGAATCATGAAAAAAAGAGGGGGATAAAAATACAAGGGTAATTCGTCATTAGTCGTGCGGTTACACAACCCAGTAGGGGAAAAAAAGGAAACAACTAAAAGGAGCCTGTCGGGGGTATTATAGTGGAACGATCTGAATCTCAGCGTAAAAGGGGGCGGGGGGAACTGGGGTAACGTTTATAAAAACAGGAAAAAAGGTAAAGGGGGGTGTTCAACAATAGTTCAATTTCTAAAGCCCCGCCCAGTCACAGACAAAAAACAAGAAGAGAAGGAGGGAATCGGCACGGGAAAGTTGAATGAAAAGCCACGACGTTCAAAGAAAAAGGGGCAAGCGGGTATGGGAAATAGTGCAACGCGCCGCACCCACGCCTTTCAGGGGGGAAGGTCGAAGAAAAAAACCAAGGTGTAACGACGACACCGCAAAAGTTCTCCAAAAAAAGGGGAGGACCGGAGAGAAAAAAATACCCCCCACGAAAAAGAACTCATGAAAAAGAGGTCCAATACTACAATCGATCAGAAAAAAAAAAAAAAAAAAAAACGGAGGAGGAGGTGGGAAAAAAGAATAGTTGGAAAACTGGGAAAGAAGGCTGTTTTTCTTGGGGCCGTGGGGGGGGGTAAGAAAGCGTAAGGTTTGACAAGGTTTTTGGCAAAGGAAGGGGGGGGGCAGTGCCTACGTTATTCTTTCCGGGAGGCAGGGGTATCGGGAAAAGAAACTGCAGGGGGCCCGGCGACCGTTTTACAAAGTCGTGAAGGGGGCAACGGAAACTGAAGGAAAAAAAATTGGGGGGGAAATTAAGGAGGGCCTGATCTTCAAAAAAGGGCCGATTATGCAAAAAAAGAAAAAGGGAATGTCCCCTCGGCAAACTTGGGGGAACACCCTGTTGGGCGGAAAAGCGGGGGGTTGGAACACCAGGGGAACTAGAAAAATGGAAAAAAGTTGAAAGACTCCCACAGTGGGAAAAACCTGGGAGCGGAAAAGTTTGACCAGGTCAACCACAAGTCAAGATGGAAGCGTGACGGGAAAAAAAACGTTCGAACCGCCCCTACTGGGCAAGTAGACGGAGAAAAAAGGGGGACGGCATAAAAATCCTTTGGTTGTGAAGAAGGTCCCGGACCAGGGAGTGTCCAGGAAGTTAGCAAAAAAGAGTTGGGGGAACCCGGACCATGGTAATGGGGTTCTCGTAAAAGGGGTGGGGGTCCGTACGGGAAAGAGAGAGGGGAGACCGTCCTTGAGACCTTGGTCGACGTGAACAGGGGCAACATCAGGGAAAAAAAAAAAAAAAGGGTGAAAGGGTTTTCAGCTGGCCAGTTGTTAGGGCGGTAAAAAAAAAAATTGCAAACAAAATCAACGGCGACGGGTAAATCGAAGGGAAAGGGGGAGAAAGCAAAAAGGGGGGCGGTTAAAAAAGTTGGGAAAGAAAAAAAAACAGCAACCAACGGGGAGGGGAAACAACAGAAAAATAAGGGAGTCCTAAAAGAACCGTCTCACGCCAAGTTTCGGTGGGCCAGGAGGGAAGGGGCAATGCTGCATTGAAAAACACAGGAAGACTTGGGGGGACCAGCTTTTTGTCCAACGAACACGGGGGGGTTGACCCAGGGGGGAAAGCCGGGGAATATCGATTGGGGCTTAAAAAAAAAAGCCGAGACCGAGTGCAGCTTTGCAAAAGCTTAAACGTGGCCTACGGAGGGGGGAAAGCAGAAGAAAAAACGGCTTTGACCCGGCAGTTCCACGGGGACGGAAAAATGGACGGGCCGCCTGAAGGCGACCTGAAAAACAGGGGGGAACTGAAAAAAATGTTTGTTGAAATGACAGAATGGGGGGGGGTCAAAATTCAGAGGGAGGAAAAAAAAATCAGGCCAAGCCAGATTAAAAAAAAAAGAAAAAGAGGGGGGGAAAGGGGGGAGGCACAAGCTCCGTCGCAGGCGGAAGGCTAAAACCAAGGGTGACGGCTACAGCCTTGAGCCCAAAAGGGGGGCGGTGAGGAGAGGAGAAAACACGCACGGAACGATGGAGTGAATGGGGAGGCTAAGCAAAAAGCACTGCCTTCGCAGGACCCTCAAAAAAAAAAAAAAGGGGAGTCCGTTTCAAAAACAGGTAGGACCCTAATCCAAAAAAAAAGGCAAGAGGGGGGGGGGAAAAACGGCGTTTAGGTTCAAAAAAGATGGTTGTGGATGGGTTGGCATTGTTCAAAAAGTTTTTGGGGGGAAAATTGGAATTTTGGGGCCGGACGGTCAGGAGGGAAAAAGAAAAACAATCTCCACAGTGATTCCCCTAAAGGAGGACCCCATGAGTTGAATAACCCGCAGTGACTTCGGCGTTGGGAGAGTGGGGGGAAGGATGGTCACCTGGGTGGAGGGAGAGTTTGGTGAGCCGGAAGGTCCCGGGTGAGGGAGGAAAAAAGGAAATCGATGCGCAATGGGCACCAAAAGGAAAAATTTGACAGGAGGGGGGGAGCCGGTGGGGGGGGGGGGGTGGGGGCTTTCAAAAAGAGCAGAACTGCAAAATCAAGGGGGGTGAGGAAAAAAAAAGGAACCCACACCGGCCCGCCGCCCAGGGGGGCCGCTAACAAGAAGGGGAAGTTGTAGCCGAAAATCATAGCCGCCCCGAGTTGCACACCGGGGGGAAAAGTGGGACCAGGGGGAACAGTAATTTTTTGCAACTTACCGGAAAAAAACCGGTGACACTTCCAGGCACTTTGTTTGAACGGTCCTAAAGGAAGGCGGAGGGGGTTCCTTCCAAATCTTGAGGAAGTTGAAAGGGGTGTGTTGGGGTTGTGCGGGGGAGGCTGTAAAGCGAAAAAAGAGGGGGAGTAAAAAACCAACTGGACCTTGGAATGCGTAAAAAGCCTCGCCAGGGGGGGTAAAAAAGAACAACGACCAAGACTAAAGGGGAAAAGAAAATGATGGCGAGATTGCGACGGCCTTTCTCCCTTGAGAAGGGGTCAGGGAGGATGAAAAACAGGATGGGTTTTGTGTGACGTGGGGGGGGTGTGGGTCACGACCAAATTGTCCCACCGGGCGGCCTGTTAGGGGCCAGAAAAAAGGGCTTGGCAAAAAAACCGCAGACCAAAAATGGCAGCAGTCGCAGGTGTCCGAAATATCATCTGGTATATGTGCGTCGGGGACTAGCCGGGCAACCGGGGGGAACACCACACCGGGGCAGGGAAAGTTCTCCGGAGTGTCGCCAATCACCAAAAATTCAGGGTCCGGAGAAAAGCTCCTGAAAGAAAGGGTCCGTAAAAAAAACTGGAGGTCAAGGTGAACATTCCCCAGTCTTGGGAATTGTGTGCCCGGGAAAGGGGCGGAGTCTGGTACCAGATTACAAGGGGGGGTGGGGGGGTCTTCTTGGAGGGAAAAGGGGCAACCTTAAAAGAAACCCAAAGCAACACGGACCAACTTTTGACAAGTTAGGAAAGGACCCAGCCACTTTAAGGCGGAGGCGAGGGAGATCGGTGGTCGAATGAAAATAAAGGGGGGTTTGTCTTTCCTGGGTAGCGAGACAAACAAAAAACGGGAGGAGAAAGAGGAAAATAAAAAAAAAAAAAACCTAACGAGACAAGAACCGATTGGAGACCTCAAAAAAAGGCGTAAGGGGAGATGGTCAA
>Ga0179591_1329214_pt1 | contig 14124 bp, 15 predicted proteins | sample CZOMad2_1_08_16f_FD_182891 | JGI IMG/M metagenome (GOLD analysis project Ga0179591, IMG submission 182891) | Vadose zone soil fungal communities from Angelo Coast Range Reserve, California, USA - CZOMad2_1_08_16fungal (PacBio error correction) | ecosystem: Environmental > Terrestrial > Soil >...
AAGAGATTATCTGCTCCTGGTGCTTTTGGACACTGCCTCTCCTCGTCGAAGGAGGAGGAGGGGAGAAAGAAGAAGGGAAGGTCACAAACAGATGGAGTGATACTCATTGAAAACGCGCGGACCGTTTCGCCCGGGGAACAAAGGAGGAGGGGGAGGAGAGGCAGACGGTGTTAAATTCACATTGGGGCTTACCGAGTTCGCGAAGGATTCTGCCTTCGTCCTCCCCGGGGGGAAGACTGGGACTGATCTTTCCATCAATCTGACCGTGACTGGGTCGCCTCTCTTAGGGAAAGAGAAAAGGAAGAGCTTCTTTTCAGATTCCTTTCACGGAATGAGTGCTTTTTCGCCGCCGGGAGGGAGGGTAGCGACGTTGAGCTTCACCTTCCCTTCCTGGTTGAGATGAGGCTCTTCGTGAACTTGCGTGATCAACATCTTTGCCTGACCCCGCAGGAAGGAGGGGGGGGAAAGCCTGCTTATTAAGCAGTGGAGACCATTGCCTGAGCCCGTCATCTCCCCATGGTTGGGCACGTGGGAGGGGGGAAAATTCTTCTGTTCTTTTGTCTGGCGAGGGGAATGAGTTGGGTCTTAACGAAGACGGGCGAATACTAATTCGAAGATCGGCGAGGGGGAGGAAGATAAGGAACGGGCAGGGGCGTTATCGTCTCGGAGGGGGAGAACCCCTGGCATTGCGATCATCATGCCGAGAAGGAGGAAGGAGAAAAAAACCGACAATCCTTTGATTCTCCCATCGGGAACCTCGCCATTGGCGATCGTGTTGTATTCGAGCACGTTGTGAGGGGAGTTTCCATACCCGTACGGGTGTCACGATCTGCATCACCCCGTCCGCGGCCCAAAAAAGGCTCCCAGCAGTACCAGTCTGCCCGTTCTCAGGCGGTTAACTCTGGAAGTCCCGTCCACCCTTGTCAGGATCCACCGAAGTGTGGGGGGGTCCCAGTGCATTTGAAGAGGGGGAGGAAGGGAAAGGGTCGGGTGGCGGAGGCCGTCAGCCATAGACGGGCCACACTGGGGGGGGAGTTTGGGGGTTTTGGTGTTTTTGAGGAGTCGCGACTGCGGCCTGGCGAGAACCCGAGCGGGCGGGTGGAGCTGGCAGAGGAAGAGAAAAAAAGAGACGCATCCCTTCTCCTCTACCCTCGTCGTGGACAACTAGGAAAAGGAGGAAAAGGAAATTTCATGCCTTTAGAATGCTCCGGTGGACCGAGGGGGGAGAAGATCGGACTCCTGCCGTCTCATCTATTCATCGGGGAAAAGAATTGCCCTCTCAGTATCTCGCCATGGTGTGCAGATGGACAATGAAAAGCGGGACTACTGCTTCTCTTCCAAAGCGGTACGGGCCCGCAGCAAGAGGCTGGGGGGAGTGCTCTTGTTCGTTGGGGAAAGGTGGCAACAGGAACACACGTCTGCGATCTTGATCGTGATCTCGGCGCTGGAGCCAGGGGGAGAAACAGGGCATTACAGAAGACGACCACACTGAGCGTCGCGAGAAAAAAAAAAGAAAAAACCAAGACTCAAAGCTGCGACCGTCTTCGACTAACCTCTGAGAAGAGAAGGGGGAAGGGAGGTAGAATTCCTCCCAACCCCTCGGTATGCGGACGAGCGACCCTATTCCCTTTTCCCACCGACGGATAGCGGGAGGTAAAAAGGGGGGGGGGGAAAAAAAAAAGTGGAGCTCAATCTCTCTCAACAACAACAACTATTCGTATTAAATTATATAGATTTAGCTCAAAAGGGGGGGGGAAAAAGACATAGGAACGCAGGTTCGAGTCCTTCCCGTCCCATTAAATCCCCTCTATCCGTCGGGGGAAAAAGAGAGGAGGGAAGGGGGGGGGGAGCAGGGCTCCTACCTTTCTTCGTCATTCATTCGCAAGGTTCAGGAGTAGAAAAAAAAAAGGAGAGGCTCTCTTTTGAGTCTTTTTTTTATGGGCCGAGACACGAGGGAGAAGAGAGAAGAGTCATCCATCTTTGCTCTACCTAAGTGTCTCAAGAAGGACTAGAAGAAGATCGCAGACGGTGTACCCTCCTGATGGAAGGGTACGGCAGACAAAGGGAAAACAGGCAAAAAAGGAAACAAGGCCCTCAAAATCCTCCTGTCTGCGTTAGTAGTCAGAAGTCCGTCTTTGGACTCTAAGCATTCAGTCCCGCTTGCACATGGAAGAGGAAAAAAAAGGGGAAAGGAAGCCAGAGCAGGCAATCGCTTGCGGCCTGAGTCGGAGAAGGAAAAAAAAACACCGGCCTTCGTCTCAAGCATGAAGTCGATCTATTCCTCTTTCATCAGGGGAGAAAAAAAAGGAAAAAAGACGGTGTAGAGGAGAAGGGATGCGTCGAGGTGAGGAGGGAGAAAGAAACAACCACCCGCCCTCGCCTTTATCGGCGCCACTTGAAAGCAAGGAAAAAGAAAAGGGGACCTTCTCTGCTGCCGGCATCCTCACACCCCAAAAGGCCCAATCCTCGATGGCCAACTGCCTGGACCCTCCCAAACAATTCGGTGGGAATCCTCGACCCTGGTGACGGACTTCAGACGTTGAAAAGGAAAAGGAAAAAGGGGAGAAAGTCCACAGGGAGACGGATCATCACCAAGGCGGGAGGGGCCAGCGGACGGGGGGAGGAAGAGAGAAAAAAAGGGGGGGGAGACGCATCCCCCCTATCTCCAATGCGTCGGTTCCCGATGAGAAAAGAAAAGGAAGGGGAGGGGGTTGTTCTTGTCTCCCTCATATCTTCTCCGCCGGCAAGCCAGAGAAAAAGGAAGGAGGCGTTACACCCTCCGAGACCCTATCCGAGAAAAGGGGAAACGGTGGATTTGCTTCCAGCGCTCTCTGGCGTGGGCCTTAAGGGAAGAAGGAAAAAGGGGGAGGGGAAAAAAAGGGAGGAGGGAGGCCCTCCAAAAACAGGGGGAAAACCAGTTTCAACACCCTCTCCCAGACCAACCCGCACCAGAAAAGAAGGCACACGGGGAAAGAAAAAGGGGGGGATACGGGCTCAGGCATGGCGTCAAGGCTTTCCTCACGCCGTCGGGGAGGGGGGGAAAAAGGGTCGCGCGGGTCAGGCCCAGTCTGTTTTATCAAGGCAAAGGGGAAAAAAAAAAAGGGGGAGAAAATCGCGATCACCTACACTTCCTACCGCGGCGACCCCAGCAATAAAGGAAGGGAAGGGCTGGGGAATCTCTGACCTCGCCTACTACTTTCTTTTACGAAGAGAGGAGAAGGAAAGGAAAAGGGGGAGAGTGGTGATCTACCCCCGTTTAGAGAGGGCATGAATTAGGAGAGAAAGAGAAGTGTAATCCCACTGTTAATTTTCCCACCTTCTGCATCGAAAAGGAAGAAAAAGAAACGGCGAAACTTTCCCGGCCGAGGGGGGAAATACTCACTCCCTCAGGGAGGGGAAAAAAAAATATGGAAGGGGAGGGGGAGAGAGAAGGGGAGACGAGGGAGATTCCATTTTTCAAATCACCATTAGAGAAAGGGAAAGAAGCGTCGTCCAGGTAAAATTTCGAGATTATGAGGGGGGGAGGAGAGAAAGCCAACTTTTGCGCCACGAAGGAAAAAGAAAGAAAGGGGCTTGTTTTCCCCCGTCGAGATCTTCGCACCGAGGGGAGCAGTCACAAGGGGGTGGTCGGATGCCGGGGAAAAGGGGTCCAAACCCGTATCGGTCTCTTTTATCTCCAAAGGGAAGGGCCCTTCAATTTCATCCTCATTGGCCAGAATCAGGGGAGGAAAGAAGGGTGAGGGGTTCCTCTTGCTTACGTTTATTGGTAGAGGGGGGGGGGGAAGAAAGGAGTTGATGGAGATCAGCTCCTTCTTCAAGCTCTTCAGCTAGGGAGAAAAAGAGCGTGAGCTCGCATCCGAGTTTCGAGAGAGGAAAGGGGGGGGGCCTGACGCGGCTGTAGAAGGGAAGGTCGCCTAAGCTCGCGTGCAGGGAGGGGGAAAGGAGGAAGAGGTTTCTGTGCTGCTTAGACTCTATCACGGTCGAGAGGGAAGGGGGAAAAGAGTCCAGTGTTCCACCGCTGGGAGTACGCGCTTACGGCGAGAGGGGAGAGGGGGGGGAAAAAAAGAGGGAAGGACGTCTTTTATCTCATCGGCACCCACTGCCTCCCTTCGTTCATCCTACGATGTGAAGTGGGAGGAAAGGAAAGGGAGGAGGAGGAAGGAGAAGGAGAGAACCCTTTATTTCCCTCGACCGGGATGAAGCAGGGGAGAAAAAGAAAAGGGGGCAAAAGCCGCGGGCACGAGCTTATCTTTTTTCTGTCCTAGAAACGAAAAAAAAGGAAAACGGCTTGTCTGAGAGGAAAAGGGGACTAAAAAAGGGGGGGGGAGAATCCTTCCCCCTATAGCTCGGGGGAGGGGAAAACGAAAATTCTCCCATCTCATTTTACTTCCAATCTCCTCCCGGTAGGAGAAAAAAGGGGAGGAAGAAAAGGGAAGGCCTTCACCTACATGTCTGGCGGAAAAGAAGGAGGGCGGGGGGGCTATCTCTCTCAAATACTTCTTCCCCTATGGCCGAGGAAAAGAAGAGGATATCTCCTCTTTTGCCACCCTGGATCTCTCACTGAGGAGGGGGAAGGAAAACCGCGACCTATCGATTCTTCCTCTCACAGTAAAAAAAGAAAAAAAAAAAAAGGGGGGAAGAGGAGAGAGAGAACCGTCCCTGCGACAGCCGCGTCAGGCCAAGGAAGGGAACGAAGGGACTCGGCTTGCGCTCCCTCATGTCGGGGAAAGGGGGGAAAAGGAAGGGAGCTGTTCTCCTCAGCTCGGCAAAATAAGTGACCTCTACCGATCCCCTTCCGCCATCGCAAAGGGGAGAAGAGGAAGGGGGAAAGAGGGACCATGAGTCTTACCTTGACGGCCATAAAGTGGTTCTTGTGCGTCACCGCGACCGCGAGGGGGACCCGATTCTCTATCCCGGCGGAAGAAAATGGGCTTCTTTCCCTACCAGAGGAGGGAAAGAGGAAGGGAAAACAAGCCCCCTACTCCTCCGTAGGGGGGAGGAGAGAAAAAAAAGTTGTCTCTAAACCTTCCGCGAAAGGAGAGGGAGAACTTTCCTCCCTGCGAAGCCGAGGGAGAGGGGGTTTGACACTCAGCTCTCCCTCGTAGAAGAGAGGAGAAGGAAGAAAAGGGCACACTCCATGATTTATTTAGACGCAGAAGCTTTCTTTCCCTTTTGAGGGGGGGGGGAAAAAGAAATGAGATTTTTCTTCTTTCTGAGGGAAGTTTTACCTTTCACAGGGGGGAGGATGCTCTCCTAATTCTGAGAACAGGTATATCCCCACTGCTAAATACGTGGAAAGGGGGGGAACATCAATCTTCCGGGGTTTTCTCTCTAGGAGAAGAGAGGGGAAAGGGGAAGAGGAGGCTTCAGCTTCCCTTTCCCGACGAGTGCTGGGGGGGGGAAGCGAGTGTATTGATCTCTACTTTTATTGCTTAAAATTGGAGAAAGGGGGGAGAGGATTTCCCTTTTCCTTGATCAACAAAAGGGCCGGGGAGCCCTACCCGACTTGCTGATCAATCAGAAAAAAAAAAAAAGAAAAAAGGGGACATGATCCCTTCCTCTCCCCAGGTTGGGCAAGTTGAGAAAAAATGTGGCGGTGCCCGGAGGAGGGGGAGGGGAAGGGGGGGGAGGAAAGAGAGACGGCTAATACGAAGCAGAGGCGCCTTTGGGGGGGGGAATGGGAAAAAAAAAGGCATTCCTCCTCTTCCCCTTCAGGGGGAGGAGGGGAGAGGGGTTTACTCTCCCCTTTCCTGGAGAGGGAAAAAAAAAGTTCCTATCTTCTGGGAAGAGGAGAAGAGAACACCCTACAATCCTTTATTCTCCATAGGGAGGGGTGCTATCTTTTTTTATTCTACAGTTGGGTAGGCAAAAGAACTTCCTTTTTCACTAGAAGGCAGAGGACCCAGAAGAGAAAGAGTTGTGATCTCCGTCGCCCAGAGGAAACGGGAACGTCTCTGGGCGGTGAAGATCCCGGTCAAAAAAAGTCCACCTGAGGGGGGGCTGTCCAGGGAGGGGGGGGGATTCTCTTAGGCCCGGGGGGGGAGGATAAGAAGCCCTCCTCATGCAAAAATTTCTTTAGGAGAGAGGAAAAGAAAGGAGAGTCCCCTCTCTTGCGGGGGAAAGGGTCCTCGACTAAACCCTTACTCATCCCTTCGAGAGAGAGAAAGGAGGGGGACATCGCTCATTTTTCCCGCTAGTCGATGCCATGTCTCTATATCGACTTCAGAAAAAGGGGGGGAGAAGAAGAATCCGCCTTCCGCGATGCATGCGAGGGGGGAAAGAAAAAGAAAAAACGCTCATAATCTCTCCATGTGTGTGCCGCGGGAAAGGAGAGGGGGGGGGGAAAGGAAGAGGGTACTGGGGGGTCCGGGACTAACGGGGAGTGTGCATCCCTTCTTGTCTGGTGGTGGGGGAGGGAGAGGGGGGGGGGGGGGGGGGGGGGAGGGGGTCACATTACTCCTTCTCATGCCCGGATGGTCAACTTCTGAGAGGAAGAGATGGAGACCCTTATTTCTATCACGCTGGTTCAGAAAAAAGAAAAAGGGCCCTTCTCTCCTCTGAGGAGAAAAAGAATAGGAGAAAGGGAAAAAAGAAAAAGGCTTCTATCCTTTCCCCCTTCGACTAACCTCTGCGCGACTCCCTGTATATTCCCTTCCGCAGAAAAAAAATCGTTAGACTCTCTACCCTATGCACGAGTAAAAAAAAGAGGGAATTTTCCTTGCATACTCTAAAAGGGAGGAGGGGAGGGGGGGGATTCTTATTTTTTTCCCCTGGCGTTTGAGAGAAGGGGGGGGGGGGAGGGAGAGTGTGGGCGGGGGGGGGGGGGACAGGGGGACCAACGGAGAGGAGAGGGGAGGGGTTTATCTCCCATCCTTTTCCACAACTCATAAGAAAGAAGAAAGAGGGTCTCTTCGGGCTGGTGGCCGCGGCCCAGGAAACCGCTATCCTTCTTTGCTTTGTGGGGAAGAGAAAAGAAGGGGGGGGGCGGCATTTCTCCTACCTCTTCCCGATGAGGCGCCGAGGTTCGTAAAACAAGGTATCTCCTCTTTTTAGTCTTGGGAGGAAGAAGAAAAAGGGGGAGGGGGAGGGGGAGTCTTCATCCATCTTGCTCGATCCTAAGGGAAAAAGGACTATCAATATCTCAGACGTGTGGACGCCTAAGGGAGGAAGAGAAAAGGAACGAAAAGCCGGTCCGTTTCTTCGGGAGGGGAGGTCAGAAGAAAGGCTTTGGACTGAAAGGGGGGGAGTTAAAGCCTGCACACCATGGCGAAGATACGGATAGACTCTGGCGCGTCCAGAGCAGGCATCGCTGGACGTGAAGGGGAAGGAAGGAAGGGAAGGAAGAGGAAGGAAGTCTATCTATTCCGCTGCAGAGCCGATAGAGGAAAAAAGACTTCCCTACTCTTTTAGAGGAAGAAGGGAGGGGAAGGAAAAGCTCCACCCTCCCCTCCAGGGAAGGAAGTGGGCTTCAATTCCTCATTCTCGGGGGGGGTGGAAAGGTCTTCTTTCTTCCTTCTCCCGCAAGAGAGGTCCTCCTCTATTCCAACTTCCCTGGAGACACAAAGAAAAGGGGGGGAACGGGACTTTCCAGACGTTTCACCAAAGAAAAAGGTTCAAAGGGATACTTATATCACCAATGCTTTATGGGAGAGAGGAAGGGAAAAGAGGGGGGACCACTTACTTTTCTGGAATCAAAAAGAACAACTTTTCTCTGCCTCCACCACGATAGAAAAAGAAGGGGGAGAAAGAAAGATTTTCTTTTTGTTAGGTCTCCCTGAATCGTCTCCGCCGGAAGAGAAGAGGAGGAAAGAGCCCTTCCAGGGGAGGAGGAAAACCCCAGGAAAGAAAAAGGAAAGAAGGGCCATTATTTCTTCAGACGCCGCGGCATCATTCAGGGAAAAGGAAGCTTCTCCTTGCCTTCTAAAAGGGGAGGGGGAGTAAGCACCCTCCAACCCCTCCAAGTCAACCTCAAAGAAGACATTCAAGCACTCTCCACCCTCACGAAAGAAGGATGGAAGAAAAGGGATAAGGGCATTCTTCAATTCTTCCTCAAAAAGGGGGAATCATCAATTCTTGGAAGGGGAAGGCCCATTCTTTTTATCAGGCAAAAGGGAAAGGAAGGGAAAAGCTCGAACATAAGTTCAATGTTAATCTCACGTCGCGAGAAAAAAAGAAAGAGGAAGGGGAGAGAAACCATCAGCTCAGTAAGGGTGGGCTTAACTAATAATCTCTTGACCGATAGGAAGAAGGAGGAAAGGGCCTACTTCATATTGATGGAAAGAGTAGGCTGTTCGTCATTGTTACTACCTTGGAGACGAAGGGGGAAGAGGGAGCAGAGGGAAGTCCCACTTTAATTCCACCGTCTGAAGAGGGAAGCGAATACTGTTTTCCCCGGGCGAAACGTAAAGAAGAGGGAAGGAAAAGGGAAGGGGAAAAGTCTATTCCTTCTTTCTCTGTGAAAGGAGGGCGCCGAAGAAAAAACAGTCAAAGCACCATTAGTCATATCATCAGGAGGGGAAAGGGGGAGGAAAGGGGGAGAGGGCGTTCTTCGAAATCCCAAGGGGGGGGCCACTCCTTCCTTCTTCGGGGGAGGTGGGGTAAGGGGGATCCAGATTTTCCTTTCAAGTCCAGAGAATCTTTTCCGAGGGGGGAAACAAAGTGAATCTTTTTCTTTGACGGAAAAAAAAGCCTCCTTACTATTTCCTTCTAAGGAAAGAGAAAGGAAAGGATATCTTTAGGCAAGGTGAAAAAGTAGGGCACTTTTATTGTCGCATGAGATGGGATCTCCTGCGTTATGGAGAGAAAGGAAGAATTCACTCTCGAGGGCAAGGGAAAAAAGCGGGCTCGCATCCGAGTTCTAGCGCGCCAAGGAAGGGGGGGAAGAAAGAGGGGAAAAGGAGAAAAAGGGGGGGACGAGGTTCATCTTTATTTCTACTTATTTCTTTAGTGAGTTTTGTTGCTTGTGCGCTGAAAGAGAGAAGGAGATTTAAAGGGAGACTCTATTTTTAGATATTCATTTTTTCTCACCGGCGGGAGGAGGGAAAGAGGGGGAGGAGAGGGGAAATTTTATCTCCTTTTATGTTCTTCGCATCGGGCAGACTCTTTGGGCAACCGGGGGAAAAAAAAACCAAAAAAAAAAACTGTCCTTTGAGTCAAAAAAGAAAAAAAAAACAAGACGAAAAAAAAAAAAAAAAAAAACAAAAAAGAACCCCCCCCAAAAGAACAAAAAAAAAAAAAAAAACCAAAGAAAAAAAAAAAAGGGGGGAAAAAGAAAAAGGGAACAACGCGAAAAGGAAAGAGAAAGGGAAAAGAGAAAAAAAAAAAGCAACCACAGAAGAGGCTTCTTCATCCAGACGATGTAGGTGCTCCGGTCCGCTGGGGGAGGAGAGGAAGAGGGGAGGGAGTGCTTGTGGCTTCGGCGCTGCACGAAAGAAAATCGGGGTCCACTCCAACCGGTGCAGATAAAGAGAGAAGAAATCTGGTCCTTCTGCTAATGGACCTGGAGAGTCTCGATAAACAAGAGACCCGACAATCCGCTAGCCGTGAACGGGAAACAAAGAGGGGCTGGAGGGCACGCTGCCGTGCTCCAAAAAAAAACAAAAAAAGTGTGCTCAGTTCTCTAGCTCTAAAGAGAGGAAAAGAAAAGAAAAAAACGGCCGCTTACTCCCATCACTCTTTCTGCCCGTCCCTCGGAGGGCGGGAGAAGAACAGGGCCCAGGCTCTACTCGGCTCTTTCACTTCTCTATGCAAATATCCTATCGACGGAAAGAAGAAAAAGAGAGAGAGGGAAAGCGGGAAAGCGCTCTACTCCGCTTTATCTATTCTTATTCTGTGAGAAAAAAACGCTCTAAAGGAAGCACACTATTTACTCAGCTCACGCTGCGTCTTAGCGACCGGGAAGCGGGACCCTTCCTTTTCGCTCTCTAAAAACGAGAAGGAAGGAAGGGACCGATATCTTGAATTCTCTGCCGCCGGCGAGGGGAAGAAGGACATAAAGGATAGACCGAATCCCCACTTCCTCCATCTTCCAGACTTGCTAAGAAGAAAGGAAAAGGGAGGGAAACCTGACGGCCCTCTTCATTCTTTTCGTGGGCGTCACCGGGGGGGGGAAGAGATAGATCCCTTCTTCTCCTCCCCCTTTGTTGATGATTGAAAAAAGCAGATCCTTCTACCACTCCCAAAGAAAGAAAAGGGGGAGGAGGGGGAGAAAACGCCGCGCCCATTATCTCCTCGTCGACCTTTAGTTCCGCTATTATCTGCTCTGGTGCTTTAAACCAAAGGAGAAGAAAAAGAGGAAAAAGGCGGGAAAAGAAGGAATAACTCCATGCCATTATTCGTGAGACTCAGTGAAAGAAAGAAAGGGAACGCATTCTTCTTCTTTTCTGCCCTTTCGGGAAGGGGGAAGAGCGAGGGAAGAATTCTTTGTCCTTCGTCTCCCCGGGGAGAGCCCAAGAAGGGGGGACGGTTCCATCAATCTTCCTTATTCACTGTTCGCCGCTCTTCGTCCAAGGAGGAGGAGAGAAAAAGAGGAAAAGTGCACTGACTTATTTCTTGTGGAAAGGGGCGGGAGGTTATCGCTACGTTTACTTCCCCTTGCCAGGAGGGGGGGAAGGGGAAAAAAGAGGGGCCTGAACCCTCTCCTACCTACTTGCTGATTCACCAAGCCTGCTTAGTACGCCTTTACGCCATGGGAAGAAAAAGGGGAAGGGAAAGTTTCGATTGTTATGGTGGCGGTGAACGTAGGGGGGGAGGGGGTGCGGGGTTCTTTTCTAGTTTGACCAGGAGAGAAGAAGGGAGAGAAAGTCTAATATCTTCCTCGGCATGAAGGGGGGAAGAGAAAAGGATGAATCCTCCTTTCCCGTGCATTTGCGTCGGAGAGGGGAAAGCTTCCCTTGCCGGGGGATCATCATGCCTGAGCTGGAGGGGGAGGGGGGCTACCCGAAAACCAAGAAGGAGAACACTTCACCTACGCCATTTGCGAAGGGGGGGAGGAGCAACAGTGTTCGTGGGAGACGGGAACGATCCTGCATCACCAAGGAAGAGGGAAAGGGGGGGGGAAGCTAAGGAGACCCTCTACCATTCTGCCCTGTTCTAGGGAGGGGATCAGTACACCCTTTTCATTATCGCACCTAAGTGGTGGGGGAGGGGAAAGGGGGGGGCAATGAGAGAGTCCCTTTGCTTACTGTCGAGCAGAAAAAAGAGGCGGTGACAGCTGGGCACTGTGGGTCATTGGGTGAGGGAAGGAGGAGAAGAAAAAACAAAGAAAAAAGGGCGCCAGAAAAAAAAAAATCCCGGAAAAGGCAGCAGAACTATCCGGGGAGAGCGGTAGGGGCCAGGAAGCGATAGCGTGTATCCCGACCTCGCACTGCTCCGCGAGAGACGAGAAAAAGCTCTGCCAGGCGGGCTAGATGAAGGGGTGTCTCCTTTGACGCTCGGGCTCCTCTCGCGGATCCTAAAGAGCGGGGGGCTCTTGCGCGCCATGGGGAAATTGCAAGAAAACCGAGGGAACATTTCCATTCAAATCGGACTACTGCTTAGAGGGATAAGGGAAAGAAAAGTCTACTGAAAAAGAACCTTCCTTCTTTTATTGCCTTGTTGAGGAAAGAAACAGGAGGGGTCCCCACGTCTGCGATCTTTCTCGTGATCGCGGATACTTAGGTCGACTCACTCTTGATACGAAGACTACCACAAGGAAATAGGAGGGAGAGAAAAAAAAGAAAGACTCAAAATCTGGGGAGGGGGGTTCTTGACGCACCAGGAGAAGGAAGAGGGTATTATCCCTTCAGACCCACGTGGAGGTACTTCTACCTATTCACTTATTTCCCCAAAGGGGGGGAAGGAAAAAGGGGGAGAGAAAAAATGAGGGAGGAGAATTATTTATTTTTTTCCCTCAGCCGTGGAAGCTCATCTAGAAAGAGGAATATATATGAGGTCCACTCCTGGCCACAAACTCTAATACGAGGAGAGGGGGGGAAGGAAAGGGGAGAGGGGGGGGAAAATCCTTTCCTATTTTCTCTCGTAAAAGGGTCGGGGCTCTACCGCTTCCCTATATTCTCAGAGGTTAGGGAGAAGAAGGGTGGGGAGGAAGAGACCGATTAGTTTCTTCTATATCACTCAGGTGGTAAGGAGGGCTAAAGTCTCCATCTCCGAGATCCCGACAAGATCGAGAAGGGGGGGAAAGAAAGGAGGGAAAAAAATGAAAAAAAACGAAAAAGTCCTCAAATCCTCCTTTCTTCGGGAGTAGTCCCAGAAGTACATAGAAAATTATTCCGCTTTTGCCGGGGAAGAAAAAAAAAAAAAAAAGGGTCGCCAAGGAGCCCTCCCTCTCCTTCATCTCTGACGGCAAGGAGTAGGGAAGAAATCTTTCACCTGAGCAGGAAGAAGGGGGGGGGCAGAGCACGACTATCGTACCTATTCTTTCCCTACGCGTGTAGAGGAGAAGGGGGGGAGTCAGAGTCTCCACCCGCCCGCTAGGGAAAGAAGGCGCGCTCCTCACTGCCATTTTTTGCCCTTTCTTCTGGCTGCCGAGAAAGACCTCCTCTCTCCAACTTCCCTGGACAGAAAGAAAGGAAGGGAAAGGTCAGACGGTCACCGCCATATAACTTCATCCTTGTCCGCGGGGAGAGGTTCCTCTTACTGGTGATGCAGATCGGGAAAAAAGAAAAAGAAAACGAACAACTTTCTCTCCCCACCAACGATAGAAGGGAAGAGGCAGTGGCTACTCAAGCATGTCGGTTTTTCGGGTAAAAGAAGGGCAAAGAAAGAGGCCTTCTTATCTCCCGGCCAGGGAGTCCGTAACAAAAGAAGGGGGAAGACCTTCCCGGCCAGGAGTTCTGAAAAAAAAGAGAAGGGAATGGAAGTCGTCTTCTCCCGTCTTCGTTAAGCCTCCAACGCAGTCAACCCCTACGACCAGAAAAAAACAGCATCTCAACGTCCCAACCCTGGGGAGCTGACGGGCTCAGGCAATTGCGTCAAAGAGGAAAAAGAGGAGTAGGGAGCGGGTCATTCCAGCTTTTGACAAGAAAAGGAAGAAGAGAAGAAAGGTGAAGCAACGTCGTCGATCACCTACACGAAAGAAAAAGAGAGAAAGAATGAAAGGGAAGCCATGAATATAATCTCTTACTCTCGGAAGACTACTGCGGGGGGAAAAGACCATTTCCTACTGCAGATTGATTGGCAAGTCTCGCAAGAGGGGGGAAAAAGAGAAAAGAAGGAAAAAATTCTTCTTCTCTCCTCTCGGTAAGACACAAATGGTGGGGAAACCACCGTCCCTGCATCGACAGTGCCGCCAGAGGGAGAAAGGGAAAGCCGAGTAGTTTTCACTTATTCTCACTCCCGACGGAGGGGGAGAGAGTTCGCTGTGCAAGGTATGGCGCCGAAGCGAAAGGAAGGAGAAAGGGGAGAAGAGTCATCGCCGTCTTCGCAGGGAAAGGTCAGAAGGGGTTACGTCTTTCTCGTAAGCCAAAGGGGGGGAAGAGAAGCCGGATTCTTTTTCTTGGTTCAAGATTCTTTCTTGAAAGGGGCGGATTCCTGCCGTGATCGAGAGACGGAAAGGAAGCGGTCGCGGTGACGCCACAAAAAAAGAAAAGGAGAAGAATGGGCCAGATCAATGACTTCACTGAGAAGACTTGAGGGGGAGGTGGTGGGGGAGAAGAGTACTGTGGCGGACCTTTTGATTCGGGCCGAGGTCAAGAGGGGGAAAAACGCGTGATTGATATCAGCGCCGGCGGCAGAGAAAAAGGGGAGAAATGAGGGGGAGCTCTCATCCTATTTCGAGCGCGCCAAGAGCGGTCATCTCCTGGCGGGGCAAGAAGAAGGACGCTTTCTGAGGGGAGGGTGTTGGAGGACTAGACACTTTCTCTGTCGTCCCCGGGTCAGAAGAGGGGGTCCACCTCTTTTAGTATCGCGCGGACGGGACTTTATCCGGGCCGGAAGAGAGAGGGAAAGCGCGATCGTCACACCGCCCGGGCAGCAACAGTGACTATTTAATGTTCGGGGGGGAAGGGGGGGGAGGGAGAGGGAAAGTCTATTCAGAGAAAGAGGGGTCCTCGAACCGTCTAAACGTCCCATTCCTTGCTCCGAAGGGGAAGGAGAAAAAAGACACTCGCCACTCACCTTCGGGGA